>Ga0066903_100002013_pt1 | contig 15506 bp, 11 predicted proteins | sample PanSoiMetaGPlot1_FD_67491 | JGI IMG/M metagenome (GOLD analysis project Ga0066903, IMG submission 67491) | Tropical forest soil microbial communities from Panama analyzed to predict greenhouse gas emissions - Panama Soil - Plot 1 (version 2) | ecosystem: Environmental > Terrestrial > Soil >...
CCCCAACGCAGGTTTGGAACGTGACCGCACAGCAGGTCGGTGCCGAGCACCAGATGTCGATTTCGGACAAGGCGCGCGCGTTCGCACTCATGAACATGGCGACCAGCGACGCGCTCGTGGCCGTCTTCGACACCAAGTATTTCTATGTGTTCTGGCGGCCGGTAACCGCGATTCACGCAGGCGACGCGGACGGCAACCCGAAGACGGAAGGCGATCCCGCGTGGATGCCGTTCATCACCACACCGTCATTCCCCAGTTACGCCTCGGCACACGGCGCGGGCAGCGGCGCCGCGGCGCGGGTCCTGACGCAGCTGTTCGGCGCGGCCGGGCACGCGATTACGCTGTCGACGCCGGCCGTGCCGGGCGTCATCCTCCAGTACACGGCGTTCCAGGAAATGACGGACGATGTGTCCGATGCGCGCGTCTATGGCGGCATCCATTTCCGCTTCGATCAGGATGAAGGAGAAAGGCTCGGACGTGAGGTCGGCCAGTACGTCATCGCACACAATTTGCGCCCCGCTGGTCAGGAATGAACATCGCGTGCCGCTCGAAATTTCACAGCTACGCCTCCGAAACGGAGTTCGTCGCCATCAGCCAGTGAGGCCGGCGCGGCAATCCGGGCTCCGTTGAGATAGGTGCCGTCCGTACCGCCGGGATCCTCAATCGTCATGACGCCGCCGCAGACAACGATGCGCAAGCAGGAACCTGCGCACGGAACGGTCGCGGGCGGTGTGCCCGGTTCGACGATTACGTCGGCGGAGAACCGGTAGCCGAATCGATAGACGGTGCGAATGCAGTCCGAACCGTCCGTCGCTCTGAGAGCGCGTCTGATTTCGGCGATGAGACCCGCGATGTTCGTCTCCTGGACGAATATCGCGGGCCAGATGCGCTCCAGGATTTCGCTCTTCGTCACGGCGCGCGGGGCGGCTGCCAGCAGCATCGAGAGAAGCTCGAACGCCTTGGGCGACAGGTGTAACTCGCCATCGCGCGAGATGACTTCGCGCGCGGCGGAATCGAGCGAGCACGCGCCAAATCGGTAGACCATTCGCTTTCCTTCACGAGAGGACCCACGTTACCGTTGCGTATCTGTGATTCGCCGACTCGTATGCGCCACCATCGTCCGCGCATTCATGGTCACCTCTGCAGCGTCACCGGGTGATTCTTTGCCCGGCAGTACCAGTTGGGTGTGAAGTTCCCCTTCGGAGCGGCAGAGTAGTAGACGAGGTCGCCGTCGAGCGTCGCGCCGACTACTTGAGAACCGGCGATCGTCCCGCGAATCGTGCCGTCGAACTGCAGATTCTCAGTCGGACTGAGCTGGTCGACGAGATCCGCGGTGCTCCAATCGCCGTAGTCGGTATCCCCTGTGAGAATGAACTGCAGCTGCGAACCCAGGACAGTGCCGTAGTCCTCACCCTGGTTGTAAACCTTCAACGTGGGACCGCTCACGTCGAGTTTCAGGCCGGTGCCTTGTTGCGTGAACCGCACCTGATACGACCGGCCGCGCGCGATGTCGGGGAACCCGGCAGGACACTGGGCCGCCGGCGCAAGCGTCATTGTCCATGTGCCTGAGATGTCGGCGGGCGTTTCGAGCGGGGCGAGCGTGAACGCATCGGCCGAGGCGTCGCTTGTCACGACCACATCGCGCATCTGCGACGCGAAACCGTCGGCAGACGCGCGCACGCGGACGCTGCCGGCGACTCCGTAGAGGGCATAGAGCCCGCTCGCGTTCGTGATTGCGTGCAGACCGGTGCCGGTTCCAGCCAGCACGTCGATGCCGACGCTCCAGAGAGGACGTCCGCTGGACTCGAGAACGGTGCCGGCGAGTTTGTAGGTGCCATCCGGGAGAACAAGTACACGCAGGGAGCCATTCTTGTTGCCGTAGGTGGCGTAAAGGTCGATCTCGCCGGCATTCGCGCCCTGGACGACGCCGGGCGCCGTGAAATACGCCGGCGGTGTCATGTTGCCTGGGCCCGAAGGAAGCCAGGTGGCGTTTGCCGTCACGTCCTTCGACGAACCATCGGAGTAGTTGGCGATTGCTTTGCAGGACGCCGTCGCCCCAGGAGCCAATCTTGCGGGGCCAGTCACGAGCACTTCCATGACGGCAGGCGGAGCACTCGACGCCGCAGACTGCGTGGGAGTTGGCGTCGCCGGCGATCGGCCGCATGCCCCAAGCACAACCATTCCGAGAATTGTGACAATCGCGTCGCATCTGCTCCGCATTTGCGAACCTCCGCAGCGGACAATCGCACTGCCTGCTGCTGCGCGGGAAGTCGCAAAGGGTTGCAAAGGGGTTGGAGAACCTTGCGCCGAGAGGAAAACAGCGCTTATGCTCGCGCCGTGGAACCTGGCTCGGTGAACAAAGGGGCAGTTCAAGAGGAGTTGCAGCGTCTTCTGTCGAGCACGGGATTCTCGCGTAACGAACGACAATCGCGGTTCCTGCGCTTTCTTGTCGACCGCAGCCTCGAAGGGCGGGAGGGCGAACTCAAGGAATCGGTGATTGCCGTCGAAGTTTTCGGGCGCGACGCCGATTACGACCCGAAGCTCGACGCCATCGTCCGCACGGAAGCCATCCGGCTGCGGACGCGTCTCGAGAAGTACTACTCCGGTGAGGGAAGCCGCGATCCGCTGATCATCGACCTGCCCAAAGGCGGATACCGCCCCGTGTTCCGCGAACCGGCAGGGGCGCCCGCGGTCGAACGTCCGGCGTCACGCCGACACCTGTGGATGGCCGGAGGCATCGCCGTCGCAGTGGTCGTGATCGCCGGCGCCGCGCTCGCGTGGCGCGCCCGCGCACATCCTGTCCCGGTGGCCGTTGCCGTGCTGCCGATGGAAAACATCGGGCACGATCCCAGGAGCGAAGAACTGGCCGACGGCCTCACCGACGAGATCATCAGCAGTCTCTCGGTCATCGACGGCCTGACCGTGCGATCGCGCACGTCGACGTTCTCGCTGAAAGGCAAGCGGGTAAGCGCCTCGGAAGCGGGGCGCGAGCTCTCGGCGGATTATCTCGTCGAAGGATCGGTGCTTCGCGCGGGCGATCAGGTACGCGTCACGGCCGAACTCGTGCGCGTTAGCGACGACGCGCCGATCTGGTCGAACCGGTTCGATCGCATGCTGACAGACGTGCTCGTAATTCAGGACGACGTTGCGCGCGGCATCGTCAACAGCCTGCGCCTGAAGCTTGGTCGGGGCCGCCGGCGCTACGAGACCAACTTCGACGCGTACGAATCGTACCTGCGGGGACGCCAGGCGATGGAGTCGTTCCCCGCGCCTGGCCGGCCGATCGCCGCCACGGCGATCCGCTACTTCGAGGAGGCGATCCAGAAAGACGGCAACTATGCGCTCGCGTACGCAGGCCTGGCAGACGCCGTGCTCGCTATCGAGGAAAACATGGGACGACGCGGGCCTCCCGGGAGCCTGGCGCGCGCGAAGTCCGCGGCGGAAACGGCCGTCCAACTCGATCCCCTGCTCTCGGAAGCGCAGAGCGCGCTCGCCTCAGTGCGGGCCCGCGACTATGAATGGCAGGACGCGCAGCGCGGTTATCGCCGCGCGATCGAGCTGAATCCAAACAACGCGCTCGCGCATCTCCAGCTTGGATTTCTGTTGTTCCTGTCGCAAGGCCGGCCCGACGATGGCCTCGAGGAGGTGCGCCGTGCAGCGTCGCTGGATCCGCTGTCGCCGTACGTGAATACCGAACTCGGGCGCGCGCTGCTGCTCGGGGGTCGGTATCAGGATGCGATCGATCAATTCAGCAGGACGATCCCCCTCGACGCGGCACGGCCGCGGGCGTACAACCTGAAAGCACGCGCCATGTACCTGTCGGGCAAACCCGTCGAAGCGCTCGCACTGTTCCAGGAAAGCAGGCAACGGAACGGCAACCCGTCGGCGAACGGTCTCGCGTGCGCGGAGCTTGGCGCCGGCCGCCGCGACGAGGCGATGACCGTCCTCGCCAACGCCATTGAGCGGAATCTGGCATCATCAGGTGTTGCGCAGAGTTACGCGTGTCTGGGCGATACGGATCGTGTGCTGGACTACCTCGAGAGGATGTTTGCCGACAACGAACCGGGCCTGCCCGAAGCCCTGAGCGCCCCCGAGCTGGTGGCGTTGCGATCCAATCCGCGCTTCATCGCGCTGCGGAAGAAAATCAATCTGGCGTCCTAGGCCGATCGGCGCTCAGAACTGCATTCGCGCCGCGAGCTGAAACGATCGCGGACCCGCGGAGCCGAAGATCTGCGTCGACCGACCGGTAGGCTGTCCGAACGTGGTGGCGCTTGTCAGGTCGCCGCTGTAGCCGGAGAGATTTGGTGCGTTGTAGATGTTGAAGGCCTCGGCCATGAGCGTCAGGTGCATGCGGCCGCCGACGGGCAGGCGGCGCGAGAGCCGCAGGTCCAGCGCCTGCGTGCTGTCGCCGAACGCGTACGAGGAGGGAAGCGTCAGCGTCGGCAGCACCACGCCCTTGGCGTCTGTCTTGGCCGGGGGGGCATTGAAGCTCGCGACGAGTCGCTCGAGATCGCCTGGCCCGAGACCGCGGCCGAAGGCGTTGACCGTTGATCCAGGCAGTAAATCGCCGGACGTTCCATCGCCGTTCAGATCGTATCCGCCGAGGTACGCGCTGAACGGCGGTGCGCTCGCGAACGAGAAGTTGGCGCTCAGATCGAGCTCCCACGGAAGCCGTGCGCTGCCCGCAATATTAATGAGGTGGGTCACGTCGGTGGCGGTTGGTCCCGTGTTCTGCACCCAGTTGTACAGATTGAAGCCGAGGCCCGGGGTCGATCCGGAACCAGTGGCCGCGTTCGTTCCGGAGTTGCGCGACAGCGCGTACGATCCCAGCACCTGAAGTCGAGTCGACACGCGCTTCTCGAGGCGCAGCAGGAGGCCTTTGTACGTGAACCAGAATGGCGCGAACTGCACGTCGATGGGCCCGTTCGAGCAGAGCGCCTCAGGATCGGCCGCCTGCGCGGCGCCGCACTTCGGAATAACGGGGCCGGCGACGCTCTCGTAGTGATTCGCGTCGAACGCGCCGCCGCTCTGGGGCACATGCGTGAACCGTCGATACACGACATCAGCACTGAGGATGAAATCGCGGGGCAATCGTCTCTGAACGCCGGCGTTGATGTGGATCGCCGACGGATTCGGAACGCTCTCGGGGAAGATCGCCGGACCTGACTCCTTCGTAATCTGAATCTGCTTGACATTCGGATCCCCGTTCGCCAGCAGCTGGGCGAGACTGGCTCGGAGCGCCGGCAGAATGGCGAGGAGATTGGCTGCCGTGAACGCGGTTGGACTGCTGAAATCGACCGGCGTGCCGGCCCGGACGAGCGGACTAAGAATCGAGCTTCCCGCGAACTGCTGCTGGCCAAGACCAGGTGGCCCGAGTGCGACGCGCTCGTTGTCCATGCTGCTGGTCAGTCCCTGCGGTCCGAAGAATCGCCCAATCGCGGCGTGCAGGACGGTGTCCCCATCCGGCCAGGGTGTCCACGTGACACTGGCTGCGGGCGAAATGTTCGCCCCATTCATCCGTGTTGGTCCGAGCCCGTTTGCTCCGAGAATCGGTGCAAGGAGCGGCGGCTTGCTGAGGTCGTGATTCAACACGCCGTCAGTTCCCCATCCGAGACCGGAGGTCAGGGTCAGCGAGTTCCGCACACGCCAGGTGTCCTCTGCGTACAACCACGGCGTGCTCCAACGCCGGGTATCGCCTCCACCTTCCTGCGTGACGGCCGGATCGCCGACATCCACCATCACGCTGCGGACAGGCAGCTGCAGGATGTCGTTGAGGGTTAGAAAGGACGCGGGCAGCGCAAGCTGCTGATCTGGCGGGACCCGCGCGTTGAATTGACGGACGCGATCGGGCTGGAACACTGTCAGCGAGACCGGATCGTTGGGCCACACGAGATTGCGATCGCGGTTCCACTCCCAGTCGATGCCTGCGTGTATGCGATGCGCGGTCTTCTGCCAGGTCACCGATTCCGAGAGCTCGATTCGATGCTCGAGGTTGTCCGACGCAGAAGAGTTGCCAATTGTCAGCCCGGCTTGCTGAATGCTGATCGCGGGCGCGCCAATCCCGAGACACGAGCCACAGTCGCCTGCGTCGGCGCCACTGACGCGCGAGCTGACCGCAAAGAACGACAGCCTCAATTCGCTGACGAGACTTCGGCCGGGCACGCTTGTGAATCCGACGACCGCCTGATCGGCCGTGGTCGTCACATGATTCCAGGTCGACGGGTACGCATTGGCCGATCCGCCGCTCACGGACGCCGCCGGGCCGAACGCGCGGCTGCCGTCGTGCGAATACCGCACGAAGACCGAATGCGCGTCCGCAACCTTCGCATCGACACGGACGTTCACCAGATCGCCGGTGAGAGGACTCGCGGTCACCCGGCTCAACGCGGCGAAGTCCGGCGCCAGCAGCGTCGTCGCGGCGGCCGCGCGCTGCACGTTCTGCTCCCAGTCCGCGAAGACGAAGACGAGGTCGCGCCGAAGTGGTCCGCCGCCGGCGACGCCGAACTGGCGACGGTCGAAAAACGGATCCGGAGTGGCGTTGTCGCGAAATAGAAACGGATACGCCGACAGATGATGATCGCGGAAGAAATAGAACGCGTCGCCGTGGACCGCATTACCGCCGCTGCGCGTGACGACGTTCACCGCCCCTGCGTACGTGAGGCCGGCGGAGAGGTCCGGATTCACCGTCGCGATCTGAAACTCCTGCACCGCATCCTGAGAGAACGCCATCTGCGCGCCGCCCAGCGCCACCGACGTCACGGTCGCGCCATCAATGGTGAACCGCGGGCCGGTAATATTCTGCGCCGGCGCTCCCAGCGTCGGCACGATGGTGCGATTGCGATTCGCCACGGTGGGCGGCTGGACGCCGGGTTCGAGCTTGGCGAGCTCGAGAAAATTGCGGCCGTTGAGCGGCAGCGCGTCGATGTCGGCGCGCCTGACGACGCCACTGACGCCCGCAGCGTCGTAATGCATCGCCGGCGATGCTGCATCTGCCGTTACCTCGCCAGAGGCGAGAACGACGTCCGCCCTGGTGACCGTACCGGCCTCCACAACGACCAACCTGACGACCCGCGGAAAACCCGGCGCCTCGAGGATGACGTCGTACTCGCCCGGAGCGAGCGCGGACACGTTGTAAGCGCCTGCTCCATCCGTCACGACCGTCCTCGACTGTTGTGTACTTCTGTCGACCGCGTGAACGGGTATCCGCGCGATGGCGCCGGTCGAGGCTTCGGTGACGGTTCCCGCGATCGTGCCCGTCGGGCCCTGCGCGACCGCGGCGCGCGGCGCCGCCCAGCCGAGCAGCCACAACGCGGCAAACGACCGGAGGATACGCACGACGTTACAGATAGCATGAAGGGTTTCCTTGGAACGTGAAGAAATGCTGAAGACGACGGAGACGGACATGCTTATTCGAGATCCGAGAACCGCGTCAGCTCAGCTGTTCGGTTACAACGAGCACACACGGATGCCTCCTCTCGAGACGGACCAACGGATAGCCGTCTCGTGCGATAGGTGACCCGACCTGTTGCTTTGCGGACCGGCTTTATGGGTTTTCGCCCACCGACCTTCGACGGTCGGTGTAGACCTTCACGCCTGCGTTGCTGACGGGCACAAAGATCAGGTTATTCTCGCTATCCGCGGCGACTGAGTGCGTCGTCTGACTCGGGGGCGGTGGCGTCAGGTTGATTTGGCCGACGACCAGCGTGGTGACCAACTGGTTATTGCCCGCGTTGACAATCGGGACCTTCGTGGCCTGGAAGCCGCCGAAATAGACACGCTCCTCACCGGGGTTATACCAAATCTCGTCGGCGCCAACGCCCGCGACGGTCGTCAGGACATCTCCGGCGGCAACCCCGATGACGTCCCCGCAACTCGTCACGAGCCGTTGTCGGGGAACGAGTGCCAGCCCCGCCGGACTGCAAGTCGTCGGAAACACTCTCGCGATTTGTTGCCCGGCCGGATCGATTTCATCGATCTCGCCCATCGGGTTGTCAGACGTCGCCGGGACCGCCAGATAAAACATCGCCGTCTTTGGGTTCCAGACCGGTTGTTCCAAGCCATGGTTCGAGAGTGGATCTCCGAACACGACCTGCGGATAAAAGATCGTTCCTAGAACGATACGAGCCTCCACATCGATGAACGTCACAAACGGCGGTCCGCCGGTACACACGCCCATCACGCACGTCGTCTCGCGATCATTCGCGATCAGGACAATGTGATCCAGGGGGTCGTACGCCAGTTCGTCGGCCCGACCAACGCCGCCCGTTGAAATGGCCGTCACAACCGACTGAGCCTTTAGATCGATGATTTCTACGTTGCTGGCGGAGTCCCCGACCCATAGTTCTCCCGCGGTCTCTGGATCGTTCACAACGTCATCGTGCGGATTGGGAATGGCGACGACGCCGTTGCCTGCCGCAGCGAGCGGAATCGCATACAAGAACTTGAGGTGCTTTGTGTCGATCACATCGATGCTTTTCGTGCCGCGATCAGCAAGGTAGTACCGACCGGCCACCGCATCGACCCAACTGATATCGAAGCCACCGGCTAGGTTTCCGGGAATCTGAATAGTGGCCACCTGTCTGTATGCAGCGACTGCCCGGAGCTCGACGTACGTGGCTGCAAGGACTGCCGCAGATGCGAGTCCAACCAGGAGCGTTGAGAGACGTTTGTCCTGCTTCATGGAAATCTCTCCTCTTGTGTGGGTGCCTCTCCCCAGCCCTCAGCATTTCTGCGCACCTCCTTTTGGCCTTCGCGTCGATGGGCGATCGAACCGATGTCAGTGGGCCGACCAGTCGGACTGCGGCGTGGAACGTTCGTCTATCGAGGCTGTCGTGCGTGAGTCGCTGCTCGTGCCATCGCGTCGGCAAGACAGAGCGGCGAAGCCGAACGCAGGACAGGTTTGTCGCCCACGCACGCGACCAGTCGCAAAGTCTCGGTCTTCGCCGATAAGGATTCCAGAGTGAAATGTCCCACTCGAGCTGTGGATCTTCTGCGCTCGTCAGTTCGCCTGACGGATGAACGCGCCACGCGCCCACAGTGCGGGCCTTCATGAGCGGTCATCAACTGGCCAGCGTGTTGGCTGTTGTGGCCAACCAATTGGCGTTATGGATATTTGTCTTGTCGCAAAGCTCATCTGCCCCTCAACATCACGTCGCAAGGAGGACACGCATGTCTACTGCGACGACTCGCACTGCCAAAACGAAACGCGAACCCCTCCGCTTCGCCCACCCGTTCTTCACGTCCACGCCACCCGAACGTCGCGCGCCGATCCCTCCGTTCGGGCGTCGCATGCTCGACCACATTCAGGGCACGCTCCACGCGATCCCCAAGCCTGCAAGCGATCCGGTCATGACCCTGGCGGACATCATCGGAACGCAGGGGGCCAACGACATCGACAATGCGGGCACGTTGATCTTTCACACGGTGGGCGACACCGGGCGCGGCAAGGACTCTCCGCAAGAGACTGTCGCCGAGGCGATGGCGACGGACTTCGATGCGGCCCACCCGGAGAAGTCGCCCGCGTTCCTGTTCCATCTGGGCGACGTGATCTACGGGCCTCAGAAGGATCAGGCCTATCGCACCGAGTTCTACGAGCCCTACGAACACTACCCGGGCAAGATCATTGCGATCCCCGGCAACCATGATGGCGAGACGTTCCCCACTACCGATCCCTCATCGCTGAAAGCGTATCGCGCGAACTTCTGCGCCGCGAGCGCTGTCGTACCGCCGATCGCTGGATCGATCTTCCGGCAGACGATGACAATGCCCGGCGTGTACTGGCTGCTCGACGCGCCGTTCGTGGACATCATCGGCCTCTACTCGAACTCGGCGGAGAATCCGGGCTTTGTCTCCGGCCAGATTCCTGGCGCGCATCAGAAGGCGTTCCTCCTGGCCAAACTGAACAAGATCGCCACCGAGCGCGGCCAGGGCAAGCGAAAGGGCTTGATCATCGCCACGCATCATCCGCCCTTCAGTTCAGGCGGCCACTCAGGGAGCCAGGCGATGCTCGACGACATTGACAATGCCTGCCAGACAGCCGGGGTGATGCCGGATGTGTTCTTCGCGGCGCATGCGCACAACTATCAGCGGTACACACGGCGGGTGACGCTCAACGGGAGGCTGATGCAGATCCCCTTCGTCGTGGCGGGGATGGGCGGCCGGAATAACGGCACCGTCCAAGCCGCCACGGGCCAAGTAGAGGGCGACCACACGTTCGTGGCGAGCCGGCGCGGGTTTGGCTATGCGACAGTCGAAGCGACGGTTGGCACGTTGACGATCCGGTCCATCGGCGTTGATCCCGACACGGGCGCCAAGAGCAACGTCGATCAAGTCACGGTGGATCTGGCCACGAATGCGATCAGCTAGAGAGATAGATCCGCGCTCCAGATGCCTGTGTCCTGATGCTGCGACGACCATGAGCATCCGGCGGAACAGCGTCCTCACGAGGAATGGGGGAGCCATGAATTCGCAGACAGGAATTTTGGCGTGGTTCAACGCTCTCGGGAAGGTCGTTCACACGCTGTCGGAAGTCGTGGTGATTGTGGGGTGTACTCGGAGCTGGCCGCCCAAGGGAGTGAAACTCGCGCAGGCTGGCGCACGCGATAGTTCGAATCCCAGGCACCCAGCAAGCTCAACCGCATTCAAATCCGTTCTTACTAGGCCCTTGCGCTCGCCTGCGGGCTCAAAAGCTGATGCGGCCGCCGCCGTTGGGGACACGTCCGTCGAGCGGCGCCGACGGGTCCACCGTCCACCGGCCGTTAACACCTCGTGACAGCCGCGGCAGCGGACCCCAGGCGGTCAGCTTCACGTCCTTGAGGTTTCGCCTCCTTCACTCCGTCCCCTCGACGTGCAGCGCAGGGCATTTATGTTCTATCCTTGAAGGGCAAGGGGAGGCGATCATGCGACGCGCGCTTCCAGCGGCGATTGTCATCGTGATCCTCAGCAGTCAAGCGGACGCCCACCACAGCCACGCGGATTTTCTGCTGGATCGGAACGTGGCTGTCGAAGGCACGCTCGAGGCGCTGAGGTACGCCAATCCTCATGTCATGCTGGAGATTCGGACTGCTGACGGCGTCCTCTACTCCGCAGAATGGCAGGCAGCATGGTGGCTCCAATACCATGCCCACGTGACGCTGACCACGCTGAGAGTCGGCGATCACTTGATTATCAGCGGGTCACCGGCACGCGATCCGGCGTCACACGGGTTGGTTCGCCTGACGGAAGTCCGCCGACCGCGCGACGGGTGGACCTACCGGGTAGTTCAGGAACGATAAGTTCAGCACACAGGGCGCCGCAGGCGCCTCGAGGCGATTGTGTCCCCAGCGGGGTCATTTCACTTCGACGGTACCTCGCGTCTGAGGTCATCGCGTCTGAGGTCATCTGCAGAAATTCAGTAAGAACGTCACACCCGGAGATTCGCCAGACGACGCCCCCTCGGACGGCATGACGCCGAGGACACGCGTGCCGTCGGGTGTGAGATCGAAATCGAGCCTGCTGCCGAACCCCGATCCAGGAAATGGGCTGGCTGACCACGCACGCGGCTGGCCTCGCGAGACTGTGTGCCGCTGACCGGGTGTTCCTGTCCGCCGCAAGCCGGCTGTTGCCACGGATCAACTGGTCGGCGTTTGTCGTCACGCCGGCGACACTCTCCGGTGGCACCGGCTCCTGGTCGCGCACCGGTGCACCTATAAACGACCACAGCGTCGACCAGCGATCACGGCGGACATTCGTGCATTGATCGTGCGGCTTGCCCGGGAGAATCCGCGGCGGGGCTACCAGCGGATCGTGGGCGAGCTGAAGGGCGTCAGCGTGGTGGTCTCGGCCACCAACGTCAAGAAGATCTCCGTGCCGAAGGACTCGGCCCGACGGTTCGGCGCGGGCCGTCATGGCGAGGGTTCCTCCGTATGCAAGCCAACAGCATCATTGCGGTGGATTTCTTAGCGCTGACGGAGTTCGAGCATCAGCTCTTCGACCTTGCGGGTCGCGATCGGGTCCAGTGCGGGGCACGGCTCGTCCATGAGGAGGACTCACGAGCACTAACACAAGCAGAGTTACAATATGTCGCCTCGCCATGTCGAAGCGACACAAAAAGGCGGCGGCGGAATCCTCGAAACGTGAGAACGCTGCAGACAATCCGCAATTCGCGCCCGTCGTCGCCGCTTTCGCCGGCAAGCGCGGCGTGACCCGCGAGTCGCGACAAGGCTTCGGCTCGGGAGCACTGAAGGCAAACGGCAAGATCTTTGCGATGATGACTCCGCGTTCCGAATTCGTCGTGAAGATCCCGAAAGCCCGCGTCGATGAGCTCGTCACCCAGGGCGTCGGCGAAGGCTTCGAGCCAGGGCCCGGCCGCATTATGAAGGAGTGGCTCGCACTCGATGGCCATCCGGAGCTCTGGACGGAGCTCGCGAAAGAAGCCTACCAGTTCGTGAAGGGGCAGCGCTAAGACGTTCGAGCGCGGCTTTCGACAACAGGGCCTGTTCACGGCGAACTCCGAGCGTTCAGGATCAGGAAGAAGCCGGTCGTGACTCGATGCAGACAATCCTTGGCGCGAACGGCGTCATTGCACGCGAGCTGTCGCGTCAGCTCCACCTCTATACGGACCACATTCGACAAGTCAGCCGCTCACCGAGGCGAGTCAATCCGACGGATGAACTGTTCAGTGCTGACCTGCTTGATGCGCAGGCAACAGCCGCTGCCGTCGCCGGCAGCTCCGTCAGTTATCTCGTCGCCGGCCTGAAATACGACTACAAGGTGTGGAAGGAACAATGGCCGCGGGTGATGCGCCACGCGATCGATGCCTGCAAGCGACATGGCAGCGCGCTCGTGTTCTTTGACAACGTGTACGCGTACGGCCGCGTGGAAGGCGTGATGACCGAAACCACGCCGTTCAATCCCTGCACTCGGAAGGGCGAGGTTCGAGCTCGCATCGCAACGATGTTCATGGAGGAAATTCGACACGGGGAGTTGAAGGGCATGATCGTGCGTTCGGCAGACTTTTATGGGTCTGGCGACGCAACAAGCGTGACACACGCGACGGTCACCACGCGTCTCCAAGCCAATAAGCGGCCAAATTGGATCGGCAATCCCAAGGCCGTTCATACCTTCACCTACACGCTCGACGCGGCGCGAACCGTGGCGCTGCTGGCAAATACCGCACCTGCGTTCGGACAGGTGTGGCATGCGCTCACGAGCCACGACCCCATGACCGGTGAACAGTTCGTACGTATGGCGTGCGAACTGTCAGACAGACCCTACGGCCTCCAAGTCGTGCCTCGATGGATGCTGTCACTGCTCGGCGTGTTTTCACGGCTCGTTCGTGAGAACGTGGAGATGCTCTACCAGTTCGAGTACGACTACCGTTTCGATAGCAGCAAGCTCGAACGGGCATTTGGGCTCACGGCGACGCCGTACCGAACAGGCATCGCCGCGATGATCATGAAATCGTAGCCCCACCAAAGGCCCGAGGGCCGCGGTACACGCGACTCGGCACGACGACTCGCCACGGAGGTCACATCGTCAGGTGAGGTGTCCTCATTCCATGGGGTCGATTTGTCCTCTCGGGTCGGAAGTCCGAGTCGAAAGCTCGACCGGGGTTCCGCACCGCGCATTGGCCTACCCAAGCGGGCGGCGCCTACGCAGGGGCCGCGCTGTAGGATTGGGCCATGGTGACTCCGAGCGCTGGGCCGTTGAACGATCTGCGGTCGATCGTGGCTCGCGCATTGGAGCTTGTGCGCGCGTTGTCGGTTCGAACCAACCGCGATCAACCTGCGGCGGCACGCGATACCCTGACATGGACGGCGCAACGCTTAAAGAATTCAGTGACGCGCCCACTCCAGGACGCGGTCACGCGTCTCGACGTTGAGCCTGCGGCGCCGGCCCCTACAGATCCGTCGCGTGCAGACGGGGAAAAGGACTCGACCGCTGCGCCTTCGATCACCCAGCAGATCTTGCAACTCGCCAGCGACGCCACCATCCTGAGCGCACGGGCCGGCCTGCCGACTGAGGTCATGGAGGCGACCGCAGCACTTCAAGATCTCGCTTGTCACTTTGCGGAGGGCCCCGATGGCGAGGCGGAAACGATCGCTCGCTTCAAAGCGCTGCAGTCGGCCCTGCCAACCGGCATTCGGGTCCAGGTCAACGGGCCATACCTCTTGACGAACGCGGAGACGCTGACGAACTGGCTGGGCGAGCGCCTTCCATTGCGCCCGCAGACCGCCCTGTGCCGTTGCGGTCGCTCGACAATCAAGCCGATCTGCGATGGCACCCACGCGGCTATCCACTTTACCGATGGTCAAGATCCGAAGCGCGTACCCGATCGCCGCGACACCTACGCGGGACAGCAGGTCACGGTGCTCGACAACCGGGGCACTTGTGCGCACTCGGGTTTCTGTACCGATCGGCTAGCTTCCGTATTCCATGTGGGACAGGAACCCTTCGTCACGCCAAGCGGCGGGCGGATGGACGAGATCATTCGCGCCGTACGAGCTTGTCCTTCCGGCGCGCTGAGTTACGCCGTAGCAGGCCGCGAAGCGCGCGAGCAGGTGGACGTCGTGCGACCGCCGTCCATCGAGGTGTCGAAGGATGGCCCGTACCGCGTCACCGGGGGCATTCCGCTAACCGATGATCAAAACCGTCCTGAGCCGCGAAACCAGGGGGCGTCGCTCGAACACTACAGCCTCTGCCGCTGCGGGCACTCGCAAAACAAGCCATTCTGCAGCGGCATGCACTGGTACGTGCAGTTTCACGATCCCGTTTCCGATCCCGATCGCACGCCCACACTCTTCGAATGGGCGGGTGGGCTCCCAGCGCTGACGACGATGACCCGAGTCTTTTATTCGAAGTATGTACCCCAGGATCCGTTAATCGGTCCACTGTTCGCGAACATGGCGCCGGATCATCCCGAGCGCGTCGCGGCCTGGCTCGGTGAAGTCTTCGGCGGTCCCAAGAATTACAGTCAGCAGTACGGCGGATATCGGCGGATGGTGTCGCAGCATCTTGGAAAGGGGCTTACCGAGGCGCAGCGGGCGAGGTGGGTCAGCTTGATCTGTCAGTCAGCGAACGATGCGGGCCTCCCGGCGGACGCGGAATTCCGGGCTGCGTTTGTGGCGTACCTCGAATGGGGATCGCGCCTCGCACTCGAAAACTCGCAAGCTGACGCGAAGCCACCAGCGCACATGCCGATGCCACGTTGGTGGTGGGTGTGCGATGCCACCCCAGGGTCGCGCGTGTCGGCGCTCGGCCCGCCTGTAAAAGAAGAGCCGCCAGTCCACCTGCCGAAAGGCGATGAGCCTGTGAGTTTTGCCGAGCACATCAGGCCGCTATTTCGACCGATGGATCGTCGCGCCATGAGTTTCGCGTTTGACCTCTGGTCGCACGATGAGGTTGCTCGACACGCCCGCGCGATCCTCAGTCGTCTCCAGGCCGGGACCATGCCCTGCGACGGGGCGTGGGCTCCCGAAAGGGTTGAAGTCTTCCGTCGATGGCTGGAGTCTGGAACACCCGCCTAG
>Ga0066903_100002014_pt1 | contig 15505 bp, 12 predicted proteins | sample PanSoiMetaGPlot1_FD_67491 | JGI IMG/M metagenome (GOLD analysis project Ga0066903, IMG submission 67491) | Tropical forest soil microbial communities from Panama analyzed to predict greenhouse gas emissions - Panama Soil - Plot 1 (version 2) | ecosystem: Environmental > Terrestrial > Soil >...
TGCTGTTCGTCGGGACGGTGTGGGCCGCGAACTACGCGGTCACGCACTGGGGCACAACCTCTGTCGGCTTCGGGCTGACCGCGCCGGCAGGCGTCTGGTTCGCGGGACTCGCGTTCACGCTGCGCGACATCGTGCATCGCACTCTCGGCAGGGCGATCGTGGTGCTCGCCATCGTGGTCGGGGCGTTTCTCTCCTGGGCCATCGAAGCGGGGGCGACGATCCCCGGCGGGCACGTTTCTATTGCGGTCGCCTCCGCCGTCGCTTTCCTGCTTTCCGAGCTGCTCGACCTTGGCGTCTACACACCGCTGGAGGAGCGCACGTTCGTCGGTGCGGTGGTCGCTTCCAACATCGCCGGGGCCGCGCTCGACTCCGCGCTGTTCCTCTGGCTCGCCTTCGGCGGGCTCGCCTTCTTCTGGGGACAGATGGTGGGGAAACTGTGGATGACGCTGGCAGCGCTGCCGGTGGTGCTGTTGCTACGCCGGATGCTCCCCGACGAAGACCCCCCAAGTGGGTCATACGTCACACGCTACGCTGGGGCTGGTCACTGAAGACCACTCACCCAAGGAGGAACAAATGAGCGACTACATCCCCGTGGAGGGCCACAAGTGGCTCGCCACGCGCAACGGGATCTACTACATCCGCAAGGACGGCAAGAACACCTCGCTGCACACCCGCGACGAGGCCGAGGCCCTCGAGCAGTACATCCGCAAGCTGGGCAAGCCGATCGCACCGAAGCGCACCGTGTACATCCCTGAGGCTTGGGACCTGTTCAGCGAAGAGCAGAAGAAGCGGCAGGCGACGACGCTCAAGCGGTACACGTCGTCGTGGAAGACCTGGTGCGCGCCGCTTCTCAACCATCTGCGCGTCTCCGAGGTGGAGCCCGCGCACATCCATCAGGTGATGGAGAGGGCATCCGACCCGAACACCAAGTCGGAGAAGACCGGGAAGAAACTGTCGGAGTCGTCGCTGAACAGCATCCAGGCGGCGATGAGCGCGCTGTTCCAGTTCTGCATGGTGGAGCCCCACCGCTACCGGCTCGACAACCCGTGCGACTTCATCGAATGGACGTACGACTTCGAAGAGCCCGCAGCCGAGGAGGTCGACCCGAAGCAGATCCTCACCTGGGAGGAGATCGACAAGATCGCGAACGCCTTCGGGGACTGGGTCAAGCCTGCGGTCTTCCAGCGTCGCACGTTCACGCTGCTGATGCCGCGCTGCGGCTTCCGCATCTCCGAGGGGCTCGCGCTCCGCACCGACTCGCTGATGGAGGGGCCGAAGTACGGCCCGTACGGCGCACTGTTTCTGAAGGATCAGGTGAACCCCGACCTCGACCGGCAGGACTTCGCCTCCCGCGAGACGTGGTTCAAGGCGCTGAAGGGCGAGTTGAACAAGGCGAAGTCGAAGAAGCGGTTCGTCCATCTCGGCCCGGAGACGCGCCAGCTCTGGGACACCTACCGCGAGCGCGGCGAGCGCGAAGGCTGGATCCAGCCGGGAGGCCTGATGTTCCCGAACGAGCGCGGATTCCCGCATCTCGCCTCCGCGTTCGGCACCGAGATCTCTGAGGCCTCTGAGAAGGCCATCGGCCGGCGGATCGTCAGCCACTGGTTCCGCCACACCTACGCCAGCGACCAGTTCCTCGCGGGCGCGGACGTGGCCGAGGTGGCCCGCCTGCTGGGCAACGGCGAGGACGTATGCCGCCAGACCTACATCTGGTTCATCGACCACTCCGACTGGGGCGCGAAGGTCGCGGCCCGCAGCCGGTGATGGCGTGGCTCTATCTGGTCAAGGTCGAGTTGCCCGACGAGTACGACGAGGAGGACTTGGCTCTGACGCTTGAGAGGCTGGCTGAGCGTGTTCGCGAGAATGCCGACCCGATCTGCGGCGAGATCTGGGACAGGAAGGGCAGGCTGCTCGCGCGCACCGAGGTGGTCGAGCAGTGATGGGCCTGCCCGGATTCGAACCGGGACCCCTCGCTTTATGAGAGCGCTGCTCTGACCGTTGAGCTACAGGCCCAGAGTCGAGAGCGTAAAGGCCCGCCCCACGGCGGGCCTTTTTCATGCTCTGAGCAGGGCTTTGACCAGGAATGACCAGTTGGCCCAGTGTTTAAGCCAAACCGGTTTCGGGTTTTGGCTCAACCATGCGGCGACCTCAAGGGACTCATAACTCAGTCGAAGCGCTACGCGAACCCCTGACAGACCCCTGACTGGCTCTACTGAGCCAAAAGCAGATTCGCGCAGACTCGCCCGTGGTCTTATGACCAGCGAGTGGTAACCAGCAATGACCACCCCGGAACGACGAAAAGAGCGGGGGGCCCGAAGGCCCCCCGCGGCTCCCTCACCGCCTGAGGAAACCCCTGACGGGGTCACCGCAGAACGTCTGCAAGCGAGAGCGAATCGATCATGTCACCGAACATGACACTGTCAAACCTGAGGTCAGGGCTTTGTCAGCCGCTGACCGAGAGCAGCGTGGTGTGGGGAAGATCCCCTTTCACCGGGGTGTGCAGGCCGAAGCGGGCGAGCGTCGCCGCCGGCACCGCCAGCGTGATCGGGACGCCGTCGATGGCGAGGTCCAGCGCTTGACCCCGTTCGTGGTTCGACGTTCCCGGCTTCGCCGCGATGTGGGCGATGTTGAACCCGGAGTTGACGTAGGCCTGGTAGAGGCCCGCCTGCTGGGCCCTCGTCCGGTAGCCAGAGTTGACCGTGATCTTCTTCCCCAGGAACTGACCGAGGGCGTTGACGGCGCTCAGAAGGTGCGGGTCGACCGGTCCCAGGTTCACCCCCGGCTGGGCGAAGATCCACGACATGTCACCCACCTTGCCGCCCTTCGTGGTGCCGGGAGGCACAGGGGCGAGAGTGGCCGTCGGGGGCGCTGGGACAGGCACTGGGGCCGCGGGGGCGGGCTTCGCAGGCTTCCCTCCCAGCGGAGCCGGCGGGGCGCGTTCGACCGACTGGAGGATCCCCGCCAGAGTCGACGTGGGCTTCCAGCCCTGGGCGATCTTGCCGAGGCCTGAGAAGGTGGCCGCGCCGAACGGGTCGTTCGGGAACGCGCCCGCGGCGAGCGGGTCGTTGAAGCTGGGGCTCAGCCTCCACTGGCCGGACGGCGGCGGCAGCGTCACCACCGTGGAAGGCTGCGACGGGATCGACGCCGGGGTGCTGGAGACGGGCGGGCTCGAGGTGCTCACCCCGGTCTTCCAGTCGCCCAGCACGTTCTTCACATAGCGGGTCGTCTCGGAGAAGGTCTTCCACGCCCCGCTCTCCACGTTGCCGGGGCCCGCGTTGTAGGCGGCGAGCGCCAGCTCCCAGGTGCCGAAGCGGTCGTACTGCTGGCGCAGGTAGCGGGCCCCGCCGTCCAGGTTCGCGATCGGGTCAAGCGGGTTCACCCGCAGCGAGGCGGCGGTGGCGGGCATCAGTTGCGTCAACCCGACCGCGCCGGCCGGCGAATGGATGGTGGGGTTCCAGCCGGACTCCTGGTTGATCAGCCGGGAGAACATCTTGGTCGGGATGCCGTAGCGTTTCGCCGCCCTGTTCGCCGCGTTCTGGTACGGGGCGCTCACGGCAGTCCGCCGCCGCTGATGTCACCGCCGATGTCGCCGCCGATGTCGCCGCTCATGTCGTTGTCCATCCCTTGGCCGAGGCTGCCGCCGCCCGCGGGCGGCTTGGCGTGGTAGGTCTGGATGCCGAGGCCGAACGTGCCCAGCCCGTAGCCGCCGATCGCCCACTCGATCCCGTTGATGCCGCCGTGGTGCTCGTTGTAGATGTCCTTCGTGTCCTGAACGATCAGCGGGATGAAGGTCTTCTCCGCGAAGCCCTTCGCCGTCAGCGGCTCCCCCACCTGGTCGGTGCCGCGAAGGACGTTCATCCCCGCCGCCGGCAGCGGGGCAGCCTTGCCGACGAAGAAGTCCTGCAAAACATCCAGCCCCGTCTTGACGCCGTAGCCGGACCCCAGCTTCGTCCTCTTCCCTGTCGTCGAGGAGATGTAGGCGGGCCCGCCGTAGATCGGGGCGAGCACCGAGGCGAGATGGACGTACTGCTGGAAGCCGCCGGCAATGTCGATGCGGGTGTCGCCCACCCGGATCTTGCCGAAGTTGGCGCTGCGCGGATGCTTCCAGTCGACGGTCGCGCCGGGAATGAACCGCTCCGCGAGCGCGAGCGCCGACACCACTGCGCCCGTGGCGGCGAAGAAGCCGCGCAAGGCTTCGACCCGCGCCTGACCGTCCAGCTTCACATACCAGTACGGGTTCAGGTAGTTGATGCGCGACATCATCAGCCGCGGCGAGAAGAAGAGCGCATTCAAGGCCGGCTGCCAGTCCTCGAGCGCCCCGATCTCGCCGCGCCCGGTGGAGGCGTTGATCACCTTGCCGATGTCCCTCAGGAACTTCTCGTCGTTCACGTCGCGGCCGGCGGCGAGCGCGAGCCGGATCTGGTGTTTGAACAGATCCATCCGCATCTTGTTCAGGTAGCCGGTGTAGGCGCGGGAGGAGGCTCGCACCCCGATGCCGAGGATCGGGATCTTGGCCGCGTAGTCGGAGGAGAACGCCTCCTCGCGAGCGGCGAGCGACGCATGTTCGGACAGGTCGGTGAAAGAGATGCGGGCGGCGAGCGCCAGCGGGTAGAGCTGGTCGGACTCGATGTCGGTCATCAGTCGCTCGTAGGCCTGCGGGCTCGCCGTGGCTTTCAGCATGTCTTTGAACGCCTTGCTCGCGATCCGAGGATGGGCTGCCGTCGCGACCAGCCCCTGCCGCAGCACCGCCGACAGGTCGAGCGTCGACTGGAGCGCCCGTGGGATGTTGAGCGTGTTCCAGAGCACCGTCGTCCAGCGCCCGTGCGCGGTCTGCAAGATCCCGGTCGCGGTGAACTTGCCGAACACATGCTCCATCAGCCGTGTCTCGTACGGGGTGGGCATCTTGCCCTGCTGCACCGCCGCCACCAGCGCGTCGTGCAGGTTGATCTTCTGCCACTGGAGCAGGTTCGGGTGGTCTTTCACGTCCTGCAACAGGATTTTCAGCGAGTCGGCGTTCAGGGTGGTCAGGCCCTTGTAGTCGATCCTCGGCAGCTCGCCGCGCATCGCTTCTGCTGCGGCCTGCCGTGCTTCGAACGGGTCGGAGATCGACTCGTACGCCGACCGGATCTCCTCGGCGCGCTTGACGCGCTCTTCGTGTCGCGCCTTCTCCTGCTTGCCCCACTGCGAGCGCTGCCCCTTCATTCCCTGGCTCAGTTCTTGGTACGGGTCCTGCACCTCTTCGTGCGGCGTCGCGAGCGTCTCCTCGCTGAAGTCGTCCGGGTGCGCCCACTGGATCGGGTCGACGTTCTCGTAGGTGTTCGCGAGCGACTGGTCATCGAAGCTGAGTTGCTCTCCCGGCGTCTCGGCCGGCGTGGCCGCACTGAGTTCGCCGCTGGGGTTCACGTCGTAGCGGTGTACCTCGGCTTGGATCGCCTTCAGTTGCTCGATCTGCCTCTCCAGCTTCTTCAACACCGCCGGGTGCTCGAAGCCCAAGTCGACCTCGCGCTGCAACGAGTCGATCCGCCGCTGGATCGCAGCCGGGTCGATGTCGGGCGCGTCAGAGGCGAAGCGCACACCGGTCGGGTTACCGAACTCGTCCACCGCCGCGCCCTCCGCGCGCGGCTTGTCGTAGTGGTGCAGCGGGGGCGCACCGCCACGCTCAGGGCGGGGAGCCGACGGGCCGGGGTGGCGCTCAACGGCGTCGGGGTCTTTCACCACCCAGACCGGGGTCTTGCCCTCCATGTGCTTGGTCGCCTGATAGCCCTCATGCGCGATGGCATCTTCGATGGCGTAGTAGGCGTCCTCCTCACCGATCTGGCCTTCGTGGTAGCCGGCGATGTAGTGCAGCAGCCGGTTGCGCTCAAGCACCCCCTGCGACGCACCCGGCAACTCCTTCGGGCTGATGTCTCTCGCCCACTGGTCGTAGATCGCGGGGTCGGTCTTCTCCCCGGTGATCTTCGACGCCAGGTCTTCCCAGAACGAGCGCGGCTGCGCGTCCATGTCCAGCACCTTCGCCCCCGGCTTCAGGCGCATCGCGTTGACGCGGCCGGGACCGCGGCGACGCGCCGCCCTCGCCGTCCTGCCGGCGGCGTACCTGACCGCCTTGTTCGGGTCGGAGGTCAGGTAGAAGCCGACACCCTCGCGCCACGGCTGCGTGTGGTGGAACGTGTCGATGTTCCGCAGCTCGCCCTCCGGGGAGCCGTGGTAGAGCAGCGGCTCCTGTGCGTCGCTTGCGAAGCGAACGCCGGGGATCGGGTTGCCGAACTCGTCGAAGCCCGCGCCCTCGCCGGGACCGGGGGTTCGACCTACTGCTTCGGCTGGTCCGGTGGCGGCTGCTGGCCCTGCGCCGCCGCCTGCTCCTCCGCTCTCAGCTTCGCGATCAACTCTCCGATCGGGCGCGGAGGCGGAAAGATCAATGTTGCTTCCTGGTGTTCCTTTTCGGCCATTGACGACTGTCAATTCTACCTTGGTCGACTCGACGTTCGCGCCGTGCGCCTCCATCCTTTTGACCAATTCGTCCAGCTTCTTCGCGTTGACGCGGCCCTTCGGCGCGAGCAGTTCGACGGTGCCGTCCGGCAGTTCGCGGTAGTGGGTGAAGCCGAGCGCCTCCGCTGCCTCCACATGGTCGGCGGTCGGATGGGTGACCGTCAGCATCGGCTTGTTCGCGCCTGTGCCGGCGTCGCGCATGATCCACACCTGGCCGTGCGTGTCGGCCAGTTCCTGCGCGAGGTTCTGGTAGCTCTCGGGCGAGCCCAGCACACGCACCGACGTGATCCCGTTGGCGTCCGCGACCGGCTGGTCGACCAAGCGGATGCCGTGGCGCTCGAGCCCCGCCACCAGTGCGTCGGCGGGCGAACCGGTCTGCAACGTGCGGGCGTTGATGTCGAAGGCGTACCTCATGCCTTCGGGGTGGACGCCGTGGTAGCGCTGGATCGCCGCCCAGTCCATCGCCTGCGCCTCGTACACCGACCAGTCGTTGCGCCCGTCCAGCCCCTTGCCATTGTTCATGCTGTTCATCCGGTCGGCCAACTCTTGGTAGCGACGGGCGATGAACTCGTAGGTGTCGTCGTTGATCTTGTCGCCCTTCAGCGTCGCCGGCCCGATCTTGCGACCGTTCGGCGCTTTCTTCAGCCAGTCGCCGTCCGCGAAGCCCCAGGAGCGGTAGCCCCAGCGGTCGACGACGGCGGGCCCGCCGAACATCGGGTCGTGGCCCATCCAGTTGCGCGTCGTCTTGTGCAGCGCCGCGTCGACAAAGTCGCTGATCTTCGCCCGCGCGCCCGACGACAGGTTGGTGTTGCCGCGGGCCAACTGCTCCATCGTTTTCGCCGCCACGCCGATCGAGCCGGGACCTTTCGGCGGGATCTCCCTGCCGGTGCGGATATGGTCAAGCACCCGCGTCAGGTCGGTGAGGCCGCGTGACGGCGCGGCAGCCCGCTGCGAGGCGAGCCACGCCATGATCTCCTTGTCGTCCAGCACCCGGTGCAGCACCGTGCGAACGTCGCTGTAGAAGGCGGCGTCCACGGCGCGCTGATGCGCGGTCGGGGTGGCGATCAGCATCCGCCGCAGCACGTCATCGACGCTGGTGCGGCCGATGTGCGGGATCCCGTTGGCGTCGACCATGCGCCGGTTCGCCCGTCCCAGCTCCTTCAACTGGTTGACGCGCAGCCGGCGGGTCTGGTTTTTCACGATCAGAGGGTCATCGAAGGTGAACGGGTTTCTGCGACCCTGGTGGTAGAGGCGTGAGTAGAGGTCGTTGGCGTGGTCGGTGACCTTGCCGCCCGACTTGAGCGCGTTCGCACGGGCCTGGTAGGCGGATGCGATGTCCATCTCCTGCTTCGCCCGCGCCGCGCCCTTCGGATCGTGGGAGAGCTGACGGTCGATCTCGGCGTGAACCAGGTCGCGCTCCTCGCTGCCGACGAGCGCCCGCTTCACGACCCCCACCATCGACTTGTCTTTCGCCGCCACCCTGGTCGCAGCCCTGACCACGGCGGGACCTGAGTAGGCGGCTCGAGCGGCGCGCACCGTCTCGGCAATCCCGGCCCCCGTGTCGGCTGCCTTGATCGCCGCGTTCGCCGCCTCCAGCCCCTTGATCGGCCTGACGAACGGGAACGCCATCGCGGTTTCGAAGCCGCCGCGCGCGAGTTGGCCTTTGCCGAACGCGCCGTAGGCGCGGACCAGGGACGGTCCGCCGCCCAGCTCCGCGATGGTGCTGCCGAGAAGACTCGCGCCGCCGCGCAGGATCGTGCCGGGGACGCCCCAGGTCTGCCGCTTGATCTTCTCCACTTCCGCCAGTTGCGCCGGACTCAACTGTGCGCCCTCGTCGGCCCTCGGCCCCGCGACGTTTTCGAAGTAGGGGACTTGGTGGATGCGGGCGCTCTTCGACGGCCTGCCCTTCGACGGCTGGCCGTTCGGCTCCACGAAGATCCCCTGCCAGCCGGTCGGGCGCTGGCCGGGGAAGTACGGGGTGAGACGGCGGTGACGGACGCTGTAGTCGGAGGTGATCGGCACCACCGACGGCGAGGAGATCGGGACAGGCTTCGGCTTGCGGTAGCGGATCGTCCCCAGGTACGGGGTCGGCTCGCTCGCCGTCTTGACGATGTTCGCGACGGCGCGCTGGCGGGTGCGGTTGCGCTGCGCGACGCCCGCGTTGTAGTGCTGCGCCGCCGCCTCCGTTTGCGCGCCCCAGATGCCGTCGACCGCGATGTTGTAGCCGGCGGCGCGCAGCGCCTTCTGCTTGCGGGCAACGTCCGGGTCGCCGGGGAGGCTCGAGGAGCGCACGGTCACCGTGACGTTCGGATGCGGGGAACTCGGCACCGTCGCGGGCGGGCGCGAGAGGTTGGGGGCCGAGAGAAAACCCTTGTCCCGTGTCGGCTTCGGCGTCCGCTTCGGCTTTTGAGAACGCGGCGGCTTGGGGGTCTGCCAGCGCCCCCGCGACTCGCCCCGTTGAACCGGCATCTAGCTGACGGGTCCCTGCATCCCCGGCTTGAGGATCGGAGGCACCGGCACCGGAGCGGTCGCCTGCGGGCGGACGTAGGTGGACACGATGGCGTTCGCGATCCCGTCGATTGCCCCCGGCCCGTACATCGGGGTGCCGTCCGCGTTCTTCAAGAGCTGCAAGGCGGGCGTGATCGCGGCGGTCACCTGGGCAACCATCCGCGGCCGGCGGACGCGCATCCAGTGGTTGTAGATGTTCATGCCGTGGTTGTAACGCTTGATGTAGTGCGCGTTCGTCTCGCCCTTCAACTGCGCGCGGAGGTCGGGGATGTCGTTGATGATGTTCTTGCGGATCCGCTGCACCACGTCGTTGCCGGTGACGTTGACGCCCTTGATGATGTCGGCCTGCTGCTTCACCGTCGGCGGCTTGTTCTTGTTGGCCGACACCTGCGCCGCCGCCTTCTTCGCAGCAGCAGCGATGTGCGCCGCGTCGATCTTCCCCTGCCTTGACGTGTCGGCCGCGTACGCCGCGGAGGCCTTGCGGATGTTCGCGATCTGCACCTGCACCGCACGGTTGGCCGCGGCGCGAGCGTTCGCCGCGGCGTTGTTGGCAGCGGCGATGGAGCCCGGAGTGCCGCTGGTCGGCTGGCCGGTGTTGACCAGGTTGCCCTTCTTGTCGACGACCCAGAGGGTGTCGGTGATCTTCGACCGGGCGAGCGCCTCCTCCTCCTTCGTTTTCGCCATGTTCAACTCGAGCATCCCTTCCTGCACCTGCTCGGCGCGGGCCTGGATGTCCTGGGTGCGGCGGTCGGAGGCGATCTTCTCGTAGTTGGTGAGCGCGTCCGAGAACAGCTTCGGCCGCGTCTTCTCCAGCGCCTGCTGCTTGAGCGCCAGCTCCGACTGGAGGTCGGTGGTCTTCTGCTTGTACTGCTGCGCGATGTCCGCGACGCGGGAGACGGCAGCCCAGTTCTGCGCCCGCGTCAGATTCTCTGCCTGTTGCCCCTGTTTGACCAGCGACGCCGCCGGCATGGTGGTGCCGAGGTAACGGCCCACGTCAGCGAGGGCGGACGGGTTGAACGGCTGCGGCACATCGGTGGGTGCGCCGGTCGCGGCGAGATGCTGCTGGGCCAGATCCTCGGACGACTTGAACGCAGCGTCGGCTGCCGCGGACAGGCCGGTGCCGTAGGCGTTGATGCGGTCGGCGGCCTGGCTGTACTGCTGCGCCACCTGCTGCGGTGTCGAGCGGAAAGCGTTGGCGAGCGCCTGCGCGTAGCCCTGCGCCCGTGTCGCCTGGTTGTTCGCCTGAATCTGCGCGGCCCGTGTCGTCGCAGCGTTGTCGGCGCGCTCCGCGGCGATCTGCGTGTTCACGTCCTGCCGCGCCATCGTTCGCATCTGGTCGTACTGCCGTGCCGCCTGCAACGCCGGGTCGGCGGCGCGAGCTTTGCGCGTCGAGGTCACCCAGGCCTTGTAGCCGGGGTAGGAGGCGTGAGTCCTGCCGGTCTTGGTCTTCCACTTGTTGAACTGGGAGAGGGTGAGGAAGCCGCCGACGCTCATGACAGGCTCGCCCATGCGGTCGGGTGATAGCGGGCCCACATCTCAGGGGACATCCCGCCGGGGACAGAGTCGAGGAAGGCCGACAGTGCCGACTTGCTGGTGAACGTCCTGTTGCCCCATGTGACCGGCTTGCCGGCGAGCGCCTCGGTCGGCGTCCTGGTACTCAGCAAACCGCCGGGGTCGGCGGTGTTCAGACCGTACACCGGACCCTGCGCGCCGCCGAGACGGTTGGCGACATCCGCGAGCGCCTGCCGCAGCGTCGTGCCCTCGGTGTCCTGCAACGTGTTGTAGCTGGAGACGTTGCCGCGGATCGAGTCGACCAGGCTGGAGACAAGCTGGTTCTGCGCGATGTCGTTCTGCGTGTTCAGCAGGCCAGTGCGGATCGTGTTCGCGCCGCCGTACAGGTCGGAGCCGGTGCCGCGGCCGGCAAGCTGGTAGGCGAGGTTGGTCAGTCCCTGCTGGTAGTTGCGATCCAGCGCCGCCTTCTGCGAGCCGGGGTTCGCCGTCTGGTTGGTCGCCAAGTCGATGGTGTTCTGGTCGAGGTCGTCGGCGTACTGCGCGAGATCCTGGTAGCGGGGATCGCTGAACTTGGGCGCGACACCCGCGTTGATCACCGCAGTGCGGATTTGGTCGCGCAGGTTGCCGCGTCCGGTGCCCAGCCTGCTGTTCCAGTTCGCGAGCGCGAGTTGGTACATCGGATCGTCGAACAGGCTCGTCCAGTAGCCGGGAGGCGTCATCGCTTCCTGAAGGCCCCTCCCGTACGGGGACTCCGGGTCGCCGTACGGTGTGCCTTCCGCCTGCTGCACACCGGGCACGTTCGCCCACTGGTTGAAGTTGACCGTGTCCGGCCAGTCGGGTGCGCCCGGAGCACCAGCGTTCGGGAGGTCGTAGATCGGCTGGCCGTAGTAGTTGCTGATCGTCGGATTCACCGGGGGCCCGATGCCGCCGAGGATGCCGCCGCTGCCGGCGCTGCCGCCGAGACGCCTGCCGCTGGGCGCGACGGTGGTCACTCGAGCGCCGGTCGGGATCGGGGTGACTTTCGGCACAGGCTTCGGCTTCGGGAAGTCGGTGACGAATGGGATGAAGTTCTTGGTTGCCACGGGCCTCCCTTAGCTGACGATGATGAAGTTCACGGTGATGAAGGCGGGACGATCGATCGGCCCCGTCTGCGGGCCGACGGTGACCGAAGGAGCCTCGGCGGCGATGGTGGCCGCGGAGTTGTCGGTCCCGGCGTCGTGGATCGGCCCAGCGCCCTGCATGATCGAATACGCAGTGCCGCCCGGTGTCAGCGAATACACGTCACGGCCGACGGTGTGCGCATGGACACCGCCGCCGTGGGAATGGGACGCGGCAGCGCCCGTGTGCCCGTGACTGGGGCCACGCTGCCCGAGCGGCTTCCCTTCGTTTGCGCCCAGCGCATTCACTTCCGCCTTCGTGCCTTTGCCGACCGGGATCCGCTCCTGAAGGTCGGGGACGTTGAACGACGCCCCGGAGCCACCGTAGGTGTAGTGGATCGCGTTGAAGAGACGCGCCTCGGCCGTCGTCGAGTAGGAAGCGCCGTCGCACATCTTCGAAGAGGACGGGGCGGCTGTGCCGCCGAAGGGGAAGATCAGCCCCGCCGGCAGAATGCCCAGCGTCCCCGACCCGACACCTGTGATGCCCAGCATCGACGTGAGCCCAGAGATCGACGACATCGGCAGCGAAATGTCCGACACCTCCAGGTAGCTGACCAGCCACGTCTTGAACTGGATCGGCAGCGAAAACGGGTCGGAGAGCAGCCGCTGGAGAAGCTGGTACTCCTGGTCGGTGAGCGGACGGTCGTCGGCAGGCCCGACCTGTCCCTCACCCTGAAGGTTGCTCATTCGCGGGACGGCTCGAGCCCGCCGCTTTCGACCGCGAGGTCGTAGATGCGGGTGACGGTGGTGGGGGCGAGTTGTCGAACGCGGAAGCCGATCCCGTACGGGGCGCGGTTGATCGGCAGCTTGAAGCGCGAGTAGAGGCTGGTCGGCGGCAGGTTGCCCATCGACGTGTAGCTGACATCGGACGGGTTGGTGACGTAGTCGACGGCGAGAACCGGAGCGACCGCCGCGAGCACCTCCGGGGGCGCTTCCGGTGGCCCGCCGTCCTCGGGCGGCGAGGCCTTGCTGGAGGAGTAGGCCGGCGCGGTGCGGGAGTCGTAGGAGAGGTAGGCGAAGCGCGAGCGTTTGCGACCCTCGCGGCCGATCCGCCACCACGGCGTCTCCAACGTCGGCAGCACCGCCGTGCCGTCGTCGTCCTGGTTGAGCGTGGAGCCGAAGGTGGGGAAGAACATCGGCCCGACACGCGCCAGCCGGCTCGTCCCGACCATGCTCGCCCATGCTCGCTCCATGCCGGTGCCACCGCTCGAGGAGACGTAGCAGCGGGAGTACACGTTGGAGAAGCGGAACCACTGCCTCTTGTTCAGGTCGCAGATCAACGTCACCGCCAGCGAAGCGGTTCGGATCGTGACGATGTAGTAGTCGAGGAACGCGCAGGCGGCGATGGTGGCGAGCTGTGAGTACAGGTTGCGCCAGAAGTAGAGGATGCCGCCCTGCGAGCAGAGGTTGCGGATCACCGCGCCGTCGGTGATGTGAACGCCGTGCTCGTCCGCGAAGATGCAGTTGTCGTTCCAGTAGGCGATCGTCAACGGCTGGGTGCAACCGACACGGTCGAACAGGCCTTCGATGTCCATGTCGTCGTCGTTCGCGCCCGTGTGCGGCGGGATGCTCCCGCGGATCCGTTCGACCGAACCGGCGTGGAAGACGATGATCGCGGCGCGGATCGCGGCGAGCGCCGTTACCGCCCGCGAGCCCACCTTGAACGAGTTGGCGTCCCACGCCCCGGCGACACCGGGGAGGATCGTGCCGGGAGGTCCGAAGTAGATGCGGTTCTCGTTGCCGATGACGCCGCCTGCGACGACGTAGCCTTTGTACACGCAGCCGACCGGTGCCTTCGGCGCACTCGGATCCATGTTCTGCTGCGACGGCGTGGCGGTCGCGTAACTGATGATCTGCGGCACGTTCGCGCCGGCAGCGTCGAAGTTGAACACACAGTTGGTTCCCTGCACCAGGTTCTGCTTCGGGATGTTCAGCGCGCCACGGTCGGTGATGCCGTACGGGCTGTTCTGGTCGACCTCGTACCAGCGTCCGTTGGCTCCCGCCATCACCAGCTTGTCGCCTGCGACGAAGCTGCCGAGGATTCCCGCAACCGCGTCCGCGCCCATCGCCTGCGAGCCCCAGAGCCAGCCGCCGCGGCCGGTCAGATTGGAGTCGATCACCAACGGGACGTAGTCGACGACATCCCACAGGTACTGGCGAGGCATCCGGTCCCTGGGGAAGTCGCGGGCGAACGCTCTCGCGTCACCGAGCAAACTCTGCGGCGCTGCCATCAGCCCACCCAGGCGTCGCGGGTGGCGAGCGGCGTCAGCGTGGTGCGACGCCCCGCAGCTCGAGCGGTGCCGCGCTTGTTCACCAACTGGCGGATCTCGCGCAGCCGGCCCCCTTTGCCGTCCTGCCCCTCGTACAACATCCGGTAGCGCTCGCCGTCCTGCGACACGTTGTTGTCGGTGTAGTCGGCGGCGCGCCAGAGCGTGTACAGCTCGATGGCGTCCTGGAACTCTTCGGGGATCGCGCCGAAGTTCTCGTCACCGGGCGAGTCGTCGTCGGAGTCCATTTTCCCTGGACGCAGAACCGCCCACACGTCGACCACGCCGTCGTCGGGGGGCGGGTTGAGACGCAGGATGTCGGAGCGGATCAGCGTGAACGACGGTCCGCTTGTCTGGTCGCGTCGTGCGCGTCGGGTTGCGCCGTCATCTACGTCGACCAAGGAGAGGATCGAATGGTCGAGCGTGTAGGTGTCGACACCAGCCTGGGTGTGCAGGTGGACGCAGCGGACGACGCAGCGGGTGCGGGCGAGCAGATCGATGGTGCCGCGGTAGAGGAGGTCCTGCACCAGGGGCACCTCGTTGTAGGCGTCGATCTGCTGGAGGCCGAGGAACTGTTGGACACGCCCCACCATCTCCCCTCTCGTCATGGGTTCTCCTTGATGCAGGTTGCGATGGATGTCTGACCACCAGGGTGGTTGATCACGACGACGCCGAACGTGAAGCCTGTGGGACACTCCGTTGCGCCGGCCGGACCCGTAGGACCCCGCGGGCCGGTCGGCCCCGTGGCGACGTTGACGGTGGTTGTGATCGTCGGCTGCTGGCCTGCGCCGAACGAGACGGCGACGAAGTAACCGGAGACGGCGGCGAGAACAACAGCAGCGGCGAGCAGCAACTGTGGCAGGCGTTTCATTCGCCTCCTCTCATCTCGTAGCCCTCATGGATCGCCTTCACTACCTCTTTGATCCGCTGTTCGCAGTCGGCCTTCGCGCGGCGGCGGGCAATCTTGGAGCCGATCACCGCCGAGATGATCGCCGCAGCACCTGAGAGGAACGCACCAAGCTCCGAAGGGTCAAGACTCATCACCGGGCATGTCGTGGTTGCTCTCCGGTCGCGCCATGTCGTGCGACCGTCCGTTGCGATGCACACGTCCTTCGGCGGCGAGCGTCGTCAGCACGGCGACACATGCCGACGCAATCGCAAATGGGCCCGCCGAGCTGTAGCCACTGAGCGCGAGGATCACCCCGGCGGTGAGTCCGGCAACGCCGAGCACCCCGATCAACAGCAGCAGGTACGGGTCGACGGGCTTCACGGTTTCAGCACTCGCACGAAGACGGTGCCTTGCGCGTACCTGTTGCGTGTGCGACGCATCACTTCGCCGCCGTTGGAGTTGTCGCTCAGCGACGTGTTCCCTTCGATCGCGACGAAGTTCCCGCCGTTGTCAGGCGCACCTTCCACGATCCCGATGTGGTCGTACTCGCCGTCCCACGACCAGTCGTAGCAGACGAGATCGCCCGGTTTCGGCGTCGAAGTAACCGCCAGACCATTTGCTCCAAGGCGGGCGTCGGAGACGACGTAGGGAACGTAGGCATAGCGCGATCCCTTCTTGAACGACGG
>Ga0066903_100002015_pt1 | contig 15496 bp, 15 predicted proteins | sample PanSoiMetaGPlot1_FD_67491 | JGI IMG/M metagenome (GOLD analysis project Ga0066903, IMG submission 67491) | Tropical forest soil microbial communities from Panama analyzed to predict greenhouse gas emissions - Panama Soil - Plot 1 (version 2) | ecosystem: Environmental > Terrestrial > Soil >...
CCGCCGTCACGCCTACTACCTTCGAAACGATCTCGTAGTATTCCGGGAAATCTTCGAGTTGATAACCCACCAAAGAAGAGCGAACCAGGGCCCTGGGCGAAAGTAAGTTGTATTTGCACTAGGGACTGGATTCGGAACAAATGATTCCAAGGCGGTACCGCCTAATAGTTTCGAACTTTAATCCACGCATCTCGGCAGGACGCGGATGAATGGTCATCGCAGCATCCAGAGTTCGGCGATGCAAACCCAATGCCATTCCAGCTTGGTTCAAATCGTGAAAAGTCACCCGCGCTCTTGGCGCGAGCTCCTGGAACCGGCAAAGGACCGGAGACAAGAGTTGTGCCGTCGGCGAAGGAGCATAACCGATGTGGAGCTCCTGTTCCGTGCCCGCTGCGATCTGCGCTTCAGTGCGCAGCAAATCGGTATCGCGCAGCAATTTTCTGGCGTGAAGCAGTGCGATGCGACCCGCGGACGTTAAGCGAACACTTTGTCGAGTCCGCTCAAATAAAGTGACATTTAATTCGGATTCCAGATCGCGGATTTGACGGCTGAGAGGCGGCTGAGAAACGTGCAGCCGTTGAGCAGCGCGAGAGAAATTCAACTCCTCAGCCACTGCGACAAAGTATCGGAGATGACGTAGTTCCACCGTTCCGGAATGGGCGATCGCGTTATACCTATTGAGTATTAAGGCGAAATCAAAATGATATTTGGAAGGAACCACGCAAGCGCTGAAAGTGGCAAGAGCGCATGAATGCCGCGACCGGTAAAATGAAGGCAGCCGTTATCTACGAGGCTGGCGGACCGGAAGTAATCAAGATCGAGTCGCGCCCGATTCCTAAACCGCGGCCCGGCGAAGTACTTATTAGGATAAAGGCTTTCGGACTCAACCGCTCAGAGTTGTTTACGCGCCAAGGTCATTCTCCGAATGTGAAATTTTCCCGTATCCTCGGGATCGAAGCTGTGGGGCTGGTTGAAGAGGCACCGGGCGGAGAATTTCCAAAAGGCGCCAGGGTTATGACCGCGATGGGCGGTCTCGGCCGAGACATTGATGGCGGGTATGCTGAATTCACGTGTGTTTCCGCCAGGCACATTCAGCAAATAGAAACCGATCTCGACTGGAAGACGCTTGGCGCGATTCCGGAGATGCTCCAAACAACATGGGGCTCTCTCCTTACTGCCCTGCGTCTCAAAGGCGGCGAGCGACTGCTCATTCGCGGCGGGACTACGTCGATTGGTCTTACTGCCGCTGCGATTGCGAAGCATCACGGCGCGATTGTTAGTGCAACCACTCGCAATCCTGACCGCACGGAGTTGCTTCGCGGCAACGGCGCAGATCAGGTCTTTATTGATAACGGGGCAATCGCCGGTGAGGTCCGCAAAGAGTATCCCGAGGGTGTCGATAAAGTTTTGGAGCTCGTTGGCACCACGACGCTGCTCGATTCGCTCAAATGCGCAAGACAGCAGGGAATTGTCTGCATGACTGGTATCGTCGGCAATCGCTGGTCGTTCGATCGATTCAGCCCCATGGAAGCGATCCCGAGCGCCGTATGCCTCACGGTTTATGACGGCGGCATCGCGGATTTCATGCGCACGCCATACCAGGAGCTCATCGCCCAGATTACGGATCGCACGCTTCAGGTGCGGATCGGCAAAGTCTTTTCGCTCGACCAAATCGTCGAAGCCCATCGCTGCATGGAGGAAAACAAAGCCGGCGGAAAAATCGTTGTTCTTACGTAGGCTCCGGCAAAGCGGAAGATCATGCCCGACTACCTAAAGCCAATATGAATACAAAAGCTACCGACGAAAAATTCATTGTAACAGTAACGTTAATTGCTAGCGACATAGCTCGTTCCGTGGCGTTTTACCGCGATGTACTCGGGGCGACGGTTTTGCGAGAAGGCGAACCTACGCTTTTACTGTTTGCGAATATCTGGTTAACAATCAACCGGGTCGGTGGACCTACGGATGATAAACCAGAGGTCATTGCATCGCCGCCAAAAGACCTCAATACGCTAAGCTCATTTCTCAATCTTCGTGTCGTCGACATCAAACGATGTTATGAACTGTGGCGCTCGCGTGGGGCGCCTTTTATCACCGAGCCAAAAGTTCACGAAACGGAAACGCGCTGCTATATGCGCGACCCGGACGGCTACCTGATCGAAGTCGGTCAAACTACGATAACTGCCACGCCTCTTGAGCTGTATCGTTAAACCGCCGCCTAATCGCTCTCGTTGGCTACTGCGCGAAGGTAATTGCCGACGCAGTCGGACAACGACGGGTCTCTGTCGTCGTGCCGGGCTTCAACCCGTTCGCGCGAAGCGTCCAGCATTCGCCGAGCGTGGATGAATAACAGATCTCGACCGACACCCGCCCGCGATCCTTATTCAGTTGTATCCAAAGCGGGTTGGATCTGTCGGTCAGCGCCTTCATGTCGGGATCGCGTGGCGTGAAAACGTCCATCGATTCATTCGGCGCGAACACATGACCGGTTATGTCGCTCTCGGAAAAGTGGTGCTGGCCCGGTCCGACAAGTTTGCCGAGCACTTCATGCCAATTCTTTACCGGTTGTCCATCCACCTTGACGATAACGTGGCGTATGATCGCCGGGCCGACTCCTTTGTTAGCAACGGTAAAGTGAATGTCTGGCCCGTTGCTGCTGTCGAATTCGAGGATTGGCCATACCGCCGCACGTACTTGCTGGCGCTGCATGTAGGCGGTGTAACCAGCAACGCACACGGCCAGTAATGCAATAAAGGTCGCGATGAGCGTTTCGTATAGGCTGGCGGTGCGCGTCTCCTTCTCCTCCGGCACGGGGCCGACCATATCGCCGACCGACTGAGTGTCAATCAGCCCAAGTCGAAATCACCCTGGAGGCACAAGTGAGAGCGTTTAGCTTTCCAGTCTCCCTGATTAGCGTTATTCGCTTTGCATCGTAACAATTGGATCGACTCGCGAGGCCCGCCATGCTGGCAGCAGAGATGCGCCAATCGATACCAGTACGAGTAACGTAACTGCGGCGGAGAAGCTCAAGGAGTCGAGCGGATTCACCTCGAATAACAGACTGGAGAGCGAGCGGCTGAAAAGAATGGCCACAACAACGCCGACCAGCGAGCCGAGTATTGTGAGAACCACAGTGGTACGTAAAACATATGACATGACGCGTCCACGTGTCGCCCCGAGCGCCATCCGAATTCCAAATTCCCGCGTCCTTTGTGAGGTCGCGTAGGATATAACGCCGTAAACTCCTACTGCCGCGAGCAGAAGCCCCACTCCGGCAAAAGCGCCTGCGAGAATCAAAGTATAACGCCGCGTTGCCACCGACTGCGAAACCAGGTCTTCCACATCCTGAATGTTCTGGACGGGTTGCGCTGCTGCTACCGTGTGAATTCGATTCCGCACGCTGTCCGCCAAAGCCATCACGTTTCCGTTGGTGCGCAGGAAAAGGCTCATCGTAGCCATGTCGTGATTGGTCTCGTCCTGCAAATACGGCAGATAAATCGCGGGCGCGGCAGCCGCGTCGAGCGATCCGTGGCGGATGCTGCCGACCACACCAACGATCTCGCGCAACCGCGGGGCGGCGTCGCTTCTTCTTCCTGGCCCGGTGTAGTTTACTCCAATACGTTTGCCGATCGGATCCTGGCCCGGCCAGAACTGGCGCGCCGCCTCCGAGTTGATAATGACGATCGGAGGCGCTTTCTCGTCGTCGTGCTCCGTGAAAAATCTCCCAGCAATTAATGGAGTGCCAATCGTTTGGAAGAAGTTGGCACTAACCCAGGAGCCTTCGCCTGCGGGCAGGCGCGTTGGGTCGTTCGTACGGTCCTCGAAAACAAACGTAGCCGTGGCTGCGTCCCGGCCAGGCCGCCAATCAGAAAGCGCAGCGGAGCGCACGCCCGGTAATGAGGACGTTTCGGTAAGCACGTCTTTCCAAAAAGCGCGACCTTTCTCAGTGTAGTAATTCGTCCGCAAATAAACTCGGAGCAGAGACCGGGGTTGAAAACCGGGATCGACATGGATGACACGCCAGAAACTATGCACCAGCAAACCAACGCTCACTGTAAGGACAACCGAACAGGCAGTCTCAGTCACAACCAGTAGCGAAAGTGAGGACCCGCGACGTCCGACTGTTTCGAGCCCGCGCGACCGCAAAGCAGAAAACAAACTCAACCGCGAAAAACCAAGCGACGGTATCCATCCAAAAAGCAGAGTCGTCGCAACCACAATGACGACCGTCGAGAGTAGGGCGGGTCCGTTCAAGTGAACGCTATCCATGCGAGGCAAAGGCAGATTTGGAACTCGTACCAGGACGCGAAGCGCACTCCACGCAAAGACCAAACCGACTGCGAAACCGGCTGCACTCAGCAGCAGCGCTTCGGTCACAAGCTGTCGCGTAATTCGCGAGAGCCCCGCCCCTAAACTCAAACGCACAGCCATTTCAGTCTGCCGCTTCACCGCTCGCGCCAAAAGCAGGGCTGCAACATTGATGCAGGCGACGAGTAGAATCAGCGCCGCCGCTGCGAGCGTAGCAATCAGTGGCAAGCGCACATTGCCAACGAGATCCTCCTTAAGCGGCACCAACTGCACGCGTACGTCGCGCGGCTCTTCAGGGACGCGTCGCAAGATCGCCGTGAGATCCTCCTCTGCCATGGCGGCAGTAACTCCCGGCTTCAATTCACCTATAACACGCAAAAATTTATTCCCGCGCCACTGCATGTATGGCCAACTGGGACGAACCGTGTGCTTCGGCCAAACATCCGTATCCGGAAACAAGTCGGATAAAGGCGGCAACACGCCGATGATGGTTTCGCTTACACCTTCAAAATGAACAACCCGGCCAATCACGTGTGGATCACCGCCGAGTTGGTTCTTCCAAAACCGGTAGGACACGATCAGCGTGTCGTTCTCCAAGTAAGTGTACTCACGCGGCTCATAGAGCCGGCCAAGATACGGCCGTATTCCGAGCATCGGAAAAAACTGCTCTGAGACGGAGGTGCAATTGACCAGCTTCGGCTCGCCATCACCAGTCCAGGTGAAGGTGAAAAGCGGAATATATTCCGCAATGTGAGCAAACGATCGATTCTGCTCGAGATAATCCTCGAAGTCCGGACCGGATGCCGCGACGCGTGTTTGCCCCATCGATTCGGAGCTAGCCCAGATCGCGTAGAGCCGATCGGAATGTGCATAGGGCAGAGGTCGTAACAACACATCCTGGACCACGCTCAACATTGCTGCGCTCGCGCCAATTCCGATGGCAAGAGTCACAATGGCAACAACAGCGAACCCCGGCTGCTTCCGCAACATTCGAACACCGAACCGAATGTCGTCCCAGAATCCGGCAAATCGCGGGCCCATTTTTTCCACTCCAATCGTGAGCGGCTCCTGGCGCAAAGGCATCTTCACACGTCTGAGCTGCGCGCCTAGCGAATCGGATTCATCAAGTTCCTGTAAGACAAGCTGCTTCGCTTCTTCTTCCGACGCGCCCTCGCTCAGTGCTTTTTCAAATCGTTCCTCGAGATGTTGGGAAAGTTCCTCGACAATTTCCGCCTCGTCTTCCGGCGGTAAATTCAATTCCGCAATCGATCGTCGGATCTCGGTTTTGAAATCAGGCATACTCAATTCCTGTGATTCGCCCAACGGCTGCCACGAATTCGCGCCAGCCGTCGCGCTGGGCCGCCAGTATTTTTTTGCCTGTGCGCGTAAGTCGGTAATATCGACGCCGGCGTTGCCCTGGCTTTTCCACCCATCGCCCCCGAATCCACCCCCGTTTTTCCAGTCGGTAGAGCAGCGGATAAAGCGACGCAATGTTAAATCGCAGCGTGCCCTGTGAGCGCAGCTCGATCAGCTGTCCGATCTCGTATCCATGGCGAGCCCGGTATTCCACCAAGGACAGAATCAACAGCTCGGCGCTCCCTTTTTTCAGTTCGCGATCCGTGAGTTGAATTGACATATATTGTTATTACACATATCGATGAGGATCGCAAGTCTTAAAAATCGCAAAAGATTCCTCAGTGGAAAATCACGTAAAGGGATCACTGCTTGTTCTCGATCTTCGCAATTTGCGCGGCGCGACTATCCTCAAGCGTGACCCAGTCGCCCAGGTCTGCGGCCAGCAGCGCCTTGCCCAGCGGAGAAATCCAACTGACGGCATCTAGTTCGAAATTGAGTTCGTCGACACCAACGATGGTGAACGTTTCGGTCGCGCCTTTTTTATCTTGAACCGTCACCGTTGCGCCGAACATGACGCTGTTCGACGGCGCGTCCGGCGGATCGACAACATGGACCGATGCCAGAATGTGCTCTAGTTCGATAATGCGCTCTCTGCGGGCATTTGCTGCGCGAAGCTTCTGCAGTTCCTCACGCAAACGCTTCGCGCCGCGTGCGGTGATGTAATTGGCTGCTCCGGGTGGCAGACCTGACGGCGATCGCTTCCGTCCGCTACGCTCAGGAGGATCGACATCTTCTTTGACGAACGCTCTGCTCATCCAGGAAAGTATCGCAGCCACCGCATCGATTGTCCTTTCGGAAAAGAGATATCCGTACCGGCATGACGTCTGCGCTGACAGCTGCACTGCTGCGTCACTCCGCACGCAACGTTATTATCGGCCCGACCCGCCAAGATCATTCCAACTGGGCGAGCAACTAATAAGAACGTCACGAAGCCGGAACGCTTTTCCCTCGTCTGCCTGCTAACACGACCGCGACGCTGAATACCGCGGGATTGAACGTGATTGAAAGCAGTGCGCCGGCGTCAATCAGGTTCAAACCTTCTGTGGGAAGCAGACCAAGCTTCACGCCGAGTGCGGCAAGGATGAAGGAAAATTCACCGATCTGGGCGAGGGCAGCTGAGACAATGAGCGCTGTTTGGGTCGAGCCTCCCGGCACTCGAACAATACCGAAGGCCGCTAACGACTTTCCAAGCACAATAATCGCAAGCACGGCCAGGACCTGAAGCGGTTGCCGAACCAGGATGTAAGGATCGAACAGCATTCCCATGGCGACGAAAAATAAAACCGTGAAAGCATCCTGGATCGGCCGAAGATCTTTGGCTGCGCGGTGACTAAGATCGGATTCGTTCACGACTACACCCGCAAAAAACGCCCCCAGGGCAAACGAAACGCCGAAGAGTTTGGCCGAACCAAACGCAACACCGAGGGCGAGCGCCACCACAGCGAGAGTGAACAATTCACGCGAGCCAGTCCGTTCCACTCGCAATAGGAGCCACGGAAAAAACGCACACCGGCGAAAAGCATTAGTGCAATGAACACCACGACCTTTCCGATGGTGATCCCGAGCACCGTCCAGACGCTTCAGTGGTCGGCGTCGTTAGGCAAGTTCCCACCCATTATTCCCGCCAACGCGGGCAACAACACGAGAGTCAGTACCATCAGAAGATCTTCGACAACCAGCCACCCGATCGCGATACGTGCGTCGCTCGAATTGATCATGTCCCGGTCCTCAAGCGCGCGCAGCAAGACAACTGTGCTTGCGACCGATAGCGACAACCCAAATATGATTCCTCCGCCTAACGACCATCCCCACAGACTCGCCAAACCAACGCCAAGCGCAGTCGCCATCACAATTTGAGTGGCCGCACCGGGCAACGCTACACGGCGCACCGCAACAAGGTCTCGTATGGAAAAATGTGTGCCGACTCCAAACATGAGCAGAATCACGCCGATCTCTGCCAGTTGCGGAGCAAGGTGTGCGTCGGCGACGAAGCCAGGCGTGAAGGGGCTGACAACGATACCTGCCAATAGATAGCCAACCAGCGGCGGCAAACGCAGTCGGACCGCCAGGAATCCACCAACAAACGCGAAAGCCAGGCTGACAGCTATCGTCGCGATCAGTGGAACGTCATGAGTGGTGACTGCTGCTAACACTCAGATCAATCGCACTTGCGCGTTCGGAACGCGAGAGCAACGCTGCGTTCTGCAGCCTCTGCGAGAGGACAAAATATCAAATAATTGGTCTCCGCAGTTTTTCCCACCGTGTCTTTGGCGTGACGCGCCTGGCGTGGAGTCCGCGCTGCCACGAACACCACTGACCTACTCTGCACGCAATGCAATCATCGGCTCAACCCGGCTAGCTCTTAGGGCCGGGATCCAGCAGGCGAGAAGCGCGATGCCTAACAAGAGCAACGCGACACACGTAAAGGTGACCGGATCGGAACTGCTGACGCCGTAAAGGAGGCTCTTCATCATTCGCGCGCCGCCGAAGGCAATGATTAGCCCACATAACGAACCAACCGCGGCGAGCAACATGCCTTGTTTCAAGATCAGCTTCTGCACATCGGAGAGCTGTGCTCCGAGCGCCATGCGCAATCCAATCTCGCGCGTGCGTCCCGCGACGACGTGGGACATGACACCGTAAATCCCGACCGCCGCGAGAATCAGCGCGAGGACACCGAAACTACCGAGCGCGATTGCGGCCATGCGCGCAGGAAAAAGTGATGTGCCCAGGTGCTCCTTCAGCGTCTTTGCCGCGTAAACGGAAATCGACGGATCAAGCTTATGCACTTCGCCGCGCAACGCGCTCAACACCTGCCGCGGATCGCCGCGCGTTCGCGCCACCAAAGTGACTGTGCCGCTGTAGTCACGATAGAGGGGCGTATAGAGCGCAGGCTTGGGATCTTCGCCTAACGAGTTGTATTTCCCGTCGGGCACGACGCCAACAATCTGGAAGAACGGATCCTTGGGCCCATGCCAGTTGAAGCGCCGGCCGATCGGGTCCTGTCCGTTGAAGAACTTTTTCGCAAACGTCTCGTTCACGATAGCGACGCGGCTTTCCTTCTTGTTTTCGTCGTCGCGAAAATCGCGGCCGCGCAGTGGAATGCCCATCACATCGAAGTAACCGGGGCTGCCCTCGATCGGGATCGCGATAGGCAACGTGCTCGCGCCCTTGAACTCGGTGCCTTCGATATAAATCGTGCTGTCGTTGTAGTTAAGGCCGAGCGGGAGGTAATCAGTCAGCGCGGCGCTTTCGATTTGCGGCATCGCCTGCGCTCGCTCGAGCACCTGCCTCTGAAACGCGCGTCCGCGTTCCTCGTTATACCCTTGCAAGCTGACATCGAACGAGATCGCCACCGCGTTTTCCGGATTGAAGCCGGGTCGCATCTTCTGAGCGGCCCGCAGACTCCGCACAATGAGGCCTGCGCTGATCAGCAGGATCAACGAGAGGCTGATTTGCGCGACAACGAGGAAGTTGCGCAAACGCGAGCGACGGAAGCCGGCCATCGATGATTCGTCTTTCAACGCGGGCACGAGTTGCGGCTTCGACGATTGCAACGCCGGAATGAGGCTGAACAGAATTCCTGTCGCGATCGAGAGCAGCAGCGCAAAGGTGAGCACGCGCCAGTCCGTGCGCAGATCAAACAGCAAAGTAACGTCGCTCGGCAAGCGAATGCCTCGCACAGCGCTATTGATTGCTGCAGCGAGAAGTACTCCCGCCGTGCCACCGCTGAGTGAAATGAGAAGACTCTCAGTGAGCAGTTGTCTGACGAGTCGTTGCCGGCTCGCGCCGACCGCGAGCCGCACGGCAATTTCCCGCCGTCGTTCCGTCGCGCGCGCGAGAAGCAGACTGGCAAGATTCACGCACGCTAGCAAAATCACGAGCGCACCCACGGCGGCGAGCACTCCAGTAAAGGCGAAAACAGAATTCGCAATATCGGGAATGAACAAGCCGGGTTTCCCGAGCCGGATGCCGCGGCCGACGTTCTCCGGATAATCCTGCGCCAGTTTCGCCGTTAGCGTCTCGAGCTCAGCTTTCGCCTGGGCGAACGACACGCCGGGCTTCAACCGGCCGACCGTGAAGAGATTGTTCGAATCGCGCTTGTCGATCCAGTTACTCCCCGGTTCGATCGTCTTCGCCATCATTACTGGAATGAACATCTCCGGATCGTACGCGACTTCAGTGCCAATGAATCCTTTCGGTGCGACGCCGATAACGGTGAACGGGCGGCTGTTGAACTCAACCGTCTTCCCTACGATCCCCCGATCGCCGCCGAAGCGGTGTTGCCAGCAGTTGTAACTAATCATGGCGACGGGGTGTGAATCAGGCGTCTGATCTTCTTCGGGCAAAAATGAGCGTCCGAGCATCGGCTTCACGCCGAGATCATCGAAGTAATTTCCGGAAACGAGATATCCCCAGACGCGCTGGCTCGAGTTGTTGACTGTGAGACTGCTGACGCACACGCGATAAACAAACAGACCCGAGAAGACCGTGTTACGATCGCGGTACTCTTTGTAATTCGGATATGACTGCAGCGACCAATCCGCGCCGGTGTGGAGTGTGCCGTAAAGCTCGACCAACTGCGAAGGCTGCTTCACTGCGAGCGGCCGCAGCAAAACCGTGTCGACCAAACTAAAGATCGAAGTGTTGGCCCCAATGCCGAGCGCCATGGAAATCATGGCAAGCGCGGCGAAGCCGGGTTGTTTCATGAGTTGCCGAAGACCGAACCGGATATCCTGCAGAAGTGTTTCCATAAGCGCGCGAGGTTCTGCATTATGAGATGCAGCAGGGGCGCGCTTTGGATTCAGGAAAATCGCCACACGCGAATTCCATGGGCGAACACAGACACCGACTAACCTCGAACGGAATCCGCCCGCAAGGAGAAAATGGTAACTTAAGTTACCGTGACCCCGAGCGGGCATTTCCTATTGTGATTAAACCAATCAAAAAAGCAGAAAGGGAGAAACATATGGATAAGAAAATGAAAATCGTGGTCATCGGAGGCACCGGCCTCATCGGAACAAAAGTGGTAAATAATCTTCGTCAACGCAGCCAGGAGGTAGTGGCAGCGTCACCTTCCTCGGGCGTCAATACCTTTACTGGTGAGGGATTGGCTGAAGCGCTGAGAGGAGCTCAAGTCGTTGTTGACGTCGCAAATGCCCCATCGTGGGAGGACGATGCAGTAATGGGATTCTTCCAGACAGCAGGGCGCAACTTACTTGCTGCGGAATCGGCCGCCGGCGTACGGCACCATGTGGCGCTGTCAATCGTCGGCGCTGAGCGGCTTCCAGCGAGCGGGTATTTGCGCGCGAAGGTGGCTCAGGAAAACCTGATCAAGGCATCAGGGATTCCATTCACTATCGTCCGCTCGACGCAGTTCTTCGGGTTCGTGAAGGGCGTCATCCAATCGGCCACCCAAGGGCAAACGGTTCGCTTATCCCCAGCTCTCATGCAGCCCATCGCAGCGGATGACGTCGCCGCCGCCCTGACTGGCTGGGCACTCGCCAAGCCTTTAAACGGTACAATCGAGATTGCCGGTCCCGAACCAATCCGAATGGATGAATTCGCCCAGCGTTTCTTAAGCGCAACGCGAGACCCACGGAAGGTGATTACGGACGTCCATGCCCACTACTTCGGCACAGAGTTGAACGATCGAAGCCTTGTCCCCAGTGATAAAGCGCGCCTCGGCCCGACGCATTTCGACAAGTGGCTCAGCCGCTCCACGGCGCAACAGGCAGCGTGAACTTAGGACGCGGCGGCAGACTGCAGATAGTCAGCGGTCTGCCGCGCATCCTGGAAAGCACTTCGGATAAACTGTTCCGAAACATCCCAGGAACAACCAAACCACACACAACGATACTGGCCTAAAGACAGACTAACGCGCGAATTGGTTACAACTTTCCCGCGACGAAACACGACGCGCGATTTGTCTCGACATTCACGGGCCGAAGCCTTGAACGCGGCTGGCAATGACCACATCTAATCCAACATGAAACATTTCAGCAGTATTCTTCCGCTACTTCTTAGCGCCGGGCTAATGGTGGGATGCGCGAGCGACTTTCAATCGACCGGGTCAGCGTCGAGCGCGACCGATGATTCCGCCGACAGGAGTTTTCAGGACACGATTGATCGAGTGAATCAGCAAGCGGCTCTCGACGCAGCCAATGCGGCGGCACAGCAGCAAAACAATGCGGCCATGGCAGCTGCTCAGGAAACGGAGAACCAACACAACGCCGAGTGGCTTCAAAACGGACTACATTGACATTTGGCGTTTGCGACTTGTTCGCTGCTTCAGCTGCTCCACCTCGGCTTAGGAGGCGACTTTTAAGACTGCCGGCGGATAGTTTCGGTTAACGAATTCGCTCTGTTCGGAGCCTCACCACTGCACCTTTAGGCTTCGAACGTTTCAGTTTTTTCTGACTATTGCTTCCCGCTCGCTTTCTTCAGCGTCTGCTCCACTGCCTTGCGGATTTCACCGCGCCTCTCTTCGGTGTCGGACCACGATGAGGCGGGCACTGCACGCGAATCGAGTAGTGCCAGGGCTTTTTGCGCGTGCTCGCGCGCCATGTCTTTCTCGTTATTCGCCAGGTACGCGTCCGCCAGATCGTTTTGCACGTCCGCCGATTGTGGATACGCCAGCTCCAGCAATTTGAAGACCTCCAGGGCGGTCCTGGCATCGCCCTCGCGCTGGTAATCTTCGCCGATACTGTCAGCCGAAACCTCGGGGAACAACTGCGCCTGCGGATCTTTCTTCCGCGCTTCGAGCAGTTGCTGCTTCACTTGTGTGATGCCCGCGACGCCGCCGAAGTTGAGTTGATTCAGCACCTGCGCCGAGGCCAAAGTATCCGCCACTGGCGGGGCCGGCGTCTTCAGCAGTGTGCTCTTAAACCAATGAACGATAATCCCCGGCAGCTCCGGATGAGGCTTGAACATGTCGGTTCCGTGCCCGCCCTTGGCCGGAACTTTGCCGCTATCAAGAAAAGTCTCGTACCACAGCCAGGGCGCGTCTTCGGCCTGCGAGTAATGCACTAGCTTCTTGAAAGGGCTCGAGGCGGCGATGTACAGCATCTTCATCTCCTCTTGGGTCGGTGGATATTCATCGTTGTCGTCCATTACATACAGCTCCGGTAATTGCGATGCCTGATGCAGAAATTCCATGCCCGAGCGCACCGTTTCACCGGAAAGTAATACCAGCGATTTCACCTGCGCTGGATGGCGCCGCGCAATCTCAATGGCGCCTTGGACGCCCAGGTTGCCGGCGCCGCCCGCACCGATCGCCTCGCGATTCACGCCCGGCTGTGAACTCAAGTATTGAAACGCGGTATCCAGATCGCTTTGCCACCAAGTTTTCCAGTACGCGGCGCGATTGGCTTCGTTGTCGTACTTGCCGCCGCTTTCGCCGTGTGCGCGGCTGTCTACAGTGAGCACGTGGATGCCGGCCGCTGCGAGTTGCGCCGCCAACTCGTCCCACGACTTGCGAGTTCGGTTGCTCTGATGAAAAAGCAACACACCGGGTCCTGGCTTCGCGGCGGCAAAGTAACTTCCCTTCAAAATCGTGCCGTCGGGCGTTTTAAGATCGACAATGCCTGGAGTATTGGCGGAAGCGTTGCGAACAAGGAAGAGCGCGACTAACAAAAAGAAGATTTGTCCCTGTTTCATAAATTTCATGGCAGTGTTCGAGCGACGCGGAACCCCATCACCTTGTCTCGATAGTCGGCGGGATTTCTCTCGCGAGTGGCTGGGCGAAGGAGCCAGGCGGGGTAGTACCAGGAGCCGCCTCGATCAACGCGACGACATTGGTTTCCCGCTTCGGCCGCGGTCCCGTTGTTCGGAGCAGCAACGTAGCTTTCCGCGTAACAATCTTGCGTCCACTGCCAGACATTGCCCGCCATGTCGTACAGACCGAAACGGTTCGCTGACTTCAAACCCACTGGGTGCGTTTGACCGCCGGAATTATCTTTGTACCAGGCATGAGCAGCGGCGGCTCTCTCGTCGTCGCCCCACCAGAACCGCGTGATGGTACCCGCCCTTGCCGCGTACTCCCATTCCGATTCAGTAGGCAAGCGATACGGAGCGTCGCCCGAGGCCGATCCGGATCGCTGCAACTTTTGATTAAGCCAGGAAACGTAGGCTTGAGCATCGTCCCAGCTAACACAGATCACGGGATCATTATCGGTTTGCTTAAAGCCAGGATCTTTCCAACTCGCGCCAACTCGCTTGGGCGCGTTCGGGTTACCGTTGTCATAGCAGCCATTCTCTGAGCGATATCCCGTTTCGTTCACAAACGCGGCGTATTCGCGTCGCGTGACATCGTACTTACCCAGGGCAAAGGACCGCAGCGAAACATCGTGTTGTGGCGCCTCATCGGCAACCGCTAAGGCGAAGTCTTGCAGTGAAAATTTGTGTTGTAATGCTCCATCGCCAAATCCAGCATCCAAACCTTGAGTCGCTGCCCAAGTTTTCTCCGACGCCGACGAGCCCATCGTGAACGAGCCAGCAGGGATTACCACCATTTCCGGGCAATCTGCGCAATCGCGGAACACGTTCCCGGGTTTTGTGGTAGCAGTTTTCTGCGCTGCCGGTTCATTTGCCACCGCACCGGCGAAGGCGACATACACTAACAAAAGTACACCCATCGATCGTGTCAGATTCAGATTCATTTGCCAGTCGCTCATGAGATGCAGCAGAATTGAAATTGTTCCCGACCGATGGAAAATTTTTTGGAACCTCGCTTCTTAAATAGTCATCAGACTGGTTGTTTTTCGCCTGAATTGGCGGGAACAAATGCGCTGCTGAGGACTCCCATTTTGGGATGACGGCGTAATGTCCGCCGACTTAGAGTTTGAAAATCTTGTGAAGCTTTACTATGGCGATCTGTATCGGTTTGGTTTGAGTTTGACTGGGAACGAAGCTGATGCAGCTGATCTGACGCAGGAGACTTTCTACATTTGGGCAAACAAAGGTCAGCAGCTCCAAAAGGCGGCGAGCGTGAAAAGTTGGCTCTTCACGACCTTGCACCGTGAGTTTCTCAAAACCTGTCGACGCCGAAACCGTTTTTCGAATGAATCAATCGACGAACGCACGGAGGACCTGCCGAATGCGCCGGCGGATTGCGTCGAGCGAGCCGACTCGCGAACGTTGCTTCGAATTCTTGGCGACATCGACGAAGATTTTCGTGCACCGCTTGTGCTCTATTACATGGAAGACTTGTCCTACAAAGAAATCGCCGACGTCCTGGCGCTTCCGCTCGGGACCGTGCAGTCTCGTATTGCGCGCGCGAAAATTCAGCTTTTGCGCCGGTTGAGTGAAACCAATTTACCGGTTGAGCAGGCGAAATGAATACGCGCGAAGCCAAGGAAATCCTGCAACTCTACCGAGGAACGATCGACGATTCCGATCCGCAATTTCGCGCGGCGTTGGACTACGCCAAAAGCGATCCGGAGGTTAGCCAATGGTTACTGGAGCAAACCAAATGTTACAATACGATCCGGGCGAAGCTTCACGCAATCCAACCACCGCCTGGGCTCTCTGAGAAAATTGCACGCAGGCGGCCGATTCCGTTTCCGCGCGATTGGTCGCGTATTGCGCAGCTTGCCGCAGCCATCCTCTTATCAGTCAGTGCCACAGCGTTGCTGATGAAATGGTCGGAGCGCCGCCAGAGTCGTGTCGTGAGTGCGCGGGAGATTCTCGTTACTGGCGAAGTGCTCGATATGACTTGCTACATCGCCTATAACTTGAGCGGTCCAGATCACGCCAAGTGCGCCAGAGATTG
>Ga0066903_100002016_pt1 | contig 15494 bp, 12 predicted proteins | sample PanSoiMetaGPlot1_FD_67491 | JGI IMG/M metagenome (GOLD analysis project Ga0066903, IMG submission 67491) | Tropical forest soil microbial communities from Panama analyzed to predict greenhouse gas emissions - Panama Soil - Plot 1 (version 2) | ecosystem: Environmental > Terrestrial > Soil >...
GCCTGCGCGCCGACGTCGCGGCGCGCCTGCAGTCCGATCCATCCGGAAACAATGCCCGCCGCTGGCTGACGGAGGAAATCGGCATCGCCGCCGCGGCCGCCGAGCAGCTTGTCGAATATCTCGCAGCGGCTGCGGCAGCCTTCGGATGCCTGCCGACGCAGGAAACGATCGTGCTGGAGCGCTTCTTTGATGAAGCTGGCGGCATGCAACTCGTGATTCATGCCCCGTTCGGCAGCCGCGTCAATCGCGCCTGGGGCCTCGCGTTGCGCAAGCGCTTCTGCCGGAAGTTCAACTTCGAGCTTCAGGCGGCGGCGACCGAAGACAACATCGTGCTTTCGCTGACCGCGGCGCATAGCTTCGAGCTCGTGGAGGTTGCTCGTTATCTTCATTCCGCCAGCGTGCGGACGCTGCTTATCCAGGCCATTCTTGATGCGCCGATGTTTACGACGCGGTGGCGGTGGGTTGCCTCCGTTGCGCTCGCCCTGCCCCGCTTCCGCGGCGGCAGGAAGGTGCCGCCCCAGTTCATGCGCATGCAGGCGGAGGACCTGATCGCGGCCGTGTTCCCGGACCAGATTGCCTGCGCCGAGAATCTCGTGGGCGAGCGGGAGGTGCCGGATCATCCGCTGACCAACCAGGCAATAGCTGACTGCCTGAATGAGGCGATGGACATCGAAGGGCTCGAGCGTCTGTTGGCGCGGCTGGAGGCGGGCGCTATCCGGGTCGTTGCCCACGATCTCACCCAACCATCTCCGCTTGCGCTCGAAGCGCTGTCGGCGCGCCCCTACGCCTTTCTTGACGATGCGCCACTCGAGGAACGGCGCACCCAGGCCGTCATGGCGCGCCGCTGGCATGATCCGCAAAGCGCCTCTGAGCTCGGCCGCCTGGATCTCCAGGCCATCGAGAAGGTCCGAGGCGAGGCCTGGCCAGACCCGACGAACGCCGAGGAACTCCATGACGCGCTGTTGTGGCTCGGTTGCCTGACCGACGCGGAGGTTGAGGCGGCGCCTCCCTGGAAGGACTGGCTCGCGGCGCTGGCACGGGAAAAACGTGCCACGCACGTGAAGACCGGCGAGACTGCGTTCTGGGTTGCGGCCGAGCGCCTGAACCAGTTCAACGCAGTGTGGCCGCGGGCTCGGCGCCAGCCGGACATTCCGGCGGATGAGCCGAAAACCGTGTGGTCGCAGGAGCAGGCGCTGGTCGAAATCCTGCGCGGCCGCCTGGAGGGCCTCGGCCCGACGACGCAGACCGCCTTGGCGTCGCCCCTAGGGCTGGAATCTGAAGCGATCGCAAGCGCCCTTTTGGCACTGGAGGTCGAAGGCTCCGTTCTGCGCGGCCGATTTATTCATGGGCTCAACGACGAACAGTGGTGCGACCGGCGGCTGCTGGCCCGCATCCACCATTATACGGTCCAGCGCCTGCGCTCCGAGATCGAACCCGTGGCTGCCCGGGACTTCCTGCGCTTTCTGTTCGCATGGCAACAGGTAGCACAAGAAACGCGATTGGAGGGGCCGGATGCGCTGCCCGCGGCGCTTGCCGCCCTCGAAGGGTTTGAAGCGCCCGCGAACGCGTGGGAGACAGAGCTCCTTCCGGCCCGTGTCGCCAAATATGAGCCGGCCTGGCTCGATGCACAGTGCCTCTCCGGACACCGCACCTGGGCGAGGCTCGTTCCGCCGCGCACCCCGAACGGCCGCGCACACGCCGGAGCCCCCGTACGCTCGACGCCAATCGCCTTGCTGGAGCGTAGGCGCGTCTCGCTCTGGATGACACTTGCGGGCCTACCGAGCGCAACTGAACCGAGTCCCCAGGCCCAGGCCGTGTGCGACTGTCTCGCGACCCATGGCGCCTTATTCTTCGATGAGCTTGTCGAGGCGACGCGCCTGCTGCGTTCGAAAGTCGAAGATGCCCTGGCCGAGTTGGTTGCTCTCGGCCTGGTGAACTCGGACAGCTTCGGTGGCTTGCGCGCCCTGCTGGTGCCGTCGGCCCAGCGCAAGCCGTTTGCCGGTGCGAAGCGGCGCGGACGCATCTTTTCTTTCGGCATGGAGAGCGCCGGCCGATGGTCGCTGATCCGCCGCGAGCCCCCGCCCCTCCCCTACCCTTCCCCGCGCCGGGTGGACGGTACCGCGAGGGCCGACCCGGCCGCCGGCACTGCGGTCGAGCATGTAGCGCGCGCGCTGCTGCGCCGATATGGCATCGTGTTCTGGCGTCTTCTGGCGCGGGAAGCCTCGTGGCTGCCGCCATGGCGCGACCTCGTGCGGGTCTATCGCCGGCTTGAGGCGCGCGGAGAAATCCGCGGCGGACGCTTTGTTGCGGGCTTCTCGGGCGAGCAGTACGCGCTGCCGGAAGCGATCGGTCTCTTAAGGAAGTTGCGTCGTCAGCCCGTCTCCGACGAGTGGGTCTCGCTCTCCGGCGCCGACCCGCTCAATCTCGTCGGCATTCTGACGCCGGGGCCGCGACTGGCGGCACTGACCGGCAATCGACTCGTCTATCGCGACGGCGTGCCGATCGCCCTCCTCTCGGGCGGAAAGGTGGAGTTTCTTGTTACCCTCGACGCTGCCGCGCAATGGGAGGCGCAGAACAAGCTGCTGCGTTCAGCCGCGCCATCGCTGATGGCAGACTTGGCGTAGGGCCGTGCGGATACAGGTCGAGAGCGATACCGGCGATCGCGGCATTGAGAAGCTGACGCGCATTAGGCTGGATGGACGTATCATCGAAATCGTCGAAACCATCGATCGATGGCCGGGGCGCGACTATTACTACTTCAAGGTCAAAGGCGACGACGGCAATCTCTATATTCTTCGCCGCGACGAGGCTCGCGATAGCTGGGAACTGACAATGTTTAAGAGGTCCATGCCTCAGGAACACCGATAAAATTAGAGTTTTCTGAAGGCTTGTGAGGGGCGTGGAGCAACCACCCGGCAACCACAGGCGAGGCGAAAGGCCCGTTAATCCTGCTGTTCATAACAGGGGCTATGAGGACCCAAGGGCGGCGGTAAGGCCACCAGAGGACTTTTCATGAATTTATCACGCTCTCGCCCACGATACGATTACGCCAGGAACGTAGTCTGGCGCAACGTGGCTTGCGGTGCGCTTGTGGCGTTGCCCTAACTCTAAGAAATCAGGAAGACATGATGCTGCAAACATTGCTCCTTGCTGCAGCCTTGATTGGATTTATCTGGCTAACGATAACTGCTCCCTCAGTCAGGCAAGCGATAGCGTTTTCCCTCGGGGCATGGGTAGCCATTGTTGGCCTTGGCATTTTATATTTGAGGGGCCTACGGTAGAATTGAGTTATCGTCGATCGTTTGCCTTAAAACGATTGCTACTGTCCTAAAATTGGCGAGCGACGCTGATCCAAACGGGCAGGTAGCTGCTGGGTACCTCGCCAGTATTCCTCGTGAACCGGTCGCCCCGATCGCCGTCGCTACGAATTGCATCTTCGGCACATGGACGAGACTGATAACGTCTCTCAACGTTCCGGCAGCCCCCGCCTTCCGCCAGCCCTTCAAAAAGATGCTCCGCGTCCTCGGCCTTCTTGTAGACGGCTGTGCCCTTCCATTTTCCGATCGTAAAGGCCGGTTGCATCCGCTGGACTTCCGCAGCCTCGTCCCGTAGGTCGGCAAGCTGCCCCAGCTGGCAATAGGTAGCGGCGAGCCAAGAGGAATGATCCGCAAATTAGGCACCCGCGACACGGCGCGACAGTTCCCGAATTCATTGCCTATGCCAAGGCAAACCCCGGCAGCATCAAAATGGGCAAGGTGGGCACGGGCCAATCGCCCCACATGTCTGCCGAGCTATTTCAAGATGATGACGATGGTCCCAATGGCCTGCCCTATGCCAACACGCCTGCCATGTTGGCCGGTCTGCGCGCCGGGCAAGTTCAGTTTCACCTTCGACAGTGTGACATCCTCGATCAGGCAGATCAGGGCCGGCAAGACGCGCGCGCTCGCGGTGAAAACTGCTGTGCGCCCGGATGCGCTGCCGGAGGTACCAACCCTGGGCGATTTCGTGACGGAGTACGAAGCGAGCGGCTGGCTCGGCTTTTGGCGCACCCAGGAATACGCCTGCTGAAGTCGTGGATCGTCTCAATGAAGAGATAACGCGGCGTTCGGCGATTCGAAGACAACGGCGCAGCTCCCCGGACTTGGAGGCAACCTGCTCGCGGGATCGCCCGGCGAATTCTGCAAGCTGATCGCCGAAGAAACCCAAAAGTGGGCCGGGTGGTCAAGTTCTCCAGCGTAAGACCTGACTGACGCCCACGGCCAGCTTGGATCACCCGATGCTGCTGCGACTATGCTGGCATCCTTCTATCAACATCCTGACAGGCAGTTTGGGAACGCCGAATGCCCGGCGCCAGCAGCGCAGGAATGAGGCCGGCAAGGCTCGCGAGCACGCACCAATAGGCATAGCGGAAATCGGATGCGACCCCGAACACGCCGAATGACAGAATGTAAACGATTGCTGAGGCCGCGACGCTGATGGCGAGCGCGCCGGGTGGGGTTGCGCGCCCTCGCCAGGCCACCGCTAGGACCGCAGCCGCGAAAGCCAGCCAGGTTCCGGCGCGAAACAGCGCTGTCGATTTGAGTGCGTCATGCCAAGACACGATCGCGAGGAAATATCGATTTCGCGCGAGCGGCACCCGGTCCACGAGATGCATCCTCTCAAGCTCGAGTGTCGGGTTCGCGTCGGCAAGAAATGCCCACAGGAAGCCGAGGCGGTGGCGCAGATAGGCGAGCGGATGCGCGGCAACTGCTCGAAGCCAAGACAGGGCGAGCCGCGGCGTACCGAAGATCACGTCATCTTTGCGTTGGAGTCGGTTCATGACGAACTGGCAAGGCGACAGGATCCAATAGCTGTTCCAGCCGGATGGGTCGTAGCATCGGGTAATGAGCAAGGCATCCTCATATCCATCCTCGCTCCACGAGACCGGAAACTGGTTCTCTTGCGTCAAATACGTGATGCCGCCGAGGTCGAACACGATGAGCGAATGAAGCGGATTCTCCCGGTGGACGTTTAGAATTCCGTAGTAGACGATCTGAATGAGCACATAGCCGGCGAGCAGTGCCGGGACGGAGAGGAGCACAGTGCGTTTCCACTCGAACCCCGCAGGCCATGCCGCGTATGCGACGAGCAGCGGCGCTGCCACAATAGCATTAGGCCGCAACAGAACTCCAAACCCGACCAGTACGAACGCCAACCCGCGCATGGTCCAATGCGGTCGTCGCCACCGATCTGTGATGAAATAGATGATCGCCGCAGCGAGCAGCCATACGATACCGAATAGGATATCGCGCCATATCATCGCGAGGAAGATGAAGGCCGGGGGAGCGAGCGCGAGCAATAGGACGGCGATGGCGAGGCCGCTGGAGACGCGAGCCACCGCCAATGCGAGGATCGCGAAACCCAGCCAGTACAGCGCAGCGACGAGAAGGAAGATGCTGCCGGTTCCAGGCGAGATCGGATCGATCAGCCGCCAGACGATCGTCATCAGCGGCGACTGCCAGTCGCCCAAATACCAGGTTTGAACGTACCCGCGGATGAAGGTGGCGTCTCGGGTCAGGTAGCCGGGATAGAGCACGAGGATGGTCAGCGCCACGGCGGCACACGCCATCGCGCAAACGAGCAACGTTGCGCCGCGCGGCGTGTCTATCGCGCCGGATAATTTCTGCGGGGCTCGCGGCTGCGAAATAGCCATGCCTGAGGGGCGAAATGAAAGACTGTCCGGATGGCGTTCCGCGGGCGTCACGGCCGTATCTCCGATATCAATCTCACAGAACCCAGTTACGCTGATCGCGAGGCCGCTTTGCCATCGCTCCCCGATGTCGACCCCCTAAGGGATAGTCGACGGGCTCGAGAGGATTGTATCCGAAGCTTGGGTTTGGATGCCGATATTCTCTCGCGCGAGGTCAATCGCATCAGCACACCTTGGTTGCGATTTCCAGTCGATCTTGCGGCAGTGCAAAAGGGCCCAAATGGGCAACCAACACGACCCTCGACAACGGTTCGCACATCCATGTCGCCAATCGGGGCAACCAACACGATCCTGCGATGCGTCAGGACGACAACGTTATCGCGGTGGCCGTGTCACTCTCGACGACAGCCGCTCGACAATGCCCGCGTCAACGGGATCACTACTTCGATAGACGGCACGACGATCTACGTGACCCTCACGGGCCCGAACGGTGGGCAGGGCGGCGTCCTCGCGCTGCCTGCATTCTGATCTGAAGCAGCAGGTGGGCAAAAGCGAATGCCCTCGACTTCAAAATCAGCTCGCGTCGCCGCGGCATCGTGGCCGGGCTCGTCCCGGCCATCTTGATTGCTGTGCTCACCCCTCGCTACCCTAGCCGCGTGCGGGGCGCCGGGGCGAGCCCGGCGACTGACGTCGGCACGTGATCCAAGTCCACCGAAAATCCGGCTCTGAGCGCCGCGGTCGCCTCGGCAGGTGCTCCGATGCATCCGGGCTATTGGCCGAAGCTGAAAAAAGCTACCATCCAATCCGGATCGGAATTCATTGAGGGAACACACCGAAGCTGCAAACAAAGGGAGGAATTGATGAGACGCCCGTTAACGACTGCATTCGTCGCTGCCGCGGTCGCGCTACCGCTTGCCGCGGTCGCCCAGGAGCGCTACCCGGCGCTTAGTGCGGACCAGCTCAGCGCGGAGCAGAAAGCCTACGTCGAAAACCTGCAGAAGCCGCCGCGTAACAACACCACCGCTTTGAAGAACCCGCCCTTCAGGGTCTATATGCGCAGCCCCGAGCTCGCCGGCAAACTTGAGGCGGTCTCAGACTACGTGCGCTGGGGCACCGGGCTGCAGCCGCGCCTGACCGAGCTCGCGATCATGATCACGGCGCGGCAATGGTCGAGCCAATGGATCTGGCGCGGCCACTACCGGGCGGCCGTGCGCGGCGGTCTCGATCCGAGCGTCGGCGCCGACATCGCCGCCGGCAGGCGCCCGGAAAAAATGAAGGAGGATGAGACAATCCTCTACAACTACGCGACCGAAATGTATCGCGACAAGGCGGTATCGGATGCGACCTATGCCGCGGCCGTGAAGCAATTCGGCGAGAAGGGCCTCATCGATCTCGTTGCCACCATGGGCTACTACGACACGGTGGCCATGACGCTGATCACCGCCAAGGCCGTTGCCCCGAAGGAAGAGGACGTGCCGCAGCTCGCAGCGCTGCCGAGATAGTCGGGCGAAGGGGCGCGGACGCCGCCGGCCCCGCGACCCGTGTGCTGTCGGTCATTATTTGTACTCGTCGCACCAGTCCGGCTGGTCGGCGTAGTAAAAGAGGCACTCCTGCTTCGTAATGGTCCGGCCCTTTCCGACGACACGGGCCTGCAGATAGGTGACCACAGCATCGATCTCGTCCGGGCTCAGACTGCGCGGAGTCGGGTAGAGGTCGTCCGGAGGCGGTCCTAATGCTTGCCCGTTGCAGGTCCGGACCTTGTAGGCCCCTTCATCGAAGGAGGGCATTCCCGTGCCGGGGCGTCCGCAAGAGATTGTCTGCTTGAGCGCGGCGGTATCCAGCCTTGTGGTTCGTAGGTTGGCGCCGGTCGGCGCCTCGTCGCGTTGCTTCTCGCCGTCCGCGAAAGCGCCGTGGCAATCGGCGCATCCGCTGTTTCGCCATGTGGTCAGCCCGGCCTTGACGCGGTCTTCGTTCTGCGCATGCGCGGCCGTTGCCTGCACCAGAAGGCCGATCGCAAGCAACGGTGCAGCACAATGCACGAAAAAAACGTGACCGCGATCTACATCAGCACTCGAGCTTAAATTCTTCGTCATGTCTGTCTCCGGTTGGATAGGCGGTGCCGCATCGCACGGCTGCGGCTTGGAATTCCTCTACGACTTCCGAAGCCTTAAGTGCCATCGTAAAGCCCCGAGGCCGAAGAAAACATACGCGCACCGCCTCCCCGGTTGATGGAGCTCGCTCGATGCCGCGGGTGTAGGGCGCGCTGCCGATACTTCAGACACGTTACGCTCCCGGTCTCTTCGAATGCCAGGTATGGGTTTCATCCGTGGCGTCCCGGCACCATCGGTAGAATGCGTCGTAGAGCGTCATCCCGGCTTCAAGCTGAGCGACGTCGTCGGCATACATGCGCGACAGCCCGAGCGAGGCTGCGAGCAAACCGGCGGCCTGCGGCGCGGCGTCCATGCGGCCGGTATCCGCCCCGCGCACGATCGCCGCAAGGCGCAGCAGCGGCTCAGTTACGAGACCGAACTCTTCCACCATCACATCAAACGTACAGGTATCTCCGCGGTGGCTCCAGAATACCCCTTCAACGTCGAAGGGGGTGGCGGAAAACCGCTCCGCCACAGCTTCCACCTCCGCGGGGGCTACGAACAGGAACACGGCGCGGGGGTCCACGAAGCGACGGATTAGCCACGGGCAGGCGATGCGATCAACCTTGGGCCGCGCCCGCGTGACCCAGACGGTGCGCTTCTGGCCGTCGAGTGGCGGCATTCTGGTGGTCGTCACCAACGCAAGCCCGGCCTTGTTCCAACCGTCAAAGCCGTGCTCAAGGGAGTCCGCTGCAATTCCGGCATGACGCATCCAGGCGGCCACGCCTTCGCTGAGCTTGGTGCCTTTTTGGCAGATGGCGATAGCGGAACGGCCGATAAACTCGCATGTCCATGCGGATACATCCGCATGAGACCGGCGCATCGAACCCGGAATCAGGCGCGGATCGGCTTTGTAATCGTCATCGGTCCGCACATCGACCAAAACCGGGCAGTTCGGCGTGCCGATAAGGCGGGCAAGCTTGTCGACGGAAATCGTGGTGATCGAGGGCATGGGAGCGTCCTTGCACTGCGAGCGGGACGCGATTCTTCAGCATGTCGCCTCGTGGGGAGATCGCCCGTCCCCATGCGCCGGAAACTAAACGCCGCCAACCGATTGTCAAGTGCGGGACTTCGTCGTTACTTATCCTGCTGTCACGGGTTGCTTTGAAGCTTCCGGTCCAGTGTGTGAAAGAATTCCGGACCTCATGCTGAGGAGCGCGCTTTTGCGCACGTCTCGAACGACGGCAACAGGCACGGCCTGGCAAGCGGCCATCCTTCGAGACGCGCCGCAAAGGTGCGGCGGCGCTCCTGGGATAAGGGCTGAAATGGTTCACAGGCTCTAAGCCGGTGTTTTCCGGTTTGGAGCCGCCGCGCAATAATCTATGCTGGTGCAAGGCGGGGCGCGCTGGCGCTTTAAAACTTTAACCGCCTGTATACTGATGAGCGAATTCGAGGGGGAAGCGACATGTTGATTCACCGCCTGTTGATTCATCGCCTGATGATTCAATGCTTGGCAGCGGGCCTGATTACCATTGCCGGGTTCGCCGGCACTAGACCGGCCCATGCCGCAGTCGAGATCCAGTGGTGGCACGCCATGGGCGGCGAGCTCGGCGAGAAACTCGAGAAGCTCGCCACCGACTTCAACGCCGCGCAACCGGACTTCAAGGTCGTGCCGGTCTTCAAAGGCAGCTACCCCGAAGCCATGACGGGAGCCATCGCGGCCTTTCGCGCCCGCCAGCACCCCGCGCTGCTGCAAGTGTTCGAGGTCGGCACCGCCACCATGATGGCCGCCAAGGGCGCCGTCTATCCGGCGTACCAGCTCATGAAGGATCAGGGCGAGTCGTTCGACCCCAAGTCTTACCTTCCGGCGGTCACCAGCTACTACACTGACAGCGCCGGCAACATGCTGTCGATGCCGTTCAATTCCTCAACTCCGATCCTCTACTACAACAAGGATGCGTTCCGGAAAGCCGGCCTCGACCCCAACGCGCCGCCGCGCACCTGGCCCGAAGTTGAGGCCATGGCGAAGAAACTGCAAGCCGCCGGCTTGCCCTGTGGCATTAGCACTGAATGGCCGTCCTGGGTCCTGGTTGAGAACCTGTCCGCCTACCACAACGTGCCGCTCGCGACCAAGGCCAACGGTTTCGAGGGGCTCAACACCGAGCTCAAGATCGATGGCCCGGTGGTGACGAGGCAGATTGCAACCCTCGCGGAATGGCAGAAGACCAAGCTCTACGACTACGGAGGACGCACCAACAAGGCGGTGCCGAAATTCATCGCCGGCGAGTGCGGCATCTTCATCGGCTCGTCGGCCACGCGCGCGGCCGTGCTCGCCAACGCGAAGTTCGAGATCGGCTATGGCATGCAGCCCTATTGGCCCGACGTCAAAGGCGCGCCACAGAACTCGATCATCGGCGGCGCGACGCTGTGGGTCCTCAAGGGGCGGCCCGACGCCGAATACAAGGGCGTCGCAAAATTCTTCACCTTCCTGTCGCGCCCCGAGACCCAGGCGTGGTGGCACCAGAACACCGGTTATCTGCCGATCACGCTCGCGGCCTACGAGCTGACGCGCGCGCAAGGCTATTACGATCGCAATCCCGGAACCGATACCCCCATCCGGCAGATGACACTCAATCCGCCGACCGAGAACTCCAAGGGCCTGCGGCTCGGGTCGTTGGTGCAGATTCGCGACGTCATTGAGGAGGAGCTCGAGCAGGCCTTCGCCGGAAAGAAACCTGCCAAGACAGCGCTCGAGAGTGCCGTCAAACGCGGCAATGACCTGCTGCGCCAGTTCGAGAGGGCGAACAAGTAAGGCGTCGTCCGCTTCACCGGGGCCACAACGGAACTGTGTGATGCTCACGAAACGGGTGACGTTTGGGGGCCTCGTCCTGCCGACGCTGCTGGTGATGCCGCAGCTCGCGATCACCCTGGTGTTCTTCGTGTGGCCGGCGAGCCAGGCGATCTACCAGTCGGTCATGCAGGAAGACCCTTTCGGCCTTAAGCGGGAATTTGTCGGGCTCGCCAACTTCGAACGCCTGTTCGCCAATGAAGCCTATCTGCAGTCGTTCGGCATCACGGCGGCCTTTTCGCTCGGGGTTGCGGCACTCGCACTCACGCTTGCGCTTCTCTTTGCCGCCATGGCCGATTGGCTCGTGCGCGGCGCACGCGTCTACGCGACGCTGCTGATCTGGCCCTATGCAGTGGCTCCCGCGATCGCCGGTGTGCTGTGGTGGTTCCTGTTGCACCCAACCACCGGCATCTACGCCTATGCGCTGTCGCGCCTCGGCCTCGACTGGAACCCGCTCCTCAACGGCACCGATGCGTTCGTCCTCGTCGTGGTGGCCGCCGCGTGGAAGCAGGTTTCCTACAATTTTGTATTCTTCCTCGCCGCACTGCAGTCGATCCCGCGCTCTTTGATCGAGGCTGCGGCAATCGACGGCGCCGGGCCGGCGCGGCGCTTTCGTACCGTCATCCTGCCGCTGATCGGACCGACCACGTTCTTCCTTCTCGTCGTCAACATGGTCTACGCGTTCTTCGATACATTCGGAATTGTTCACGCCACGACTGGCGGCGGCCCGGGCACCGCCACCACGATCCTGGTCTACAAGGTGTTCAAGGACGGGTTCGAATCGCTTGATCTCGGCGGATCGGCGGTTCAATCGGTCGTGCTGATGGCCGTCGTGATAGCGCTGACGCTGGCGCAGTTCCGCTTTGTCGAGCGCAAGATTCACTACTGAGGTCGATATGGTGGAAAACAGGCCGGCCTTCACCATCACGGCGCATGCGGTGCTCGCGCTCGGCGTGGCCTTCATGGTGGCGCCGGTATGGCTCGCCTTTGTCGCTTCGACCCACCCGGGCGCTGATTTCCTGTCCGGACGGCTGCCGCTGTGGCCCGGTCCGGATTTCGTAAAGAACTATGGCGCGGTGCTGTCGCAGGGCGTTTCCAAGGCCGGCGCGCCGGCGATCGCCGGCATGCTGGCCAATTCTTTGGTCATGGCGACCCTCATTGCGGTCGGCAAAATCGCAATATCGCTGTTGTCGGCTTTCGCCATCGTCTATTTCCGGTTCCCATTCCGCGTTGCGGCGTTCTGGATCATCTTTCTCACCCTCATGCTGCCGGTCGAGGTTCGCATCCTGCCGACCTTCGAGGTGGTGTCACAGCTCGGCCTCCTCAACAGCTACGCGGGCCTGACGGTCCCGCTGATCGCGAGCGCGACGGCGACCTTTCTGTTTCGACAGTTCTTCATGACGCTGCCGGATGAGCTTGCGGAGGCGGCGCGCATCGACGGCGCCTCGGCGATGGGCTTCTTCCGCGACATCTTGCTGCCGCTGTCGCGCACCAATATCGCGGCGCTGTTCGTGATCCTGTTCGTCTACGGCTGGAACCAATATTTGTGGCCGCTGCTGGTGACCAGCGATCCATCCTACTACACCATTGTGATGGGCATTCAGCGCATGGCGCGGGCAGCCGATGACACGCCGCTATGGCATCTCGTTATGGCCACCACGATTCTCGCGCTGCTGCCGCCGGTGCTGGTTGTCGTCGCCATGCAACGACTATTCGTCAAGGGATTGGTCGAGACCGAGAAATGAGGGGGAGAAGTGGCCGAGGTCGCGCTACGCCAAGTGAGCAAGACCTATGCGGGCGGGGTTGCAGCCGTCCGCGACGTCAGCCTCATGATTCCAGACGGCAACCTGTGTGTACTGGTCGGCCCATCCGGCTGCGGCAAGTCGACCCTGCTGCGCATCGTGGCGGGCCTCGAAGCCATCACGGCCGGCGAGGTGTTGCTCGACGGCGAGGTCGTCAATCATCGCGAACCGGCCGAGCGCGACATCGCCATGGTGTTCCAGAATTATGCGCTGTACCCGCATATGAGCGTCTACGACAACATGGCCTACGGCCTGCGCAACCGGCGCGTGCCGGCCGACGCGATCGATGCCCGCGTGCGCGAAGCCGCCCGCATGCTGCAGATCGCTGACTTTCTTGACCGCAAGCCGCGGGAGCTTTCCGGCGGCCAGCGCCAGCGCGTCGCAATGGGTCGCGCGGTGGTGCGCCGGCCCAAGGTATTTCTGTTCGACGAGCCCCTGTCGAACCTCGACGCCAAGCTGCGCGGCTCCATGCGGGTTGAGATTCGCCGGCTACAGCGCTCGTTCGGCACCACGTCGATCTACGTGACCCACGACCAGCTCGAGGCGATGACGCTTGCGGACCTGCTGGTGGTCATGAATGCCGGCCGCGTCGAGCAGATCGGGCCGCCGCTCGAGATCTACGAGCGGCCGGCCACGACGTTCGTGGCGACGTTCATTGGAGCCCCGCCCATGAACCTCCTTCATGTCACGGCAGCGGAGGCGGCCGCGCTCGCCCGCGGCGTTCCGTTGCCCGAAGGCGGCGTGATCGGCGTGCGCCCGGATGAACTTATCCTCGCCGACGCAGATGTCCGGCCGGCGGCCGGCTTGGCACTCAATTTCGCGGTGAGGGCCGTGGAACGTATCGGGCCGGAGTGCCTGGTTTACGGCTCCCCGGAGATCGGGCGCGGCGATCTCGTTATCAGGGTGTCGGGCGCGACGGCCCCGACACCAGGCAAAACGGTGTGCGCGGTTGCCCCAGCCGACCGGTTGCACCTCTTCGCGCCGTCCGGAACGAGGTTGCATTCGACGCCCTGAGCGGGGTTTGGCGGCAAAATTGGTTCCTGGTCCTACCAAACGATAGTTAACGAACATCCTGAAGTCTGGGCGCTTTTCGCGCGGCAGCTGGCGTAGCAGCGGCGGCCAAGCACCCCGCGTGCGACCCCTGGCATGGCTTGACGGTAGCCGGAGCACGATTGCGCGGGCGCTGTTGTGCACCATTGACATATGCGACCGTGCGGCGCGACATTATAGGTTAAAGGGCTGAAATTAACGTCCTTGGCTTGAACGTTCGACGGAATGCGTTGGGTTCGAACAAATCTGCGGCATGGCGCATGGTACGCGCTGTTAGCCATGGCGATCCAAATCGTCGTGTCGTTCGGGCATGCGCACGGCATTGAGGGCTTCCGCCAAGGCGCGTTCTTGCCTCAAGCGACTGCAGGAATTGACAATCAATCAACAAACGACCCGGGCGACCCGGCGTCGAAGTCGGGCAGGCCAGTAGTCGACTACTGCGCGATTTGCGTCGTCATCAATATGGGCGCGTCCATGATCCCGGCGGATGCGCCGGCGTCTGGCGTGCCCGTCGACGCCAGCAGGATACAATTTTCGCCCCATGCCGAAGCCGTGCCGTCGGCATTGGGGCATCGCCTTTTCCAGGCTCGAGCGCCGCCGTTAGCCTGATACCATTTGATTGAACGGCCCCTGGCGTCCCCAAACTTTTCATGCGTGACGTCGCCCGCGCGACAACCCTCTTAGCGCCAACCACGATGGGGAACTGGCCTCAAACCGAGCCCGGCGGCCATGGCGTGTAGTCATCGTCAATCGGGGAATGACAGATGGCGCAAAGTCAAGTTTCAGATGACGGCAAATACGCCCGCTCCGGGCAGCCGCTGACGCGGCTGCGGGTGGGATTGACCGTGGCAGCGCTCACGGTGGCTGTGGTGATCGGAATCTTCCAAATCGGCGCCTATCAATCCGCGATCGATGCCCTTCGTTCTGCGGTGAATGCGCCGGCAGGCCATCTGCCCGTTGCTGCTTCCGTGCACGAGAGTCCGATGCTGGTGCGGGAGGGTGCGCGGATCAGCATTCCGCAGGCGTCGCCGCTGAGGGGCAAACTCACGGTCGACATGGTGGGTCAACGGGAAATCCAGCGCAAGCTGGTATTGCCGGCTATCGTCGAAGCCGACCCGGCGCGCACCGTGAAGGTTCTCACGCCCGTGACCGGCCGCGTGACCGATCTCATGGTCCAGCTGGGTGAGCGCGTCGTGCAGGGGCAGAAGCTTGCCGTCATCGACTCCGGCGACCTTGCTCAGGCTTATGCGGACATCGAGAAAGCGAAGTCGGTGCTGACGCTCACTAAAAAAGCGCTCGACCGGCAATTGGGCCTGGAAAAAGCCGGCGGGGCAGCGATCAAGGACCGCGAGCAGGCGCAGAGCGACTACAATCAGGCGGTGGCCGAACTTGAGCGGTCCGAATCGCGGCTGCGCGCCATGGGCGTGCCGGAGGATCAGAATGAACAATCCCGGCTGTTGTCGCTCAACGCGCCGATCTCCGGGAGCGTGATCGACCTCCAGGTGGCGCGGGGCGCATTTCTCAACGATCCGACCGCCGCAATCATGACCATTGCGGACCTGGGCACCGTTTGGGTCACCGCGAACGTGCCGGAAAAGGACACGGCGTTGGTAACGAAGGGACAAGACGTCAACGTCGTGTTTTCCGCATATCCGGGCGAGGTTTTCGCCGGCAAGGCGCTTTTCGTGAGCGACGTTCTCGATCCCGATACGCGCCGCACCAAGGTCAGAATCGCCTTCGAGAACCCCGACGTAAGGCTGAAACCGAACATGTTCGCTGACGCCACCTTCCTGGCACCGCGTCAGACGATGCAGGTCGTGCCCACCCAGGCATTGGTTCTTAAGAACGAAACCGATCGGGTGTTCGTCGAGGTGGCGCCGTGGACATTCGAGGCACGCCCCGTCGAGGTCGATTTTCAGCAAGGCGATCAGGCTGTTGTGGAGCATGGCCTCAACGCCGGCGAACGCATCGTCGTAAAGGGCGGAGTGCTTCTTAATGATTGAGTGGTTCGTCGG
>Ga0066903_100002017_pt1 | contig 15491 bp, 17 predicted proteins | sample PanSoiMetaGPlot1_FD_67491 | JGI IMG/M metagenome (GOLD analysis project Ga0066903, IMG submission 67491) | Tropical forest soil microbial communities from Panama analyzed to predict greenhouse gas emissions - Panama Soil - Plot 1 (version 2) | ecosystem: Environmental > Terrestrial > Soil >...
CGAGCTGGCGGCGCGGACAAAGCGCCTGCCCGAGAAGTTCGCGGACCGGGTGCAGCACGCCGACCTCGAGGGGCTGCGGTCGATGGCCGGCGGCGGTGAGTGGGGCGAGCTGCTCGACCTCCTCATCGCGGCGCTGCGCTCTAGCGGGTCAGCGATCACGGCTGATGAGCGGGACGAGCTCCGCGACCTGCTGGCTAGCTGGGGGCTGCCGACGGATCAGCTCGACGAGCTCGCGGTGATTCACTAGCCTGGCGGCCCCTATGCTGTTCCAGAGGTCTGGGAGAGGCAGCGCCATGACAAGCTCGGGCATCACCCTGCTGGTGGTGATCGGGCTCATCGTTGCCTACGTCGTAGCCAGGACTCGTCGCCGGATGGGGCTGCTCGTGACCGGCCGGACCTGGATTGTGGTCATGGTCGGTGTAGCCATCGCGGTCCTCGCGCTGTGGGCAACTCAGACCCGCTAACTGTCGCCACCGGCTACGGCAGCAGATTTGCGTCTGGGCCGCCCTTGATCGGCATCTCGAACCAGACCGCCTTGCCGTCCTTGGTCGGCCGCGATCCCCACCGGGAAGCGAGCTGGTCGACGAGGTAAAGTCCGCGGCCGCCTTCGTCGCTCTCGGCCGCGCTCCTGATGCGCGGCAGCCGCAAGTCCGAATCGAAGACCTCGACCCAGACGGCTTCCTGGCCCCGCCGCAGGCGCAGCGTGAAGTCCTTGCCGGGCGGTCCGCCTAGCCCGTCATCGTAGGGCGACAGTTCCCAGTCGCCGAGAATGCCCAGCGGGCCAGGACCCGCTCCCTCCAGCACGAACTCATGCCGCGGTGCCGGTGCGGCGGCTGCGTGCAGGACGACATTGGTGACGACCTCAGACACCAGCAGGCAGGCCAGGTCGGTCTGCTCTAGGTCCATGCCCCAGCTGAGAAATGTCTCGTGCGCAAGCCGCCGGGCCTCCGACACCCGGACCGGCTCAGCGGGGAACTGACCCTCCCACGACGCCAGATCGGCTTCGGACGTCCGGACGACGACTACTGCCATGTCGTCATCGATCTCGCCGGGCACGGCGTGCTCGGCAGCCTCGGCAACCTGATCGACAGGGCCGTCGGCGGCCGCCCGGACTGCCCGCTGCAGCATGTGCTGGACCTCGGCGTCGGTGTACACGCTTCCGTCGGCGCGCTGCCGCCGGTCAACGAGCCCGTCGGTATAGAACACCAGCGTCGAGCCGGGGGCGAGGTAACGCATTTCCTCGCGGTAGGTGGGCAGGCCGGCTACGCCCTTGCCGCGCACGCCCAGGAGCACGCCGCGGTCCCTGATCTCCAGCTGGCTAACGTCGCGGCCGCGGACGATCAGCGGCGGCACATGCCCGGCGTTGGAGAACGAGAGCGTACGGGACCAGGCGTCGTACACGAGGTAGGTGCAGCTCACCGTCGGCGGATCGTGTGCAGTGTCCCCGCGCCCGTCGGGAGCGGGAAGATCGAGGGAGCGGACCCAGTCGTCCAGCTTGCGCAGGATCTCGGCGGGCGACTTGTCATCCTGGGCAAAGGCCCGCAGCGCAGCCCGGAGCTGACCCATGACCGCCGCCGCCCGCGCGCCGCGGCCCTCAACGTCCCCGATGACGATGCCAACCCGGCCCGCCGACAGCGGGATGATGTCGTACCAGTCGCCGCCGACCTGCGTCTGGATGCCCTGACCGTGCGTTTCCAGCGGCTTGGCGGGCACGTATTTGTAGGCGACCTCCAGGCCGTCGACGAACGGCGGGCGCTTCGGCAGCAGGCTCGTCTGGAACGCCAGCGCGGTGCGCCGTTCCTCCTCGAACAGCAGCGAGTTGTCGATGGCGATCGCTACCCGGCTCGCGATCGCGCTGAGGAAGTCGCGGTCGTCGGCACCGTAATGCCGGTCGTCCCGGTCCGTCAGCAGGGACAGGCCGAGGCTCATCACGCCCAGCAGCTGGCCGCGCGCGATCAGCGGGGCCGCGATCACTGACGTCAGGCCCACCTTCTGGCCAGCTCGCAGGCTATTCGCGCTGGGTGCTGGGTAGTCGTCCTCCTTGAGATCAGCCACAACCACGGTGTCCTGCCGTGACATGGCCAGCTCGCAGAAGTGCCCCTTGGGGTACCTGACTGGCTCGCCGGCGTCAGCCCAGGTGCCGGGTTCGGGCAGCCAGCCGCGGGCGTGCAACTGCGCGCGGCGGATCAGCGTGTCCCCCTGCAGCAGGTCGATGAAGCAGTGGTCGGCGAACTGAGGCACGAGCGTCTCGGCTACCTGGCGCAGCGTGACGTCCAGCTCCAGGGAGCTCGCCAGGCGCTCGCCAATCCGCTCCAGCAAGCCGATGCGATCGCTGGCCCGCTGGCCGCCGCGCCGGGTCGCCTCCCTGGCCATGATCACGATCCCGGTGATCTCGCCATGCTTGCCTCGCATCGGCGCCGCGTGCGCGCGGACGAACACCCGGGTACCGTCCGGCCGCTGGCTCGCGAAGGTGCCCTCCCACGGCCAGCCGCGCACCACAGTGTCCGCCATATGCTGCACCGTCACCGCGTCTGACTGCTCGATGCCGAGCGATAGCAGCGGTCGGCCCAGCAGATGCTCGGCTTCGTCAGGGAAGCCGAACAGCGTCACGGCGAAGGAGTTGGCGAAAAGCAGGGCACAGTCCAGGTCTGTCACGACGACGCCGGTGGAGACGTGCTCGAGGACGTCGCTCGCGTTTAGCTGTGCCTGCGGTTCGGGGGCTGGCGCACTCATCGGCGGCTCACTAGTCGCCCTCACAACGGGGTGACGAAGACATGCGCAGCAATCTCGGCTGGCAAATCCACCCCGTCGGCGCCGACCCTGTCCACACCCGTCACCCGTATACCGCTATCGCTGGCCGCGAGCGTGACCTCGCGTCCGGGTTGTATCCCAATGGTCTTGAGTCTAAGCATGAGCGCAGCGTCGCTCTGAACCTGCTCGCTGATGCGGCTGACCACAACCTGATCGCGGCCGGTAATGGCAAGGCTGGTCATCGCGACATCACCGACGGCGGTCGCGGCATCAGCGCGGTTCGTCGCATCGTCAGGTACACCCAGCTCGGCTAGCCCGGGAATGACATTTCCGTGGGGGCACCGAACCGGATAACCGAGGAGCTCCACCAGGCGTCGCTCGACACTGTCGGAAATGACATGCTCCCACCGGCACGCCTCAATGTGGACTTCTTCCCAGGGCAGGCCGATGACGCTGACCAGGAGGCATTCCGCCAGCCGATGCTTGCGCATGACCCTCGTCGACAGCATGCGGCCAGTCTCGGTTAGCGCGAGTTTGCGCCCGTCCTCGACGCGCAGCAAGCCGTCACGTTCCATCCTCGCGACCGTCTCGCTGACCGTCGGCCCGCTCTGGGAAAGCCGTTCGGCGATGCGGGCGCGCAGCGGAACAATCCCTTCTTCCTCAAGCTCGTAGACCGTGCGAAGGTACATCTCGGTCGTATCAATGAGGCCGTGCGCCGTCACAAGCAAATACCTCCGGAATCGATGCTATGACGCACCCGCTGGTTGGTGAACAAGCTGGCTCAGAGCCAGCCCGCTATCTGCGAGCTGCCCGCTGGCGGCCCGAGGCGGTGCTGGCCGAACTGGCGGCCGCGACCGGGGTCCGCCTGGTCGGCGACGGCTGGTGCCGGGGCGGCCAAATCGGCGCCTGCTACGTGCGCTGGGCGGATGGGCACCGGTCAGTCCTTACCGCCGGTCCGGCGGGTGGCCTCGAGGCGGCTCAGCGCTCGGCCGGCCTGGCCGCCGATGCGAGGGCCGCTGGCGTGCCCGCGCCACGCTACGAACTGGTGGCCGGCCTGCCCAGCTTCACCGCCGCGGTCCAGGAGCTGCTGCCCGGCACGGTGCCACACGCTGTGACCAGGCAAACGGTGGCCTCGATGATCGCGGTGACCCGCCGTTGCCGCGGCTTGCTGGCGGATCGCGGCGACCTGCCAGCTCCATCGCTATTCCTGCGGACCGACGGGCCGGGCTTCTGCCTGCACGGCGCGATGGCCAGCTACGACCGGCGCACTGCAGGCCTCCTGACGGTGATTGAGGAGGCGGGCGCCGAGCTGCCCGATCAGCTGTCCGGCAGCGACCTCGTGCACTTCGACCTCCACCCCGAGAACGTGCTGGTCGACGAGGCCGGAGAAGTCACCGGGGTCGTCGACTGGGACGGTGCGGCGCGCAGCGATGGCGCGCTTGATCTGATGACACTTCGTTTCGACCTCGCGCTGCGAGCGCCCGAGCTCGGCCGCTGGGTTGGCAGGCTGCTGCTCGAATCGGCACCCGCGCCGGTCCGGCTGGCCTGCTGGGCGCACATGAGCCTGCGGCTGGTTGACTGGGCGATCCGCGAGTTGACCGCCGTCGACGTAGACGCCTACCTCCGCGTCGCGACGGAGGTACGGAACGAGGTCTGAACGCTGGTCCGCCGTCAGGGAGCGAGCCGGCGGACGTCCCAGCCGGATCCCTGGCGCGTGTAGCGGAACCGGTCGTGCAGCCGGCTCGGCCGGCCCTGCCAGAACTCCATCCGCTCGGGCTGCAGCCGGTAGCCGCCCCAGAAGTCCGGCATCGGCACCTCCGTTCCCTCCGGCCAGCGTCGCTCCAGGTCTGCATACCGGGCCTCTAGCTCGGCGCGCGAGGCCAGCACCGTCGACTGCCGGCTAGCCCACGCGCCCAGCTGAGAGCCCCGCGGGCGGCTGTGAAAGTACGGCTCACTCTCGGCTGTCGACAGCGGCGTTACCGGGCCCTCGACGATCACCTGCCGATGCAGCGCGTACCACGGGAAGACCAGGCAGGCCTGGGGCACCTCAGCCAGATCACTGGCCTTCCGGGATGTCCGGTTTGTGTAGAACGTGAAGCCGGCTGCGCCAGCATCCTTCAGCAGCACCATCCGCGCTCGCGGCTCCTGGTCGGCTGACACCGTCGCCAGCACCATCGCCGTCGGCTCCGGCAGGTCAGCACGGAGCACGTCGGCCATCCACCTGTCGAAGAGCTCCATGGGCGCCGCAGGCAGCATGTGCTCCTCGAGCGTCCCCGGCAGGCTGTGCTCACCCGGCCGCCCGGCGCCCGCGGCGTTCGGCGTTGGCTCCACGGGAAGCGATCATCTCGCATTCGCCTGCCGGGCCGCCACGCGATCCCTCCCGACGGCCAGGCTGGAGCCGCCGGCCGAACCGGACCGGGTTGCCTGGTCATGGAGAGCGCGAGGTTGAATAGTGCCGCAGGTTAACGACGGCACGCTGACCCGGCCCCTGTCAGCTGTCAGCCTGCCCCCCGATAAGGAAACGGAGGAGCGCGAATGTCTGACTTTGTGCCCGGGCTCGAGGGCATCGTGGCATTCGAGACAGAGATCGCCGAGCCCGACAGGGAGGGCGGCGCACTCCGGTACCGGGGTGTTGACATCGAGGAACTCGTCGGTCACGTCTCCTACGGGCACGCATGGGGCCTGCTGGTCGACAACAAGTTCGCCCCTGGCCTGCCGCCTGCCGAGCCCTACCCGATCCCCGTGCACTCCGGTGACATCCGCGTCGACGTGCAGAGCGCCCTTGCCATGCTGGCACCCGCGTGGGGCATGCGCCAGCTCCTCGACATCAGCGACGAGCAGGCCCGGGACGACCTGGCCAGGGCGTCGGTCATGGCGCTGTCCTTCGTCGCCCAGGCCGCCCGCGGACTCGGCCTGGCCATGGTGCCGCAGAAGCGGGTCGACGAGGCCAGGACGATCACCGAGCGTTTCATGATCCGCTGGCGCGGCGAGCCAGACCCCCGGCACGTCAAGGCGATCGACGCGTACTGGGTCTCAGCTGCCGAGCACGGCATGAACGCTTCGACCTTCACCGCCCGGGTCATCGCCTCCACCGGTGCCGACGTAGCGGCAGCCCTCTCTGGCGCAGTGGGCGCCATGTCCGGCCCGCTGCACGGCGGCGCCCCCGCGCGTGTTCTCGGCATGATCGAGGAGGTCGAGAAGACCGGCGACGCCACCGCCTACGTCAAGAAGGCGCTGGACCGCGGCGATCGGCTGATGGGTTTCGGACACCGGGTATACCGGGCCGAGGACCCGCGCGCCCGGGTGCTCCGGCGGACCGCCCGGGAGCTGGGCGCGCCCCGCTTCGAGGTAGCCGAGGCGCTCGAAAAGGCGGCGCTGGACGAACTGCACGCCCGCCGGCCGGACCGCGTGCTGGCGACCAACGTCGAGTTCTGGGCCGCCATCATCCTCGACTTCGCGGAGGTACCCGCGCACATGTTCACCTCGATGTTCACCTGCGCGCGGACGGCCGGGTGGGCGGCGCACATCCTCGAGCAGAAGCGGACTGGCAGGCTAGTGCGACCCAGTGCCAACTACGTGGGACCGAAGGCGCGCTCCGTCCGTGAGGTCCCCGGTGCCGATGAGGTGTTTGATCAGAATGTCTGAGCCTGGCGCGATCGTCATCCCGCAGGACCTGCTGCCCGCCGATGGCCGGTTTGGCAGCGGCCCTACCAAGATCCGGGACGCGCAACTGCACGCGCTCACCGCTGCGGGGCGGGAGCTGCTCGGTACGTCGCACCGGCAGGCGCCGGTGCGCAAGGTCGTGCAGCGCGTCCGCGACGGGCTGGCCGCGCTGTTCAGCCTCCCGGAGGACTACCTGGTGGTGCTGGGCAACGGCGGCCCGACGGCGTTCTGGGAGATCGCAGCGTTCGGGCTGATCACCAACAAGTCCCAGCACCTCAGCTTCGGCGAGTTCTCGGCTAAGTTCGCCAAGGCAACGCAGATGGCGCCGTGGCTTGCCGATCCGTCCGTGATCACATCAGAGCCCGGAACGCACCCGGCTTCGGTCGCGGAAGCCGGCATCGACGCCTACGCTCTCACCCACAACGAGACCTCGACCGGTGTCGCCATGCCGATCCGCAGGGTCGCCGGGGCGAATGACGAGGCACTGGTGGTGGTGGACGCGACCAGCGCCGCCAGCGGTATTGCCGTCGATCCGGCTGAGTTCGACACGTACTATTTCGCGCCGCAGAAGTGCTTCGGCTCGGATGGCGGCCTGTGGATCGCGCTGATGTCGCCCGCCGCCGTCGAGCGGGCTGGCCGGATCGCCGCCAGCGGACGATACATTCCGGAGTTCCTGTCGCTGCAGACCGCGATCGACAACTCCCGCCTCCAGCAGACCTACAACACTCCTGCGGTGGCGACGCTGATCATGCTGGCAGAGCAGATCGAGTGGATGCTCAGCCAGGGCGGCATGGCCTGGACGACCGAACGCACCGGGGCGTCCTCCGGCATTCTCTACAACTGGGCGGACAAATCGACGCTCGCGACCCCGTTTGTGACGGACCCGTCGCAGCGCTCGCAGGTGGTCGTCACGATTGACTTCGCCGACACGGTCACGGCAACCGACATCTCCAAGGCACTGCGGGCCAACGGGATCGTCGACACCGACTCTTACCGCAAGCTCGGCCGCAACCAGCTGCGGATCGGCACATTCCCTGCGGTCGAGCCGGCGGACGTCGAGGCGCTCACCGGCTGCATCGACTATGTGCTGGAGCGGCTCTGAGCCGGTCGCCCCAGCAACGGCCATGCCGCCACGTCCTCGTACTGCGGCGGGCCGGATGACAGGTGGCTGCGGATCAGGTGAACCGAGGTCGCTGTCCACGCGGAGCCGGTGAACCCGGCAAGCCGCTGGCTCAGATTCGACACATCGGCTGGTGCCCGGCAGCGTGCAAGCGTGAGGTGTGCCCGGAACTTCTTGTGGGTACCCGGTGGCGGCGCCCCGGCCCGGCGGGCGCCCGCCGCCACCGAGTCGGCTAGGGCCGCCAGGGCCTGCTCATCGGCCGCCATTCCCGCCCACAGCACCTGGGCTCGCCTCGACGAGGGGAAGGCGCCGCCGCCCGCGATGGCTAGCCGCTGCGGCGGATGCCGTCGCGCAGCGCGCTCCAGCCGAGCCTGCAGGTCTGGGAGCACCTCCTCGCGCACCTCACCGAGGAAGGCCAGGGTCAGGTGCCAGGAGGCCCGGCCGGTCCAGCGCAGCTCGGGCGCGGCGTCCCGCAGCGGGGCAACGGCCTCCTCGAGCTCGGTCAGCGTCGTATCTGGGGGCACCACGGCGACGAACAGCCTCATGTCGCCATTGCTATCAGGTGCCCGCCGCCGGCCGGCTATCCGCCGGGCAGTGCCACGACAGCGTCTACTTCGATCAGGAACTCGGGCCGGACCAGCGCAGCCACCTGGACTAGCGAGCTAGCCGGGTTCGCGCGATCTCCCAACGCCGGCCGGATTATCTCGTCCCTGACGTCGCGGATGACCTGGACGGCGCTCGCGTCCAGCACATACCAGCCGAAACGTGCCACATCCGGCCAGTCCGCGCCGAGCGCGTGGATGATCGCATGCAGGTTAGCCAGCGCCTGCCTGGTCTGGGCGGCGAGATCACCGGGACCGACGAGCGCTCCGTCGGCATCCAGCGCCACCTGTCCCGAAACGAAAGTTAGTTGTCCCGCGACGCTGACGGCGTGAGCGAATCCAGGTCCCGCCGCGACGCCGGGCGCGGTAGTGAGGCGGCCAGTGACAGGCATGCGCGGCTCCCGTGGCTAGCTGGCTGACGGCTTCAGGCTAGCGGCCGACTGCTCAGGACATGGCCTCCGCCAGCCCCGCCGGCCGCAGATAGCCACGGAGCCGGATACCGCGGTACCGGGCGAGCAGAACCGCGACGACGACCGCGGCCGCGGCTGAGATCACGCCGCCGGCGATCAGGCTGATCCGCGTGCCGTACCTCTCAGCCATCCAGCCGACAAGCGGCGCGCCGAGCGGGGTGCCGCCGAGGAACACCAGCATGTACAGGCCCATGATCCGGCCACGCATGTCTGCAGCAGTGCCCAGCTGGGTGCTGGAATTGGCTGCGGTAGTGAACATGAGCGTCGCGAGCCCCGTCGGAACAAGCGCGATCAGGAACGCGGGGTAATCAGGCATGACTCCGGTCAGGATCTCCAGCACGGCAAAGGCAAAGGCCGTTGTCAGCAGCAACCGCAGGGTAGGCCGGCCGCGCCGCGCCGCGAGCAGCGCGCCAGCGAGCGCGCCAACCGCGAAGACGGCTGAGGCCAGCCCGAACGCGCCCGCACCGGTGTGGAACACGGTCCGCGACATCAGCGCCGTGGTCACCTGGAAGTTCATCCCGAAGGTGGACACGAAGAAGACGAGGATCATGGGCAGCCATAGGTTCGGCCTGGCGCGCACGTAGGACAGCGCCGCACGCAATTGTCCCGGCCCGCGCTCGGCTCGTCTAGCCGGGCGCAGTTCCGCTGTCCGCATCAGTTTCAGCCCGATCAGTACTGCGCCGTAAGACCCGGCGTTGAGCAGGAAAGCAGCAGGTACGCCCAGAACCGCAATGACGACTCCGGCGACGGCTGGACCGGCGATCCTGGCCAGATTGAAGACCGCGCTGTTCAGCGCGATGGCATTCGCCATCCCCTCGGTGCCGACCATCTCCACCGCGAAGGACTGCCGTGTCGGGTTGTCGACCGCGGTGGCAAGTCCCAGGCCGAAGGCCAGCGCGTAGACCTGCCAGATCCGGACCGCGCCGGTGAGCGACAAGACGCCGAGGACGAGTGCGAGCACGCCCATGACGGTCTGCGTCACCATCAGGATCCGGCGCTTGGGGTAGCGGTCGGCGATTACTCCGCCCCAGAGACTGAACAGCAGCAGGGGCATGAACTGCAGGCCGGTAGTGATGCCCAGCGCGGTGCCGCTGTCGTGGGTCAGCTGTAGCACCAGCCAGTCCTGTGCAACCCGCTGCATCCAGCTGCCGGTATTCGATATCACCTGGCCGGCCGCGAAGAGCCGGTAGTTTGCAGACCGCAGCGAGTCGAACGTGCGGCGGCCTGAACGGCGCCCGGTGGTCAGGACTGGCTGAGTTTCTCCAGGATCGGCGCCGCGGCTCGCAACGTCGCCAGCTCCTGCTGCGTCAGCTCTCGCAGCTGCATCGCCAGCCACGCCTCCCGCAGCTGACGCGACTGGTCCACGACCTCCCGGCCCTGCGCCGTGGCGGTCAGCACCACCTGCCGTCGGTCCGTGGCGTGCGGCGCCCGCCGGACCAGGCCGTGTTCCTCGAGGGCTGCAATCACCCTGGTCATGGACGGCGGCTGCACTTTCTCGTGATCGGCCAGCTCGCTGGGCGTCATCTCGCCGCGCCTCTCGAGCGTGGCGAGGGCGGCTAGCTGCGTATCGGACAGACCTGGCTCCAGGCCCGCGGTGTAGCGCTCGGCCCGCAGCCTGCGCGCGAGCCGGCTCACGGAGATCCGCAGCGCGGTAGCGAGGCCCGCATCCGATCTCGTGTGGTGTGACGTCGTCATGTTCGTTAACCTGACTCATTACCCTTGCTAACTATAAGCAAGGGCGCCGTATTCCGCAGATCCGTACCTGGTCTGCAGCATCGTCGCACGGCAGGAACCCTCGCGCAGCCAGCGCGCAGATGACCCGACCGAACCGCTGTCCCGGCAAAAACCGGAGAGATGGGAAAAGGCTCCTGAACTGCAAATGGTCGCGTTAAGCTACCACTCGTAACCGTGCGTGATATATGCTTATGAGTACGCGGCGCGCAGCAGGCCGAGTCGGGGCAGGTCTCGCAGGCGGCCGTGGTCTGGGGGTAACCCGCATGGTGACTCGGCGGTGGCCGCGGCGGGCAGTAGCGCTCGCCGCCAGTCTGCTGTTAGCTGGCCAGGCCTTCCTCGGCACGTCAGGCGCGACCGCCGCGCAGCAAGCGGGCACGGCGGACCGGGCGGTCCAGGTAACCGCAGCGAGCGCAGCTGCGAGCACGGGCCGGGACGGGCTGACGCACCAGCAGCGGCAGCTGCCGGAAGCGGGGTTCGACGGGATGCTGGTCGCGGCCATCGGCACCTGCCTGACGGGCGCAGGCTGGCTGCTCATGCTGATCGGCAGCCGGCGGCTTCGCCGGCGCTCCCGCTAGGTTTCCCGCGCGCCAGCCCGCTGGCCGCCAGATAGCCTGGGTCAGTGAGTGCTCCGCTTCGCCCGGCGCCGCCACCGCTCGAGGGCGATGACCGGCTCGTCACCGGGGTGATCACCGGTGGATTTGCGATCGGGCTAGTCGTGCTGCTGTCCGTGCGCGGCCAGCTGCCCGCCGCCGACCGGTGGTGGATCTGGGTTGCGGCAGTCGGCACGGCCATGGGGCTGTTCGGTTTGGGCTACGTGCCGCACTTGAAGCGGTCCCGGCTGCGGGCCGCCGAGCGCCGTCGGCTTGCCAGTGGGCAGCCGTCCGCCGCCGATCAGGACTCGTGATCCAGCGACTCGAACACGGTGTCTGCCAGCGCGACGCCCGGCATGTCGACGAGGTCATACCCCACTTCATCGATGACCGGCGGGAGCGCTCCGGTACCCGGCCGGGTGGAGATCGCCTCGGAGTGGGCTCCACAGCCATGGTCGAGCGACACCACCCGGCCGTCGTCCGGGGCGTACTCGTTGGCGCAGACACCAAAGATCTGGCCGAGCGGTCCTGCGAGGGGAGTCAGAAAACCGCACGTCAGGCACGGGCCTGGCGCAGCCCTGGCGAGCGGGGTGCCCGGCCCGTGCTCACTGCTGTACCAGCGCGCTGCCGTCATATCGCGGCCGATCGCTGACAGCACTCTCGCCCGGCCCGCGCGAGCGGCCTCGCTCGCCTGCGGACCCGCGGCGGCATCCGCCTCCACCCCGGCCGCAGAGCCGCCTTCAGCCAGACTCAGCTCGGCCGACTCATCCCAGTCGAGCAGGCCCTCGTCACCCTCGAGCAGCGCGGCTGGAACCAGGCGCTCGTCGTCTTCACCGGCGGGCATCAGATCACCGACGCCGACGTCGCCAGGACGGACTCGCTCACTCCACGGCACCCACGGCGGCGCGAGCAGCGATTCGGGACCTGGCAGCAGCACGGTCTCGCTGACCGTGACGGTCCTCGCTCGCGAGGCCCGGCTCACCGTTACCGCCCAGCGCCATCCTGGGTACGCCCGGTCCAGGCAGGTGAACAGGTGCGTGGCTACGCGCTCGTCATCAGCGAACACGCCCGCATGCTCGCCGACGACATCCGCTCCGGCTAGGTCTACCGCGGCGCTCCGCGCTAGCTCGGTCGCCTCAGCGCAGGCCTCGTCAAGCACGGCGGCACGGGTACGAACTGGGCTCACGAACAGTAATTGTCTCTCATCAGGTGGCGTGGATGGGCATCGGGCGGATCATCGGTACCTCAGGGCGGCGCGCGCCGTGTTTGTGCAGTACTGCGCAGGAAGAATACTTGAGCCATGGAGGACACGGGGGCAGCTGAGCGGGCGCGCAGGGCTGGCCGGTCGATCGCCGCCGCATCGAAGCGCGCGGGCCGGGCTGCCGCCGCGACGACCAGCGGCACGGGTCGCTTCGTGCACCGGCTCACCGGCGCCTCAGGCGCCAGCCGCACCGGGTTCTCCCACCTCCTGGAGCTGACGGCAGCGGGCGGTATCGGCGACGCCTTCGTTGCCATCGCGCTGGCAGGCAGCTTGTTCTTCAGTGCGTCCGTCGGGGAGGCGCGCGGGCGGGCCGCGCTCGCACTATTGGTGACTATCGCCCCGTATGCCGTCCTTGCGCCGCTGATCGGCCCGGTACTCGATCGCATTCGCCAGGGCAACAAGTTCATCCTGACGGGCACCCTGCTCGCGCGCGCCCTGCTCTGCTGGGGGATGTCAGGAGCTGTCAACAACACGGTGACGCTGCTGCCGGCCGCCTTCGGCATACTCGTGCTGCAGAAGGCCTACGTGGTGACCAGGGCAGCGGTCACGCCGCGTCTGCTGCCGCCGCGGCTCACCCTGGTCAGCGCGAATGCCCGCTCCAACATGGCGTCGCTCATCGCGACGAGCCTCGGCGCGGCAGCCGCCCTCGGTATTGACAAGGCCCTGGGCGGCGGCGGACAGGGCGCCGCGTGGGTGCTCCGCGCGGCTACGGTCATCTACCTGCTCGCGATGGTCCCCGGCCTCCGGCTGCCCAGCACGGTCGACGCCCCTGCCCAGGACGAGGCGAGCGGCAACGGCCGCGCGGCCGGGCCGACCGCGAGGTATGCGACCCCGTTCCCTGGTGAATCTCAGCGCAACGCAAAGGTCCGGGGTGCGACCACGGCGGCTGGCGCCGACGGGCGGAATACGATTCCGCTCAGGTCACTGACCCGGCCCCGCAGCGGGCGGCGGGCACCTTTCCTCCCCAGGGTGGGACCCGTCGTGGGCGAGGCGATGCGTTCTAACGCCGCCATCCGGGCGTTCTACGGATTCCTGCTCTTGTTTCTTACGTTCATCTTGCGGAGCGAGCGATTCGGGCACGTGTCTCACACCGTCGCGCTCGGCGGTCTGGCCATCGCGATTGCGGTAGGCGGGATGCTGGGCACCGGTATCGGCTCTGCCCTCCGGTCTCGCTGGCCCCAAGCCTTGATCTTTACCGTGCTAGGGCTCGCCACCATTGCCAGCATCACCTGCGCGATCCTGTTCGGGCTTCCGTCGATACTGATCATCGCGCTGGCCGCCGCCATCAGCCAGACGCTCGTCAAGGTGGGCCTGGACTCGATCCTGCAGCGGGAGATACCCGAGGACAAACGCTCATCGGCGTTCGCCTTCAGCGAGACAGTGCACCAGCTGGCACTAGTGGGCGGTGGCATGCTCGGCCTGCTGTTCTCGCTGACTGGCAGCGGCTTTGCGGGCCTGACGACCGCCGCGGCCGGCCTGGCGCTCGCGCTGGCCTGGATTCTGGTGACGCGCCGACGGCGGCTCTCGCGAGCGCGGCCGCCGGTCAGCGGCCCTGCCCCGCCCTCCGCCCGCTCCGGAAAGCCCGGCCCTCGCGCTGCGGGTGCGAGTGGCCGCTAGCGATTAGCTCTCGAGGTCGGCGGCAACCGCGCGCAGCACCGCCGCGATCTTCTTCGCGTCGCGGCTGTCCGGGTGCTTCGACCGGCGGTAGGTGTTCGAGACGCCGTCGAGGAGCTTGATCAGATCCTCGATGAGCAGGACCATCTCGTCCGGGCTCTTCCGGGTCACCTTGGCAATCGTCGGTGGCGGCTCCAGCACACGAACCTGGAGCGCCTGCGTCCCCCGACGGCCCTCCGCGATGCCGAACTCCACCCGCTGGCCAGGCTTCAGTGGCGTGCCTGCCGACTCGAGAGCCGTCGAATGCACGAAGACCTCACCGCCGTCGTCGCGGGTGAGGAAGCCGAAACCCTTATCGGCGTCATACCACTTGACCTTGCCAGTAGGCACGAGCGAGACCTTACACCAGGAGGATCAGGATAGGAGCAGGCGCTGCGGACTGCCCGAGTAAGGCTATCGGTTCACGGCTTATGCCACGGCGGCGTGGGCGGCGGGCGGCGGCCGGATCCGGTCCGCCAGGCCAGGTACCCGGCGCCCAGCAGCGCCGCCACGCGGCTGATGATGTTGAGGGAAACCCAGCCGTCGTGCAGCCCGTGGCTTCTGCCCCCGAACGCGATGCCCGCGGCGACGCCGATGATCGTCAGCACCGGGGGCAGCACCAGACCGACCCACTTGTCCCGGTAGTGCCACAGCTTCGAACCGAGTCCCACCAGCGCGCCCAGCACGAACACCGGCGGGAAGATCGCGCCGCCCAGGCCGAGCAGGATGATCGCGGTCGTTTCCAGCGGCTGCTGCCATGCCCTGGCGGCAAGCCCAGCGAGGAGAGTGACCGACCGGCTCACGACGGCGGAGCGGGCTGGCGTCTCGGGTTCATCGCCGGTCTCGGTGTCGAAACCCGCCGTGTCGTTGGTAGTGGTGGTGCCGTTGATGGCGTTGCTGCCGTTGGTGCCGTTCACGGCTGCTGCGGTGGCGGAGCCAGCGTCTGCCTCGCCGGGATCTGCAGGTGTCATCGCGGCGCCGGCAACGGTGCCGTTGCGGACCGGCAGATCGGGCTCCGGATAGGGCTCGGTGCCGTTGTCGCGCGCGACCACCGACGGCCAGCTTGGCGTCAGCCGGGTGGTGCCAGTTGCCGGCCCAGTGCCGCCAGATGTACCGTTCTCGGTCGCCACCGCGGTAGGCCAGCCGGAGTCGCTCCGCCAGGCCCGGCCCGGTTCACGGCGCAGTACCCGGGCGAGGAATCCACGGCTGCTGCCGGGATCGGCGGGCTCCCCGACCTGCCAGGAACCTTCCGGCTCGGCAAGCGGCGGCGCGTCGGCCTGTGGCGCTCCGCCTGGCATCTCACCGCGGACGGCCGCGAGCCTCCGCGACTCCTGCTCCACCAGGACGGCGGGTTCCCCGAGCCGGGCGAGCACCTTGCCCACCTCCAGCATCGTCGGACGACCGGCGAAGTCCGCCCGCCGCTCGATGAGCTTGCGAGTGCGATCGACCAGCGCACGCCGGTCCTCGGGACCGAGCCGATCGCGGGCCGCAACCGACAGCCGGTTGAGGTAATCCCGGATGAGCTGCTCGGTGGGGGGGCTCATGGGCTGATGATCCCTCGTCATGGCTCCCTTGTGGAGCCGGCGCGCCCGACCAAATGCGGACTCCCGGCCACGAACTGCGCGCTGCACCGGCCCGCAAAACGGA
>Ga0066903_100002018_pt1 | contig 15489 bp, 15 predicted proteins | sample PanSoiMetaGPlot1_FD_67491 | JGI IMG/M metagenome (GOLD analysis project Ga0066903, IMG submission 67491) | Tropical forest soil microbial communities from Panama analyzed to predict greenhouse gas emissions - Panama Soil - Plot 1 (version 2) | ecosystem: Environmental > Terrestrial > Soil >...
CTGAGTTGCTCCACCAATTTATCTGTATCTGCCATTGTTTTCCTCCAATTGCCGCTTCCGGAAGCTTCCGGAAATTTAAGATCGACAGCCGACGATCCGGACAGTGTTTCGTTTGCTCCACCGCGCCATCTCGCGCGGCGGAAAATTTATGCCGCAGGCGTTTCCGCTGCGGGCGGGCCCTCCTTTTCGCTTTTCGCTTTCAACAATCGCGCCAGCGCTGAAGCCGGTTCGTTCAACAGACGGACCAACTTCGTTGCCGGCGAGAGCAATAATCCGAGCAATTGTGCCTGCAAAACTTCGCGCGGCGGCAAGTCCGCTAGTTGTTCGATTTCCTTTGTCGGAACTTGCGCCCGATCGATGAAGCTGAGCTTCAGCATGGCTTTCTTGAATTCGCCCGCAAAGGTTTTCAAAATCTTTGCCACAGGCGCGACGTCTTTAGCGCCGGTGACGACTGCAGTTTGTCCGGTCAATTCTCCATTGGTCGGAGCGAGCCCCGAGTCGGTCATCGCGCGTTTCAAAAAGCTGTTCTTAACGACGTGAACTTCAGCGCCGGCGGCGGCGAGCCGTTTCCGTAATTCGCTGAAATCATCGACTTTCATGTGCTGGTAATCGGTCACCAGCACGAAGGAAGAATCTTTCAATTCCTTCGACAGATCCGAAACAATATTGGCTTTTTCTGGTCTCATGATGTCGATCCTAGGCTGCTTGTCCCGCTAAGTATGGCGACGGATCGAGCTTCAGGCCGGGCGACATTGTCGCGCTTAACGTCAGCGCGTCAAGGTATCGACCCTTTGCCGTTGCCGGACGCGCGCGCACAACCGCTTCGATCACCGCGTTGCTGTTTTCCACCAGCGCTTTTTCTTCGAACGAAAATTTTCCAACCGGCACCGCGACGTTGCCATTCTTGTCGAGTTTGAATTCGACGCGGCCTGCCTTCACTTCCTGGACTGCTTTTGCTGTGTCGTCGGCGACAGTGCCGGCTTTCGGATTGGGCATTAGCCCGCGCGGACCAAGAACTTTTCCGAGCTTGCGCACTTCAGCCATCGCCGCCGGCGTCGCGACCGCGACATCGAAATCCTGAAAACCTTCCTGAACTTTTTGAATGAGATCTTTGAATCCGACGTGTTCGGCCCCGGCGTCCTTCGCGGCTTTTGCGGCCGCGCCTTCGGCGAAAACAAGAACGCGGACCGACTTACCGCTGCCGTGCGGAAGCGCGCATGTCCCGCGCACCATTTGATCGGATTGTTTTGGATCGACGCCGAGTCGAAATGAAACGGTGACCGTTTGATCAAACTTGGTCGGTGGAAATTTCTTCAAAGTCGCGACTGCGTCGGGAAGGCTGTAATTTTTTTTGCGATCCACCTGCTCGACGGCCGCGCGATAACGTTTGCTGCGTTTCTGTTGCATAATTTTTTGCAGTACGAACGAGCTTTTGGCTCTCCTGCGGTAAATGGGGGAGCGCACAATAAAGCAGAGCCGTCGGGTGTCAAAATGATTCTGTAACCAGATTGCGGAGACGCAGCGCAGTCCCTCTTTAGGCTTGCAAAATCTCTACTGAACTTGGTAAAACCCGGGGGTTATGAAAAGCCCCACTCATTATAGGTTATTAATCGTTGCCGTCTCCCTCCTCATAACCAATCAGCTTTCCGCTAAACCAATCGGTTTCAGTGAACTCTCGCTCATGGTCCGGATGCACGAATCTGAAGCCGACATTAGAAGCGACGTTGCCCAGCGAAAACTCTTGCACCAGTTAACCCAACCGCAGGAAGGCATTCTCAAATCCCAGGGCGCAAGCGATTCGTTGATCCAGTCGTTGCGCGATTCGAAACTCGTTGTCTCAAAAGAAGAAGCTGCCGTGGCGGAATCCGCCGCTGTTCATCAAAACCATGGTCCGTCCGCTGAGATGCAAAATCTGTATCCGCGGGTTGACGTTTTCGATGTGGCATTCGGTCATCCAATTAATTTGAGCCGGTGGGGCGGCCTGGATTACGAGATCGCGTTTTATTCGTACCGCTTCGCCGGTGAAGATCATGTTCAACCGGCTTTGATCGATCAGGTCGGAAGCAGAACTGTCGTGAGTCGTAATCTCGCGTTACAAAGTGAAGGCGAGGCGTTAACCGATAATTGGTTTCCGACGAACGGCGTACGTAATTGGAGATATACGCCATACAGCGGTGTCGGATATGACGGTCGCGGGGACTTCCGCGATTGGCGTCTCAACTGGAGCGATGCTGTCGCGGCGACGGAGTACGCGGTTTCGCGCCCGATTTTGATCGATTGGAGAAATCCGCAATTCATCGACGGTCAGCCTTACACTTTTTATCCGGTGTACGTCGGTCCGGGCGCTTCGCTCTATTTCATCAAGGCGTCGAGCGATTCGGCGACAGTTGCGGTTGTTCCGAGCGACATCGGGCCTGCTTTGGTCAGCGGAAGTCTATTCCGTTAATCGGCTGGAATTTCCGACGGCGTTTCGCCTGTTTCGGCGACAGGCGATGCGCTAGGCGGACCGTTCCGGATAATTTTTCCCTCCTTCATCACAAAGGACACGCGCTCTGTGGTAGTGATGTCGCTTGTCGGGTCACCCGGTATCGCGATCACATCCGCAAGCTTTCCTTTCTCGAGTGTTCCGGTTTTTTGCGCGATGCCGAACAGGTCGGCGGCGTTTCCGGTTGCCGTTTTCAATGCTTCGATCGGCGGCAATCCAAGATCGACCATCAATTTGAATTCCTTGGCGTTTTGTCCATGCGGAAAAACACCGGCGTCGGTGCCGAAGGAAATCTTAATTCCCATTTTCACCGCATTTCGGAACATGTCTGATCGGGCAGCAGCGGCGGCGCGGCCTTTCGCCTGCACGGCCGGCGGATAACTGCCGATCTTGCTCATAATATATTCGGTCGCCATTAACGTCGGCGTGAGATAAGTCCCCTTGTTTTTCATCAACGTGAGCGTCTCAGGTTTTAAAAATGAGCCGTGCTCGATCGAATCGACGCCCGCTTCGATCGCTTCCTTCCCCGCCTGATCTCCGTGGCAATGCACTGCCACTTTCTTGCGGAGCCGATGTGATTCATCGACGAGCGCTGCCATTTCTGCGGGAGTGAACTGCGGTGTGTCCACTTCGTCCGCCAGCGAAAAAACGCCGCCCGAAACCGCGGCTTTGATTACATCTGCGCCATTTTTAACTTCGAATCGCACCGCTTTGCGAATCGCATCCGGGCCGTCGGCGATTCCGTCGCTGTACTCGGGTTCACGGCCGAAAATCATGTCGCGAAAACCGCTGGTTGGATCGAAATGTCCGCCGGTTGCGCCCACACCAAACGTGGCAACCAGCATCCGTGGACCAACGATCACGCCCTTGTTGATTGAATTACGCAGCGCCACATCGACCATTTCCTTGCTGCCGGGGAAACGGCTACCCAGGTCTCGCACGGTAGTAAACCCAGCTTCCAGGGTTGCGCGCGCGTGCAGAGTCGCGATCAACGCTTTCTCTGAAACGTTGAGATCGATTTGTTCCATCCGTTCTTTCTTGTAGTCGGTGAAGTCGTGAGCGAGATGCGTGTGACCATCCATGAAACCGGGCGAAAGCGTAGCGTCTCCGAGATCGATGACTTGAGCGTCCGTCGGCGTCGGCAAATTACTGCCCGCATCGACAATCTTGTCGCCTTGAACGATCACGACACCGTTTTGCACGAGCGCCTTTGACTTTCCGTCGAACAATCGCGCGGCTTTGAGAACGATGACTTTGTCCGCAGCCTGCGCCGCGAATGCTGCAGTAAAGAGAGCCAACAGGAGGCTAAATCGAGCGAAGGCAGGGAAATTCATTCCCGCGGTATAGGAATTTCCGCCGCACAAAGCAAGGCTGCGAGAGCTGCTTCCGGCCTTGTTTAGCGCATCGGCTTTAGCTTGAATGATTTAATGCTCGAACGTCCAACGCTCCTCTCTCTGGCAACGCTGTCGATCCTGGGATCCGCAGTCGCGCAGACGGATCCACAAAAAGGGCCTTCGCCCGAACCAAAAGCAGGGGCAAGTCCAAGCCCGCCGCCCACCACCGATTACGACATTCGCTGGGGCGTCAAAATTCCGATGCGCGACAAAGTCGAGCTCAACGCGACTCTGTATTTTCCGAAAATGCCGGACGGTACGCAGCCGAAGACGCCGGTGGTCTTCACGCTTACGCCTTACATTTCAGACAGCTATCACCCGCGCTCGGCCTTTTTTGCCTCGCACGGTTATGTTTTCGCGTTGGTCGACGTTCGCGGCCGCGGAAATTCCGGCGGCGAATTCGAGCCGTTCGCTCAGGAACCGCACGACGGCCACGACGTGGTGGAATGGTTGGCGCAGCAACCGTTTTGCGACGGAAAAGTCGCGATGTGGGGCGGTTCGTACGCCGGATTCGACCAATGGGCGACGGCGAAAGAACTGCCGCCGCATCTGGCGACAATCGTTCCGGCTGCAGCCGCGCATCCGCCACTTGATTATCCATCGCTCGATAACGTCGGCGAAGTCTACGACGTTCAGTGGTTCACCTTCACCAGCGGTAAGGCGGGCCAGCAGAATCTCTTCGCTGATTCGAAATTCTGGCGGACCAAGTTTCTCGACGCCTATAAAAAACACATCGCCTTCAAAACACTTGATTCATTTGTCGGAAATCCATCGCTCAACTTTCAGCGCATCCTGAAGCATCCAACCGCCGATGCGTATTACGACGCCATGGTGCTGACAATCGATCAGTTTAAAAAACTGACGTTGCCGATCTTGACGATCACTGGCCAATACGACGGTGACGAGCTCGGCGCGATGACGTTTTATCGCGATCACATGGCAAACGCCCCACCCGAAGCGCGCGCGAAACATTTTCTCATCATCGGTCCGTGGGATCACGCCGGAACGCGGACGCCGACTGATGAAGTCGGCGGCGTGAAATTCGGCAAAGACGCGATTCTCGATCTGAACGACCTCCATCGGCAATGGTACGACTGGACGATGAAAAACGGCGCGAAGCCTGCGTTTCTCAAAAATCAGGTCGCTTATTACGTCATCGCGTCCGGGAACACCGGCGCGAACGGCGAATGGAAATACACTGACAGCTACGCAAACCTGATCGCGAATCCGAAAACGTTGTACTTCGATTCGAAGAACGGTGACGCCAACGGTGTCTTTCGCTCCGGCGCGTTAACCGAAGCCAAACCGCAGGGCGGCGCGGACAAATTCACGTACGATCCGCTCGACACGCATCGAGGCGAAGAGGTTGAGGGTGTTGAACCGAACGAAAAAACCGCCGGTCTCGACCAAAAATTACCGCTGAGCATCGGGAACGACGGCCTCGTTTATCACACGGATCCGTTGCCGAAAGAAACGCCGCTCGTCGGATGCCCGGGCGTCACGCTTTGGGTGTCGATCGATACACCGGATGTCGATCTTGAAGCCGACCTTTGCGAAATCCAGCCTGATGGGACGAGCATCGGCTTGTGGAGCGACATCCGCCGACTCCGTTACCGCGATTCATTGCGCGACGCGAAACTGGTGAAACCGGGCGAGGTCGTAAAATGCGATTTCAATCCCGGCTTGTTCGTCGCTCGAAAGCTGATGAAAGGAAGCCGGCTACGCCTGGTCGTGACCGCATCGAACTCGATTTTCTGGCAAAAGAATTATTGCTCAGGCGGCGTGGTCGCTGACGAGACGGCCAAAGACGCTCGCACGTGTCATGTTCAGATCTATCACGACGCTCAGAACGCGAGCTCGATTCAATTACCGCTGCGTTAATGCCTTGCACTTGACGTGGCGGCCGGAATGATGAACCGAGGCACCAGCTCAGTCTGCCATTTGTACCATTTCGGAAATTCTCCGTAAGCGCCGCCGGTAAATCCGACAACCAAATCCAAGTCCGGAATCACCATCACGATTTGCCCCCCGTTTCCGCCGGCCGCGTACGCTCGATAGCTTCTGCCGCCGACTTCAAAATGATACAAATGCCAGCCGTAACCATAGTCGTGATCGAACCCGAGTGTCTTTCCGAATGTCGATTGCCTCGATGTCGATCTTTCGACCCATTCTTTGCTGATAACGCGCTTTCCGTTCCAAACGCCGCCATTCAAATAGAGTTGGCCGAGCTTCAACTGATCACGCGGCCTCAGATATAAACCGCCGCCGGCATAGCCCTCGCCGTTCGGCATCAGATTCCAATGATAAGTCTTGATCTGGAGCGGCTTCGCAACCTTTTCGTCGAAAAACTGCGGCAGGCCTTGTCCACCAAGCGCGCGACTCGCGACAATGTCGCCGAGCAAATTTATTCCCGCGCTGCAGTAAACGGCCTCATCGCCGCCCGGATCGCGTGCCATCGGTAGGTCGAGCGTGTATTTGTACCAATCGGATTGTTCTTCTTGCTGTTGCATCACGTCCTCGTTCCCGGGTGAATTTGGGTCGCTGTCATCGCAGGAGAGGCCGGACGTCATCGTCATCAAGTCGCGCACCGTGATTTTTTCTTTCCGCGAATCAGGATTGGCGAATCGGTCGTAGCCGCCAAACTGCGCATAGACCGGCGATTCTGGTTGCATTAGTGGAGCATTTTCGTCGCGCGCAATTCCGACAAGCAGTGGCGCAAACGTCTTGCTTGCGGAGCGCATCGTGTGCGGTTCTCCCTTATATCCGTAAAAATATTCCTCGAGTACCAGCTTGCCGTGTCGCGCAATCAGGACGCTATGAATGTCGAGCGGATTGTTGATCGGATCGGCGCTCAGAATTTTTTTGATCAGCTCGGCGATTGGCTTTGAATCAAGACCAACAGCCGTTAAAGATGCGGGCTCCCATCCATCGTTTCCTGATCTGGGCTTTTCATAACGGTAATTTCGATGGGACGGCATCCGCGGAAAGAAACCGGCCGCTTCCTCCGATTTCGCGCGTTTAAATTGGATCGTTTTATCCAAGTTCGGCAATCGAACCGCCAATAACTGGGTCTTTTGATCGAATTGTCCTTCGAATTTGGCCTCGGGGTTTTTCGTGTCCGAAAATATAACGGTGTCACTGCAAACCTCGACATTGCAACTCTTGCCGTGAAATAAATTCAGTTCTGGGTTTCCGAGGATCGCGTTCAACGATCCATCGGCCGCGGGTTGGATCGACAAGTAGAGCGAAAGCTTTGGTTCCAGCGGTTGAATCCGGCCGTGCCATTTCCCTTCGCCGACGCTGGTTAAGTCAACCGGCGTGAAGTAACTGGTTCGGTTAATTTCATTCGCGGGCTGGATGTAATATGCCGTTGGCAGCGACGCAGTCGGCGATTTGAGCAATCTGGGTTTGAAGTCTACGCAGAGGTGGCCTCCGCCGTTCGGAAAATCGAAGCATTGGATACGCGGGTCGATAGAAAAGATCCCGTTGATCTCGGTTGCGCCAATGATCAGAGGACCTCGCACGTCATATCCCGCGGCAACGGCGTGGAAACCTTGCTTTGTCCCCGCAATCGTCACGTCGCCCTGAACGGCGGCATGAAGTTTCAATTCACTCATCCATAACCCAGTAAGTTTTGAGTCTTGCTTGGCCGAAACAGGCGGAGGGAGCAATTGCGCGCCGAAGAGGACCAAAGGCACATAGCAGCGCGAAGTCACCACCGAAATTGACAAGCGAAATCGTTTCCGGCAAACCGGCTCTATGCAGCACGCGCTGCTCGGCTTGGTGTTCAGTGCAATTTTCGTCGCTGTCGCGAAAATCGACGCCGCGTCCGAGATGGTCGTCGCGATTCGATATTTGGGGGCTTCGATGTATCGGCCCGACAAAACGCCGGCCGTGATCGTCATTCGGCAAAATGCAGATTAAGAACATCGGTGTGAAAGATTTTTGGATCGTGCTTCTTCTGCTCGGCACCACCTCGCTGGTTCGCGCGCAACAAACCGACTCGCTCGACAAACTCGCCGACGATTTTTGGAAATGGCGCGCGAAGTACGCGCCGTTCAACGGCGACGATGTTCCGCGGATGGAACGGCCCGGTGGAATCCGCGATTGGTCGCGCGCGAGCGTCGACCAACGGCGCAAAGATCTCGCTGACTTCGAAGCGCGCTGGAAGAAGATCGACATCCACAGCTGGACAGTTTCGCGCCAGGTCGATTACCGATTGGTCGGCTCCGCGTTGTCGCGTGTGCGCTGGGAGCTCGACGTGAATCCCAGTTGGAAACGCGATCCGACATTTTACATTTCGCAAACGCTGACCGCATTGGTCGAAGCGTTGACCGTTCCCGCGCCTTACGACGAAGCGCGGAGCAAAGAAATTCTCGCGCGGATTCAAAACATTCCCGCGATTTTGGAACAAGGCGCGCAGAATCTGGACAAACCGCCGGCGTCGTTCGCGATTGTGGCGATCGCCGCGCTCGACGGAGTGCGCGAGCGTCTTCGAAAAATGGCCGCGGCGTTGCGGCCATCGACCACTTTAGCCGAACAGGAATTAAACAGCGCGGTCGAGCGGGCGGCCGATGCGCTCGAGAAATTTCGCGCCAACCTTGAACAAAAGTTGCCGGCCTTGCCGCAACAAACGGCGCTCGGTCGGAACGCCTACGTTTTCTTTCTCAAGAACGTGGCGCTGATGCCGTATTCGCCGGAGGAACTACTGGCGATGGGGCGGCAGGAGTGGAGCCGGTCGGTCGCTTTTGAAGTTTACGAAAAAAATCGGAACAGGGATGTCCCGCCGTTGAAAATCGCCGACAACATCGACAACTGGATCAAAGACGCGGCGGCGAAGGAGCAGCAAGTTCGGAAATTTCTGGAGGACCGCGGCATCGTCACGGTTCCTGATTGGGTCCAGCATTGGACGTTGCGCTCGACGCCGGATTACCTGCGCGCCGCCGGTTTTACCGAAACCGACGATTTCACTTCGCCGTCGCGCTTAAGTGAAAACTGCATCCGTTACGTGCCGGAACCGTCGGACAAACTCGGCTACTTCTGGCGGGCGACCGCAATGGACCCGCGGCCGATTTGTGTTCACGAAGGAATTCCCGGCCACTATTTCCAGCTTTGTCTTTCCTGGAAACACGAAGATCCCATTCGCCGCCATTATTATGATTCGGGCCCAAACGAGGGTCTTGGCTTCTACTCCGAGGAAATGATGCTGCAGGCCGGTTTGTTCGACGACAGTCCGCGCACCCGTGAGATCATTTACAATTTCATGCGGCTGCGCGCGCTCCGCGTGGAAGTGGACGTAAAACTCGCGCTCGGCGAGTTCACGCTCGAACAAGCTGCGAAATATTTACACGAAAAAGTTCCGATGGACGAACAAACTGCGCGACAGGAGGCGACCGCGTTTGCGACCGGGCCGGGGCAGGCGATCGATTACCAGATTGGAAAACTTCAGATCGTAAAGTTTCTTGCCGAAGTGCGCATGAAACAGGGCGACAAATTCAGTCTCCGCGCGTTCCACGATTTCGTTTGGAAAAACGGCAACGTGCCGATCTCGCTTCAGCGTTGGGAATTTCTCGGTGATGCGAGCGACGTGCCGAAGCTGTCTTTAAAATAGAATAGGTCATGAAGTTTTTGTTCTTGGTAGTCGTCGCTCTCGCTCTGGTATTTGTGGCGTGCGCTGAGCATGGCGTCACGCCAAATGCGCAGTACTATTTCAAGTCAAAGGCGCAGCTTCAAGCAACCGAGAGAGAAGGGCTTGCTGGGGACAATGCCGCCGCAAGGCGCATGGCGGATTACTATTATTTCACTCAGAACGATCGAGGTGACTGTATGTGGTGGCTCAAATTGGCTGCATCACGCGGTGACTCGGTCGCCAAGGAGAACTTGAGAAAGCTCCAGGGAGAGCAGCTTTCTCGTTTAGACTGCGGCAAAAGCTATTTTTGCTCAAAACGCCGCCGCGAGATTTCTTCTTTCATATCTTCCAATTCGTCCAAGCGCTGGTCGCGGATGGTTTTGATGTAGAAAATGGTGCCGGCGATTCCGAATCCGGCAGCGACGAGGAAATTGAGCTCCGCGCCCAACGCCCAGAGATAGGCGCCGACGGGCGCTCCGAAGCTCACAATCACGTCGCGTACTAAATAATAAGCGCCGATCATTTGTCCGCAGCGCGCCGGATCGCAATAGCCAATGATGAGCGCCTTGCGCGAGGTGTCGCCAAATTCCTTCAAGCCGCGAATGACAAACGCGACTAACAACATCGAAAAGCTCCGCGAGAGGATCAGGCTGATTGGGAACAGCGTGAACATAATGAAGGTCGCGATCACGAACGGTTCTCGCCCGTAGCGGTCGGCCAAATATGATGTGGGGATGATGCAAAGCATCGCGGCCAGCATTTCCACCGCGGTCAACACGCCAACTTCTTTTCCGTTCACGCCGATGTAATCCATCGCGAAAATCACGACCCATGCGTAGGTGATGCGTTCGCAAAAACGAATCAGAATGTCGCTCAAGAGCAAGCGGCGCATCGGACTGTTGAAGTCGCGCAAGCTCCGAAAAAAATTCCAACGGTCCGGCAGTGCGGCTTCGGCTTTGGGTTGGTCGACGATCTCACGTTGCACAAAAATCGTCGCGGCAGAAAGGACGATCGAAATCATGAGCGCGATCCGAACGCCGCCGATGACGCCGAAGCGATCGATCAAAATTCCCCCGAAAAATGGCGCGATCATGATCGGCAATCGCTTGATCACCATTTGGACGCCGATTCCCATCGAATGGCGATTGGCTTCGAGCGCAGCGGCGACGAGCGAAAACGTCGCCGGTAAGGAAAAACAGCTCCACGAGAGAAACAAAAACATTCCGGCGATGACCGCGCCCCAATGCGGAACTAAAAGCACGAGCACATAGCCGATTATCGACACGATATTGAAAGTGAGGAACGCGCGGCGATGTCCCCAACGATCGACCATCACGCCGCCGGGATAGGCGTAAACCGCCCCGAGCAATGTTCGGATCGCGTCGTAAAGTCCGATCACCAAAACGGTCGCGCCGAGCGTTTGCAGATATTTCGGCACGAACCGCATCCAGAGTTCTTCGCCCGCGCCGATCATGAAGATGGCCGCCAAAAGGACGACGAGGTTGCGTTTGAGGCCGAAGAAATCGGCGAACGATTTCAATTTGAGCACGAGTCTACTTTGCCTGAAAGACCTTGCCTTGTTCAAGGTAACTAACGGCTACTCAGGTGCGCAGGTGCGTTCTGCATGGCAGATTTGCCGCAATCTCGATTGCCGGCGCAGTAGTTAGTCGTGTAATTCTCCACTAAAGCTTAGCCATGCATGACCGTCTTTCCGAAAGCACGTCAGAGCTCGTTGCCAAGGTCCCGCAGGTAACGCTGATATTCTGGATCATTAAAATCCTGGCGACGACGCTCGGGGAGACTGGTGGCGACGCCGTGACCATGTCGTGGCTTGGCGAAACTACCGACGAAGCCAAGGGGACCGGTTATCTGATCGGCACCGCAATCTTCGGCGTGATTTTTGTTGCCGCCGTTCTGGTACAGATCAAGGCGAAGAAATTTCACCCGTTCCTATACTGGTTGACGATTGTCGCAACGACGACAGTCGGGACCACGATGGCCGATTACTGCACGAGATCGCTCGGCATCGGTTACACCGGAGGTTCGAGCATCTTGCTCACGTTGGTGATCGCGTCGCTGTTTGTCTGGCGATGGTCAACCGGAAGTATCTCCGTCGACACGGTGAGCACGCCGAAGGTCGAGATCTTCTACTGGGTTACGATCATGTTCTCGCAAACGCTGGGCACCGCGCTCGGCGACTGGGTCGCGGACACAAATGACATGGGCTATCTCGGGGCCGCCGCAATTTTCGGCGGGTTACTTATCGTGACCGCGCTTCTTTATTACTTCACGAGTCTCTCGCACGCGATTTTGTTTTGGGCGGCATTCATCTTGACCCGTCCGCTTGGAGCCGTAGTCGGCGATTTTCTCGACAAGCCGCACGCGCAAGGCGGACTCGCGCTGAGCCGTTATACCGCAACTTTCGGGCTCTTGGTCGTGATCGTCGCCTTGATTTTGATTTTCCGGCAAAGGCCGGCTTCAAAAGCGCATTAACTGGCTCAGAAAACGAACTGCATTCCAAAATAACCGATCAGCGCCGTTGCTTGATCCGGCGATCGAATCTCGTGACCCATCGAGATGATGAGGATGTAATTTTCGGTGAACTCGTGGTGTAAACCGAAGTTCAACGTCAACACGTCGCGCGTGAAATTCATTCGCGATGTGCCATGAAGCTCGGCCATGAGCATCGTCGGTTTCGCCAGATCGTAGCCGGCGACCGCGCCGTAAAGAAATTCGCTTCGGCCGACACTGCTTGCGAGCGGACCGAATTCTCCATCGAGATGCCACCGGCCGAATGTCTTCGCGATTTGAAATGGAATCTGAAAACGTGTGCCGTCTTCCGACAAACCGCGCCGCGCGGACGATTGTTGGATATTGAAGATCACGCGCGGGAACATCGACAGGTCGAAGCCGCTCTTGTCTTCATCGAGGAATCGCCACTTTACCGCCGCTTCAGTTCCACCTAAACCGCCGATCGGGCCGTGTTCCTCGCGCTTCAACAAGACCGGCGCGGTTTGTAGCGTCAGCTGAATGTGTTGACCGACTCCGTAGTTCAAATCGATCCCGGGCAAGTCGTACAACGTTTCACCTGACCGATGTTCGAAAATGATCGCGATGTTGTTTTCCCATTTGCCCGGGCCCGGCGTGCCGGGATCGTCGGTGATCATTGGCGGACCGCCTTGAGCGAAGGCGGTTCGCGTCGCGCAAACGAGCAACGCCGCAATTGCTAATTGTCGCACGAGCTAACGCTTCGCCGATTCGCTCGGGCCGTAAACCAAAAGCTTCAACGTGTTCGGCACGATGGTCGGCCGCGCTGGCGATGCGCCCGGCGACGGCGAGGGCGCCGGCTGGAATTGCGCCGTCGGCAAATAAATCCGATGCGTTTTCGGATCGAGCGCCATCGTCCGCGCGCCGCGTTCCGTCTTCAACGTTTGCAAGATCGACAACTTATCGGGTGAATCTTCGTGCGCGATTGTTACGAGGCCTTCACCGCACGACGCGAACACGAGCTGAGTAGCGTCATCGAAGGCACAGCCGTCGGTGCCAGCGCCGATCGGAACATTCGCGATGACTTTTCCAGTTTCGGTGTCGAGCATGACCATCATTTTGTTGTGACAAGCTGCGAACAATCGATGGTGCGCCGCATCGAGCGCGATGCCAGTCGGTTCTTCGCCCGGCCCGAGCGACCAATTCGCAACCACTTGGTGTTTGTTTGCGTCGATGACCGCGACTTCGCTCTTATCTTCGATGTTGCAGTAGACGCGGTCAGCCGTTGGATCGACCACCGGAAATTCTGGATTGCCGCTGAGCGGAATTGTCGCGACGACTTTCGCTTCTTTCGCGTCAATCAGGGTCGCGGAATTTCCGGTGTGATTGAAAACGTAAATCTCGTGATGCTTCGGTTCGTATGCGACTGCGTCGGGATTCTGGCCGGTGTCGATCTTGGAAGTCGTTTTCAACGTCGTTAGGTCGACAACGCTCGACTTGTTTTCCTTACCGTTTGACGAAAATCCGCGCTGAAGTTCCGGAACTGCGACAAACGCATGCACGCTGGGCGTCTCGGCGATTTCGCCGGCGACTACGTTCTTATTCAGATCGACAACGACAACTTTAGTGGCGTGCGACAAGTAAAGACGATTCGCCGCCGAGTCGATCGTGAGAATGTCCCAGCCGCCTTCACCGCCAATCGGAATCTCCTTAAAGGATTTATAAGAATCCTGAGCGATCGCGGTACCGCATAACAGCATCATCGTGCAAGTTAACAGCCACAGGTTCTTCGGACTCATTGGTGGTCTCATTGCGCCTTTCAGAAAACGTTATTCGACATGATAAGCGCGAATTTCAGCGTTTTGCGAACCTCGATTCGGCACCGCGACAAACAATGTGTCGCGTTCGGGAGCGAAAAGTCCGGTCCGAGCGCCGCTCGCTGTTGTGATCTTCGTCGACGTTTTGTAGTTGTTCGGATCCGTCTGCTCGATGATGTCGATCTTTCCCGTGCCACAAACGACATAGATGCGATGGCGTTTCTCGTCGTAGAAAACTTCATCTGCATCGCCCGACATATCGATTTTAGCGACTACATCGCCCGAGTCCGTGTTGAGCACGACCAATCTTGATGGAATACGGCAGCCGACGAACAGCCGGTGGTTCGTTTCATCAAGAGCCATCGGAAAATTTCCAAACGCCAAATCCGTTTTCCAGGTCGCAACAGCTTCGCCCTTGTCGCGGTCAACTACAGCCACTTGGCGAGAGTTTGGAACGTTCACGAAAATTCGCTTGCCGCGCTTTTCCAGCTCAAACGCTTCGGGATGCGCCAGAAGTTTGATTGAGTCGATCTGTTTGCCATCGGCGGCATTAATGATGGCGATTCCGCCGCTGCCAAATCCAACATAGATTTTTTTCGAGGCCGCGTCGTAACGAACATTGTCCGCGTCATCTTTCAGATTGAGCTCGCTCAACTGTTGGAACGATTTTGCGTCGTAGGTCGTACAACGTCCGCCTTTATCGTTTGCCACGAACAATCGATCGACGTCGGGGACGTAAGCCACGCCTTGCGGCGAGCCAAGACCCGTGATCGAATGGACTCGCTCGCCTTTACGAAGATCTACAACCTCGAGGCTATTATTGCCCAGCGCGCAGACAAACAATCGTTGCCCTGCGGGATCAAAAGCGAAATGGTCAATCCGACCCTCGATCCCGGGCAGGGCAATTGTTTGTTTCAGTGTTAGCGCCTCTTTTTGGGCACGAACTGCTGGAACCGTGACGCAAAACCAGACCAGCGTGGCTGCAGAACAAAGCAATGTCGCCTTGAACAAAAGCTTCAATTTTCCTTCGGCGAGCTGACTTCTTGGAGGCCGGCAATGAAGAATGCGCCTTTGATGCTTTCAGCTAAATCCTTGGCACGGCCGCGGCCCCAATAATGGAAAAACATTATCCGCGGCTGTTCGTGCGTCATGTGCTGGTGGATCGCGACGATGTTGATCTTCTGCTTTACGAGCGACTTGAGCACAGCTTGCAATTCGTCTTCGGTCACGGCGAAATCGCCATCGACCGCTGCGTTATCATCGCTGCCGGCGAAAGCTGCCCACGTGTTAACGCCCATTGTGTTGTCAATCTTGACTCCGTGCATCGTTGCCGGACGACCGAAGGTGAACTTCACCATTCCATTGTTCGCATCACCGCTGACGCCGAAAATTTTGTTCAGCGGTTCCGCCGAGATTAGGCTTTTCTCAGGCAGCGCGCTAGCGCCAAACGACTCTTTGGGCTGTTGATTCGCAGCGCGTACTTGCTTGACTGCATCATACATTTTTTTCACCGCACCGGCCAATTGCTCAATGCTGCCTTCGCCTTCGATGTGCATGAAGAAGACCTTTGGCTTGTCGAAGAAGAAATGATTGTGGAGCGCAGTTACATGCAAACCGTTATCGAACGCCGCAGTCATCGCGGCATTGACTTCATCCTCGAAGAGGACCGTATCGCCC
>Ga0066903_100002019_pt1 | contig 15487 bp, 14 predicted proteins | sample PanSoiMetaGPlot1_FD_67491 | JGI IMG/M metagenome (GOLD analysis project Ga0066903, IMG submission 67491) | Tropical forest soil microbial communities from Panama analyzed to predict greenhouse gas emissions - Panama Soil - Plot 1 (version 2) | ecosystem: Environmental > Terrestrial > Soil >...
TCATTCGCAGCAGTTGTCATCGCGTAGTGATCATACAAAATCAGACGGCAGGTTGTCCCAGTGTTGTACCGAGATTTTATGGGCCTTCAGTTACGGCCGTAAACCTGCGAGTAATTACGATAATTAAGCCGTCTCAGCGTGAAAGCCACGCTTATTCTCAACAGGAAGGCGTAACACCGGGAATGCATTTACCAATAGAGGGGCGCAAGAAGGTTTTCGTCAGCTATAGTCATAGGGATAGTGAGTGGTTGAATCGCCTTCAAATACATTTAAAGGATTTGGAGCGGCGCGGTTTGATCGAGCTGTGGGATGATACAAAGATTCAACCCGGGGCGCAGTGGCGGAAAGAGATAAGCGATGCTTTGGACTCAGCTAGAGTGGCGGTACTTCTCTTCAGCGCCGATTTCATCGCTTCGGATTTCATTGCCCAAAATGAGTTACCACCCCTCTTGACGGCGGCTGAGAACAATGGAGTCACGATTCTCCCTTTGATTCTCAGCCCATCCCGTTTTGAGAAGATAAAAAGCCTAGCCAGGTTCCAGTCCATCAATCCCCCATCGAAACCGCTCATCGGCCTACCCAAAGTTGAACAGGAAGAATACCTGGTTAAGTTGAGTGAGGCCGTTCTCAATGCAGTAGAAGAGTCGGTGGAGGAAGAACATCGGCAAGGAGATCAATGCCCTGCAGGAGAAACCGTTCTCAATGTAATAGATGAGTCAGTGGAGGGGCTGGCAAACAGCTCTGTTTCCACCACCTCCAAGCCCAAGGGGCCGCTTCGTCCACTCCGCGAGTGGGCCTGGGAGGCCGTAATCCTGACGCTCAGCGTCATCATCATCATCACCCTCTGGCTGGTGAATGTAGGCGAATTTAACGTTAAGGTGGAAGTCCAAAGCGATACGGTCACTGTTGGAACAAGCGGCGATTGGTCGCAGGAGGAGAACTTTACGGAGAATCGGTCAGCCTCCGGCCGGCGGATCAAAGTCGATCATCTGAATACCATCGGCGGTCCTGCGCTCGCCAAACCTGTGACCGACTCCTCCCGCAACGCCAGACTGGAAATCAATAGTGACAATGTTCAGCTTACCAAATTGAAGCTGCAGGGGAAGTGCCAATTGAAGATCAGCTCGACGGTCTCAGGTCATCAATTGTCAATTCGTAACGGAGATGTTAGAGCCGCTCTGAATTACCAGGGCAATACAACCCTACACATCAAGGAGAGCGGCGGCCAGGAGCAACCTTATCCGTTACCATTGAAACCATCAGGCGGCGCGCCAGGAGCCATTTTCTTTAGCTCAGACGCCAGCGAAGCGGTGCCTAGCACGATCACAATCGACCGCCCGTTGATGTGGAAGCTGAAAGACCTTCAGATCAATTGGATTAGTTTCCAGCGTGAGCAATCGCCCAGCGCCGGCTCCGTATCCTTCGAGTCAGCCATTAAAGGCGGCATGGCCACAGTGATCGATACACAGGTGAGCGAATCATTACGGCCTGATGACCATCTGATTCTGGAAGGGCTGAAGAATCAGAAGAGGCTCGAGATTTCAGGCGGCGATGGCTTCAATCTATTATTCGAAGGATCGGTCAGTTCAATTAAGTCTGGCCCGAAGGGTCATGAACGCGATCTGACCCCATCTTGGCTGGATTATCTATATCACAAACAACCGATGTATCTCCTCTACGGCGCTGTGCTATTCCTGTTCGGGATCCTCTTGTCCGTCCGCAAGGCCATGATTGTGGGGAAAGGGCAGGATGAAGGCAGGAGATAGCATCCCTGTCAGCCTGCGAAAGTTTTCTCTATTATCGTGAGGTTTCGGCAAACCGGCTAGCTGAAGCCTCATGCACTTTGACGGCAAATTATAAAAATCCTCAGTGTATTTTTTTGAGCTCTTTACAGGGAGCAGCTTTTAGAGATCAACCAGGTCCTAACAACCGGCAGCCCATTCGCTGGCTGCATAGCCTGTATATCATCAAACCCTCCAAGACCTGCACGTCCCGGCCAAAATCTCATATTTTAACAATAAGGTCATATCACTGAATAGTTTCCGGGAACAGCTTTCGTTGAAGCTCGAGCAAACGTTGCTCCCCCTGCTGGTCAGGAGCGAGGAGCGCAGACGGGATTGGCGCAGGGGTCGGTTGGAAATCTGGATCGGAGGTAAATCTCTGGGCCAAGAGTTTTTCATACTCCTCAATCTCTTCCGGTGTCGCCTGAGGCTGTTCGCGTAAAACTCGCTCTTTCACTTCCGGTTTAATCGGTTCCATATTGGTATACTTCCTTTTATGGCCTACTTATCTTAGCGCGGAGCCTGTCGATGAGGAATTGGCGCGTGATACGGTCATGCTGGCAATCCTCAGGTACATGACTGGCAGCGCGCAAATAGTCATCCATCACTCCTGGGAACGCCGCGTCAAGCAGTTCACAGTGGTATGTCATCCAAGTCGGTGGATACCCGATGCCGCCTCTGGTTCGGTCTGATGACATTACAGCTGAGTTGTAATTACCGTATACGACAGGGATGGGGCGATTGAGCTTTTTGTTGATCGACGGTCCGAGGTCGATATAGAGGTCAAACACTGCGCCGTTAGTGTAGCTCGAGGCGGCATGGCCAAACTCATGAAGCGCTATTAGGGAGCGGTTAGTCGTGTGAATGGCAACGGTCCCGGGAATAAGATTATAGAATCTGTGTACGAGTGGCCTCCCGTCCATAGCGAACGGTATGCCAGGCCGGGCATCGTCGTCTGAAGTGAACCATGACGTCGCCCGAGTATGTGTAGCCGACTTGGAAACGGCATAGATAACATCCGCATCCAAGTTGTAGGTTGAGAGGAACGGCACGAATACTGAGCGCCTCGCTATCAACTGGTTACTGGCGCCGTCTTGGGCCACAAGGGAGTTTTGATAAGTCGCGGTCAAACCTACATCAAATACCGAGACAACACGGATGTGAGGACCTATTGTAGGGTCGTTGATAAATTGTTCGCGCTGTCCGGGTAGCGAGCCGAATAGTGCCTGCTCGATGTAGTTGACGCTCTCCTCGAAGGCGAGGTGGTCGAGCATAATAGGGTCAGGAGAAAAAGCCCCCGACTGCCAAGGTACCTCAAGTGCAGGATTAGCCACAATTGCAACAGTATACGGGTTCAGCTTACTCGTGTCACCAGGTCGAATGACGCGTATCACAGGGCTGGCAGTCACTTTTCTTGCCTCCTTCAGCTTTGTTTGATCACCTACTTAATGATGGTCAGTTTGTCCGATCGTGCAGCCGTGTCGCTCAGCGGGCAACACGGCTGTGCAGAACTGTTTTCACTATGGCGACGGTCTGGGAAGGGCAGGCCGCTAAGGGCGCCGCTAGACTGAACGTCATTTATTCGCTTTTTTTAGCGCTTCAACAACCCCTTGCACCGGCAGATTTATGCCAAAGCTGACTTGCCCTTTGTAGCGCCGGCGCAAGTCCGAATTGAGCTGAGTCGCGGTTGCCGGGGCTCCCTCTTTCAACTGAGAGGGCGCTTGCTGCTCAGCCCACACCCCACCTATATAGAAGTTGGCAAAGTGCGGCCCGAAACCAACACCCAGTAGGAATTTCTTCAGCGGCTGCTTGGCGATCGCCACACCACCTATAAAGTGCGGGGTCCAGGAATAGTTAGTTCCTTTCACGTCAACCGGAATTGGGTATAAGTTGAGGAGCGCAAAAGCATTTTGCTTGTCAACCTTTTTCGCAGTGATCGTGCCGGCCGTAATATCGAACTGAGTTTCACTAATCCGCCTGATAGGAACTGCCACGCTGAAATCCCACCAGTACCGCCCTTCGTTATCGAACTTATGTGGCTTGTCAAGTGCAGTAACTGGCCCGGTGTCTGGCTTCGCATTCTCTATGACGTTCGCCGTTATAGTGATGTCGGAAGGTACGTAATCAACGGCGAAAGCACTCGCACCCCAAACATCCTTTACTTCTTTTGCCTTCTCATCGGGCGCAGCGTTAGTGAAGGTGACGAATAGCTGTGCTACATTGAGTAAATTGCTCAGCGGGGCTGGGGTCTTCTTCTCGGCGAGGTAATCATAACGGACGGTGTACTGGGCGGCCGGCGATTTATTCAAATGTATGTAGAGGAGCCATATTTTCTTTACACCGAACAGCCTGTTGGCAACAGCAAAGTCTTCGTAAGTCCAAACATTATGGTGGCCAAAGCCTTTACCTCCACCATTATTGTAGACGTACCAGTTTTGCGCCACCACTGTTTGCTGCCCTCCTAAGGCTGCCGGTGTCGTGACGCCTGGGTCCGACCAGCGCAACACGTGAATAACACAGTAGAAATCCTTTGCCTTCAAGTCCGGCTTCAGACCTGGCCTGTCTAAATCACCCCATAAGTTCTTGTTAATAGCCTCCGCAATGACTTGCTCCGCCTCCCTAGGGCCGCTCAACTCGGCCGTGGGTTTGTTGAGAACGGCGTTAACAATCGATGAATCGAGAGGCGTAGGAGTTTGTTGGATCTTCCCTCGCTGGGATTGTGTGTGTGTTGAAGCAAGAGGGTCTTGGGCGGCAGGTACGATGGGTGTGGTAGTGGCTGCGCTGGCCAAGCGCCACAGATTATGGTCTTGCTGCAAACTAGAGGTGCACTTCTCTGCCTGGGGTGGTACCGCCGGATCGGAGGGGACGAGAGGTAGTTCGCTTGCGGCCGCGAGCCACTTGGTGACAGCTCGATGCGTGTCGAAACTCGGCGGGCTGAGTTCTTTTTCTAACGCTTTCAGTTCACATGATTCGTCCTGCATCTGTTGATCCAAGGCCCGGAGTTCCTCGCGGGTCAGTGCCCCTTCGACGCTCGATCTGTACGTATTAAGGGCGGCAACCTTGCCGCGTAAAAGTTCGGCGAGCCTGCCCCGTCGCTCAGCGAGAGAGCGGCGATTTAAATCCTTCACGTCATCGGGTAGCAGTCCGTCGCGCTCGAACACCTCCAGCCTGCTGACCTGCGCCTTCAACTGTTCGATAGGTTGAGGGACATCCACCTCTTGCGCCACCGCCATAGTCGGCAACAGCAGTAATATAATCATCATGCATTTCATCATTGGACGTTGCATTTGGTGACCACCTTTTCCTTGATTTCTTCATTACATTAAATCCAGATTCGCGCTCGCCACCCGGAACTCTGCGGCAGCTACACACCATTTCAAGTCGCTCGATAACTTGGCGAATCGGATCAACCGGTCAAGCATTCATCGCGCCATAACACCATCCGTGAACGGCCATGCGAATCATCCGCCACATCCAGGGCGGGCGGCGTGGCCATGGAGTTAATAAGGCTATCAGCCGCGGGGGCATTGCCCAGTGGGAGACGGAAGACGGTCCGGGACTGTGTGCTGGCTCGCCTTCTGACGGCTTGTTATTTATCTTGCTCCATTAGCCTATCTGGAGAACAAGTGACCGGCGGCTGGCGACGTTTGCTAACCGCCCGTCAGGCTGAGAACGCAGCTCTTTTTAGCAACTTGGAATATGACATTGCTGCGCCTCGGTGGTTAAGCTAGATGCCACCAAACTCATGGTGCCCCGCAGTTGTGTTCACATCCCGCATACATCGAGGCGGTAGCCTGACTCGTCGAGTTTACGCCGCCCCGCACACGATCCAGAACTTCACGCGTAAACGAATCCCTATGAAAGAGCTGTTCTACGCGTCTGTCGTGTCCGCCCCTTTCAAACCTAAGAGGTCGTAGCATGGCCGAAGAATTAACATGGCAGGGAAATTTTTCTGGAGGTCGAGCGGGAAGCGACTTCGGGCGTGGCCGACAAGCTTGTGAATTCTTGCGTTTAGACTTATCATCCCTCCCGCCATCATTTAGTGAACTTGACAATGACCGGCAACGGCCGATTGAGCTCTACCGTACTCATGCCATAGTAATGGACCTTAGCTTATGACAGAGCCTTCGCTAGCAAACGTCAATAGTCACCAGATTTTCCACCTTTGTGCTATACAACCTGACAACGAGGAATACTGGGCAGAATTTGTCAGGCACTTTAACGTGCTGCTGACTCGCAGCGTCGCCGTTGCGTATAAGAGGTATGCCGGTGGGGATCGGATCCAGGATGACTTGGCCGCCGACTTGCTACAAGATGTTTACACCTCCATTGTCAAGGACGATTACCGGTTGCTGAGGCAGTTTCGCGGCCAGACCAACGCTGAGGTGGAAGCTTACTTGGCACACACTGCTATCAACCATGCCATCAGTCATTTGAGGGCCAAGGGGGCCCAAAAAAGGCAGGCGGACCTCACTTCGCTGACGGAATTAAAGGCAGACATCCGGAGCAATATGCAACATCTACATGGCCCCGCCGTCGATCTAACCGAACGGGAACTCGTCGAGACTTGCCAGACTGTTTTGGCCGGCCCGTATTGTAAGCGTGATGCTCTTATTTTTCTGCTCCATTTTCGCGACGGCTGGTCGGCCGCAGAAATAGCGCGGATGAAGGTTTGCGAGTTGCGCGAGACTAGCATCGCAAACTTGCTCGTGCGTATTCGAAATAAACTCAAGAATTATTTCACTGGTGGGGAGTAAATCGGCGCAGTTTTGCGCCCTCTATTTGCGGACAGCTCGGGTAAGGAGCGTACGTGGAACCTTTAACACCAACAGAAATCGGCCATCTAACGAGTCAGGACGTGGCCAACTGGCTAGCGGGTGTCTGCCAAGAGTCTGAACTGCTTGCCATGCAAGCACACTGTCTTTTTTGTGCGGAGTGTCGCGAGCAGGTGGCGTTAGTTTCACAGGCCATTGGGGGCTGGGGGAGAACAGGGGATGATCCGGACGTCGGACTCTTGCCTCAGTTAGGGGAAGAAGCTGCACGCCATGTAAGAAATCGTGCACGGTCACTAGATGCCGCCCCCGATACAGATCTCCGGGAACATCGACCGAACCGGATTCGCCTGTCTGATATGTGGTTGGGGAGAAGGGCCTGGTTTTGGGGGCTGGCCGTTGCCAGTTTGGTTGTTATCGCCGGCTATAGTACATGGTACCTCCTCTTCCGGCAAACCAGCCAAGATCGTGGTTTGCTCGCACTCCAAAGGGCGTACCGAAAGCAGCGTCCTCTAGAGGTGCGTATCACCGGGTTTAGTTATGCCCCTTTCCCGAAGGAAAGAGGCGTCCCTGGGGGCGAGAAGGCCGATGAGAAAATCGACTATCTTGCTCTTGATCGGGCGAAGGTCCTCCTGTTCGGATTGTCTAATAAAAACGCCGATTCGGCCACGGCACATGCCATCAGTCAGTACTATCTCACTCAAAAAGAGTTTGCCAAAGCGAGCGATCAGTTAAAGAAGGCGTTGGAACAATTCCCCGATGATGCACGACTTCACAGTGACCTAGGGGCGGCACTGTTCGAGATGGGTAAGTCCGACCGACAAAATAAAGCGTCCAGTAAGAGCCTTGAAGAATTCGCCCAGAGCCTTGAGCACCTGAACAGGGCGCTTGAAATTAACAATCATCTTGCGGAGGCGCTGTTCAACCGGGCTCTTTTGTACCAGGAGATGCAGCTCCCTGAGCAAGCCCAGGAAGACTTCCGAAGGTATTTGAAGGAAGATCTGAACTCGCCCTGGGCGGGCGAAGCAAACGACCATCTCAAGGAGCTTGAGCAGAAGAGAACGGGATCGCTCGATAAAGACCGAGCCTTTCAAAATTTTCTTGAAGCCTTCGATGCAAAAGACGATGAACTGGCCTGGGATATTATTCGCCACAATCGGGAGCCGCTTGCCGGAAGGGACATTGCAGAGCGACTGATCAAGGAATTCCTGGACCTTTCGGCAGGCAGGCATAAAAAAGAAGCGGGCTTAAGATTAGCAGCCCTGACTTATGTGGCGGATCTTGAGGCCCGAAAACTGGGTGACGGCTACACTGCTGGATTGGCACAGTTCTACAAGTTATTACCTCATCGAAAAATGTCCGCCCTCGCCCGAGCGAATGCCCTGATGGGCGTCGGACATCTGCATTACACCAAAGCTCAGTACGGTGATGCAATCACCGCCTATGCCCGTGCCAAACAGGCTTTTAGTCTTTTCGGCGATAAGTGGGAAGTCCTAATCGCAGAATACTGGGTCGGATACACAGCTATGGTTGCGGCCAAACCTGAACAAAGTTTGAGCACCTTTAAACGGCTGGCCCGAGTGTGCCGGAAGGAACATTATACTTGGTTGCACATGCGGACGCTCGCAAGCTTTTCTTCGGCCCATTTCAATCTGAATGATTACTCCGAGGCGATTAGGCTGTCTGCCCAATCACTGAACATGGCAGAAGAGGCCGGTGATGCGATCGGCGTTTTCAACGCCCTAAGTTTCCTGACTGAGTATTACCGGTATGTGGGAAACTACCCCATGTCTCTCGAGTGTATTATCAGGAGCCTACCTTACTTGGACACATGTCCACTAAACCCGCTGCAGAAATGGCGACACTACTCCATCATCGCCTCGTCGTTAAACTCGGCCGGCTTTTATCAATTCGCGCTTGATTACCAGAAAGAGGTGGTGAAACTGGCACTCGCGGCGGACAATTTTTCGATGGTCAGCGTGTCGTATGCCCACATGGGACTCATATTCGGTAAGCTGGGGAATTTTAGCGAGGCCATCAGGGAGGCCAGTCTCGCCCATGAGACCGCCAAGCCCCATGCAGAAGGATCTGCAGGGCAGAAGGTGATGGCATACGCATCCTTACAACTCGGTAACCTTTACAGGCAGTTGAAAGATTATGACTCCGCCGTTAAGAGCTATAGTGAATCCATAGAATTGTATGAGAAGCTCGACTTCCCGACACACCTTTATCAGGCTCATAAGGGCCGGGCTTTCTGTTACATAGCGCGGGGCGACAACTCGCTCGCCGGTGGTGAGTTGAAAACCGCGCTGGGCTTGCTCGAGCATTATCGCTCCAAGATAGTGGAAGAAGGGAATAGAAATAACTTCTTTGACCTTGAACAGAGCATCTACGATCTTGCAATTAACTTTGAATACTCCAGAATGGATGACTCCATGGAGGCTTACGAATACTCAGAGGCTTCACGAGCAAGGTCGCTACTAGATTTGATGCGGCAGTACGTAAAGTTCCGTCCCGGAGGGGACGCGGCTGAGGTGCGAATTCGAGCTGCCTCCCATCCGCTGACTCTGGGGAGCATCCGGCAGAGGCTGCCAGGGAAAGTGCAAATCCTGCAATTTGCAGTCCTAGAAGATAGACTCCTCTCTTGGGTTGTCTCCCGGGATTGCATTCATCTCGAGGTAAAACGCATCGCCCAACAGGATCTGGAAAGAAAAGTCCGCCAATACCTTGAGAGTATCTCCAGCGCGTCGAGCGAAGAAAACCTGGATGTCTCCAAGGAACTTTTTAACATATTAATTAGCCCTGTCGAGCGCTGGCTGAGTAGTAACAAGCAAGTTTTCGTAGTGCCCGATAAAGCACTTAGCTACCTCCCGTTCGGCTTGCTCTTTTCTGCATCGCGCGGCAAATACTTGCTGGAGGATTATTGCATTGCCTACGCCCCAAGCTCCACTGTGGTAGTGCTATGCTCTGAAGAGGCCCGCAAAAAGGAGGCAGTGAGGGCAGAAAGGCTGTTAAGCGTCGGAAATCCGGACTTCGACCGGGGTACTTTTCCCTCCCTCCTCGACCTCCCCTCGGCGGTCCGGGAAGCGGAGGAGATCGTCGCCTTCTATCCATACTCTTCCTTTCTAGTTGGAGACAAAGCGACGAAGAGCACCGTTATGAGCGAGATGATGATCGCGGACGTTATTCATTTTGCCTCGCACGCCGTCTTGGACGAGCAATCCCCTTTGCGTTCAAGACTCGTCCTCGCAAGGAATCAAACCAAGGATATTGGCTACTTTGAGGATAGTGATACTCTGTCCGCCCGCGAAATTTACGGAATGTTTTTACCTAAGACTCGGTTAGTAGTGTTATCGGCTTGCCAAACGGGATCAAGTCGATACTTTAAAGGGGAGGGGATGGTCAGTATTGCGCGGCCGTTTATAGCAGCACGGGTCCCCGTCGTCGTTGCCAGTCTTTGGCCGGTTGATTCCGACGCGACCGAAGAGCTGATGATTAGTTTCCATGAGCATCGGAAAAAGAAGAACGTTTCTACTGTCGAGGCACTCAGGCAGGCTCAGTTGGCGATGCTCAATGCGCCAGGCGGCCATTTTCGCCATCCTTACTTTTGGGCACCATTCATTGTCATAGGCGGATATGCTAGGTTCTGAAATCTGCCTTGTGCACGCACTATTTCGGGCCAGACTAGCCATAGTGCTAGCCAATCGTTCATCGTAATTTCCCAAAGGAGGAATAAACATGGAAGAATCGAGAAATGCCGACGCGCTGTTGACAGTTACGCTCCACGGGTTGATGGTAATCCGCTTTGATGAGGGACAGCGGCTAATCGAAGTGGGCATCCTGCAAGGTATTCCAGGGCATGAATTTGAGGTGGTTACATCGGGCCACACGATTCCAGATGTTAAAACGTACCTGGGCGACGCTCATAAGGTGTGGCGACTTGAGGTCGCGAACATCAAAATGAGCAGCGTCCGGGAGGACGCCGGACTATTCTATACTGGTTCATTCGATAGACGAAACCCAAAGGGCAATGGAAGTGATTACCGTTGGACCACTGATTTGGAGAGTGACGAATTTTATGGGCGGGAAATTGAAATGTACTCGGGAATGCTCAATCCCATTATTCACATAACAAGTGGAACTCTCTCCACGCAATGCCAAACGTTTTTTCTAGATAAGAAGCAAGGGAGCGACAGCTTTCAGCCCTTTGGCTATGTGGCTGAAATAATGGCCGTGACTATACCTATACGAGAGGAGGAACAAGCGGTAATGAAAGTGGCAGATACGGGCCGAGAGATTTTTCGGTTTGATTATAATTCCGGTACTAAGTTCAATGTCGAAATCAATAACCTTCCGCCTCACCATGGCGACGGCATGGGTCATCCAAGCGAAGCTACCCACTTTCAGAATTACTACTTGTTATTTCCTAATCATCCTTCTCAAAGGTTTGAGTTTAAGAACGATAGGGAAACTGGGGAGGATCCAATTTATATGTGTCCAACTCTAAAAACCCCTGACCCTTTTATCTGCGGGAGTACTTTTCTTGGCAAAAGAAAAACTCCTTTAGACTAAGTGGCGCATCCGGCGAGTAACTTATAGAGTCCGTGACGACGGTTCTGGTGCAAACCTGATAATTATGGATAATCACCGGCATGACCCAACTGTCTTCCGAGAAGCCCGAACTCTTCAAAGGCCGTCATTTCAATCATCTTCTTATCATTCAGGCCGTGCGGTGGTACGTCACTTACAAACTGAGTTATCGCGACGTGTGCGATCTGATGGCGGAGCGCGGCGTCACGGTCGTACATACAACCGTTTTGCGATAGGTCCAACGATTCGTTCCCGTCTTCGCGAAAATGTGGAAGAAATATGCGCGCCCTGTCAGCTCATCCTGGAGAGTCGATGAAACCTACATCAAAGTGAAGGGGCAATGGCGCTATCTCTACCTGTCAGTACCGAAAATGCCATCCGAGATCTTCAAGCCGGAATTTCAAGTCGATGAATTCAATTTCGACTCGTCTTTTGGCAATTCGGACAATAGCGCTTCTCAGTCTTTTGGGCAGGGCAGACATCTCTAAGCAAAATTCGGCCATCGTCCCGAGATGGGGCGCACTACTTATTCAGTAGAGTCAACCAAGTCGCCGAGACATTTCTTTCGGAGCAGTTCGCTGCCTTTTCGTAATCGGAACCAGCTCGACCTCGACTCTATCAAGCTGCCCGCTGATATCGATGATGAAGGCAGCAAACCTCAGGATTGGAAACGATTGGGCCCTTTCCTCCGGGTTCGACTGTTCGTGGGATGGGAGAGTTCTGATCAAGCCCCTGATGGGGCCTGCTCTGGTCGGAGCGGGGATCGAGTTTTACAGCTCCGCGATGGCGGCTTCTATCAGCAATCAATCCGAGAGGGCGCAGGCCCAGGGACAATTCGTGAGCGAATTGACGCGCGCCGGAACCACCTATGATGTCGGCAGACTGAACGCTCTCTCCAATCGGATTCGTGGTATCACAGGAATCGAGGGAAATCGCGTATCTTCGGTCGAAGGGATCTATGGCGGGCTCACCCGGGCGACAGGCGCGATAAATATCGAAAAACAATATGCCAATGAGACTGCTGGCGCGCTGGCGAAGTTAAACACAAACGACATTTCGGCGCGCAACCAGCAGGCCGTCGGCGATCTGAACGCGGACCGCAGGCAGCAGAGCGCCAATATTGAGACCAATCGCGCTGCTGACACGCTGCACTTTGCTGGCGGCAAGATCATAAAAGGAACGGAATGGGCGGGCGGAGCAGCGCGCACGATGCTTGGCGATGCTAAGAGCGGCAAGCAGACGCTAGCCGGACGCGCAGTCGGATCCGTGATCGAAATCGGTGGCGGCGCCATCGGGTTAGGGATGCAGTACCGTTCAATTCAGAATCGCGCTGCCGGACAACAATCGGCGGTCAATGAAGCATTCGATACAAGGGTAGCCAATCAGGAGAACGCGTCGCGGTCTCTCGTCCAAAATCAAGAGGGGTATCTCAGGGAGATCGTCGGGGCCAACCAGAGACGGGCCCAGGGGCTTACGGCTGCGGAGGTTGCTGGCGCGAGCCAGGCCGTCGCTGGCGCCAATCGCGGCGCAGCCGTCGCCAAAGGTGGCGTCAATCAAGGCTATCGCCTCGACCTGCAGGCAAACAGAATCGGCTATGACGGCGCGGTCATGGCCGCAACGCAAGTACGCGACGCGTCTTTTGAGGCGGCCAGATTGCGCGCGCTCTCAACCGTGGTCAGTGGAGTAGGCCACAATGTTGCGCGAGATATGGAGCAGGGACTCGCTCTGCGTTACTAATATGATTGATCTACCGCATATGGAGATGGAGAGGAAATCAAAGTATGATGCAACAAGAGATAGAACTCGCCGTAGCAGAAATTACCAAGACGCCAATCAATCCTGACGCTTTCTACTCACGTCGCGAGGCCGCTAAAGTCCTGGGCCTGGCCGAAATCACCCTTTTGAGAAATGAGCAGAAAGAAAAACTCAAGGCGGCAAGAGCCGGAAGGCGAGTGCTCTACCGTGGGAGCGAGCTTATCCGTTGGCTCGAAAACAGCTATGAGAAGAAAACGATTATTCGTCGTCGTCAGCCAAGGTCATGAACTTATGGCTTACCGTGAATAACGATTTGAGGCTATTCTCCATAGCAATCCGCCTTCAATCTCAAGGCGCTTTTCGATAATCCTTGAGCGCGCAGCGTCTCTAAATGGTCGGTAACGCTCTTCGGCGGATTCTTCAGCGCTACCCGTTGCCGCTCCACTGCGGCGCAAACGGTTTCCTCGTCAAGATCGATAAGCCGCATAACGAAATCGTCTGGGTGTTGCGCCTCGATGTTGAACTGGGAAAGCATGTGTGCTGGGAAATCGGTCAGGTTGAATGTCACGATCACATCCGCGCCGGCTCGAATCGCGGCGGCCAGCACGTGGCGGTCGTCCGGATCGGGGAGTGTCAATCCCTCTATTAAATTCTCGTAGCCAGTGATTAGACAGTCCCTGATCTTACTGTTCATCAACAATCGTGTTCGCTCAAGTTGCTCCGGCTTGAGGTCGGGGCGGTCCGCCAGAACGTTTCTGATCCATTCGTCGTGGATCTCATCGGTCCATTTGGCGTTGAACAGATCGGTCAACGCCAACCACATCAATAGGTCACGCAGTGGCGCGGGATAAAGGACGCAAGCGTCGAACAGCGCAGTAAAGGTGGTGGCCATAAGTTTCGCGAAAGGGGACTGTCGGCTTATAGCCGACAGGGGAATTTCGCATCGTGCGGAGCGCTTCGCGTAGCACGATCCCCTGTTTAAATTCTATGATATGGATGGTAAATTTGCCGCCGATGCAAAAGGCTGTAGCGGCAAAGCTGATTCCAAGTCAGAAGCAAGCGAAGGCGCTTAAGGCCACACTTGCAGTGTTCGCTGACGCCTGTAATCGGGCGTTGAAAGTCGCTCAGGAGAACAACGTTAAAAGAGCCTTCGATATTCACCGTTTCTGCTACCACCATATCAAAGCCGCAACTGGTCTGACATCTAACTACGTCGTCAGAGCAATTGGCCGCGTCGCCGGGTCTTTCGGCAAGAAAAGGCCGTCGAAAGAATTTCGCCCAACGTCTCTTGATCTTGATAAAGACTTGTTCCGCTTCATTCCGCAAACCGAGACGGTTTCGATTTCCACGATTGAAGGTCGTCAGAAAATCAAACTGCAACTTGGCAATTACCAGCGACACCTTCTGAAAGGCCAGAAACCGACAGCGGGACACCTCGTTCACGACAAGAAGAAAAAGGCTTTTTACATTCACTTTGTGATTGAAGTCCCCGAGATGCCTGAGAGCGAGACGGATGAGGCTCTTGGCGTTGATCTGGGAATCAATCGCATCGCTACTCTTTCGACCGGAGAAACAATTTCCGGTCGCGAGCTGAACCGATTGCGTGAAGTGCGCCAGCGCACTAAATCGAGCTTGCAGAAAAAAGGCACACAAGGCTGCAAACGCGCCCTGAAACGGCTTAGCGGTAAGCAGGCTCGGATGATGGACGATGTCAATCACGTAATCAGCAAAAAGATCGTCAAGAAAGCCAAAGCCGCCAACGTTGCAATTGCACTCGAAGACCTGACTGGTATTCGTGAGAGAGCCGCGAAAGGCAAGCGAATGCGTAAAATGCTTGGCCGTTGGGCTTTCTACGATCTGAGAACGAAAATCGCTTACAAAGCCAAACAGGCTGGCGTTACCGTTGTCTTTGTTGATCCGGCATATACCAGTAAAACCTGTTCTGTTTGTGGCGAAATCGGTTCTCGTCGTAAGCATAAGTTTGTATGCAAATCCTGCGGGAATCTCATGGACGCCGATCATAACGGCGCCGTGAATATCTCGCGCAGGGGTCGTGAGTCGTTGCACTCTCGCAATGCAGTCAACCGGCCTTAAGCGGCGGTACTCGTTACCGACCAGCAAGCCGTCGCCTTATAGGCGACGGTAGTTGACTTTAATAACCCATATTGAGTTCCTGCGCCTGAGCCGCGAGCTCATCCAACACCTTCATCCGCTCCTCGTCATTCCGCCTTTTGTAGTTGAGGACATCCAGAAGTCGAACGCGCCGGCGCGCGCCGACTCGCCGGAATGGGATCTCGTTATCCTCCAGCAGGCCCACCAAATAGGGACGCGAAACGTTCAGGATGTCTGCGGCTTGTTGCGTTGAAATCTCGGCGTCCAGCGGTAAAACGACCACTCCCTTTCCCATGGCGATTTGCCGCAGCGCCTCCGCTAAAAGGCGCATGGCCATCATGGGAATCTGTGTTTCCCTCTCCACTCCGTCTATAAGTATTTTGACCCGACAACTTCCACTCTCCGACAGGCAGTCCTTAATGATTTTGCGGCTCTCCTTGGCCAAAGTCCGGTCAGACTCTGTCGGAACGCCGTTAG
>Ga0066903_100002020_pt1 | contig 15486 bp, 14 predicted proteins | sample PanSoiMetaGPlot1_FD_67491 | JGI IMG/M metagenome (GOLD analysis project Ga0066903, IMG submission 67491) | Tropical forest soil microbial communities from Panama analyzed to predict greenhouse gas emissions - Panama Soil - Plot 1 (version 2) | ecosystem: Environmental > Terrestrial > Soil >...
AGGCGTCTCGACCGTCGCCGTCACGCCGTCGCCATGCTGTGTGACCTGAGTGACCCGGTGCTGCATCAGCAGAGTGCAGTCGGGATGCTGCTTGAGCAGCTCGATCAGCATGCGGCAGATCTTGTGCTGCTCGAGCATCAGACGGAACGGGTAGGGAGTGTCGTCCGCCAGCGCGCCGAGATCGAAATCGGCCACCACACCGCTGCGGCGGTCGCGATACTGATAGTTGCGCACCACATAGCCTCGCGCCAGCATGGTATCGGTCATTCCGGTCGTGGCAAAGAGTTCCAATGTGGGGGGATGGATGGTGCCGGCACGTGGATCGTCGGCGATCCGATCGCCGGCCTCCAGGATGGTCACCGGAATGCTCCGGCGCACGAGATTGAGCGCGGCGGTCAGGCCGACCGGGCCAGCCCCCGCGATCAGGACGGGGGATGGCGCTCTCTGGGTTGACGGCATGGCTTGGGATAAAGTGTGGGACGTTGACTGACTGGAGAGGCGGGATGGACCAAGCCGTGAAACTGACCAAGGCGCAAGAGCCCTGGATTGGCGCGCGCGGCCGGATTGGGGTGATCATACCCTCCACCAATATCGGTGTGGAATATGACTGTCAGCGGATCATCCCGCCGGGCGTGACATGGCATTTCGCTCGCTTTTTCGTGGCCCAGCCTGACCTGTCCAGTGACAACATGTTCCTGGCCTTCATCGACGAGATCCGCAAGACCATTCCGGACGCGCTGCGCGACATCATGACCTGCGAGCCGAGCTACATCATGATGGGCATGTCGGCGGAGACCTTCTGGGGCGGGCTTGAGGGCAACGCCGAGTTCGAGACGCGGCTGCGCGAGGTGATTGGGCCCGCGATCGGGCTAACCAGCGGAGCGGCAGCGCTCAAGGCCGCGCTCGATGCGTTCGGGGCGAAGACCGTGGCGGCGCTCACGCCCTATCAGCCGGTCGGCGACGAGCAGGTGCGGCGCTTTCTCGAGGAGTCCGGCTACCGCGTCTCTAACGTGGTCGGCCTCAAATGTGATACTGCAACATCGATCGCGCACACGCCGCCGCGCGAGGTGATCGACGTGGTGCTCAATGAGCTCGATGGTGACGATGTCGACGTGATCGTGCAGGCCGGAACCAACCTGTCGACGCAGGACATTTTCCCCGCGCTCGAGCTGCAGCTCGGCAAGCCGGTGATCCCGATCAATATCGCGACGATCTGGCACGCGCTGCGTGCCCAGGACATCAACGACAAGATCTTCGGTCACGGCTGGCTGCTTGAGCGGTTCTAACTACATGACGACGCGCATCGACAATGTTGCGCGGGTCGGCTTGGTCATGGTCGATTTGCAGAACGACTTCCTGCATCCGCGCGGAGCCTACGGACGTGGGGGTTGCACGTCGCCCTCGATCGCGGCACTGCCAGCGCGCATCGCGCCGCTCGCACATATGCTGCGGACGCGGGGCGGCTGGATCGTTGCAACGCAGTTCACATTGGTGCCCGGGCGGAACGGCGAGCCGTTCATTTCGCCGCATCTCAAGGCGCTGCGTCCGTTTCTCGGAAAGGGTGATTTCGTGCCGGGCAGCTGGGGCCACTCAGTCGTGGACGAGCTTGCGCCCGCTGACCTCGCGGTCGAAAAAGTTGCCTTCTCGGGCTTCTACATGACGCGGCTCGAATGGGTGCTGCGCGAAGCCGGCATCACTACGCTCGCGTTCTGCGGCATCGTCACCAATGGCGGCGTGGCGGCGACCTTGCGCGATGCGCACGGGCGCGGGTTCAATCTCATTCTGCTCGAGGATGGCTGCGCCGCTTTCTCCGATGACATGCATCGCGCCACGATCGCGTCGCTCGGAAGCGTGGCCGAGGTCATGTCGTGCGCGCAGTTTCAAACGCTGATCGAATCCGTGTAGGCGTTAGGTTCGCGCCGCGGCGCGCTGGTCGGCGAAGCGCTTCTCGAGGTGCGGCACCAACCCGCCATCCGCGATCATTGCGAGCAGGAACGGCGGCAGCGGCGCCGCCGAAAGCCTGGTTCTGCGTGTGCTGTTGTCGATCACGCCGGTCGCCGCATCGACATGGATGAGATCGCCCGCGCCAATTCCTTCCACGCCCTCGCACACCAGCACGGGCAATCCGAGATTGAGCGCGTTGCGATAGAAAATGCCGCCAAACGAGCGTGCCAGTACGGCGGCGACGCCGAGATGCTTGAGCGCTTCGGCCGCCTGCTCGCGCGAGGAGCCGATGCCGAAGCCCTTGCCGGCAACCACGACATCGCCTGGCCGCACCGTGCCCGCAAAGCTCGGATCGACCGACTCCAGGCAATGGCGCGCGATCGTCGCGATCGGATGTTTCATGAGGCCGCCGGGCGCCAGCGCATCGGTGTTGACGCTGTCGCCGAACACGAAGGCACGGCCATATTGCGGGGTTTCACTCATCACAGCAGCTCGCGCGGGTCGGTGATCTGGCCGCGTACGGCAGACGCCGCGACCGTGTAGGGCGAGCCGAGATAGATGCGCGCGCTCGAGGGTCCCATGCGGCCTTTGAAGTTGCGCGCGATCGAGGAAATGCAGGTCACGTTCTCGTCAAGCCCGCTGTTGTAGCCGGCGCACATCCCGCAGGCGTTTGGCAGGAGCTGCGCGCCGGCGGCGGTCATGATGGCCAGGATGCCCTCGCGCGCCGCGGTCTCCTGATCGCGGCGCGAAGCCGGCGCCACCAGCAGCGCGACATTGGCGCTCACCTTGCGTCCTTTCAGCACCTGCGCCGCCATGCGCAGATCGGCAATCTTGGCGCCGGTGCAGGCGCCGATATGGGCAACGTCAATCGGGACCGACTGGTGATCCGTCACGGCGGCCGCATTGGCCGGGCTGTGCGGGGCAGCAACTTGCGGCACGAGCGCTGCAGCATCGAAGCGATGCTGCTCGGAGGGCTTCGCGTCAGCATCCGACTGCCAGTGCGCTATGTCGCCAGGCTCCGCGCCCGCCGCGCGAATGAATTGCGCCGTGGTCTCGTCGGGATCGACCAGTCCGGTCTGGCCGCCCAGCTCGGCGGTCATGTTGGCGAGTGTCATGCGCTCCTGCATGCTGAGCGCGCGGATCGCTTCGCCGCGAAAATGTACCGCCTGCGTGCGTCCGCCCTCCATGCCGAGCTTGGCGCACAGAAACAGCATGATGTCCTTGGCGACGACGCCTGGCGCGAGCCGGCCCGACCATTCGATCTCGATTGTCTCGGGTACCGCGAGCCAGATCTCTCCGGTCGCGAGCACGCCAGCCATTTCGGTCGCGCCGACGCCGAACATGTAGGCCCCGAAGGCGCCTCCCGTGGGCGAGTGACTGTCGCCGCCAACCACGAACATCCCCGGCCGCAGATGGCCGCGTTCCGGCAACACCACATGGCAGATGCCTTCCCCGTCATAGAAGCCGGCGAGCGCGTTCTCGGCCGCGAACTTGCGCGTGATCTCGCCGATGCGCCGCGTGTCCTCGTCAGTTGCCGGCACGTAATGATCGCTGATGAGGACCACCTTGCCGGAATCCCACAGTCCGACGCCGAAGCGCTTGAGGATCGGCGCCACGCGCCGCGGGCCCCCGGAATCGTGGATCATCGCGAGATCAACCGCGCAGGTCACGATCTCGCCCGGAGTCACGTGGCTGCGACCCGCGGCTCGCGCCACGATTTTCTCGGCCAGCGTCATTCCCATGGTGAAACGTCCGTTGCAGCGATCGGTTTAGGCAGCAGTGCTTATGAGCTGAGCTTGCACGCCCGGCAACAATGATAATACTACCGATCGTGCCGGGAAATGCTCGCCTCAACAGCATCGCGGCTCGACCCACGGGAGCCTCATGTTTCAGGATCAGGTGAACGAGCTCTCCGCGCGGATCAAGCGCGCCGAGCGCGAACGCGCCATCGTGGTGGCGCCCGGTGTCTGCGACGCGCTGACAGCCGGCATTGCAGCGGCGGCGGGCTTCGACACGCTCTATCTCACGGGCGCCGGCATTGCCTATTGCCGGCTTGGCCGTCCCGACATCGGGCTCGTTTCGAGCACGGAAGTGGCCGAGACCATCGCGCTCATCCGCGATCGCGTGTCCTGTGCGCTGATCGTCGATGCCGACACCGGCTACGGCAATCCACTCAATGTCCAGCGCACGGTGCGGCTGTTTGAGCGCGCAGGGGCGTCGGCGATCCAGCTCGAGGACCAGGTGTTTCCCAAGCGTTGCGGGCATCTTGCCGACAAATCTGTCATCCCTGCGGCCGAGATGGTCGGCAAGATCAAGGCTGCGGTCGATGCGCGCCAGTCGTCGGACACACTGATCGTCGGGCGCACTGACGCCGCGGCGGTCGAAGGCATGGACCGCGCCATCGAGCGCGGCCGACTCTACGCCGAGGCGGGCGCCGATGTCCTGTTTATTGAAGCGCCACGCACGCACGATGAACTCTCCCGCGTCGCGCGCGAGCTTGCCGGTGCGTCACCTTTGCTCGCCAACATGGTGGAGGGCGGCAATACGCCGCTGCTGACATCCAAGGAATTGGCCGCGATCGGCTTCCGCATTGTCATCTTTCCTGGTGGCATTGTTCGCGCCATGGCGCGCACGGCGCGCGACTACTATGCGAGCCTGAAGGCGAACGGAACCAATGCACCTTTCCAGGATCGGATGTTTGATCTCACTGAGCTCAACGAGATGCTCGGCACCGCGGAGATCCTTGCGAATGCGCGATCGTATGAGGGCTAGAGCTGGTTCCGGGCAATTTGCTGCGCCTCTGGTCTTTCTCGGCCTCATGGTAAGGAACCGCGAGCTTAGGCATTGCCCGGTTCTGCACACTCGTGCGCGACGTCTCGAACCATGGGGCCGCCCCATCCTTCGAGACGGGCGCTACTCTTTGTTTGTCTATGCCGATGCGACCCGCGCTGGCGCCCTCCTCAGGATGAGGCGGATAAACCATCCGCTGTGCTGCGCCATTTGGCTCTTTGTCAGCCTCGCGCTCTCGCTCGTCACAGCCACGCATGCCAGCGCGCAAACCGACGCCTATCCGTCGCGGCCGATCACCATCCTGGTTCCGTTCGCGGCGGGCGGCAGTTCGGACGTGGTGATGAGGCTGGTGTCGAAGCGCGTGTCGGAAAGTCTCAACCAGCCGCTCGTGATCGAGAACCGGCCGGGGGGCAGCGGCAACGTGGCGGCCATGGCGGTGAAGAACGCGCCGCGCGACGGCTATCTGTTGATGATGGGGCACACCGGCAGCCACGCCATCAATGCCACGCTCTACACCGATTTGAAATTCGATCCGGTGAAGGACTTCGCGCCAGTCGCACCGCTGATCTCGTTCAACAACGTGCTGATCGTTCCCGAGAACAGCCGTGCGTCGTCGGCGAAGGATCTCGTTGCGCTTGCCAAATCAAAGCCGGACGGACTGGTCTACGGGTCGCAGGGCGTCGGCACCGGCGGGCATCTGCTCGGGGTTATTCTCGCCAAGCAGACCGGCACCAAGCTCGTGCATGTGCCCTATCGGGGCGTCGCGCCCGCCGTCACCGACATGGTCGCCGGCCGGCTCGACATGATGTTTTCCTCCTACCTGACCGCAGCGCCGCACATCGAGAGCGGCAAGCTGCACATGCTGGCGATCGCAGGCTCCACACGCCATCCCATCATGCCGAACGTGCCAACCATGGCGGAGGCGGGATTCCCCGGCGTGCAGATGGACCAGTGGTTCGGCCTGTTCGCGCCGGCGGGTACACCCGAGCCGATCATCCGCAAGCTCAATACCGTGTTCGTCAACGCGCTTGAGAGCGATGAGGTGCGCAGCACGCTGCTGCCGCAGGGCTCAATCATCATTCCAGGCAAGCCGGAGGACCTCGCCGCCATGGTGGCGCGCGACATTGTGCGGCTCGGCGAGGTCGTCAAGGAATCGGGCGCGAAGCCTGAATGATCCGCCGAATGTTTGATGTCAGGTGATCGCGGCAGCGCGCTCCAGTCCCTCGAGCATTGAGGAGCGCCGCAGGAAATCCCGCAGCCGTTCGCGGTCGCGGGTGATCGCCTGCAGGTCGCGCAGGGTCGCCAGCCGTCGCTCGGGATCGCGTTCGCGCATGCGCGCGCGGTTGCGATCGGCTTGTGCGAGGATGTCCTCGCGTGCAATCGGGCGGCGGCGGCGATCGTAGAGGTCGAGCCGGTTTTCAGAGGCGCCGTGCCGCAGCACATCGATCAGCGCGGAGGCGAGCTCGAAGGCGTCGTGGATGCCGCCGTTGAGCCCCATGCCGCCCGCCGGCGTGTTGAGATGTGCGGCGTCGCCGGCGAGCAGCATGCGGCCGCGCCGATAGGTGTCGACCATTCGCATATGAACGCGATAGGGCCGCTGCTCGGCGATGTCGTAGGCGCTCGGGCGCTGCACGATCACCTGCAGGCTGGCATCGAGCGCCTGCGACGTCATCTGCTGCTCGATTGGGATGTTTTCGTCGGGATAGATCGACACGCGCCAGCGGCCCGGCACCTTGAGCAGACTGAAATTGCCGTTCTCTTTCCAGCAGTAGGAAACGTTCGAGATGTCGTCGAGATGCTGCTCGAACGGGAAAAGCGTGGTGACGAGCAGCGTCGTTTCCGGATAGGTGAGCCCCTCGAAGGCAAGGCCCATGCTGTGGCGAATGGTGCTGCGGGCGCCGTCGCACCCGATCACGTAGTGTGCGCGCAGCTGTTGCGGCCCGCCCGGTGATGCCAGCTCGACGGTGACCACGCCATCCCGCTCATCGGCGGATTGGACGTTCGTCGCAAACACGACGCGCGCGAAGGGTGAGCGCCCGAGCTCGTCGAGCAGCGCCTCGGAGAGCTTCCATTGCTCGCATTGCAGCCGATAGGGGTGGCGGGTCTCGCCCGCCAGCACCGACAGATCAAACACCGCGCGGTCACCCGACGGGTGCAGCCGGATCTGCCAGGTCGGGCACGGCAGCCCGCGCGCGATCAGCGTCGCCGTGATGCCAAGCGGTTCGAGCATATCGAGTGTCGGGGGATGAAAGGTCGAGGCGCGCAAATCGCGCACGATGTCGGCTTCGGCCTCGACCACCGTCACCGAGATCTCGTGGCGCGCGAGCAGGAGCGCCAGGCAAAGGCCGACGGGCCCTCCGCCGCTGATGATGACGTCGCTGTCGGTCGGAGGACGGATGATTGCTGGTGCGGTCGTGGCAGGAGATGACGGCGGAGGAGCCATTGCCCTATCTTACCATAGACGAGCGAGAGGCTGAGCAATGACGGTTGAATATGCCCGGAAGGGGCTGATCGGCGTGCTGACGCCTCAGGCTAACACGACCGTCGAGCCGGAATTCTGGATCATGCTGCCGCCGGGTGTGGCGATGATCAACGCACGCATGACGAGCGACAAATCGTCGCTTGAAGCACGCCTCGTCGACTACTTCGATCAGATGGAACGCGCGGTCGAGCAGTTCGCCAATGCGCCGATCGGCGCCATCGCGCTTGGCACCACCGGGGCCTCCTATCTCGCCGGCATTGCGCGCGAAGCCGAAGTGGTGGCGGCCATTGGCCGACGCACCGGCGTGCCGCTGGTCACGGCCGGGCTTGCTGTCGTGCTGGCGCTGCGGACGCTCGGAGCGCGTCGCATCGGGCTGGTCTCGCCCTATCCGGAGGGCGTGACGCGGGCTTGTGTCGGCTACTGGGAGGGGCACGGCCTCACGGTCGACGGCGTTGTGCAGATCGCGACCCGATCGGATCAATTCCATCCGATCTATTCGATACCGGCCGCCAGCGCAGAGCAGGGACTCGATCAGCTTGCGGCCAAAGCGCTCGACGCCATCGTGATGCTCGGAACCGGAATGCCGACGCTTGAGCCGATCGTTCACCGGCCGAGTGTCGGTGGCGCGCCGGTCGTGTCGTGCATGCTCTGCCTGGCCTGGGCCTCGATCGATGCGGCGTGCAAGCAGCCGCCCAACCGCCAGGTGCTTCTCGATTTCATCGCGGCGAAAGAGTGGGGCTTGCGGCTGCGACAACGTATGCGCGCGTAGACGTGGCGCTATGAAGGCAGCGCCTCACTCGCGACATACTTTGCCATGATTCCGACACGCGATCGTGAATTATTCCAGCGTTCTTGCGAGCCGCTACCGATCTACCGGCAACGACGTCAACGATCGATAAGAAAATTTTGATGGGGACTGTGGTCCCGTGGTAGCGGCGAGCGGGAGCGTGGAATTCAACCGACTATGAAGCGAGTGGCTTGGAGCGTGATGCAGCGCGCCTGTGAGGTCCTGTGCCAGAAGCGCGCGAACATCCGTCGAGCCGAGGCCAGATGAGTACCTTGGTGGAGGGGATGATGCGAGCGATCAAGGTTGATACGGCAATCGCCGTGGTGATCGGGTTTTTCTGCCTTAGCGCAGTGTCTGCGTTTGGCCAGCAACAGGCGCAGCCGCAAGCGCAGCAGCCGGCCTACCCGGCCGGCAAGGCCATCGAGATGACGGTGATGTTTGGAGCTGGCAGCGCCGCCGACGTAACGGCACGCTATCTCGCCGACGGCATGGCGAAGCGTCTCAATGTTCCGGTTCCGGTCGTCAACCGGACCGGTGGCGGCGGCGCGATCGGTTACAGTCATGTCCAGAAGCAGAGGGCCGATGGCTATTCCATCATCTGGAACTCAAACTCGATCTCGACCACGTATCATTCCGGCACACTGCCGTTCGATTACAAGGCCTTCGAGGCTGTCGCGCGCGTGAGCGTGGAGACGCCTGTCATCGCGGTGCGTGCCGACTCGCCGTGGATGACCCTGAAAGACCTGGTCGAGTATGCAAAGGCCAATCCCGGCAAGGTCCGCATTGGCAACTCCGGCACCGGCAGCCATACGCATTTCTCGGCCTCGGCTCTGTTCGCAATCGGCGAAGCCACTGTCACTCATGTGCCGTTCGGCGAAGGGCAGGCGGTGGTCAACCTGCTCGGCAGCCGCATTGAAGGCATCGTACAGCTTCCGGCGGCGGTCGTGCCGCACGTCAAGAGCGGCGATCTGCGGGTGCTCGCGGTCCTGGGCGGCAAGCGCGATCCGATCTTCCCGGATGTCGTAACAGCGACCGAAGCCGGCTATACGGTCGCGCTCGATATGTGGCGCGGCATCGCGGCGCCTAAGGGCACATCCAAGGCGATCGTGACCAAGCTGCAGAATTCGATCAAGCAGACCGTCGAGTCGCAGCCGTTTGCTGACGCCGGCAAGGCGATCGGCTTTACGCCGGCCTATCTCAGCTCGGACGATTTCAGCAAGCTGATCGCGCGCGACGACGCCAAGCTCGCGCAGGTGATGACCGATCTGGGCCTGAAGAAGAAATAACAACGGTCAGGTTCCCGCGCGCGGTCGAGATGGGCGCGCTCATGCGCCCGTCACAGCCGTGCGTGTAATCACAGAGTTCGTTCGAGACGATTGATCAAGACGTGTGATCGGAGAGTGCGGCATGGCCGATCCGGCCTCGGTGACCGATCACGCTAATGCGTCTCACGGCACAGCTGCGCCGCAGCCTGGATCGGATAGGCCCTTGCTCCCGCGTGTGATCGGAACCCGCCGTGGCGGTTTGCTGGTGGCAGGGGCCCTCGCGCTCACGGGTCTCATCTTCGCCTGGCAGGCCTCGCTTCTCGATCTTGGCCAGATCGGGCTGCCGGGGCCCGGATTCTTTCCGTTGCTGCTGGCCGTGCTGCTGGTGGTCTTCTCGGCGGTGATCGCGATCGAGGGCCGGCTTCGCTCATCCAAGGACGAGCCGCTCGAATTCGGCCACGCTCAGGTGCTGATCACCTTCGCGGCCTTGCTGGCGGTGCCGTTGCTGTTCGAATTCGTTGGCGCCTACATCACGCTCGGTCTCATGAGCGCGGTGCTGCTGGTGTTTATCGCCCGCGTCTCGGTGCTGCCTGCGATCGTTTGTTCTGCGATCGGCATGGCGGCGTGTTGGTACCTGTTCGGGGAGCTGCTCGGCGTCCGGCTTCCGATCGGGCCATTCTGAAGGTTCTCGATGACTGGTTTCGAGCAACTCGTTCGCGGCTTCTCGGTCGCTTTGTCCTGGAAGGGCCTCCTGTATTGCTTCATTGGCTGCCTGTGGGGCACCGTAGTGGGTGTTCTGCCGGGGCTTGGGCCGCTCGCCGGCATGACGCTGCTGCTGCCGCTGACCTTCGGCCTCGATCCAACCATTGGCATCATCATGCTCACCGGCATTTTCTATGGTGCCATGTATGGTGGATCGACCACCTCGATCCTGGTGCGCATTCCGGGCGAGGCGGCCTCGGTCGTCACCTGCATCGATGGCTACGAGATGGCGCGGCAGGGCCGCGCCGGCCCGGCCTTGATGATCTCGGCGGTCGGCAGCTTCATCGGCGGCACCGTCTCAGTATTGGGCCTGATGTTCATCGCACCACCGCTTGCGAAGGTGATGATCGCGATCGGGCCGTCGGTGGAAGTGGTGCTGATGCTGCTCGCGCTCTTCGTCATCTCGATCGTGTCAGCGGGCTCGCGCATCAAGACCGCCACGATGGTGGTGCTCGGCTTGCTGCTCGGGACGATCGGCCTCGACAATCTCACCGGCGCTCCACGATTTACGTTCGGAAGCCCCGAGCTCTCGGGCGGCCTGTCGTTTGCGGCGCTGGCGATCGGCTTGTTCGGCCTCTCAGAGATTTTGCTCAATCTGGAGAAGACGGAAACGATCAAGGCCATTCAGCCGAAACTGCGTGATCTCATTCCGCGCTGGAACGATGTGCGCGATTCCGCGCCTGCGATCGGGCGCGGATCGGTGATTGGATTTATCTTCGGGATCATTCCTGGCGTCAGTCACGTGGTGTCGACCTTCGTGTCCTACGCAGTCGAGAAAAGACTATCCAAACATCCGGAACAATTCGGCAAAGGCGCGATCGCGGGTGTTGCCGGCCCGGAGACCGCGAACAACGCCGTCACCGGCACGGCGATGATTCCGCTGCTGGCTCTTGGCATCCCGTCGATTCCAGCGACCGCGCTGCTGCTCTCGGCGCTCACTATTCACGGCGTGCAGCCGGGCCCGCTGCTGCTCACCGATCGGCCCGATGTGTTCTGGGGGCTGGTGGCCAGCATGTATATCGGCAACATCATTCTGCTGTTGCTGAACCTGCCGCTCGTCGGCATCTTTGTGAACCTGCTGCGCATTCCTTATCAGTGGCTGGTCGTGGCGATCCTGGTGATCTCGATCATCGGCGTCTACAGCGTGAACTCGTCCGTGATCGACATCTGGATCATGGTTGTCTCGGGCGGCGTTGGCTATCTGCTGCGCAAGCTAGGCTACGAGATGGCGCCCTTGTTGCTGGCGCTCGTCCTGGGTGACCGGCTTGAGTCGAGTTTCCGACTCGCACTGACGATGTCGGGCGGCAGCTACGCAACTTTTTTGGATACCGCATCGGTTGTGGTGCTAGGGTCCGCGCTCGGACTCCTGCTGCTCATCCAGGGACTCGCCTGGGTGTTCGGCTATCGTAAGTCGGTCACCGATGAAGCGGAGCGCGCTTAGAGAAATATTCCATCTGATTCAGTGATTTGAGTAGACTCCAGCGCAGATAGGGTAGGATAGTAGCTAGACACGCAAGGTTATTGCTGGTATCCCGCCCCATATTTACCATAAATAGAAACTTAAAAACGTAGACCGCGATTATTTAATGGGCGAGTAACAAGTAAGGGCTGTCCACCACAATTTTGTCCGAGCCTGGAGTCTAGGCTTGTTGCTCGCGTTCGGGGAGGGAGTGGGATGCGTATCCTGGCGTCGCGTGTTGTAATCGGTCTGAGCCTCGCGCTCCTGTCTCACACAGGTTTGGGTTTGCTCGGTGCAGGTGGGGTCTCGCCTGCGCAAGCACAAGCCATTCCTAAATCGATCGAGGCCGCTGGGCCCGATACCGAACTCAAGAACAAGAAGAATAATTGGACGGTGGGTGTAGCGGGCGGTCAGATGTCCGGCAGCTACATGACCTTTGCGGATGAGCTCGGGCAGGTTCTCGACAACGGGGACGAGCTGCGGGTCATACCGATGGTCACTTACGGAGCAGCGTCGAATATGGACGACCTGCTCTATCTGCGCGGCGTCGACATCGCGGTCACCCAGTCGGATGTGTTCGAGTATTTCCGCACTCAGCGGAAGACTCCCAATCTCGATCAGCGCGTCAACTACATCATCCGTCTGCCGGTGTCGGAGCTGCACATCCTCGCGCGCAAGGAGATCCGCAGCATCGAGGACTTGCGTGGCAAGAAGGTCAGCTTCGGGCCACAAGGTGCCGGATCGAGCCTGACCGGGAGCATCGTGTTCCAGCGCCTCGGCATCAAGGCCGAGCAATTGTTCCTCGACAACCCTTCGGCCATGCAAAAGCTGGCGTCGGGCGAGATTTCCGCGGTGATGCGGCAGGTCGGGAAGCCGATCGACGTTTTCGCAAAGATGCCGAAGGATTCTCCGTACCACTTTGTGCCGATCCCGTTCTCCAAGACATTTGCCGACTACTACACGATCGGTGAATTCACCAGCAAGGACTACCCGGGGCTCGTACCCGAGGGGACCTCGGTCGATACGATTGCGGTTCCTGCGGTGCTCGCTGTGTTCAACTGGCCGAAGGGTCACGACCGCTACCGCCGCGTCTCTCGCATGGTCGAGTCGATGTTCACCAACTGGGAGAAGTTCCGGCAGCCGCCACGTCATCCGAAGTGGCGCGACGTCAATCTGGCGGCGACGGTTCCGGGTTGGACACGTTGGAGCGTTGCCGAGGAGATGCTGCGGAAGATGCAGGTAGAGGGCGGTGCGGATCCGAAGGTGGCAAGCGGTGACTTCGCGACCTTCCTGCGCTCGTCAGGCGCTGTGAATGCGAACTTGACGGCGGAACAACGCGACAAGCTGTTCCGTGAATACATGCAGTGGCAGGCTACCAGAGGGGCGGGGGCGCGGCCGCAGCCACAGGCACAGCCGCGCTGATAAGCTAAGACGGGGGCGAGTCATGCCGGCCTACGGGCCGGTGTCGGATCGATCTCGTGAATTGACGTTGGAGGATGGCGGGAACGGTGGACGGCCTGCAGGTCGGAAGCCCAGTAGGAGTGTCGGTTCATGAGTAGCCCAACCAAGCCGTTTGGGGCCGGGCGCGGGGATGGCGAGTCAGCTCGCTCGCCTTATGCGCCCAAGAGAAACCGGGCAGCCGCCGATTCCGGGCACGGTAGCGATGATGATCCGCCGCCGCCCCGCTTTCTTGTGTCATCGCGTGACGAGGAGCGCGAGGATCTCACCAACTTTACCGACAGCTCGCTGCAGTTCCGCGAATCGCAAATCCCGCAAAGCACGCGCCGGTCGCCCTTCAGCGAGCGCCGCTCGACCTATGCCACGGCCGAGCACGCGCGCGGGGATTCTTCAAGTGATGATATCGATTTGCAGCGTCTGGAAGAGAGCGTGCGGCGCTTGCAGCGTGAGGCCGCCGTCAGCCGGCTGCGTCCCGCCGAAGAGCCGCCCCTAGGTCATGAGGCTGCGGACGCCAGAGTTCAGCGTCGTCGCTCCGATACTTACATCGACGGATACCGGGTGCCGCCCTCGTTGCAGCCTGAGGTTCTCACGCCGCCGGCGGAGTTCCGGGAAGGTAACGGCCGATTGTGGACCGTCCTGAGCATGCTGATCGCAAGCGCCGTGGCGGCTCCGATCGCGTACTACTTTGCGGCAGGCGGCTCGTCCTCATCGTCTGAGCAGAGGCTGGCATCAGCCGAGTCGAAGCCCACGGTCGAGACCCTTACTGTCACCGCCCCGTCGATCCCGGCCCGCCCGCCGCGCGCTCAGGAGCGTGTCGATGTCGCCGCGGTCCCGGAGACTCCTCCGCCGGTCACGACCAGGCGTGCGCCGGGCGTGCAGGCGCCGCAGCCCATACCACAGCCGCCCGCGGCGCAAGCGCCGGCGCCTCAGCCGCCAGCGCCGCAACCGCCTGCGCAACGGGTTGAACGAACCCCGCCGGTGCAGACCGCCGAGCGGACCCCGCCCCGCGCGGCACCGCCGCCTCAGGTCGCCGAGCGAACGCCGCCGCAACCGGCGCAGACGCGTTCGCTCGACGCGGCCGAAGTTGATGTGCTGGTCAAACAGGGCCAGCAGTTCGTGGCAGCCGGTGACTTCGTCACCGCCCGGCTGGTCTTCCAGCGCGCTGCCGAAGCCGGCAATGCGGCCGCCGCCCTGGCGTTGGGCGCCTCCTACGATCCGGTCGTGCTGTCACGGTTGGGCGTACGTGGCGTTGACGCTGATGTGGGCAAAGCACGTGCCTGGTACCAGAAGGCCAAGGAGTATGGCGCTCCCGACGCAGACCGGCGTCTGAGCACATTGGCCAATCGTTAGACAAAGTCCTGCAGCATTTGCGGACATGAAGCTGAGGGGCGCGCAGCCCCTCAGTTTGCTTGCGGCAGTCGTGCCGACGCTCCGCCGACGTGGGCTGGATCTTGGCAGTCGCGCGGTCCGGCATTCGTGTCGGCGACTTGTCTGGATACCTTGCGGTCCGCCGCGTTAGGCAAGGTCTGCTGCACACATGTTTCGGCGCGCACCTGCTCATCCTTGTTCACACCTTGGGCGATCATTCTCGTGCCTGGTGTGAGCACCAAATACCCGGTGAGGGCCGCGGCAACCAGTGCGTAGAACGCAAGCACACGCTTACGCCAGGTCGACAGCACCGCGCGCTCTGCCGCTGAGAGCGGGATGCGGATGCGTGGTCTCAATACGATTTCTCCAATGAGCAGTTCCGGGGGTGACGACGCTGAAGTGACGCTGTCGTCACCCCGGGGAGGTCTGCAGTCGGGCAAACGTGTATTAGGCATTGTGCTGGTCTCGCGAGTCTGCGGCTGCGAAGAGATAATGCTGCGATGTGATTGCGAAGTGATAATGCCGAGTGACGCGGCTCAGCGCCGACGCGGCGCGCCGGGCGGCCAATGATCGAAGCCTGGAATTCCGCCTGGCGCCTTTGGATCCTGGTCAAACTCGACGTAGCCCCAGGCGAAGCTGCCGAGGTCTTGTTCGCTTGACAAAGCAGGATCCGGAGTCGGCATGGCGTTTGGCGTCGTGTGCTGAGCCTCGGCCGGATGAGAAATCTGCGCGGCCACCGACATCATCAGGGCCCCGGCCAGAAACACCGCAAGGAGCAGCGCGGCCGCGAGCCAGCGCCAGCCGATTTGTTCTTGAGCGAGGTTCTTCATAAATCCTCCCAACATGCGGCAATCCAATGTGCCGACGGCTCTCGCCGATCCGTGGCGGGCGGATCATGCGCGTGCGGGAGGAGACGGAGAATCAGCCTGACGTCTTGCGGAGGTCTCGGCGCGGATGTCGGCTATCGGGGATCATCCAATTGAATGAGCCGCGTTTGCGCGGTTTCTGGTGATGATCGCTGGAGAGGCGATCTTTGTCCTTTGGTCTTGGGACTGAAGTATTGCGGTAGATGGAAACCGCTGCCCTCAGCGGGTTAGAGCATGATCGCGAAAGGCCTGCGTCGGACTCGATCCAAGGGTGGAGACCGGTTTTCGGAAAAGATCGCTCATGC
>Ga0066903_100002021_pt1 | contig 15485 bp, 12 predicted proteins | sample PanSoiMetaGPlot1_FD_67491 | JGI IMG/M metagenome (GOLD analysis project Ga0066903, IMG submission 67491) | Tropical forest soil microbial communities from Panama analyzed to predict greenhouse gas emissions - Panama Soil - Plot 1 (version 2) | ecosystem: Environmental > Terrestrial > Soil >...
GAACGAGCTGTCGTGCGGCCACACGGTGCCGACGTGGTAGCCGATCGGGTTGTACGACCCTTCGCTGGACGCCATCGTCCGGATGCCCCAGCCGGAGAACAGCTCGTCGCTCATCAGGTGCTTGACGCACAGGTCGGCCTTGTCGTTGTCGGCGATCCCGCTCCACAAGAGGTGGCCGATGTTGGACGTCAGCGAGTCGACCTTGCGCTTCTGACCGTCCAGCGCCAGCGCGAAGAAGCCGCGGTCGGGAAGCCAGAAGTCCCGGTTGAACCGTTCCTTCAGCTCGCGCGCCTCGCGTTCCAGCTTTTCGGCCAGCGCGGCGTCGCCCCAGACGTCCCGCGCCACGCGCGCCATCCGGTGTTTGGCGTCGTAGACGTAGCCCTGCAGCTCGCAGGTCGCGCGCGGCGTCGGCGCCAGCGTGCCGTCGGCGAAGGCGATCGAGTCCCACGAATCCTTCCAGCACTGGTTTTCGAGCCCAGTCTTGGCGACGCGCCGCTCGTACTCGACGTACCCGTCCTTGTCGCGATCGCCGTAGTCGTCGATCCAGGCGATGGCGGCGCGCGCCTCGCGTTCCAGCTCGCGTGCCAGCGCGTGGTCGCCCGTCCAGCGGTCGTATTCTTCCAGCAGGATCAGGAACAGCATCGTGGCGTCCGCCGCGCCGTAATAGGGCGACTGCGGTCGATCTTCGAAGGCGGTCATCTCGCCGAATCGGACCTCATGCAGGATCTTGCCCGGCTCGGCGTCGCGGAACGGATCGTTGGTGCGCGCCTGCAGCACCGCCAGCGCACGCAGCGTCGCCGCCGACAGCTCTGGCGCGAAGGCCAGCGACTGAAAGCTGGTGAGCAGGCTGTCGCGCCCGAATACGGCCATGAACCAGGGCAGGCCCGCCGCCGGCAGGGCGCCCGGCGCGACGCCGGTCTCGAAGCGGAGCGCCGCGAGGTCGACCAGGCTGCGGTGATAGATGCGATTCAACGGATCCCAGCTGGCGATCAGCCGGGGCGCGTTCGCGATCCACTGTTTGAGGCCACGCCCGGTCTCCGGCTCCTGCAGCATGCCGGTCCGGCGCGGGTGCTCCATGTCCTCGATGTCCGCCCGCCGGCCCCGCGCCACCACCTCGAAGCTGACCGACCAGGACGACTGGGCCGGGATCTTCACCTTGAACACGAAGCCGTCGCCGTGGATCTCGCCCTTCTTGTCGGCCTTGATGATGGTCTCGCGCACGAAGGTGCCGCGCCGGTAGCCGAGCGTCAGGGTACCGTCGGTGACGTTATTGTAGAGCTCGCCCACCTTGGCGAGCTTGTCCTTGACCTCGAACAGGTCGGCGAAGTCGGACCCGGCTTCCAGTTTCACCTCCAGATCGACAGGCTCCTTGGCGTGATTTTCGATCTCGATCGTCTCCTCGAAGCCGCCGGCGACGCAGCGCCGGCGCACCACCGACAGGTGCGAGTCCACATAAACCGTTCCGGTCGTGACCGCTTCGAAGAACTGCACTTTGAAGTATGACTGCTCGTCGACCGACAGCGTCTTCGGTCGGATGCCGCCGACGGTCAGGATCCACCGCGACAGGAAGCGCGTGTCCTCCAGGAACAGGCCGTGGTTCTCGGTCGGGGTGGCGTCCAGATCGCCGCGCCGGTCGCTGACGACGAACGTGCTGCCTTCGAGGATGCTGACGATGTCCAGACTCATGGCAAGTCCCCTTTCCCGGAGTCGCCTTTGAACGGCGAATCGACCTGCAGACCGAGGATGACGCGCGTGCCGAAGCCGCGGTCCCCCGCCAGGCGCGCCATCCGCAGCATGGATGCGATGAACGGGTTCAGCTCGCCGCGCAGCAGCTTGCGCATCGTCTCGTCGTCGGCGCACATCGCGGTCGTGTCGGCGGGTCCGTGAACGTCCGGAATCAGCGCGACGTAAGTCCCTTCCACCACCAGGGTGCCCACCGGCTTGCCGGCGACGTTGATGCGGAGTCGGCCGTACAGCCCCGCCAGCCCGGGGGCTGTCCTTCCCGGCCACTGCTGCCTGCCGGCCTGCTCGCTACCTTCGTTGGCCATGGTCGTGTGCCTCCAGAACGACTATCGACATCCGGCGATTGCGCGTCAGTGCGCCGTTGCCGCATTGAGGAACGCGCCTCAAAAGGTCTGCTTGAGGCGCGCCAGGATCGGGTCGTGGACATGCACGATGCCGATGCGCGGGTACGAGATGTCGAACACCAGCAGGATGACGACCGCCAGGAGCAGCGGCATGATGACGAGGGCGAGCCAGCTCGTCCGGTGCTGCAGGCCGTTGTTGAATCCGACGGCTCCCAGCGCGACGGCTGCGACCAGCGCCAGCACGACGAACACCGTCGACGGCAGCGGGTTGGCCAGGGCGGCCAGGCGCTCGTCCGACGATTCAATCATCTGGCTGGTCGATTGCACCAGCTGGCTCAGCATGACCGAATGCGAGTCGGCGCGCGCCGCCGCCGTCACGCGCGCCCAGATCTGTTCCTGGAGCGCCTCGGATCGGCGCTGAGCGGCCTCGGTTCGCGCCCTGTTCATCCCGGTGGTCGCGAAGGTGAGCCGAGCGTCCACGTACTGGCGGAGGAGGGCGCGCAGCTCCTCGCCCCGCTCGTCGTCAAGCAGCCACGTCCGCTCGTACGTCGTCTTGGTGTGACTCGCCTCGGCCAAGATGATCTGCTTGCGTGCGTCGTAGCGCTGCTGGGCCATCGCAAAAGTGAACCCGATCAGCAGACCGGCGAGCGCGAGCAGCGCGTTCGGCAGTTCGTGCGAGATCTCGCGCGCTGAAGGCCGGGCGCGCTCGTGCCGCCCGAGCCAGTAGCCGACCAGCGCCGCCCCGGGCAGGACCGTAAACAGGCTGACGGCCACGAATGCGTAGAGCATCACGGCTCAGCGTGGCGCGGGCGGCGCGCATCGAGAATCAGCCCGCGACTGAAAACGGCCCGCAGCCGTCTGCGGATTGTTAGCTTCAAAGCATGGTGCGGCTGGAGCTTTCCGACGAGGAAGCGCGCGAGCTCGGCAGTGTGCTCGAGGCGGAGCGCCACCGATTGCTGCTCGAGGTGAGCGCCGCCGACGTCCGCAACTACAAGCACGACCTTCGCGATCGGCTGGAGCGGCTGGAGCGGATCGCTGCCCGGCTGACCTACGAGAGCGGCCTCGACACGGCGGACGAGGGCTGGATCCCGACCGGTTGAGCGCGGCGCGGTTTCTGCCGACAATGAAGGCGTGCGCGCCTTCGCAGCACGTCGTCTCCTGCTCGTTGCCGTCATCAGCGTCGGCGTCGGTTGCAGCAGCGGTGGCGGGGCCGGGGCCAAGGGGGGCGCGGGCGGAACCGTGGGCGGTACGGCGGGCGCCAGCGGCGGGAGCGGCGGCAGCGGCACGGCCGGCAGCGGCGGCACAGGCGGCAGCGGCGGCACGGCCGGCAGCGGCGGCACGGCCGGCAGCGGCGGCAGCGTCGCCAGCAAGCGCCCGTGGCCGGATTCGACCGCGCAGACGCGCGTCCTCGCCGATCAGCTTCCGAACGGCCTGACCGCGGGCCAGCGCCAGTTCGTCGTCACGCACATGGTCGGCACGCAGAAGCTGACGCTCGCCGAGTCGCAGCCGCTGCGCGCGCTGGCGCCGAACTTCCTCGTGCTGCACTACCACCTTGCGATCTGGCAGTCGGCGCCGGCGGTCACCTTCATCATCGACGGCACGAGCTGGGGCAACGACTACCCGACCGTCACGACGCACGAGGACTGGTTCTGGCACAACGCCGCCGGCATGCGCGTCGCCGCGACCGACGACGGCAAGCTGCTGATGAACCTCGGCAGCCAGGCGTTCATCGACTACTGGAAGCAGTCGTTCGTCGCGCAGGCGATGGCCAGCGACGCCGACGGCGTGTTCGCCGACTCCGCGTCGCCCGATCTCTTGCAATGGGAAGCGCAATCGCCCGCCGAGCCGCGTCTGGCCGGCACGGGCGCGCGCGACACCGCGATCCCCGAGCTGGGCGGTCGCACGTACATCGCCGCCTGGCAGGACTTCATGATGCAGATGAACACCGCGCTCGCGGACGCCGGGCTGGCGCTGCTGCCCAACACCGGCTCGTTCACGACCAGCTGGGACACGACCAACTACGCGTTGACCGCGGGTGTCTTCATCGAGGGCTTCGCGGACACGAGCTGGGTCGTCGCCGACTGGAAGCGCTCGACCAACCAGGTGCTGGCCCTCGCCGCCGCGCACAAGATCATCATCGCGCAGAATTACCTGTCGTCGGCCAGCGACGTCGCGACCCGCCTCTATTACCTCGCGAACTACCTGCTCGTGCGCGGCGATCGAACGTACATCGACTACTTCGCAGGCGGTCCGCTCGAGTGGTACCCGGAATGGTCGGTCGACGTCGGCGCGCCCGTGACGACCGCCGCCACCGTCGACGGGCTGGCCCAGACCGGCGCAGCCGCCGGCGCTTACCAGCGCGAGTTCGCGGCCGGCTGGGCGGTCGTCAACCCGGGCGATTCGCCGGTGACACTCTCGTTCCCGACGGGCGCACGCCAGGTGGTCCCGTCGGGCGGCGGTGCGATCGATGCTGCGGGCGACACGCCCGGGACGGTCGGGACCAGCGCGGCGACGACGCTGACGCTCGCCGCCCACAGCGGCGCCGTCGTGCTGAAGTAGCCCTTCCAACGGCGCGGGTTCGTGGTCATGCTCCGCACCGGAGGTGCCCATGCGCGCGGACATTCTGGGCGGCAGCCCGTTCCCCGATTACGAGCTGCTCGAACACACCGGCCGGCGCCGCAAGCTGTCCGAGATCCAGGGGCGCGATCCGATGATCGTCGTGCTGTCGCGCGGCGCCTTCTGCCCGAAGGATCGCCGCCAGCACGAAGGCCTCCTGCAACTGTTCCGCGAGATGGAGGTCGGGTACTGCAAGCTGGTCACCATCGCCACCGACAAGCTGATGGAGCTGAACGAGTTCCGCACCGGCGCCGGCGCCCACTGGCCGTTCCTGTCCGATCCCGACCGCATCATCCAGAAGGATCTCGACATCGCCGAGTACACCGATCCCGAGCACGACCCGATGATCCCGCACACGATCGTCCTCGAACCGGGCCTGATCGTGTTCAAGGTCTACATGGGCTACTGGTTCTTCGGCCGTCCGACGGTCGAGGAGCTGCGCCTGGATCTGCGCGCCGTGCTGCGCAAGTGCCGCCCGGATTGGGATCTCAGCGATCCCGGGCTGAAGATCGACTGGCAGCGCGGCGACCGGTCCCGATTCCATCAATTCGGCTACGCGCAGAGGCACGCACCGGGAGATCAGGGCAAATGACGGCCGGTCCGTCGGGTAAGATCGATCTCCACCCGATGGATGCCACCGGTGTGCCCACGCACGTCTTCCACGCTGTGGCGTTCGTCGAGAACCTGTCGCTCAAGGATCTGGCGGCGGCCTACCCGGGCGCGCACCGCAGCCCCCACCAGCTCGCCTTTCGCGCCGAGGGCGGCGGCGACGTCTACATCTACCCGTTCGGCGCGATCGTGTTTCGCGACGTGGCGACGCCCGAGCGCGAGACGGAGCTGGCCCGGCTCGGGCGCGCGCGGCCGGGCCTGACCAGCGCGACCGTGATCGAAGATTTCTCGGTGCGCGAGGACCCCGGCGGCAAGCCGATCGTGTCGGCGGGCGCGCTGACCCTGGATCGCCTGACCGAGGAGCGCGCCAGCGTCATCGCGCTGACCGTCGCCCAGAGCGCGGCGATGGAATACTACGAGCGGATCGTCGAGGAGATGTTCGCGCGCACCGGGCGCATCGTCGATCGGCTGGAGGTGCGCGGCTCGGTCCCGTTTCGCACGCGGCCGCTGCACCGGTTCATCGGCACCGCGATCAGCACGCGCAACGAGGTGCTGTCGGTGCTGCACCTGCTCGACAAGCCCGACGAGGCCTGGGACGACCCGGGGATGGACCGGATCTACGACGAGCTGCGCGCCGAATTCGACCTGGTCGACCGCTACCAGGCGATGGAGCAGAAGCTGCGCAGCGTCCAGGAGGCGCTGGAGCTGGTCCTCGACGTGGCGCGCGATCGGCGGCTGGTGTTGCTGGAGGGGGCCATCGTGCTGCTGATCGTGTTCGAGCTGGTGCTTTCAATCCTCCGATTACATTAGGCTTTTCGGTCGCCTCCGGGCGTAACGCCGCACTGCGAAATTCGTGATTTTCATGACCAATTCGCCGGGGGATGCGCGCACTATTGAGGTGATGGCGCCAGCCGCATTTCGTGTCCTCCAGGGACAGGCGCGCGACGCTGATTCCGACGCGGCGCTGGTCGAGGCGTTGCGGCGGCACGAGCCGCAGGCCGAGATGGCGGCGTGGAATCGTTTCGCGCTGGGCGTCGATCAGACGCTGCGCCGCCTGCTGGGACCGGGGCCCGACCGCGAGGACCTGCTGCAAGAGGTGTTCATCCGCTTCTTCCGCCGCATCGGTACGCTGCGCGAGCCGAGCGCGGTCCGCGCCTTCCTGACGGGCATCTGCATCCACGTCGTGCGCGGCGAGATCGCGCGCCGCCAGCGGCGTCGCTGGCTGTCGCTGACGTCGACCGGCGATCTGCCCGAGCCCACCCCCACCGCCCCCGATCTGGAGGGGCGCGAGGCGGTGACCCGTTATTATGGGTTGCTCGACAAGCTCGGCGGGAAAGATCGGTCCTATTTCGTCGCGCGCACCCTCGAAGGGATGACGCTGGACGAGGTGGCGGCCGCCCACGAGGTGTCCGTCTCGACGGCGCAGCGCCGCATCAACCGGGCCACCAAGCGGATCGCGACGCTGGTGCGGCGCGACCCGATGCTCGCGCGGTACGTCGCCGAGCGGGGGGCGGAGACGACATGAGTCGCGAGGGCGACGTGCCGAACCGGCTGGACCCGCTGACTGACGACGCGCTCGTCGGGGCGCTGTCCGGGGCGGCGCGCGAGATCGCCGCGACCGACGCGGGCCCGGGCCCGACGCCGGCGGTCTGGCATCGCATGCAGAGCCGGCTGCACGCGCGAAGCGCGCGCGGGTCGCGTCCGCCGTTGCGGGGCCTCTTGGTGATGGGCGCGGGCGTGGCGGCCGCGTTCGCGGTGGTGATGGTCGCGCGGGGCGTGCAGCGCGCGCGTCCGATCACATACGTCGTCGAGGCGGGCGCCGAGCAGGACGGCTACATCCGCGGCACCGGCGCGTCGTGCGTGCAGTTCTCGGACGGCACGCACGTCGATCTCGAGCAGGGCGCGCGCGTGTCGGTGCTGTCGCGCGGGCCGCGCGGCGCCCGGCTGCGCGTCGAGGAGGGCCGGGCGCGCTTCGACGTCGCCCACCTGCCGCGCGCCGCCTGGAGCGTGGAGGCCGGTCCTTACGTCGTCTACGTCACCGGCACCGTCTTCGACGTGCGCTGGTCGGGCAGCGACGAGGTGATCGAGGTGCGCATGCGCACCGGATCGGTGCAGGTCGGCGGGCCGTTGCTGCCCGAGCGTGTGACCCTGCGGGCTGGCCAGCACCTGACGGCCAAGCTGGCGAGCGGCGAGCTGCACATCGAGGGCACCGGCGTCGCCGACGCCCGCGCCAGCGCGGACGAGGGTACGCCCGCGCGGGCGCAGGCCCCGCTGCCGTCGCAGCCGTCTGATCTCCAGCCGGGCCCGACCCAGCAGGCGCCGCGGGCCGAGCCGGCCGTGGCGGCGCCGCCGGTGCTGCCGCCATCGCCACCGCTGCCGGCGACGGCGCCGCCGTCCGTGGAGACCGCGCGCAACGAGCCTGCGCCAGCGCCCGAGGCGGCCCCGGCGGCCGCGCCTGCGCCGGAGGCAACGGCGGCGGGCGGTTCGTCGTCGAACTCTGGCGCGCGCCGATCGGCGCTCGCGTATCGGGCCTGGCCGCGCCCCAAGCCGGTCGGGTGGGCGCCGCGCGCCTGGTCGTCCGCGGTCACCAGCGGCAACGCCGCCCGCGTGCTCGCCGAGGCGGACGCGCACGGTCTCGACCGGTCGCTGCTCGAGGTCGACAGCACCGCGCTGGTGGCGCTGGCCGATGCCTCGCGCTACTCGAGCCGGCCCGAGCTCGCGGTGCGCGCGCTGGTCGCCCAGCGCCAACGCTTTCCCGAGACGGCGGCCGCGCACACGGCCGCGTTCCTGCTGGGGCGGCTCGCCGACGATCGCGGCGAGGTCGCGCAGGGTCTGGCCTGGTACCGCCGCTATCTGTCGGAGATGCCGAACGGGCCGTACGCCGCCGAGGCGCTGGGCCGCAAGATGCTGGCGGTGGAGAGGATCTCGGGCCGCGACGCCGCGCGCAGCGTCGCCGCCGAATACGTCGAGCGGTTCCCCAACGGAACCTACATGCTTCAGGCGCACGCGATTCTCTCGAATCCGACCCCGTGACGGGAGCGCTGCGCGTGCGCGCCGGCGGAAGCGGTTACCGCCTGTGGGTGCTGCTGGCGGCCGTCGTCGCGCCGGGCGCCGCGCGCGCCGCGCCCGATCCGCGCGCGGCGGTGGCGGTTCCGGCGGTGACGAAGGTGACGGTCGTCGATCCCCCCGCCGACGATCGGATCCTGGTCGAGGCCGGCCTGCGGATCCGCGCCGAGCTGGACGCCGCCGGCCTCTCCAACCGCGCCGTCGCCTGCGCGGGCGGCGTCGGTTCGGCCGGTTGCGACGCCACCGCGTCGGCGGCGGCGATCGCGCTGTCGCGCCAGGACGGCCTGGCGACGATCCGCGTGATCGCGACGTTGCCCGACGGCTACGAGCTGCACCGGTTGATCCGCGTGCCGGGTCCGGAGGGCGGCGACGATCCGTCGGTGCTGGCGGTGCGCGCCGTCGAGCTGCTGCGCGACATCTACCTGGACATCCCCCGCGATTTTCCGCGCCGGGAGGCGGTACCGGCCGAGCCGGCCAAGCCGGCCGAGGTCACGACCGTGCCGGCGCCGCCGCCGCCGAGCGACCGCAGACCGCTGCGCGTCTTCCTGGGCGCGGCGGTGCTGACCGGCCGGCGCGGGCTGGGGCCGGCGGTCGCGCCGGTGCTCGCCGTCGCCCTTCCGGTCGGCTACGGCCTGTCGCTGACGGCGACGGCATCGGCCCCGTTCCAGCGGCTGATCGGCGACGCCGACACGGGCACGGCGTCGACGACGCAGGCGCTCGCTATGGTGGGCGGGCGGTACGAGCTGGTGTTCGGGAACGTCAGCCCGTTCGCGACGCTGGCGACCGGCCTGCACTACCTGCGCGCCGAGCGAGCGCCGACGATAATGGGGACGGGCACGGCGACGACGACGGACGCCATCTCGCCGCTGATCGCCGTCGGTGCCGGCGTTTCGGTCTGGTTCCGGCGCTGGCTCGCCGCCACGGCGCAGCTGGAATCGTTCTACACGCAGCCGATCACGGACATCACGGTCAGCAACGTCGTCGTCGGGACAGCGGGCGGGCCGTCGCTGCTGGCGCAGATCGGACTGTCGGTGTCCCTCGGGGAACGCTGACGCGTCAGCGCAGCGGTTGCGACGCCATCGTCGTCGCGATCGCCTGATAGAGGCTGCGGCGCGGATCGTCGCTCCGGAAGATCAGCCGGAAGAAGTCGTGCAGCGGCTTCACGCGCGGCAGGATCGGCGCCAGCCGCCCGGCCGCGACGTCGGCGGCGATCAGGTACTGGGGCAGCACGGCGACGCCCTCGCCGGCCAGGGCGCCGGCGCGGATCGCCGCGATGGTCCCGAGATAGACGAAGCGGCCGAACGCGAGGCTGTTGTGCCCGCCGGCTGAATCTCGCCAGTAGGCGTACAGGGGCATGGCCGAGCGCTCGTCGAGCAGCGTGTGGTTCGCGGCGTCCGCGGGGCGGCGCAGCGGCGTCCGGCGCAGCAGGGCCGGCTGGCCGACCAGCAGATAGTCCTCGCGGTGCAGGCGCACGGCGTCCAGCTTCGGATCGTCCATGCGCATCGATCCGACCGCGCAGTGGACCTCGCCGGTGCGGACGCGGATCAGGAGATCGCTGCCGGATCCGAAATAAAGATGGATCGTCAGCTGCGGGTGGCGGCGCCGCAGCTGCGGCAGCATCGGCACGATCCACGACATGCCGAGCTCGTGACGCGTCCCCAGCACCAGATCCTGCGGCGGCGGACCGGTGTCGCCGCGCCCCGCGCGCAGGCAGGCGTCGGCGGCCTCCAGCGCCTGCTGGGCGTGCCCGAGCAGCGTCAGCCCGGCCTCGGTCAGCGTCACCCGCCGCGTCGTGCGGTGAAACAGCGGCCGGCCGATCTGCGCCTCCAGCTGGGCGATGCGCTGTCCCAGCGCCGCCGGCGTCAGCGCCACCGCGCGCGCCGCGGCCCGAAAGTTCAGCAGGCGCGCCGCCTCCACGAAACACCGAAGCGATTCGAATGACGGCGGCGACGACACCGCGTCAGCTCGCGGGTTGCGACGTCGACGCCGAATGGGACGCCGGCGCCGGTGTCGTCAGGACGTTGATGTAAGTCACTGCGAGCGTCGCGAAGAACGCCGCCGTCAGCACCTCGAAATGGCGGTTGTAGTCGGGATCGAGATCGATCCAGTACCCGGCCACGCACAACGCGAGCAACGGCGCCGCCACGGACAGCAGACCGCCGCGCGCTCCGAGCAGGACGAGCAAGAACACGAAGTGAACGTGATAGTTGACCGGGTTCATCAACACCAGCGCGAGAGGCAGCCCCAGCAACATCGCGTCTTCGAGCGGACGTTTGCGCGCCGCGAGCACGACCACCACCACGCTGGCGGCGAGGATGAGCATGAACAGCGGCGACCGCGCGCGGAGCAGCTCGGCTGCGGTTTGATCGGCGCCCGCGATCAACATCCGCAGGTCGATCTCGTTGTTCGCGAAGTCGTTGTTGAGCGCGTGAATCCGCACCCCCCACTCGCGCCAGGCGTCGAACGAGTACAAGAAGCCGGTCATCAGAACGAAGGCCAACATCGTCAGCGCGGCGGCGACGATGACGCGCACCGCGGCCCGGTGCGTGGTCAGCAGCGTGCGCAGGCTCGGCCGGTGGCGCTGCAGCCACTGACCGACGAGCCACGCCACCGCCGGCGCGACGACGCCCAGCAGGCCGACCGCGGGGATCACCCGCAAGATCGTCCCCGCGCCGAGCAGCACGCCGGCGAGGCGCCAGCGCTCCTTGCGCAGCGCACATGCAGCGAACCCGAGCAGAACCAGCCAGTCGTGGCGAAACGTCGCACCGCCCCAGTTGGTGCCGAACATGTAGACATCCGTCGCGCCGAAGACGGTCATCGCCACCAGCATCGGCACCAGGCCGAAGCTTCTCGCGATCGCCCAGGCCATCGCCAGCAGCAGCACCGCGTCCAGGAGGCCCGCGATGGTCAGGGTCGTCTCGTTGGCCGGTACGTGGCCGATCGCCAGCCGCGCCAGCCAGACCCAGGACGGCGGCGCGTTGGCGCCGTGATCGTCGAGGCTGGTGATGAACCCCGCCCCCATCGCCTCTCGGAAAAAGACCAGGTCGCGCTTGAAGTCGGCCCAGCGCGCGGGCGAGAAGCGCCGCTTGACGGCGAACATGTCGTCCTTCAGCTCGGAGGCCGTGCGCAGGCGGAAGTCGCGCAGGTCGCGGATCTTGGTGGCGCCGATCGATTCGGGCGATCCGCCGCGTTCGTCCTCGGCGAAGGCGAGCGCGCTGGCCAGGTAGATGCCGTCGTAGCGCAGTTCGTCGAAGTACTTGGCGAACGGCTGGTAGATCCGCATGTCGGTGACGTGGACGAACATCGGGCGCTGCTTGCCCTGGTTCCAGAACTGCGGCCGGCCGAGGTTGTAGAAGCAGGCGAACGCCAGCACCGCCCCGGTGGCGCACGCCGCCACGATCGAAGGCCTGTGCGGCGCCGCGCGGCGGAGACCCTCCCAGCCGCGGAACAGCGCCAGCAGGACGATGGCCGCGGCCGAGGCGCGGGCCGCGGAGATCTCACGCGCGCCGAGCGGCCACGCGGCGGCCATCGCGCCGAGGAGGGCCAGCGCCGCCGCGACCGGCAGCAGCCAGGCCGCTGCGACGCGGCCTCGCGCCTGCCCCGCGCGCGTCACGAACAGCACCACCGCGAAGGCGAGCACCAGGTAGATGAAGTCGGCGCGCACGCGCGCGGCCAGCAGCTCCGACGACGTGGGGCCGGCGGATTGAGGGGGCGCGCCGGTCCAGAGCTGCAGCTCGGCCACGGAATAGGCGCCATCGCCCCCGCGCGGCGACATCCTGACGTAACGGCCTCGCGCGCCGAGACCCTCCGTCGATCGCCCGCGCAGCCCGGGGGACGGCACGGGCGGCGCCACCCAGAGCGGCCGGAAGGCCTGGCCGTCGTCGGACACGGTGAAGACGTACTCGTCGTTGTTGTCGGCCTGGATGTAGGCCGCGTCGATCGGCTCGACCTGGCCGAGGTCGTACTCGACGAAGGCCCGATCGCCCTGGAAGGCGGTGGCGGCGGCGGCGTTCCATTCCGCTCCGTCGGCCGCCGATCGATCGTCGGTCAGCAGGGCGGGACTGGCGACGTCTGCCGAACGGATGGGCTGCTTGCCGGCGGTCAGGTTGCGGGAGGGACCGCCGCGCCGGCACGACGGCGACAGGAGGCCGCATGCGACGATCGCGGCGAGCGCGACGATGGGGCTGACTCGATTCAGGCGCACGGGAAGCCGGATGGTATTATCGCGGCCGCCGGTTGGGAACTTCGATGAGGTCGCGTGTCGAATCATTGCGTGTGGGGGGCATGGCGTGCGCCATCCTGGCGGCCGGGCTGCTACCCGCCTGCTCGGGCGGCGCGACACAGACGAGCTCGGTCGAGATCGTGCACTGGTGGAAGCAGGGCGGCGAGGCCCAGGCGATCGCCGCCTTGCTCGCCGAGTTCGAGAAAGAGAACCCGACCGTCAAGATCATCGACGGCAGCGTGGAGGGGGGCAGCGTCGAGGCCCGCAACGTGATCCGGAGCCGCATGAGCGAAGGGATCCCGCCCGACACGTTTCAGGCCAACGGCGGGTGGGATCTGATGGCGTGGGTCCTCTACAACGGCGTCAACGCCCAGCAGACGAAGATGCAGACCATCGACGACTTTGCTCAGGACTGGATCGGACACGTCCCGGAAGGGGTGCGCAACAGCGTCAGCTATGCGATCACCCCCGACGAGGTCCACGTCTACGCGGTTCCGCTCAACATCCATCGACTCAACACGCTTTTTTACAACAAGGCGTTGTTCGATCAGTTCGGCATCAATCCCGCCGACCTGACCAGCGTCGACGCGTTGTTCGCCGCCGCTGAAACGATGAAGCAGATGAACCCCCAGATCGCCCCGATCGCGCTGGGATACGGCCAGAAGCAGACCTGGACGCTGGCGCTGGTGTTCTTCGAAAACCTGCTGGTCGCCCGTCTGCACGGGACCCGCTACCAAGACCTGTTTCTCGCACCCCAGAAGGGCGACGCGTTCACCCCCGAGGTCGCCTACGCGCTGGAGGACTTCCGCAAGCTGATCTCCTATGCCAACGAGGACGCGGCCGACCTGGCCTGGGACGAGGCGATGCTGAGGGTTCTCAAGGGCGAGGCCGCGATGACCATCATGGGGGATTGGGCCAAGGGTTATGCCAACGCGCAGCCGGAGCACTACGACGGTGCGACCTTCGGGTTCATGCCGATGCCCGGCACCGCGGGAACGTTCATTTACACGACGGACACCTTCGGCCTTCCGATCGGCGCAGCCCCGGACACGACGAAGCTGTTGCGGTTCTTCGGATCGGACGTTGGGCAGCGGCTGTTCAACAAGATCAAAGGGTCGATCTCGGCCCGTCTGGACGTTGAGGTCGACGTGGACGACGACCGCCGGCCGACCTACGAGGACTTCGGCGCCGCCAACGCGAGCAGCATGATCTTTCCGGCGACGTCGATCCTCGCGCAGCAGACCTGGGTGGACGCGATGAGCACAGCCCTGGCCCACTTTGCCAGCAGCTTCCCCAACGGCGCCGCGAGCGAGGTGGAGCACGCCATGGACAACTACTCCGACCTGCTCCGTTCCAGCTGCTGGCCGGCCTGCCAGAGCCCGTAGACAGGCCGTCCATCGATCTGTGGACTGGTCGTCCACTGGTCCACTTTGACGCGGCCGTGAACCGCGGAAAGACGGCACCGGTGCCGGGCACGGCGCTTGCCACTGGCGGGCGCGGGACGCGTCTTGGTGCGTCTCTCTGACGGAGAGGAGAGCGAACATGAGTGCCACGAGGAAGGTCTTGGGAATCTGTTTGACGGGGGCCTGTCTCGCCGCCTGCGGCGCGACGGGTCGGGATGACGTGCAGGTGACGCAGAGCGCGCTGACCGTGAATCAGGCGAACGTCTTCGGCTTCGAAGATCGAACGCAATGGTCTTCGAGCGCCACGCTGTCGTCGAGCACCAGCCACACGCAGGGCACGGTGTCGATGGGCATCGCTGCGCACGGCTACACGACGGCGACGAGCGCGGCGCTGCCGTCGCTGACCGGCGTCACGAGCCTGATGCGGATCGACCTTCTGCTGCCGACCTCGCAGGCGAACCCGTTCTGGTACGGGACCGCCGAGCTGTACGTCTCGGTGCCCAGCAAGGGCGTCAACAACCTGGACCTCGGGCTGATCGAGCTGACGGGCAAGCCCCTCAATCAGTTCCTGTCGCTCGACTACACGGTTCCGGCGTCGGTGGTCACCACGCTCGCAGCGGGCGGCTACTCGGACTTCACCGCGAAGGTGGTCCTCAACGTGCCGTCGAACGAGACCGGCACCTACCTGCTCGACAACCTGCGCTTCGTCAGCACGCAGTCGGGCGGCTGCGGCGACTTCGTCGAGGGCACCAACCTGCTGTCGAACTGGACGTCGGGCGGCGACAGCCAGACCACGACCCTGTCGGTGCTGACGACCGGCGCGGCCCGCGGCTCGCAGGCGCTGCGCGCAGTGACGAACGCGCCGTTCGACTGGTTCGTCCGCTACAACGCGCCGTCGCCGATCAACGCGTCGACCGCCAACGAGCTGCGCGTCGCGGTTCGCGCCCTCAACACGACGCCGAGCGGCTGGCAGGAGAACGGCCCGATCCTGATCGTCGAGGACACCACCGGCGCGCGCATCCAGTTCGCGCCGCACAAGCAGTACCTCGGCAACGACGGCCTGAGCTGGAACGTCGCCAGCGCCCCGATCGCGGGCAGCCCCAGCTGGGACACGACCGGCGGTCCCATCAACTGGTCGTCGGTCCACGCCATCGAGATCCACGCCGACACCTTCGAGGCGGGGTTCACGGTCGACGTCGACGCGCTCAGCTTCGAGAAGACCGGCACCACCTGCGACTGCTCGCCCTCGTGCGGGACGCACGGCGCCTGCAACCAGGACCATCTCTCCTGTGATTGCAACCTCGGCTGGGCCGGCAACGCGTCGTGCTCGTCGTGCTCGACCGGCTTCGCGATGCAGAACAACGTCTGCACGCTGCAGAACGACGGCACGTCGACGGTGTGGCCGAACAACTTCAGCAAGGCGGCGAGCGATCCGTGGCTGGCGGTCCACCACGACGAGATCCAGACGGTCAAGCCGAACGT
>Ga0066903_100002022_pt1 | contig 15482 bp, 10 predicted proteins | sample PanSoiMetaGPlot1_FD_67491 | JGI IMG/M metagenome (GOLD analysis project Ga0066903, IMG submission 67491) | Tropical forest soil microbial communities from Panama analyzed to predict greenhouse gas emissions - Panama Soil - Plot 1 (version 2) | ecosystem: Environmental > Terrestrial > Soil >...
GGTCTTCACGAAATCGATCCTTTGAGCAGAATTTTGCCAATCGCCGACGCACTGTTCGTTTCCTTCGTTATACGGCTGGGTCCTGCGACTGCGATGGCAAGCGCCTCGTCCGAGGTCCGATCGATAGACATAGTCTTAACGCCCCCTTAATCCGCCGCCGCTAACCTCAAACGAATCCCCCGTGCACGGCCAAACTGAGGGAAGCCGCTTGATTCGGGGTCCATCGGCGGGAGCACGGGTGGGCAAGCGTCGCGACACATCCTCCAAAGGTGCGGCGTTTGACGTACGCTTCGCGTCGGCCGACCGCACCGCCACGTCGGCCGATGGGCGCCGCCGATCGACCGGAACACGTGAGGACGCCAGCAATGACGAACGTCGTGTGCGCCGCCCTTCGAGCGGCAACAACGCTGGCTGGGACACGCTGTGGCGCAAAGCCGAGGCGGGCAACTCCGGTCGACACAAAAAGCCACGCAAAAGCTTCAGGCTCGCCCGTCTGATCTATTGGGGCGTCGTGCTGGCAATCTGGTCCGTTATCGCGTTCGCCGGCCTGTTTGCCTGGGTCGCATTCCATCTGCCACCGATTCAATCGCTGGAAATTCCCAAGCGTCCGCCGACCATCCAGATCAACACGAGCGACGGCCGCATCTTCGCGACCCGCGGCGAAATGGGCGGTGCCGCGATCCCGATCGGTGAAATGCCGGCACATCTGCCCAAGGCTTTTGTCGCCATCGAGGACCGACGTTTCTATTACCATCACGGGATTGATCCGACCGGATTGGCCCGCGCGATGCTGGCCAACTTGTTCCATCGCAATATGTCCCAAGGTGGCTCGACTATTACGCAGCAGCTTGCCAAAAACCTGTTCCTCTCGCGCAATCGCAAGATGATGCGCAAGCTCCAGGAAGTCATGCTGGCGCTATGGCTGGAGCACAAGTTCACTAAGGCGGAGATTCTGGAGCTTTATCTCAACCGGGTCTATTTCGGCGCCGGGGCCTACGGGGTCGAGGCGGCGGCGCAACGCTATTTCGGCAAGTCGGCGCGGCATGTCACCCTCAGTGAGGCCGCCCTGCTGGCTGGGCTCGTCAAGTCGCCGTCGCGACTGGCGCCGACCAAGAACTACGAAGCCGCTGAACGGCGCGGCCAGCTGGTGCTCGCCGCCATGTCCGACGCCGGGTTTATCAACAAGGATGCAGCCCAAGCCGCCATGGTGCTGGGACCTACAATCGTAAGGGCCGGTGGGGGCGGCTCCTCGAACTACGTCGCCGACTGGGTGATGGATGTGCTCAATGATCTGGTCGGCCTGGTCGAGCAGGACATTGTCGTGGACACGACCATCGACGTCGCGCTTCAGGCGTCGGCCGAAAAGGCGTTGCTCGACCCGCTGGCGCAGAAGGGCCAGAGATTCGGTGTCGAGCAGGGCGCACTCGTGGCAATGACGCCGGATGGCGCGGTGCGGGCACTGGTCGGCGGGCGCAACTATGCGGAAAACCAATTCAATCGTGCAGTCACGGCGAAGCGCCAGCCGGGCTCGACATTTAAGCCGTTCGTGTATCTCACGGCGCTCGAATACGGCCTTACGCCGGAGTCTGTGAGGGACGATCGGCCGATTGATCTGAAAGGCTGGCGACCGGAAAACTTCAATCGCGAATACTATGGACCGGTCACCCTTACCCAGGCGCTCGCCAATTCGCTAAATTCGGTATCGGTGCGCCTCACGATGGAGCTCGGACCGACCGCCGTGGTGCGCACCGCCCGTCGGCTCGGCATCGCTTCAAAGCTCGAGGCCAACCCCTCGATCGCGCTCGGCACCTCGGAAGTCTCAGTGATCGAGCTGGTGTCCGCCTACGCACCGTTCGCCAACGGGGGGTTCGCAGCCATCCCGCATGTTGTCGAGCGGGTGCGCACGGCGCAAGGTGGCAAGATGCTCTACACACACACTCAAAACATGCTCGGCCGCGTCGTCGACGCCCGCTACGTCGCCATGATGAATGCCATGATGCGCGAGACAGTCGCGAGCGGCACCGCGCGGCGAGCGGACCTGCCCGGCTGGACGGTCGCCGGCAAGACTGGAACGAGCCAGGAATTCCGCGACGCATGGTTCATCGGCTATACGAGCCAACTTGTAACCGGCGTTTGGCTTGGCAACGACGACAACACCCCGACCAAGAGAATCACCGGTGGCGGACTGCCGGTCGAGGTATGGAGCCAATTCATGAGGGCCGCCCACCGGGGTAAGCCGCCATCCGATCTTCCGGGGGGTGTCATTGCGGCGATCCCACCCGGCATACCGGGTGCACCGATCCCGCCAGCCGGCGTTCCGGGTTGGCGCGGGCGCGAGGCCATCCGTCCCTTCGAGGGCACCGGAGACGGCTGGTTTATGGAGCGCCTGTTTTCACGACGTTGAAACGCTCAATTCGCGTTGCATCGGCCTCGCTTGACACGCTGCCGTGCCGAACGGCACAGCAGAGCCCGCCGGCGCGGCTTTGCTGCACCGACGCTGTCATGCGCGACACCATAGCGATGCAGGTCGGTGCCGTGGACGTCGAGCCATGCCTTGGCCCGATTCATCTCGGGACATATGCGGCCGAGCAGGCGCCAGAACCGCGACGAGTGGTTCATTTCGAGGAGGTGCGCAACTTCGTGGGCCGCCAGGTAATCGAGCACGTACCGCGGTGCCATCACCAGCCGCCACGAGAAAGACAGTGCGCCGGAGGTCGAGCATGAGCCCCATCGGCTCGTCTGGTCGCGGATCGAAATCCGTCGCACCCTGACGCCGAGCCGGTCCGTATAACGCGCCACCGCGGCCTCAAGGTCACGCTTGGCTTCGCGCTTGAGATGATCGGTAATGCGTCGGGCAACATGCTCGGCATGGCCGGCAACACACAACATCCGCTGGCCGTCGCGATCAATCTCGGCCCACACGGTGCCGCGCGCACCGCGTCGATGCGTGATCGTGTGCACCACACCCCGCAAAGGAATTTCGACGCCATGTTTGAACGGTGCCGCCCGCGGCAGCCGGTCGAGGCGCGCTGCAATCCAGGCACCGTGCTTCTCAGCAAACTCACGGGCTTCCCGGAAACTGCCACGCGGCGGAATAGTGAGAATGGCTTCGCGCGTAACTGCGACGACGCGCAGCGTGTAGCGGCGAGCTTGGCGATGACGGCGCAGGCGGACCAGGTGAACGGCGCCGTCACAAACGACCTCTATAGCCTGCGGCTCGGTCGGGCGACGGTAAAGGAGTGCTCGCAACGGCATTGATGAGAATTCCGGGAGGAGTTTCTTGGCCCGATAGTGGCATATTCGTCGGGTTGACAAGGCATATTCTTTTTGAGGCCAGAATCCACACTATCTTGCAGCCACATTGCGCGTTGCCGCAAGCCATAGTAGCCAGAAACAATGAACGCGGATTCATCTTTTTCCGGTCGGGCGAGGCTCCGCGCCGTTCAAAATACGCAAACAAATTCAATCACTTGGGAGGAGCAGAAAGGATTTTATAAACTACTTGCAAAATTCTCGCAATTTGGAACTGCGATCGAGAATCACACCGTCCGACATCGGCTGACAGGTCCCGCACCACACGATCGACCGGACCGCGCGCTAAATGGATTTGTGATGGGTTGCTTGCCTCGCCTTAACGCGCACCACCTTGTGGCCGGAACTGCGTATATTCTGAGACAGCACGAAATCCGCGATGCGGGGCGCGATTTCGGCGCGGAAACGTGACCCGTTGAATACGCCGTAATGGCCGACGCCTGGCTGCAGCCAATGCGCTTTGAGGTCGTCGGGAAGGTTGTTGAGCAACCGGTGCGCCGCTTCGGTCTGACCGATGCCCGAAATGTCGTCGTGTTCGCCTTCCACCGTCATGAGCGCGACGCGTCGGATCTTTGATGGGTCCACCGGCAGGCCGCGGTGGCTCATGGTGCCTTTGGATAGGGCGTGACGGACGAATACCGTCTCGACGGTTTGCAGATAGTATTCGGCGGGAAGGTCCATTACGGCGAGGTACTCGTCGTAGAATTCGCGGTGCTTTTGGGCCGAATCACCGTCACCTTCAACCAGATGGTGGAACAAGTTGCGGTGAGCCTCGATGTGACGATCGAGATTCATGCTGACGAAGCCGTGCAGCTGCAGAAATCCCGGATACACATCGCGCATCACACCGGGCTGAGGGAACGGCACCTTGGTGATGACGTGGCGCCGGAACCAATCGGTGCCGCGGGCTTCCGCAAGTGCATTGACGCGGGTCGGATTGACGCGCGTATCGATGGGGCCGCCCATCAGCACCATGGAGCGGGGTACACAGGCATCTTCGACCGCCTCCATGCGGGCGACAGCAGCCATCACCGGCACTGAAGGCTGACACACCGCAATGATGTGGACGTCACCGCGGAGAAAATGCAGGATCGAGATCAGGTAATCGATGTAGTCGTCGAGATCGAACGGTCCTTCGATCAGCGGTACCATGCGAGCGTCGATCCAGTCCGTGACGTAAACATCGTGATTGGGCAAAAATGCTTCGACTGTGCCGCGCAACAAAGTTGCATAGTGACCGGACAAGGGCGCCACAATCAACAAGCGCGGCTGCGGACGTAACGGCGCATGTTCAAAAACGCGCGCGAAGTGCAATAGTCGGCAGAACGGCCGCTCCCAGGGCGTTTCAATAGTTACCGGCACCCGCTCACCGCCAACCAGCGTGTTCTTGATGTCCCATTCGGGCCGGCCGTAGCGGCGCGTGGAGCGCTCGAATACTTCGCAGGCTGCCGCAATCGACTTGCCGAAGGTCGTCAGCGCCAGCGGGTTGAGAGGGTTCTTAAATAACAGCTTGGTAGCATCGGCGAGCGCACGCGACGGATTGAGCGCTGCCTGACTCATTTCGTAAAACCAATACATGGGCGCGGACAGGAGAAGCCCGCCCTCGCTGGGCTCCCTGGGGGCGCCCCCGAATTCACCGATTGCCATACCGATTTCCCTGCACCTGCTGCATTGCAGCAAATGGCGACTCATCAGGCCCGTTTCAATATAGGAGGTTTGGATGCGATCGGATACGTGCCTGCGGATACCTGTGTCATTCCCCGGTCTGCATCAGCGATCCGTGCCGGCGAGCCGATTTTAGCAACAGCATGAAGCCCACCACTCCAGCCCCAAACAAGATCATATTCATAAAAATAGCCTGAATCATGAGATCCGCTCGGAAGGTATGGTCGATCAGCAGCGCCCGCATACCTTCGAACACATAGGTCGGCGGCAGCGACCATGACACCATCTGCAGCCAATGCGGCAATACCGCAACAGGGTAGTACACGCAGGTCAGCGGCATCAGCAGGAACATGATGGTCCAGGCGAGATTTTCAGCGCCGAGACCGTTACGCATGATCACCCCGGACACGAACATGCCAACCGCCCAGCTGGTCAGGATAAGATTGAGAAAGAACGCGGCAAGCGCGAGGCCCAGGCCGTAAAGATTGAAGCCAAAAAAGGCGATCGCGAGCAGCGACACAGGTACCATGCCGATCAGGAGACGAACAATGCTCATCACCATCATGGCAAGGACAAACTCGATCGGCTTGAGGGGGCTCATCATCAGATTGGCGAGGTTGCGCGACCACATCTCCTCCAGGAACGACACTGAAAAACCGAGCTGGCCGCGGAAAAGAATGTCCCACAGCAGCACCGCACCGATGAAGGTGCCGCCCGCGCGGGCGAAATATCCTGCATTCTGGCCGATATAGAGCTGCAGAAAGCCCCACATCAGCATCTGCACCGCCGGCCAATAGACGAGCTCAAGGAGCCGCGGCCACGATGAGCGCAGCAAATACCAGTAGCGCTCGACCATCGCTGCGACACGGCGCCAGGAGATCGCGTAGTCGGCCCTGAGAGTCATGGCGGGCGGCTTGCTCACTGTATGGCTTGGCGCAGGTGGGTACGGCCGCGCGCGACGTCGAGGAATACCTCTTCGAGGGTTCGGCGCCCGTAGTGCGCCAGCAGCTCGGTCGGTGTTCCGTCATCTTCGATCCGGCCCTTCTTCATGATGATGACACGCTCGCAAAGCCGCTCGACCTCACTCATGTTATGGGAGGCGAGCAGGATCGTAGCGCCACGCTCGGAACGATACCGTTGCAGGCTCGCTCGCACCCAATCGGCAGTGTCAGGATCGAGCGAGACGGTGGGTTCGTCGAGCAGCAATACCTCGGGCCGATTGATGAGAGCCTTGGCAAGCGATACGCGGGTTTTCTGCCCGGAGGACAACTTGCCGCTTGGTCGATCAAGCAGATCCACAAGATCAAGCTCGTTTGCAAGCGTGGCAATACGGTCCGCGAGTTCGGTTACGCCATAAAGGCGGCCGAACACCGTCAGGTTCTGGCGTACGGTGAGCCGCATCGGCATTTCCACATAGGGACTTTCGAAGTTCATACGATGCAGCACGCGGTAGCGTTGGTCCGGCATATTGGCACCCAGCACCCGCACGGTGCCGGACGTCGGTGTCAAGAGCCCCATAATCATGGCGATGGTGGTGGTCTTGCCGGCTCCGTTGCCGCCCAACAGACCGGTGACGGAGCCGGTGGGCAACGTGAAGCTGATGCCATCGACGGCCATGCCGCGCTGGTAGATTTTCACAAGCCGTTCGACAGCGATGGCGGGAACGTTCATATCATTACCGGTGGCCGAGGGTCGGTCATGCCTTGCAGGTCGTCGTGGTTACATTGCGCTTGACCCGGTGCCTCGGGTCCATGACGCTACAGAGGCCCTGCTATCTCTTGAAGAGAATTCAGTAATTGGCGCTCGGCGACCAGGTCAAGAGATTGCTGTCGAGTCCGATTGCCGAGCTGTTGCTTCTGATATTATGGTCGCGTCATGTCCGAGATATTCGACGAGCAGAAGCCGCAGACTTTACGCTACGTGCGCCTCGACACATTGGTGCGACTGCGCTGGCTTGCCGTTCTCGGGCAGACCGCGGCGGTCCTCGTCGTCTACGACGGGTTCGATTTCGAAGTGCCTTTCTGGGCATGCCTGGCGGTTATTGCTGTCTACGCTTCAGTAAATGTGGCGTTGCGGTTGCGGTTCCGCTGGAACCAGCGCCTGGAGCCGCATCAGTCCGCGCGCCTCTTGGCGCTCGACATCGTCGAGCTGGCGGCGCTGCTCTTTCTCACCGGAGGATTGCAAAATCCGTTCTCGTTCCTGATGGCGGGTCCCGTTCTTATATCGGCCGCGGCGTTACCCAAGCGGATGACCCTGATTCTCGGCGGCTTCGTCTTCATCTGCGCCACTATATTGCTGCGCTTCTATTACCCGTTGCCATGGCCGGAAGAGGAGCCGCTCGAATTACCTCCCCTCTACATGATTGGCGTTTGGCTCTCGCTCATGTTGGCGATCGGCTATATCAGCATCTACGCTTGGCAGGTCATTGAGGAATCGCGTCAGCTCACCGATGCCTTGGCGGCCACCGAACTGGTGCTGACCCGTGAACATTACCTGACACAACTCGATGGCTTGGCGGCGGCGGCGGCTCATGAGCTTGGTACGCCGTTGTCCACAATTCTGGTGGTGGCCCGCGAACTAGAGCGTGAGATCGAGCCCAATTCCCGGTTTGCCGAGGATATCCGCCTGTTGCGCGAGCAGACGCAGCGTTGCCGGGTCATTCTCGGCAAGCTTACCGAACTGCCTGCTCCCGGCGAGCCGTTCGAACGAATGAAACTCTCCGCCTTGATCGAGGAAGTTGTTGCGCCGCATCGCGGGGCCGGCGTCACCATCGAAGTGGAGATCGCTAAGGATGACCCCAATGAACCGATCGGGGCGCGTAATCCCGCAGTGCTCTACGGGCTCGGAAATATTCTCGAGAATGCGGTCGATTTCGCGCGCGAGCGCGTCCTGGTTACGGCGACCTGGGCTGATGACAAGGTCGCCGTTGTGGTTAACGACGACGGGTCGGGCTTTCCGCCGGAAATCATCGACCGCATGGGCGAACCCTATGTGACCAGCGAGCGCGGCCGGCGCATGCGCGGGCGGGAGATGCCGGGGCTGGGATTGGGCTTCTTCATCGCAAAGACACTGTTGGCTCGATCAGGCGCGAAAATATCATTGGAAAACAAACAATTTCCACAACGCGGCGCTATCGTCCGGGTGCGTTGGAAACGGGCCGATTTCGAACGTCCATTGATCTCTCAACTGCCGAATGGCAATACGCTCGAACTGGAGGACGCGATAACGAAAGAAGAGTCGAAACTTCCGGCCGCGGCGGAACCTACAGGTCCCCACAAAATGGACACACCTCCTCTTGCCGAAACTCATTGAATGCATACCTAATATGCATTCTGGGCGGGTACCCAGTGTTTGACGCGTTCATCGATTGAGGCACAACCAACATGACGGAAAACCTCATGGGAGCGATCCCTGGCGACCGCACGCTGCTGATCGTCGAGGACGATAAGTCTTTCCTGCAGCGGTTGGCCCGCGCCATGGAGGGCCGCGGATTTACCGTGACGACAGCCGAGTCGGTTGCCGATGGACTGACTCAGGTGGAAAAATCTCCGCCCGCCTTCGCGGTTGTGGATATGCGGCTGGGAGATGGCAACGGCCTCGACGTCATTTCGGCGCTCAAGCAGCGAAGGCCCGATGCCCGTGGTATTGTTCTCACCGGATACGGCAATATCGCGACCGCGGTGACGGCTGTAAAGCTTGGTGCAGTCGATTACATGTCGAAGCCCGCGGATGCCGATGACGTCGCGGCGGCACTTTTAGCGCTCGACGGCCACAAAGCCGAACCACCCGCCAATCCGATGTCTGCCGACCGGGTGCGGTGGGAGCACATCCAGCGCATCTACGAATTATGCGGACGCAATGTCTCCGAAACAGCACGACGTCTCAATATGCATCGACGCACGTTACAGCGGATTCTGGCCAAACGCGCACCCAAATAGGTTCGATCAATGAATAATCTGAAGTCCGATCCGGTGAGTGAATCTGCCGGCGAGCATGACGACATCATCTATCCATCAGCCATACCGTTCGTCCTGGTGCACCTGACGTGTATCGCGGCCATCTGGACCGGGATCACCTGGCAGGCGGTCGCGATCGGCATCGGGCTCTACTGGTTGCGTATTTTCGCCATCGGGGCCGGATACCATCGATACTTCTCGCACCGCGCCTACGCGACCACCCGCCTGGGGCAATTCGTGCTCGCTGCGCTCGCGCAGAGCACGGCGCAACGCAGCGTGTTGTGGTGGGCCGCCAAGCATCGGCATCACCATCTGCATTCTGACACCGCGGACGACGTCCACTCGCCTCGCCACAAAGGCTTTTGGTATAGCCATGTCGGATGGATCTTCGCTGCCAGGCATGACACGACCGACCTCGTGAAGATTGCCGACTTCGCACGCTTTCCAGAATTAATGTGGTTGCACAGGTATGAGCTGGTGCCGGCAGTCATTCTCGCGGTGCTGTGCTTTCTAATTGGCGGGTGGCCGGGGCTGGTGGTCGGATTCTTCTGGAGCACCGTGCTGGTCTACCACGCTACATTCAGCATCAACTCGCTCGCACATGTGTGGGGAAAGAAGCGCTATGTGACAGGCGACGATTCGCGAAATAACTGGTTTCTGGCCATCTTCACCATGGGAGAAGGTTGGCACAACAACCATCACGCCTATCAAAGCAGCGTCCGACAGGGGTTCCGGTGGTGGGAATTCGATCCTACATACTACGTCTTGAAGCTCCTGTCGTGGGTCGGGCTGGTGTGGGACCTGAAGTCGCCGCCCGCCACAGTAGTGCGTAACGAGCATCGGCTGGGCTCACGGGTGATCAGCCGTGCCGCCGCTCAGTTGGCGGAGAGCTTCCAGCCGGACCGCATCGCCATCGCGGTCGGAGCGGCGCTCGACGGGTCGAGCCTCTCGGCGCTGCGAGAAAAACTGTCCGAAACCCAACACCGTGCCGCGAACGTATTGGCACACCTGCACTTGCCGCACTTGCCCACCCGAAACGAGGTTCTCGGTCGCGCTACAGCCATGTTCGCCAGGACGCCGTCGATCGACGACATCGTCGATCAGGCGTATGCACTGATCCTCGATGCCATCGGTGCGCGGCTTTGCCCCGTAAAGGTTCTAGGATAGGGAATTCGCACAGGGCTATTGGTACCGCAAGGTTTCAGATTTCACTGCCGTAGGGACCCTGCGGATCGCAGAGCGCTTGCAAGCGCAGTGCGGCGGCGCGTGCGAACGCCAGCATGACGCTTTTGCGGGTTGCGGCGTGCAGCCGATGCTCTGGCGCCTCGCGCACCAGCTCGGCCCCATAGCCGTCGGCGAGGATGAGCCCGGCGTCAGCGGGAAAGATGTCGAGCGGCACATGCTCGGCGGTCGCAAAGAACAGGCGATCGCAATGCATCCGGTAGTCGGCCCATTTCTGATCGGCACGAAAATCTTCGACCGAGGATTTGATCTCTACAATCCAGATTTCGCCGTCGCCCCCGAGCGCCACGAGATCGGCGCGGCGTCCGGACAGCAGCGGCAGCTCGGCGATGCAGGATAGCCCGAACGTCAACAGCATACGCTGCGTTCCGCGCGCGACCGCAAGGGCAGTCGGTGATTGCCGGCGGTCGAGCGGTACAGTGGGCGGCGAAACCATCGACATCAAGGCAGCTCATCCATTCAGATGATGATCACAGCGTCCTTTCCGATCTAACGTCGGTATCACCGGGAGCTCGAAAAGGGGAAATCGAGCCAATAGCGTCCATAGGGGGCGTTTGCCATCGAAATTGTGAGCGACGCGCTCAAGATTGCGACCTAAGACCTTCCTCGCAGCGGCCAGTTTTCAATCTCACTGCAACATATCGGCCCACCAATGCGGGTGGGCCGGCGGCAAGGAGATTGGGCACGCAGCCTGCACGGGCGCTGCCGATCGTGCTCGAAGGAGGGCAAGGTGGATGTCCCCTATCGCTCCCCAAGACGCAAAGTGCTCTTCAAGACCGCCGCATCACGCGCAAATTCCACATCCACCGTTTGCCCTGGGGCCAAGTCCTTGAGCGCATCCGCCAAGGCCCTCAGGTCGGAGGTTTTGACACCGCCGAGCACCAGAAGCCGGTCGCCCGGTTTGAGCCCGGCGGTGTCGGCGCCTGAGCCCGGCTGCACGCTGCCCACGCGCACGCCTTCGCCCTGGTGGGTCATGTCGGGCACGATGCCGGTGGCCGCCCGGCGGGTCGTGGTTGACGCCGCCTGGCGCGGTGATTGCGCTGCGGGCGCAGTGCCGGAAAAATTCAGCGGCTCGGTTCGCGCCGCCAGATAATCGGCCGCCTCCTTCAGGATGGCCACAACCTTGCCTAATCCCGCATAGTCAATCTTGTCGGCGGTGTCCGACGGGCGGTGGTAATCGTTCGCCATGGAGGCAAACAGCTGCACGGCGGGAACTCCGGCTTCGATAAACGCCGTGTGGTCGGATGCATTGATCTCCTGCGTGACCGCTTGCGTTGGGATGCCCGTCACCGCGCTCGCACCCATGAAGATGAACGGCATTTCGCGCGCCGACCCGGTACCGAAGATCGTAATCTTGCCGTCTGCGAGACGCCCGACGGTGTCGAGGTTGAGGTCCGCGATATGGCCGGAGAGCGCGAATGGGGCGCCGGGCGCCTGCGCCGCCCTGACATAATGGCGGGCGCCCAGGAGCCCGCCCTCCTCACCGGCAAATGCCGCAAAGATGATGCTGCGCTCCGGCCTTGCATCCTCCATCAGCCGCGCCAGTTCCAGCATCACGGCGACACCCGATGCGTTGTCGTCAGCGCCCGGATGCAATTGCCCTTTAGCGCCGGCACGCGCATCCGGCCAGCCAAACCCCAGGTGATCGTAGTGCGCCGATACGATCAATGCCTGACCGTTCAAAGCCGGGTTCGCGCCTAGCAATACGCCGATCACGTTTCGCGCGGGCAATGGCGCTCCATTTTCCCCGGTCATGGTGAAGGGCTGGAAATAGCGATCGTCGCCATGCGCGTCGGGTCTCAGTGGCGAAAGACCGAGGCGCTCGAAGCGTTCCGCGATGTAGTTCGCTGCGGCATCAAGGCCGCGGCTGCCGGCACCCCGCCCTTCGCGCGGCGGCGCCGCCAGCCATTCGATATCGGCCTTCATACGCTCTGTGTCGAACGCGGGCTTGAGCTCGGCAAGCGCCTTCCTGGGCTCCAATTTGATCGGCCGGGCCTGCGGCGTCAGGTTGCGGGCAAGCGGTGTGTCGCCGACCGGCCACTCGCCGGTGGCCTCATTGGTTGCCTCGTCGCCGGCAAACACCAGCCAGGAATACTTGCCGTAATGGGGCAATTTGCGCGCCAGCGCATTGGCTGCAGCCTCGCTCGACGCCGAAACATAAATGACCGCCGAATCCGGGTTGTCCGGATGACGCGCGGCAACGACCAGGCTCCGGCCCGCTGCCTCATGCACGGCGTTGGTGGTCCGCAGCGCGGTTGCATCGAGCGATGCTCCATAGGTCTTGAGCGCATCCGCCACCACCGGCGCGAACTTGTTGCCCGCGCCAAACACCCAAACAGCCCGATCGGCAGGCAAGGCATCGAGTGCGCTGTCCATGACGGTCTCGACGCCATCCCGGCTCCAGGCTTTGGCGAGGCCCGCATAAAGGGGTGCGCTGTCCGCGCTCATCACGATCAGCACCTTCTTGGCGCCGAACGCCTTCGACAAAGAGGGGGGGATTTCGAATGGGCTCAGCCGGCGATAGACCTGGAACCGCGGATCAATCTCGATGCGGCGTGCGGGCGCTTTCAGATCGAAGCTCGCGTCAACGCGCGCGCGATCGGATGGCATCGAAACGGTTCTGGTCTCAACGCCCTTATCGGTCTCAATGACCACAGGAACGTCCAGCGTGAAAAGACGCCCGGTCTGCACCTGAGAAAGCCTGATGTCGACGCGGTCGCCGTGTCCCGCCGCATGATCGAGTTTCAGTTCCGGCGTTCCGACCTCGTTGATCCACTGATCGAAGAATGGCCGCAGGTCGAGACCCGAAACCGCCTCGAAACTCTTCCGGATGTCGTCGAAGGACGCCGCACGAAAGCGGTTGTCGCGGTAGAACGCCTGCAGCGCCTTGATGAACTGAGTGTCGCCGACCTTCTCGCGCAACATGTTCCACATCATTGCGGTCTTGCCGTAGCCGATAACTTCCGTGACGGCATCGTGGCGGCTCAGAAAACGCGATACCGGAAAGTCGTTCTCGGGCGTGACGTAGTTTGTGACCCTTTGCAGGATGGCGCGCCGATGCTCGGCGCCCTGGCCGCGCTGTTCAGCGATGAGATGGTCGGCGAGATAGGCGGTCAAACCCTCACACCAGTTGCCGGTGGCAACGTCGACGAATACGCCGTTGCCCCACCAGTTGTGCAGGAGTTCATGCGGGTACGAAGAATGCAGGATGAACGGAAACCGGATGATTTCATCGCCCAGGAGCGTAAAGGACGGCATGCCGTAGCCGGTCTGCCAAAAGTTCTCCACCAGAGCGAATTTGGAATACGGATAAGGACCCAAGAGGCCGCTATACATCTCAAGGTACTGTGCCGTCGCATCGAGGTAACGGTCCGCCAGTACCTGGTCGGGCTTGCGCAGGAAGGCAAACGCTTTTACCCCGCCAGCATCCCTGTAATATTCGGTAAAGGGTGCAGCAATCAGATGCACCTCCTCGGTCGGCGTGGCGACCGACCACTGTTCCGTCGCGCGCGCGCCCGCCACACTGCCGCTTGTGGGGGAGGGAGGGCCGAGGGAGGGGCCTAGAGTGCGCTCGCCCTGACTGACCGATTTCCAACCCGCAGGCAGTTCGACCGCAAGCGTATATGTCATCAAAGCATCCCCGACCCGCGGCACCCAATGGGTCGAGCCGGCAAGATAGACGCCTCTCGATTCGATCAGGCCCGGCGATTGGCTGAACGCACGCGCATATTCGCTGCCCGACTGCTGGACCGTATAGTTGACGTTACCCTCGTAATCGAGTTCGCCGGTCAGTTCCTGGCCAGGCATTGCACCCTCGACGCGATAGACGTTGACGGGGACGCGGGACGCGGAGTCGTGATCGTCGCGGTCTATGCCGGAATCGGAGCCCTGCACACGCGACCTGATCGGCAACAGCTTCAGCCCACCGGATACCGCTTGCACTTTGAGATCGGCATTCAGCGAAATGGTCAAGGGCGCGGTTACCAATGTGCCGGGAACGCGGATGCGATCGCGCACCTTGAGATAATGATTGGCCGGATCCAGCGTAACGATGAGGTCATGGTGGATCATCGGGCTCTGAGACAGCTCCGCCGATGCGGCCGGCAAGGCGACCGCGCAAAAGGCGGCCAAAAGGGAAAGGAGCATCCTTCTCGCAGAGGTCGGTCGCATGGCGTCACGTTTGATTGTGAGGAACGATCGTTGAATTAGGCGGATACCGGTCATGTTGAACCCATTTGTCCGGAGTCACGGTTTGTCCCGGCCATCCGCGTCTCGCCTACGGAATATCGGCAAGAAAGACGCGGGCGCCACAAGCGCGGGCATAAAGGCGGACAGGCGATTCGATCCATCGGAACTTGTTCTGGAGCGGGTTTCGGTGACATGGAAACGGTTCACGGAGTTGCCAACTCACATGGGTCATTGCCGGGCTTGGGCGACCCAGTACTCTGCAGCATCGCTGGGGTTACTGGGTCGCCTGTCTTCGCGGGCGAAGACACGGCCGTGTGGTTCCATCAGAACGAAATCCGCTCCAAGTTCAGGGTTTCGGGCCAATGTTCAGCGAGGAGATGTCCATCACGTAAGTGTAGAGACCCGACATGAATCCCGGCCCTTCGGAACGGGCGAACAGCATCTTTGTGCCATCAGGCGAGATCGACGGAAAGCCATCGAAACTATCGTTGAACGTCAACCGGACTGGTTCGCCGCCCTCGAGATCGCCGAGGAATATCTCCCAGTTCGACGGCTTGTCGAGGAGCGGACGCACAAACACATAGTGCCGCCCGTCCGGCGCCGGATAAGGCGCCCAGTTCATCCAGTCGTCGTGGGTGCGCTGGATACGTTCGCCGGTCTCGACATTGATCGTAAAGATCGTCATCGGGGTCGGACGTCTCGTGCCATAGATGGCGCGGCTCCAGGCGCGTGTGGTGATGGTTTTCGAATCCGGCAAGAAGAACGGCGCCCCCTCCTGCCAATCTGGCGTATCGGTGAGCTTCCTTTCGCCGGTGCCGTCGGCATTCATCATGTAGAGGTCCAGCGCGCCGTCGACCTGGCGGCTGAACACGATCTTCTTGCCATCGGGCGAAATCGACACCTCGGCGTCGTAGTAGGCGTTGTTGGTCAGGCGCTTGCGATTTCCGCCATCGATATCTGCAATGTAGAGCTCAGTGCCCTGCGGGTAATTGCGTTCGTCCGACACGTTTCCGAGCGGAAAATCCATGTGGTCCCGCGTCGATGTGAAGATCACATGCTTGCCGTCGGGAAAGAAATACGAGCAAAGGTCCTGTCCGCGGTCATTGACGCGCCATTTGG
>Ga0066903_100002023_pt1 | contig 15480 bp, 12 predicted proteins | sample PanSoiMetaGPlot1_FD_67491 | JGI IMG/M metagenome (GOLD analysis project Ga0066903, IMG submission 67491) | Tropical forest soil microbial communities from Panama analyzed to predict greenhouse gas emissions - Panama Soil - Plot 1 (version 2) | ecosystem: Environmental > Terrestrial > Soil >...
CAGTCATCGGCTTTTTCGGACTCATCGAGCGCTGGATCGACCTCGAACTGATTGACTTCCTGGCCGAGCAACGGCCCCATTGGACCTTTGTCCTGATTGGCCGGGTCGCAGTCCCGAGAGACCAGGCGCCGCATCGGCCGAACATCCAGTACCTGGGCAAGCGGCCCTATCAAGAATTGCCCGCTTACGGCAAACAGTTCGACGCCGCCATCATCCCCTACCGACTCACGCAACAGGTGGTGCACGCCAATCCCATCAAGCTGCGCGAATACCTGGCGATGGGCAAGCCGGTCGTTTCCGTCAGCACGCCGGAAATCGACAAGTATGCCGACGTAGTGGAGATCGCTCGATCGCGGAAGGAATTCCTGGCCAAGCTAGACATGGTTTTGGCTCGCGGGCATTCGGCGGATGAAACCCGGCGACGAATGGACCGAGTTGCATCGGAAAGCTGGGATGCTCGATTGATCGACGTTCTTGAAATTGTGAATCAGCACATTTCAAACAGGATAGGTTTCACAGGCGAGGCTTATGCCATCGCGCCGCGGTAGCATATTGTGCTTTTGGATTTGTAGTCCTTCGAGGTGCATGATCGTGAAAAGTAACGTTTATCTTCGTCGGGCCGAGCCTACCAGTTCGCTTCGCACAGTTCGAGAGCTTTTGGAGGCGTGCCGTTGGCAAGAAGTAGTGCCTTCCGGAGCGGCCGTCGTTATCAAGCCCAACCTCTGTACCGAGCGGCCCGAGCAAATCCATACGGCCAATACCTCCCGGGGCGTGTTGCGGGCAGTGTGTGAAACGATTCGAGAGCGGACGGAGAACATCACGATCGTCGAGTCCGACGGCGCCCGTTACCCGGCGGAGGCGGCTTTTGAGAACAACGGAGTTTACCGACTAGCGCAGGAGCTAGGAATCAAGGTCCTCAACCTTTCCAAAGACGAGTTGGTTGACATGCCCGATCCGCGCTTGAAAGGGTTCGGCATGGCGCGCACCTGGTTGCAGGCTGACGCCTTTATCACGCTGCCGGTCATGAAGACTCATGCCACAACGGTCTTCACGGGAGCGCTCAAGAACCAGTGGGGCTGCATCCCGCGCTACGATCGCATCTTACTGCACAAATACCTTCACGAATTGATTGCGGCGATTAATCAGATTCGCCCGGTAACGTTGGCCCTGATGGACGGCCTAGTCGGCATGCAAGGCCGCGGACCGATCAACGGCTACCCCATCAATCTCAACGTTCTCTTGGCCAGCCGCGACCCGGTGGCCCTGGACGCCACGGCCATGCGCTTAATCGGGTTGGATCCGAAAACGTGCCAACACGCGATGCAGGCTCAACAGTTCTGTCTAGGCACGTTAGAAGAGAACAGCATTACCGTGGATGGGCCATTTGCCGAATTGCACACGACCGTCGAACCGGCAGCGGAGGATTGGGCGATCAAAATCATGAATCACGTCGCCAGGTCCCATTTTCTTACCAAGCATCTTCTGTTGAACGACAGTATTTTCTATCCGGTTCGCGGATTGGTAAGTAGTTTACGAGCACTTCTCCGCCGAAAGCCTGTGGGGGCAGACCGTTAGCCATGCCATTCACCCTGAACTTGCCCTACGCGCTTTGTTATCCATTTACTCGCCTTGCTCGGCGTCTGCGCGTTCAATCCGATCGCGAAGAAAATCAGGATTTGGGAACCTATTTTGAAAGTCAATACCTAAGCACCCTTGACCGTTACCATCGGCATATGGGTGAACTCGATTTGAAGGGAAAAACTGTTCTCGATGTAGGCAGCGGCCTCGGCGGACGCTCCCTGGGTTGGTTGGAACTGGGAGCCAGAAATGTAATTAACATCGAAATCAACCGGCAAACGCTTGAGGCTGGTCGAGCCATTTTCGCTGAACGCTACTCCGAACGCGCTGAACAGATTGACTTTCGCCATCCCGAGGAAATGACAAACGCAGGAATGGGCGAAGTTGCGATCCTGTTTGACACATTTGAACACCTGGTCGATCCTTCCTACGTGCTCCAACAAATCCACGGATGGTTGCGCGCAGGCGGTCTTCTCTGGATTGGCTCCATCGGGTGGTATAACCACATGGCTAGCCACTGTGCTTCTCATATCCCGATCCCTTGGTGTCAAGTCTTGTTCTCTGAGAAAGCGATCCTCAAAACGATCCGTACTTTATTGCATAGTCCTGACTATACGGCCAATGTATGGGAGAGGAGGGACGGATTAAATCGGTGGGATAAGGTGACAACTCTTCGAGATCGACCCGGCGAGCCTCTGAATATGCTCTCTCTTCGTCAAGTTCGCCGAGTATTGCGGAATTCCCCATTTGATCTTCTCCAATTCCGCGCTTTCGGATTCAGCGGAAAAAGGAAAAAAACCGCTCGACTAGCGTCTCATCTAGCCAAAGTTCCTGTCCTCCAGGAATTCTTTCACTCCTATTATTGCGCCTTATTGAGCAAACATTCCCCTTCGTAAACTGTCCGTCAATTCGGTGGAATGTCCGGTAGGTCTGTGCCGGAGAACTCCTCGTGATAATCGCCGTCACAGTACCGGCTATCTTGGCTTGGGCGATCGATCTAAAATCCGAGCTTCTCACCAACACCTGCTCTGAATGACGGCATCTTCTACCCTGTTCGCCGTGCGGTGAACTTCTTGCGCGGTTTTTTAGGCACGGCAGCTGGCGTCTCTGGAAGAAGTTAATCCGCTGCTCAAACCTTTCCTCGATTGCAATTGAATTCTCATGGTGGAAGGCTTTATCCTTATGATGATTTTTAGAAGGAGAAGCCATCATGAGAATCGCGGTCATCGGCACCGGGTATGTCGGCCTCGTGACGGGCACCTGTCTGGCGGAGAGCGGGAATGAGGTGGTCGGAATCGACAAGGACGCCGACAAGATCGCCATGTTGGAGTCCGGCCGGCTGCCGATTTATGAGCCGGGCTTGCTCGAGCTGGTTCAGCGAAATCGACGCGAAGGCCGCCTGAGTTTCATCACGGATTTGGTGAAGGGAATCGGTCCTGCCCAATTGGTGTTCATCGCCGTCGGAACGCCTCAAAGCGCGGATGGGGCTCCGGATTTGACCAATCTTTGGGCCGTGGCCGAAACCGTGGCCGATCAGGCCAAAGACCGCAAGATGATCGTCGTCAAGAGCACCGTGCCGGTTGGGACCAACCGCCAACTCACCCGCCGGGTCCGGGAACGATCCTCTCAAGACTTGCAAGTCGCCAGCAATCCGGAATTCTTGAAAGAAGGAGCGGCCGTGGATGATTTCATGCGGCCGGACCGAGTCGTGGTCGGCGTGCAGACGCCTGAAGCCGCGGAGATTTTGCGAGAACTTTACAGCCCATTCTTACGGACGGAGAGGCCCTTCCTGGTCATGTCGCCGGAAAGCGCCGAGATGACCAAGTACGTGGCCAACGCGATGCTGGCAACGAAAATCAGCTTCATCAATGAAATGGCCAATTTGTGCGAGCGGCTGGGCGCCGACATTAATGAGGTTCGGCGGGGAATTGGCCACGATGCCCGCATCGGTTTTCAGTTTCTCTTTCCCGGGGCAGGCTTTGGCGGCAGCTGCTTTCCCAAAGACGTGAATGCTTTGATCGCCATGGGTCGACAAGCACAAATGCCCGTGACGATGCTCGAAGCGGTAAATCAAGTCAACGAAGCCCAGAAGCATGTTTTGTTTCAAAAAATCCGTCAGCATTATGGCAATGAGCTCCGCGGATTGATTCTGGCAATCTGGGGCTTGGCCTTCAAACCCCGCACCGACGACGTGCGCGAAGCCCCTTCGCTAGCGCTGGTGGATGAACTGTTGGCCGCTGGCGTGGCCTTACGCGTCCATGATCCGGAGGCCATGACGAATGCCCGGAGAATCATCGGAGACAAGGTAACCTATTGTGATCGGCCCTACAGCGCCTTGGAAGGGGCGGATGGATTGGCCATCGTCACGGAATGGCAGGAATTCCGCAATCCGGATTTCGAAATCATGCGCCGTCTCATGCGCCGGCAGGTGATCTTTGACGGCCGGAATTTATACGAACCACGCACGGTCGCCGATCACGGTTTCACTTACTTTTCCATCGGGAGGCAGATTGCAAAAGCTGCGGGCTGAAAAGCTCGGCGTCGTTCAAGCAATCTACGCTATCCAAGTTGTCGCCAGACAAAAGCCTTAGCCATCGTCCTTCGCACTTGCCTGTAAATTCCGGTTTACAAGCAGCCGCGTTGTGTAACTGAATGATAACCATTCCTGACCACTCGCTTTCAGCAAAGCCTATTCATGTTAAGTTTCCGTTGGTTGTAACTCCTTTCAAAACCATTAGATGAGACAAGTAATAAAGAGGAACGGCTCTTACACTCAGCCTTGGTATTTTGTTTGCTCTCCTGAAGGGGTCATTCGCTTCAGACCGAGTCCATCTCGGTTGGCATTTGTCCTTCAGGAGAGCAGTGATGGACGTGTTCGCCCTGTTATTCTGGGTGTGTGCGGCGGCGGTGGCCTACGCTTACCTGGGATACCCCGTCCTGATTTGGTGTCTGGCCCGCTGGTTCGGTCGGTTTGCGCCTCAGCCCGAATTGGGGGAAGCGGATCTGCCCACCATTTCGCTTCTAATCGCCGCCTACAACGAAGAAGAGGTGATCGAGCAGCGAATCCTCAATGCTTTAGCGCTCGATTATCCGACGGACAAACTGGAAATTGTGATTGCCTCAGACGGCAGCACGGATACGACGGCCAAGATCGTCAGGCGCTATGCCCAGCGGGGAATTCGCCTCATGGATTATCCACGCCGGCGCGGCAAAGCTTCGGTCCTCAATGCCACTTTCCCGGAGCTCAAAGGCGACATCATCCTCCTGTCCGATGCCAACACGGAATATGACGCGATGGCGGCCCGGAACATCGTGCGTTGGTTTGAAGACCCCGAGATCGGCGTGGTTTGCGGTCGACTGGTGCTCACCGACCCGAATACCGGCCAGAATGCCGACAGCCTTTATTGGAAATACGAGACCTTTCTCAAGAAGTGTGAGGGCCAGCTGCGAGCTTTGCTCGGCGCCAACGGCGGCATCTATGCCATCCGCCGCCAATTGTTCCAGCCAATCCCAAGCGAAACCATTGTGGACGATTTGGTCATCCCCTTGCAGGCAAAACTCCGAACCGGCTGCGCTATCGTTTACGATTGCCAGGCGGTTGCCCGGGAGGAAACGCCGGCCACAGTCGAATCAGAATTTCATCGACGTTCGCGGATCGGCGCAGGGGGTTTTCAGAGCATTGCCATGCTCTGGCGGCTTCTCGATCCGCGCCAGGGCTGGGTGGCCTTCACTTTCTTTTCGCACAAGATTCTTCGGTGGCTGTGCCCGTTTTTCATGCTGGGTCTGCTCCTGATCACTCCAGTCCTTTGCCAGGAGCCGTTTTATCGCCTAGCGTTTCTTGCTCAGGCCGTGTTCTATTCGGTTTCTGTGTTGGTTGCTTATGTGCCAGGTCGATTCCGGTCGCTGAAGCCCCTGCGCATCACCACGATGTTTACGGGCATGAACGCCGCCCTGCTCGTCGGTTTTTGGCGCTGGCTGCGAGGCAGCCAAAAGGGCGCCTGGAAGCGGACCGCTCGCTTGGCCGAAGCTGACGGATCTCTCGCTTAAATGATTCCCGCTATTCTCGTCATCGGCATCGCTGGACTAGCCGGCCTGGCCTGGTTGCATTTTCAGCTGCGGAGGCGTTCGGTCGACCGCTGGCTGATCACCTACCTTCGGCAGGCGCCTTTCAAAACCGGAAGCGTGCGCGCCCGGCCCGGCCGCCCCGTTCACCTGCTTCTGTGCGTGGCCGATCACTTCGAGCCTGAGTTGGGCAATGCGCCACGACACGTTCGGGACGCACGGGTCGATTTATGGCTGCGAACTTTTCCGCATTTGTTTGGAGGCTTCCGCGATAGCGATGGCCGGCCACCGCGGCACACTTTTTTCTATCCGCTGGAAGCCTATGAGCCTGCTTATCTGGACGCCCTGGCAAGCCTCTGCCGCCAAGGTTTCGGCGAAGTGGAGGTCCACCTGCACCATGACGGGGATTATGCCGCCGGCTTGCGTCAAAGGCTCCTGGCATACAAGAACCTCTTGGCCGAGAGGCACCAGCTGCTGTCCCGCGATCGAGAGACCGGCGAACTGGCTTACGGCTTTGTTCACGGCGACTGGGCCTTGGATAACTCCGGGCCGGATGGACGCAGGTGTGGCGTGAATAATGAATTGGAAGTTCTTCGCGAAACCGGCTGCTATGCCGATTTCACCATGCCCTCCGCTCCCGACTCGACCCAAACGCGAAAAATCAACAGCATTTATTACGCCTGGGGTGATCGGCAACGACCTAAGGGACATGACTGGGGAATTGATGTAGGAGCCCAAAGGATCGGGAATCCTCTTGAGGCCCCTGTCAAGCGGAACGGAATGAAGAAAATCGAAGCGGGGCCTGAAAAAGGCTGCCGGCTCCTGAGTAAGGCTCTTCTTTTGATCCAAGGCCCCTTGCTCCTGAATTGGGCTCGGCGCAAATGGGGATTCCTTCCACGGCTGGAGAACGGTTGCTTGCAAGGCAATCAGCCGCCCACGATCGAGCGCTTGCAGCTATGGTTGCGGGCCCGCGTTCAAGTTCCTTCACGACCGGACTGGTTCTTTGTCAAGCTGCACACTCACGGGTGCAATGAGTTCAACCAGGCCGTGCTCTTGGGTGAGCCGATGGTTCGCTTTCATGAAGCCCTGGCCGAGCGAGCTCGCCGAGATCGCGATTTCCATTTTCACTACGTGACCGCACGAGAGATGTTCAACCTGGTGAAGGCGGCGGAGGCGGGCTGGACCGGCTCGGTTGCGGATGCGTTGGATTATCAACTGTTCTGGAACGGAACCTCCGCTGCCTTTCGTAAGCCCTCTGAGGTAGCCAGTTACGAGAAGCCAGTGGTCGCCGAAAGGGCGGAAAAAACCGGCCTCGGAACCGAGCTCACTCCAGCCGTCTGAGTGTTAACAAAAGTTAATAGGTCGATCCTTGATTTGTAAATGAAGCGAATCCAGGAGGGGTACATGGAAAGGCAATAAGGCAAGCGTTTGCATAGTTAAAGTTTCATAAGTGATTGGATGACAATTGGTTATGAAGATCCGAAGTTGCTTGGCTCGATGGCGCGATGAACGGTACGAAGTTTGCGAACCTCAGGCACAAAGGTGCGGCGCCCGATGACGCCATTGGGCACCGCGCGCATCGGCGCTGCGCCTTTCTTTTGGATTTGTTGGTGCCATGACTTGTAGCACGCCCAAACCTGTTTTATGCCTGGCCGGACTGGCGGCTTTGCTGGTCCTTAGCGCCAAAGCCGACGCTCAGTTTCTTTCGCCGGCTTCGGGCACGGAGCAGACCGCCGATCACCTGATCGCGTCTCCGGATTCGTGGGTTCCTTACAAGGCGGAACTGTCGGAAGTGTCCGGCTATCTTCAGTCGGCGCTGAATTCAAGAGTTGGAATCTTCCCCAGCGGATATACATCGGGTTCTCGAATTTCATCGGATGCAGGAGCTGCGTTAGATCAGGGCGGCTCCGGGCCGGCCATTCCCCTAGACAAGGTCGAGGTGAGTTGGCTCAATCCTTTCCGGATGCCCTTGCCGGCCGCCGACACGGGCGGTGCGGGCAGTTCCAGCACCAGTTCGCCGGAACGCACCAGCAATCCTCAAACCTGCCTGTTGGACCATCAGCAATTACCAACTGTGGAATCCATAACTTGGCTGCTCGCCAAGAACCAAGTTCTTCCCGGCACTCCTCCCAGTGCCCGATTATTCCGTCCTCCCCGCTCGGCGGCATGACGCCGGGGCGGCGAGCTCCCCCATTTTATTCGAGCTCGGGATTTGATTTATTTTTTTCATTCGGCCGCTCGTTTAGTTGGAAACGTTTTCCCGCTAAGGCGGCTTCTAGGAAAGGAAGAACATGAAGAGTTTCTTAAGCTGGAGGACGCTTTTGGTTCTCCCCGTCGTCGCAGCCTTTTGGGCCCTCACGCCCAACCCGGCCGCCGCGGATACAACCTACACGATCAGCAACGGGAATTCTGATATCTCAGGCCTGCCCTCGCCTTACGGGACGCTGAATGTCCATTTGGACGCTACACAAACAATGGCTACCTTCTTGTTGACCATGGGTAGCGGGTCATCGGGCGGCACCACCTATTTTTATCAGGCTGGTGATGGCGCCACGATCGGCCTCAACCTGAAGCTCACGGCGGGCGAGTCTGTTGCTTTTCCCAGCAGTGGTAGTTTCAGCTTTACGCAACTCCCTCTCAGTGGCGGCAATGGCACCCCTACGTTCAGCAACGGTGGGACCGGGAACGTTGATGGATGGGGTTCCTTTAACTTCCAGGTAAATAGCTCCGACGGGGCGCACAGTGCTTCTCGGACTTTAATGTTCACGTTGACCCTCACCGGCGGTACCTGGGCAGATGATGCGAATGTGCTAACCAGTAACGGGGTCAACCCTGCCGTGGTCCACGTGATGAGTTACACACAGAACCCCGACGGCACTTACACCGACCATAATGTCACCGGGTTCGCGGTACCTGGTGGGGGCAGCCAGGTTGTTCCCGAGCCCTCTTCCATCATCCTCGGACTGTGTGGCTTGGTGGGACTCGGTTTGACACAAATACGCCGGTTGGTTCGCCGCAATCCGCTGGCCTTGGCATGAACCGACTAGGCAGTTGATGATGTAATTTAGTTACGAAAAAGACCCGGGCTGCATTGGTTGAAGACAGGTGCCATCTTCAATCCGTGCAGCCTTTTCGTCTTCCAAGGTGCCCACATGAGAAGAAAGTTCAACGTCAAGTTTTTCGCCACGTTCGTCCTGGTCACCGCCTGCCTGGTGGCCGGCGTTCATTTCCTGCATGCCTATCAAGTCAAGCGCAACGCCGCCTCCTTGCTGGAACAAGCAAGTCAAGCCGAGGAACAGGACCGTCTCAGCGACGCCAGCGAGCTTCTGGGAAACTACCTGGCCTTTGTTCCGAACGACAAGGATGTGCTCGCTCGATACGGTCTCTTGCTGGAGCGGAAATCCGACTCGGCCAAAAGCATCGGAGAGAAAATTCGCACTCGCATTCAGGCCTTCATCGTTCTGGAAAAGGCCTCGCGATTATCGCCGGAGCGGCAAGATCTGCATCGCAAGCTGGCGAATGTTGCCATGTCTCTCGGCCGATTTAATGACGCCCTGGAGCACCTGAAACCGCTTCTCGAATCGTCCCCCAAGGACGGGGAATTGAACGATTTAAAGGGCCAATGCTATGAAGGCGCAACCGAATACCAAAAGGCCGCCGAATCTTATGAAAAGGCGATTAAGCACGCGCCTCAGCAAGTGGAAACCTACCAGCGCCTGGCTACGGTATGGCGCCGTCATCTGGACAAACCGGGCGAGGCGAAGCAGGTGATGAATGATCTCATTAAGAAGAACGACAAATCTTTTAGGGCTTATCTAATTCGAGCGCGCTTTTGGCAAGAGCTGAAGTCCTCGGAAGAAGCCGAAAAGGATATTAAACAAGCCCAAAAACTGGCGCCTGATGATGCGGCCGTTATTATTGCCGTTAGCGCCCTGGCCCGCGAAAATGCCACCCAGTCAGCTGACAAGCAAAAAGAGCAGTACTTGAACGAGGCCCGCAAATGCCTGAATCGTGGGCTTGAGCTCCACCCTCAGAACGCCGACATGTTCCTGGCTTTGGCGCAGGTGGAATTGGCCGCCAATCGCACCAAGGAAGCTCGGCAGTGTCTGGAGCGCGGATTGTCGGTTCTGCCCGATCAATCCAGTTTGCTGTGGGCTCTGGCGAATCTGCGAATTGATAAGGGCGAGGCGCCTCAGGAGCAAATCGATCGGCTGCAAGCTCAGGGTGTGTCACCCGCCGAAATCGATTATCTGAATGCCCGCATCGCCCTTTTGCAAGAAAATTGGCTTTATGCAGTTCAAACCCTGGAGCGGACGCGGCCGGTCGCGGCCAAATCGTCCGATTTGGCCAAACAGATTGATCTCTATCTCGGCCAGGGCTATCGGCAATTGGGAGATGTGGATCAAGCTTATGGCGCTTATCGGCGGGCATTGGCCGAGGACCCGTCCTGGCTGCCGGCCTCCTTGGGAGCGGCCTCAGCCCTGGTCAGCATGGGACGGCTGGATGATGCGATCGAGGCTTATCGGAAAATCATCCCACAAGCGTCCGGCGCCCGGCTCGAAGTCGTGCGCCTGCTCGTTATCCGAAATCTCCGTTTGCCGGAGGCCCAGCGCCGTTGGGAAGAAATCGATCGATTTTTGGATGAAGCAATCAAGGTCGCTCCTGATTTGCCGGATGCTCCTATCCTTCGAGCGGAATCCCTCTGGGCTCAGAATAAGAAGGACGAAGCTTTAGAGCTTCTCACCAAGGCTCGAGACAAATCTCCGAAGCAAGTCCAGCTTTGGGTGGCTTTGGCCGAACTGAACGACAGGCTGGAAAAGACCGGAGCGGCTCTGACGGTTCTGGACGAGGCCCAGAAACAACTCGGGGACAAGGTGGAATTGCGGCTGGCCCGCGCCAATTATTGGGCCAAGCGCGAAGGCGCTCGGGCCAAAGGAGCCTTGGCTGAACTGGAAAAGAACGTAAATAAATTGTCCGACAAAGACTTGCTCGTGCTCTATCGTGGCCTGGCCAGCGCTTATCGCCGCTTCGGCGACTTGCCCAAGGCGATCGAGTGTTGGACTCGTGTCGTTGATAAGCACAAGAATGATCTGGACGCCAGGCTGGTCCTTTTTGATCTTGCTTTGGAAGCCGGCAATGAAGAAGCCATGAACAAGTGGGTGGAAGAAATCAAGCGTATCGAAGGCGACGAGGGCACCCTATGGCGCTACGGCAAGGCTTGCCAATTGATTTGGCAGGCCAAGAAAACCAAGAATCAGGAGTTGCTCGAGCAAGCGCGCTCCGAGCTGGTTCCGGTGGCGGCACGTCGGCCGGCCTGGTCGCGCGTCGCCCTATGCCAGGCGCGGATTGACGATCTCCGCCAGCAGGATTCCTCGGCGATCAAGAACTACCTCCAGGCCATCGAGTTGGGAGAACGGGATCCGGAGGTCATCCGGCGGACGGCTCAGTTGCTGTATCAGAAACAGCGCATCAGCGAAGCGGACGACGTCCTGCAAAAACTTCCCGAGCAGTCCATGCTGTCCGGCGACCTGCAACGGCTGGCGGCGCAGATTTCTCTGGAGAAGCAGGATTTTGGTCGGGCGCTGGCGCTGGCACAAAGGGCAGTCTCGGCTCAGTCGAAGAATTTTCGCGACCATGTCTGGTTGGGGCAGATGCTTTCGGCGAGCCGCCGGAACGAGCCGGCCGAGCGAGAATTTCGTCGAGCCGTCGAGCTGGCGGACACCGAGCCTGAGGCCTGGGCCGCTCTCATCTTTCATCTGGCGCGCACCGGCCAAAAGAAAGAGGCCGAGGGCGCTTTGTTGCAAGCCCGGCAGAAATTGCTGCCAGACCAAGGCGCTCTAACCTTGGCTCAATGCTACCAAGCCATCGATCGTCTAGATCAGGCCCGAGAGCTCTATCAAACGGCTTTGAAGGCCAAGCCGGATGACATGGCCACGTTGCGAAGTGTCGCCGGCTTTTGCTTGGCCAATCGTGAGTCGGAAGAAGCCAAGCGCCATCTGAATCGGATCCTTGCGCTGAAGCAGAATGCCCCAGAGGACGAGGACCTGCAATGGGCCAAACACATCCTCGCGATCATGCTGTCGACGACCGGGAACTATCAGGACGTCCTCAAGGCTCAGGACTTAATGGACATCCCGGAGAAGGGCGTAGCCGGCAGAACTTCTAGCGAAAAAGCGGAAGATTTGAGAGTCCAAGCCTTGGTGTTGGGAACGCAAAAGAGCTTGCGCCAACAGAAGAAAGCGGTCGCCCTTTTGGAGAAAATGAACGCCCCCACGCCGGATGATCGGTTCCTGCTGGCCCGGTTGTATGAATCTGTCGGTGATTGGCCCAAAGCCCGGGAGCAAATGGCGCGACTGGCGGCCGCGTTTCCCGAGCGCCCCGAATATGTCAGTTCGTATGCCCGCAGCCTTCTGATGCACGGGCAAACGGAGGACGCCCAACCCTGGGTGGCAACGTTGGAGCGCCTGCCGACGATGGCCAACAGTTATGAGTTCATTGAAGCAAAAGCCCGGCTGTTAGCGGGGCAGGGGAAAGCCGATCAGGTAGCAGCTCTGGTCATGAGTTTTCCCGATCGTAAAGAAGCCAAACCGGCTGAGCGCGCCGACCGGCTGCAGCTTGGGGCGAACTTGTTGGATAGCTTGAGCCAAGCAGATAAGACTGCCAAGCGGTTCACCGAGGCAGCCGAAGCCATGTATCGGGAATTAGCGACTGTTAAGCCGGAGCGCATGTTGTCCCTCGTGAGCTTCCTGGCCCGTCATCGCCGCATTCAAGAAGCCCTGGACCAGTGTGAACTCGCTTGGCAAAAATGCTCGACCATCGCGGTCGCGAATGCCTGCATGGAGATCATTCAGGAAAAACAGGCTCGGCCCGAGCAATTGGAGCGAATTGACCGCTGGCTGCAGAAGGCCATGGCCGAACAAACCAAAGATCGTGTGACCCTGACGATCTGTTTAGGCAACCTGCGGGGCATCCAAAATCGTCCCGAAGAAGCCGAAAAGCTTTACGAGCAAGCCCTCACGAAGGATTCTCGAAACGTGATGGCGATGAACAATCTGGGCTGGCTGATCAAGGACAAGAAAGGGGCCGATGCGCTTCAACTGCTCAACCAGGCCATCGAGATTGCGGGTCCGTTGCCGTCCCTATTGGACACTCGCGGCATGATTCATTTAACGCTGGGCCACGTGGATGCCGCCGTTGAGGATCTCAAATCCGCCATGGAGGAGCTTCCGCGGGCCACTTCGGGATTCCACCTGGCCCAAGCGTATTATGCAGCTACAAATCGCCCCGCGGCAGCCGAGGCCCTGGCCCACGCCAAGACTTTGGGGCTGCAGCCGGACCGGTTGGATGAAATGGAAAAAGCGGCGTTCGTGCGGATGAATAAGGAACTAGCCAACAACTGATGTTTGCAATCATTAACAAGCCCTCAATTCCAAAGTTAACCATCGTAAACACGAGCTGATCCTTTCGACAGTTTTTATTGGCTTCGGAGAGAACGGATCGGGTCAGCGCAAGATGTTAGCGGATGCAAATTTACGCAAATGATCCTGAGATTCCGTGCAAAGGTAAACTGCCTTGGCATTCCGGTTGCTGCTGATTAGCCAGCTAAGGACATAAAGCGCATCTGTTCCATGGGTTTCATGCGCCTAATTCATCTTGGAAAGAGAGGATTTATGATGCGTAAGTTGCTGATACTTGGGGCTATGCTGGGTCTTGTTGGCTTGATGCCCGCAGTCGCACGCGCGGACTTTGTCGTCCAAGTTGCCGCAGACGGCGGCGCGTGGACGACTGTTGCTTCCTCGAGTCCCGGCTCCGGTGGAACGCTTTCCTTTGCGACCACGATTGGAGATTTTACCATTGGAGGCGGCATGTCAAGCTCCAGTAGCCCCAGTGCTCTTACGGAAGTTGGCACCTTCAGCATCACCAATAATGCGTCGGGAACAGGATCGCATACGCTTAACATTCGTGTGAGCGCTCAAGATTTTAGCATCCCGTCCGGATCAGGAGCTGGATTAGTCTTGGCAGGCACCGTGTCCGGATCCGTGGCCAAGGGAACTTTGAGCTCTGGTGATTTCACAGCCTCTATTGACACGAGTAACGCCCTTTTTGGCACGGCGACTTCCGCTCCAACGATCACGTTTGGCCCAACAGGCGCGATTAATTCATTCAGTGGTTCCAGTTCGACAGGCGTTGATGTCGCTACGACTCCCTATTCCATGACCATCGTGGGTGATTGGACCCTTTCAAACGGCGGCAAATTAACCCTCACTGGCGGAAACGGGGCGGTCACGGTGCCCGAACCGGCCAGCATGGGCATGTTCGTTCTGGGCGCTGGAGTCTTAGGCATCTTTAGCCTGCGTCAGAGGCGAAGACCTGCTTAAGCGAGCTTGTTGGTTTAGCTCAGATCCATGATTGCGATCAAACACTCCTTGGGAAACTGAGGGGTGCTTTCTTTTTCCGGGCCGACTCGCTTATCCCATATGGGCGCCGCCTCCTGTTAAAAGACCTTAACGAGTGTAAATGCCCAATTGTAAAAGGCCGAAGTGCCTATTGAGTGCTTTGTGTTAGGCCAGAATAGAAAGTCAGCAGTTTCGAGAATGACCTAAGTCTTTTCTTTTCTGAGAGAAGCGTCGAATCCGTCCCCACATCTTGACTTCGGAAAAGAATGTGGCACAGCAACTGCTAAGCACTCCCCGTTGCCCAAGCCATGACCGTTTGTCATAAGGATTTCGGCTCTGTTTTGCGTCTGCCAGTGGCGTTTCATCGAGAAGGAGAACCAATCTGCCCGTGGTTGGAGAAAGATCATGGCGGTTTGTTTGGTGACGGGAGGCGGCGGCTTCATCGGCTCGCATCTGGTGGACGGGCTTCTGGCGGCCGGCCATCAAGTTCGTGTCCTGGATAACTGGAGCACCGGCAGCCGGGCCAACTTGGCTCACGTCAAAGATCAAATCGAGATCGTGACCGGTGACGTGACCGACGCCGCCCTCGTCTGCCAAGTGATTAAAGGAGTGGAGCTGGTCTTTCATCAAGCGGCGCTGGCGTCAGTTCCGCGAAGCGTGGCGGATCCGCTGACCGCGCATCGCATCTGCGCGACAGGCACCCTGCAAGTGTTGATGGCGGCTCACGGCGCCCAAGTCCGGCGCGTCGTTTATGCTGCCAGCTCCAGCGCCTACGGCAACCCCTCCAAAATGCCGATCCGGGAAAGCGATCCGCTCCAGCCGACTTCCCCATCCGCAGTCGCCAAGTTAGCCGGCGAACATTATTGTTCGTCCTTCAGCCAAATCTACGGTTTAGAAACGGTCCGACTCCGCTATTTCAATGTCTTCGGCCCGCGGCAGGTTCCAGATGGTCCATCCGCGGCGGTGATCACGAGCTTTATCAATGCGATGTTGTCCGGCCGAAGTCCCGTCATTCACGGCGATGGTTTGCAGACCCGCGATTTCACCTTTGTCGACGATGTCGTCCAGGCCAACCTGTTGGCGGCGGAAGTGCCCCGCGCCACCGGCAAAGTCTTCAACATCGGCAGTGGCCGGCGCACCAGCCTGCTGGAGCTGGTGCAAACCATGAACCAAATCCTGGGGACGAACCTTCGGCCGGTGCATGACAAGCCGCGTCCCGCGGACGTTCGGCATATCCAGGCCGACATTTCTATGGCCCAGGCCGAGCTCGGGTATTGCCCCTGTACGGACATGAAACGTGACCTGGAGCGTTGCCTGGATTATGCGGCGGAGAATCGGAAAGAATCGCTGCCCGTAGCCGAGTTTAAGAAAGAGGGTATTCAACTTTTTGCGGAAGTCTGATTCCTTTCGGTTGCCATCACTCCAGCATGTTGACCGGGTGATC
>Ga0066903_100002024_pt1 | contig 15474 bp, 13 predicted proteins | sample PanSoiMetaGPlot1_FD_67491 | JGI IMG/M metagenome (GOLD analysis project Ga0066903, IMG submission 67491) | Tropical forest soil microbial communities from Panama analyzed to predict greenhouse gas emissions - Panama Soil - Plot 1 (version 2) | ecosystem: Environmental > Terrestrial > Soil >...
GTCACCGAGTAATTGATGAATACGCAGCATGTCCTGCAACGAACAGCTCGTGAAAAAGAATTGTTGTTTCAGCCGAAGTTCTTTCCCAATCGCAACTTCGTCATTGGGATAAAGAACCTTGGTGATATTTTCCGAGGCCATCTTGTCCTGCACCGCGCGGTAGTAATCCCCGTGGTTGAAGGCCGCGAAGTCGAACGACTCGATCGCTTCCGCTTTCCACAGACGTAGAACGTTACAAGTCGGAACACGATAGCCCGGAACCGGCGTGTCGTAGGCAACCCCTTTGATCTCGGTTTCAGGAATCCAGTCCACCCGCAATCGGCCATCTTCCGAAAATGTTTCGGTGCGCCCGCCAAATTTCACCACATATGCTATCTCCGGACGCGCCACTTCCCAGGGATTGCCGTTGCGTAGCCACTTATCCGTAACTTCAGATTGCCAGCCGTCGCGAATGATCTGGTCGAAAATCCCGAACTCGTAACGAATCCCGTAACCAAAAGCCGGAACTTCGACGGAGGCGAGCGAATCCATGTAGCAGGAGGCGAGTCGACCGAGTCCACCGTTGCCGAGCCCCGGCTCTTCTTCCTGCGCAATCAGCTCGTCGAGCTCGATGTCGAGCGAACGCAAAGCCGCGCGTGTCTCTTCCGTAATTCCAAGATTGAGAAGATTGTTGGCGAGATGCGGACCGGGTAGATATTCCGCGGACAAATAAGCGACGCGACGCGCATCCGCGTCTCCATAATCCTGCATGCTCTCAACGTTGCGCTGAAAAACTCGATCACGAACCGTCAAAGCGAGCGCGTAATAGAAATCATGCGGCGTGGCAACGTTTTCGATGCGACCCAGGCCGCAATGCAAGTTTTCAAGGAAAGCCTGCTTGATCTCTTCAACCGTGACACCTGTGCGAATGTTATGCGACCCCTTCATTCGGCCATCACAGCAGCGACGGGCGTTGCGCCGACCTCCCACTCGGTTACGATTCTATAACCAACTGCGAGCAGCGTCGGTCCAAGAAACACGCCGATAAAACCGAAGGTGATCGCGCCGCCGAGAACGCCAAACAAAATCAGGAGAAACGGCATGTCACTTCCCTGGCTGATCAACCATGGTTTAACGACATTATCAATGCTGCTCACGCCAACGCCCCAGACCAACATGAAAATGGCCCAGCCGATTGAGCCTCGAGAAAACAGCCAGAGCGCCGCCGGCACCCAGATCAACGGTGGACCAACCGGCACGACCGAGAGAAAAAATGTAAGCAATGCGAGGAGCCCGGCACCAGGCACGCCGGCAATAAGAAATCCGATTCCTGCCATCACTGCCTGCACAAGCGCAGTTCCAAGAATGCCATAAACTACGCCGCGCACGGTTGCTCCGGCCAGGGCGAGAAGCCGCTGACCGCGTTCGCCCGCGACGCGATCCACGATTGCATGTAAATGCTGGGCAATCGATTCACCGTCGCGAAAAAAGAAGAGCGCAATCAGAATGCTCACCGCTAGAGCAACCAATCCCCCGATCAGCAGCTTGCCGATAACCAGCAGCACCGCGCTCAATGGTTCGATCAATCGCCTCGCTTCGATGATCAATTTCGCCCGGTCATTGGCAAGCGTTTGCCAATGTTCGACTGCGCCGTGTCCGAAAAACGGAATTTTGGCGAGCCAATCCGGCGGCCCGGGCAAGCCGGTTTCAATCCATCCCCTCACCGCCGCGGTTAGATCGCGAACATCATCGCTGATAGTTGCGGCGATAATGACAAAGGGGAGCAAGACAACCAGAATCATTATGAGCGCCATGAGCAACGCTGCCAGCGTCCGATGACCGCGAACCACCCAGAGCAAGCGTTTATAAACCGGCCAGGTGGAAAAACAGAGCACGGCGGCCCAGAGTAATGCCGAGAGGAATGGACGCAGCACAAGGAGGCAGCTGCCCAATAACACCAGGATCACGACTGCACTGATGATTTGCTCCACTCTTCGCCTTCTTTGGACCGGATCAGTATTCACAAATCAAAAGCGTGGCGGACTTCTAACGGGCCGGCTCGAGAGACGTTCGCGATGGTTCAGCCTCTTTTGCGAAATTTTCGACAACGTCTGCCACCATTGCGAACCGGTTGATCCCGCCTAGTTCGTCATCTACTCCCTCATTTCGCAGTCGATCGCGGACGGAAGAGCGCGCTTCGACCGCCTGAAAGTGGATTTTTTTGGCCGCGATCTCTTTCGCCATCCCCTCCAGGGTGTGGGCGCTTTGCAAATCGACCCGCGGCGCCGCAGAAAGATCGAGGATTACTAATCGGGTTGTCGTCGCCTCTGACTCAACGCGATTCAAGATCGTTTCACAGACATGATCGATGTTGAAATAAACAAGACCCGATTCCGGCCGAAAAATCAGCACGCCCGGAATCAGTTCGTTGTCGGGATGGCGTTGGCGATCGGAGAACCGGCGCGAACCCGGAATGCGGCCGAGAAAAGCAACATGCGGACGCGAAGCGGCCCGAAGCAGCTGGACGAGCGAAAGCATGGCGCCAATCAGAACACCTCGCAGCAAACCGGAAGTCAGCACGCCGGCGATTGCGGCGAGAGCCACAAGAAATTCCGGCCGATCGCTGCGCCATAGCTGCTTCAACACCGACACTTTGAAAAGGCCAGCGACGGCGACGAGCACCACGGCTGCCAACACCGGTTGGGGAAGTGCACTCAAAAGATGAGTAAAGAACAGGACCACAATCAAAATCATTCCTGCGGCAAGCGCGCCTGAAAGCGGGGTGCGAGCGCCACCGCCTTCGTTCACCAACGATTGCGACATACCGCCGCTGATCGGGAAAGCGCGCCCGAGGCCGGCGGTGAGGTTCGATGCCGCGAGCGCGAGGAATTCCTGATTTGCGTCAAACTTGGCTCCGGACTTTGCCGCAAACATGCGTCCAATCGCTGCCGTTTCGACCGCGCCCAGAAGGAAACATGCAAAAGCGAGTGGTAACAATTCATTCAAATCCCCCAAATGAATGGCTGGAGCTCCAATTGGGGGCAGGCCTTGCGGCACGGTACCAAGAAGCTTAACGCCGCGCGCTTCCAACGATAACGCGGAAGCGGCGATGATCCCTCCAATCACAACAAAAAGAGCAACAGGTTTATTTTTGAGAAAAATTTTGCCGAGGACCAGCAACGCCAGCGCAATGCCTCCGATCAAAAGCGAGGCCGGGTTTGTTTCCGATAAGTGTTTCAGAAAAAATCCGCTGTTCTCCCAAAAGCTTCCGTGTGCGCCCTTAATACCGAAGAGCTTGGGCAACTGCGTACTGGCGAGAAAGAGCGCCACGCCGCACTTAAAACCAGTCATTACACTTTCCGAAATGAAGTTGACCAGCGCGCCTGCTTTGATCAGCCAGCCGATGAAAGCGATGATCGCGACGAGCAGCGCAGTTCCGGCAGCAAGAGCACCAAAGCGTGCCGTGTCGCCACCGGAGATTTCGCCTAACGAAGCGCCGACCAACAATGAAATCGCGGACGTAACCGTAATAACGGTTTGACGTGAACTGCAAAATAGCCAGAACACCAGCCCACCGAACAAGCAAGCGTAAAGCCCTGCTTCCGGAGGAAGATTCGCGAGTGAAGCGTCGCCAAGTCCGGCCGGCAGCAGATAAGCCGCGAGCGTGATCCCGGCGGCAACATCAAATCGAAGCCATTTGGTATCGTAAGCGGCAAGCCAGGAGGTGATTGGAATTGCTCTTTTCCACCCGCTACGGACGCTTGCCGTCATCAATGCCGCTCTTCCAGACGATCGTATTGTTTTCGGTGACGCGCCTTGTATTCAATCGCCCATGCCCGCGCCGCTTCCAACGGATGGCGAGTTTTCTGTTTCTCGAGCCACGCCGTCAGTCCCGCTTCATCGACCGGAAGATCGACAATTCGCGGCCGGCCAAGCAGCCGCCCGAATGTTTCCATGACGTTTTGAATCGATGGAAACACAATCTCATCCAAAACCTCCGGTTTTCCCTGGCAAACATAGGCGTTGAAATCGACCCAACATCCGTCCGGACGAAGGACAAACATCCGCGTCTTTGGGATCTCAGCCGTCGGAGAAACACCTGTTTGCGTAACCAAATAGGGTCCGTCGCTGCCGCCGGAGCCGAGATTTAGCACCTGCGAATCCCGGTAGTTGTTGGTAATGGCGCGCATCAGAAGGCGCCGCCCGTATATATATAGTACAGGCGGGAGTTAATGACCGTCTCCGAAAATGAAATTCATCCAGGATTTCATCCGGAGGAGCACCTTTCGGATGATGTCCAGGTGCTTGAAGTGCTCGGTGTAGATCGCCACTTGAGCAGAGCTGCCGGGCACAATCTGGTATTTTGAAAGATCTTCCTCGGGCTCAATCGATACGAGGATGCGTCCCTCGCCTTTAATTTGCTCCGGATCGACGAGATTCGCGCTGGGTTGAAGCTGACCTTGAGGAACATAAGCGCCGACCGACGCAACTTTGGCTTTAAAGAATCGACCTGGAACCGCTGGAAGGATGAATTCGGCCTTAGAGCCCTCCTCGATCCGCTGAGCGCTATTTTGCAGAAATGCAGCAGTGAATTTCGGTTTTTCGTCGTGCAGGAAAATCATCACCGGCCGCAGGCCAGCTGGAAAGGCAAACATTCCCGGCCGCAAAAAATTCTGCTGAACCGTGCCATCGGTCGGTGCACGCACAGTGCATTGATCGAGATTGAACTTGGCCGTGTCGAGTTCGGCTTGGAGACGAGCCACGTCGGTATTGACGCCCTTGACGGATGCTTCGGCGTCCAACCGCGCGCGGTCGGCTTCCGACCGTGCGCTCTGCTGCGTTGCTTCGGCTGCGTTATAATTATTTTTCGCTTTCTCGTATTGAACTTGGGCGATGGCGCCGCTTTGAAGCAATTTTGTCGAACGTTCGAATATGTCCTTGGCGCTATCCCGGTCGGCTATCGCGGACTCCAGTTTTTTCTGAGCCGCATCCGCCGACGCGTGCAACTGCTTCGTTGTCTGGAGCGCGTCGGCCAGCGCTGCCTCCTTGGCACTCACCTCATTCTTGAACGGTTCAGGATCAATTCGGAAGAGAACATCTCCTTTCTTTAATGGCATGTTCCCCTTCGCCGGAACGTCGATCACCCTGCCCCTGACGGCTGGAAAGATCGGAGTGGTATTGTAATAAAACCGGGCTTCTTTACTGAAAGGATGATTGTAGTTCATCGCGATCAGCAAAGCGCCGATCAAAAATATCCCGCCGAGCGCCGCCGTGAGCAAACTGAACCCGTTGACCGGAATCTTGAAAACGCGGAAGCACGTATAGGCGAGCGCCGCGTAAGTAAGAATAAGAAGTAAATCCATAACTTATTCGGATCCGTGGCGGTCGGATTTGGGCATCTTCGCTTCGAGAGGTTGAATTTTCTCTTTGCCAGATGCGTCGATGCCGGAAAGCTCGTCTTCTACGCGAGGAATTCCCGTATACCCATATTTCGGATGGTAGGCCGTGGCCCAAATCCACAGAAACGGCCAGATCGCATGAAGAGTAAAAAGACTGACCCAGCCGCCATAATGAATGGCATCCTGGTGCGGATGATTCCGCTTTTTGGCAATGAGATACGGAATGTCGTGAATCGCGATCATCCCGTAAGCGAGGGTACAGATAACAAAGATCAGCAGAACGAGGGCAAACCAGCTAAGAAAGTCCATGGCGTCAGTTAGAGATTAACCGGCTGCGCCAGACGAAATTCAAGCCGGGTTCCAACTGGGAAAGTATCTTCGCCGAAACTAAATGAACCACGACGGGCCCTGGTTGTATGGGCACCCTGCGGTTGAACGCTGTCGGTTTTTATTTTGACGGTGTGGCCATTGGCCGAGATAGAAGTCAGGGCGAGCGTGAGCGGCGAGGTAGAAGTTGTGGAACGTGAACCGCGGGATGAACGGATTATACCCTGACATTTGGCACCGGCCCGAACGCCACCGACATCCTGAGCCAGGGTCGCCGTGAAATGATTCCCGGGCGTCGCATGTGTCGAAATACCGGCGTTGGTTTTGACGATGATGGGAGTTCCGGCTGGAATTGTTGCACCAAAACAAACCGATCCGGCGGCAAACCAGGCGCAAAGCGTTAAACATCGTTTCGTGTTCATAGCGAACTCCTTTCAGCAATTAGCGAAGACTCCACCCCGATTATCTGGATTTGTCTTACTCTGCGAGAACGCGTTTTGCCCGAGTATTGGACTTTAGACCTATGTGGCCCTGGTTTGTGGCGCAGCAATTTCTGCCACAACGACTGTCGCGTCTGTCTTCAGTATCAAGGCGAATGTGCTGCAGCCGTGGATTCTGCGGGAAGTGGAGCGGATGAAACGGCACCAGCGCCAGCTTTAAGCGAACGTTCTCCGCTGGTGAATCTCTCAACCAGATAAAAAAGGACCGGGATTAGAAAGATTGAAATAAAGCTCGATGCCAACATGCCCCCGATTACCACAAAGCCCATCACCTGCCGGGAAAGCTGCACCGGCACCGCTCGCCGTGGCGAGTGGCACACAACCAAGAATGAATGCAAAACTGGTCATCAAGATCGGGCGAAGACGTAATTTGGCGCTCTCCAGGGCGGCTTCGACAATTCCGAGCCCCTGCTCGTGTTTCATCTTGGCGAACTCGACGATCAGAATTGCGTTCTTGGCCGAAAGGCCGATAAGCATAACGAGACCGATCTGGGCATAGACATTGAGCTCGTAGCGCCCGACCATCAACCCGGCGAAAGCTCCCCAAACCGCGATTGGCAAGCTGATCAGGACGCTAAACGGCAGCGACCAGCTCTCATATTGCGCCGCCAGGATGAGAAAAACGAAGAACAACGAGAACGCGAAGATCACGCTGGCGGAAACGCCTTCCTGGGCGCGCTTTTCCTGAAAACTCATGCCCATGTAGGCGAAACCCATTTCGTTAGGCATGGTTTGCTTGAACACTTCTTCCATCGCCTTCATGGCCTGGCCCGAGCTGTAGCCGGGGGCGCTCGCGGCGTTGATCTGAGCGCAGCGGTATAGGTTGTAGCGCATGGTGTACTCGGGACCACTGATCGGTTTCGAGTTCGATATGGCGCTGAGGGGCACCATCTGGCCGCTCTTGTTCTTCACAAAAAATTGTCCGACCTGCTCGATATTCCTGCGATAATCGCCCTCGGCCTGGATGAAGACCTGCCATTGCCGCCCGAACCGGTTGAAGTAGTTGATGAAGAAGCTGCCCATGAACGTTTGCAGGGTTTGATAAACGTCGCTGAGGTTCATGTCCTGCTTGAGCACCTTTTCGCGGTCGACATTGACAAAAATTTGCGGGACGAAGGGCGTAAACATCGGGGTCACTCCAGCCAGTTCCTTTCGCTCCCGTGCGGCCGCCACAAACTTTGCGACCTGCTCCGCTAGAAAGGGGACGTCTTTCCCCGAGCGGTCCTGCAGCATAAAAGTCACTCCACCACTGGTGCCAATGCCTGGAATGGCTGGGGGCGGGAAGGCGAAGGCGTGTGCCGACGGAATCTTCGCGAACTCTGTGTTCACGTGTTTAAGGATGGCTTGGTATTGCTCCTCGGGCGCCTTTCGCTCCCCCCATTCCTTGAGCGAAATGAAAAAGATGCCGCTGTACGTCGTATTAACGCCGCTTAGAAAGTTTAGACCGGTAACCGTGGAGTAGTACTGAATTCCAGGTGTGTTCTTCAGGACTTGCTCGCACTGCATCATGACCGCATCGGTTCGTTGGAACGACGCGGCATCAGGGAGGATGACCTGGGCAAAGAAATAGCCTTGATCTTCGTCCGGCAAAAAGCTTCCCGGGATTCGTTTCCCGAACACCCCAGCGAGGAAGATGAAACCGACCAGGATAATCACAGCAATCAGCGACTTCCTGATCAGGAGATGACACGTGGTCGTGTATTTGTCCGTGGCAGCGCCGAAGACGCGATTGAACCAATCGAAAAATCTTTGGAGCAACCCTTTGCCCTTCTTCTTCGGTTTCAGAAGCATCGCGGAAAGCGCGGGCGAGAGCGTAAGCGCGTTGAATGCCGAGATCAGCACCGATACTGCAATTGTGACGGCGAATTGCTGATACAGTCTTCCGGTGATGCCAGGAACAAAAGCTGTCGGGATGAAGACTGCTGCAAGCACGATGGCAATGGCCTTCACCGGCCCGCCGACTTCTTCCATAGCTTTAAGGGTCGCATCACGTGGCGAAAGTCCGTCTTCGATGTGATGCTCCACCGCTTCGACCACAACGATGGCGTCATCAACCACCAGACCAATCGCCAGCACGAGACCGAAGAGTGAAAGAGTATTCACGGTGAACCCGAACATGGGGAAGAGCGCGAAGGTGCTGACGAGCGAGACCGGCACAGCAACCAGAGGAATCAGAGTGGCGCGCCAGCCCTGAAGGAAGATAAACACAACTAGGATGACCAGGAGGAGGGCTTCCTCGAGTGTCTTCTTAATTTCCACCATGCCCTCGGTCACGGCGAGGGTTGTGTCCAGGCAAATTACGTAATCCAGATCCGCGGGAAATTTTTGGGACAATTCCTTGATTCGTTTCTTCACGCCGTCAGCCGCCGCGAGCGCATTCGAACCGGGCAGCTGATAAAGCGCGACAATCGCGGCTGGCTTCCCATTGAGACGGCCACTGAGAGAATAGTTCTGGCCGCCAAGCTCGATTCGACCGACATCTTTTAGGCGCACCATCGAGCCATCCGGATTTGAACGGACCACGATGTCGCCGAATTCTTGCTCCGTCTCAAGACGACCCTGCGCCCGCACCGCATAGGTAAACTCCTGGCCTTTCGGCACGGGCTCACCACCAACCTTGCCGGCGGGATTGACCGCGTTCTGCGCGTTTACCGCATTGACGATTTCCGGAATGGTTAGGCCAAGTTCGGCCAGTTGGTCGGGCTTGACCCAAATACGCATCGCGTATTGCCCCGCGCCGAAGACCGAGACACTGGCAATACCTTTTACGCGGGTGAACTCATCGTTCAGATTGATGTTCGCATAGTTCGCGAGAAAAATGTTATCGTAGGTTCCTTTCGGGGAGTAGAGAGCGAACATGATCAACGGCGATGAGGTCGATTTTTGCACCGTGACGCCGAACTTGTTCACGTCCGATGGCAGCTGCGAGCTCGCCTGGTTGGTCCGCATCTGGGTGAGGATCTGGTCGGTACTCACGTTGGTTCCGACCTCAAAATCTACCGTCAGTTTCAGCGTGCCGTCGTTGCCGTTGACCGACTGCATGTAATTCATGTTGTCGACGCCGCTTATCTGTTGTTCGATCGGTGTTGCTACTGACTTCTCGACAGTCAGCGCGTCAGCGCCGGTGTAAGTCGTTAAGACCTGAATTTCAGGCGGCACGATGTCCGGGAACTGCGCGACCGGCAGCCGCAGATAAGTGATGATGCCGATGATCGTCATCACGATTGAAATGACCATCGCAACAATTGGGCGGTTAACGAAGAACTTGGACACGGTCCTTACCTCGCTGCCGTTTTCGCCTCGTCGTTAGTCTCCTTCGGCTTCTCCGCGGGCGGTGTCCATGGTTTTGCCGTCACCGGAGCCCCTGCTTTTATTTTTTGCAGACCCTCGACCACAACCTTTTCGCCGGCTTTCAGTCCGGATGAAATGACCCAGTCGGTTCCGCTGCGGACGCCGACTTTCACCGGACGAATCTCGGCTTTTCCATCCGAGCCGATGACGCCGAGTTGATAGCTGCCTTGCACCTCAGCAACTGCGCGCTGCGGCACGACGACGGCATCCTTAAGGACGTCTGCAACGACTCGTGCCTGAGCATAAAAGCCGGGGCGAAGCAGAGCGCCCGGATTGCGGATCAACGCAGTGACCTTAATCGTTCCCGTGCTCTGGTCGACTTGTCGATCAACCGCAAACAACCGAGCTTTGTTAGGGAAGGTTGAGCCGTCCATGAGAATCACCTCGATAGTCTCAGGCCGCTGATCCACGGGTTTATTTAACATCTCCTCAGCGCGCTTGTGGAACATCAGGTACTCTGTTTCGCTGACTGGGAAAATGACCTTGGCAGGGTCGAGGGTTGAAACCGCGGTGAGCTCAGTGTTGCCGGCGCCCCCAACCAGATTGCCCACTTGAGCCTTTGCCAATCCGGCGATGCCATCAACTGGGGAAGTGATGTGACAGTAACCGAGATTGATTTGCGCATTTTCGAGCGCGGCCTCCAACGCCTTGACCTTGGCCTGGCTCGCCTCGTTCAGCTGCGTTTTGTTGGTGTATTCCTGGACGGAAACCACCTTTTGATCAAAAAGCTTTTGCTCTCTTTCGGCCTCAGCTTTAGCCGCGAGCGCGGCAGCCTTGGCCTGCTCGAGGTCGCTTTTCGCCTGGGCCACCGCCGCTTCATAGTTTCGCGGATCGATTTCGAAAAGTGGCTCCCCTTTCTTGACGATAGAACCTTCCTCATAACTGCGTTTAATCAGCCGTCCCTCAACCTAGGCGCGAATGTCAGCGTCGTTCGAACCGTCGATTGTTCCGATCCATTGCCGGTAAACCGGCACGTCGCGCGTGGCCGCCGGCATCACCAAAACCTCCGGTGGAGCAGCCGACGCAGCTTCTTTTTTGCCGCAGGCAACCAAGCCGGCCAAAAGGGCAGTGATGACGAGTACGCAGCCGGCAAACAATGGGACTCGAGTGCTCATAGATGTGCGGAGTGCGAGAACGGAAACTCCAATCTTGTTCCGGCTGGGAGGATTGCGCCGAAGCAAGGCGATCCCGCCATGAGCCAATTACATAACGCCAAAATGGGTCTCTTGTTCATACGGATTCCATTCAATGAATACCAATACTTGCGCGTGACCGTCTGAACCCACCGTTACTCTGCGGGAGGGTGTTTTGACCGAATATTGGACTTTGGGCTTATGTGAACGTCGGCGAGGGCACGACATGATTGCAAAGGTCGCCCGAAACCTGCTTACAAAAGGAGGCCAATATGCCCGTTCAAGTTGAATACCAGCCTAACGACACCTGCGTGCTGCACATCAGCGGAACGTTGAAACAATCCGAGTTTGCCGCCACCCAAAAGGATCTTGCCCAGAAAATTGACCTTGGCTCAAAGCCGCGCGTGCTCGCAATCGTGGAAAATTTCGAGGGCTGGGAACGCGGGGCAGATTGGAATGATCTCGATTTCCTGGTGACGCACAGCGGCGACATCGCGCGAATCGCGATCGTTGCCGATCCCAAATGGGAGACGCAGGCGCTGGCCTTTGCCGGCTCGGGCGTGCGCAAGGCTCCGGTGAAGTTTTTTCCGTCTGATGAAATGGACCAGGCTCGACGCTGGATCGTTGGCTGAGCCCGGGTTTATTTTTTCATCAACTTCTGTTTCGCGGCAGCCAGCTCCTTGAGCTTTTTCTCATCCACCTTCGGATAAGCAAGATCGAGATCGGCCAGGGCGTCGATAACGGCTGCGGCAACGACCACACGGGTGAACCATTTGTTGTCCGCGGGCACAACGTACCAGGGCGAATGCTTCGTCGCCGTTTCCCGAATCAAATCTTCGTAGCATTCCATGTAGTCGTCCCAGTAATCGCGCTCCGCCGCGTCGTTCGCGGAGAATTTCCAGTTCTTTTCCGCGTTTTCGATCCGCTCGAGAAAACGGCGCTTTTGTTCTTTCTTCGACACGTGGAGAAAGAATTTGCGAATTACGACGCCGTTTCGACTCAGATATTGTTCGAAATTGCGAATGTCCTCGAAACGTTCCTGCCAAACATGTTTGCCCACCAGCTTTGCCGGGAGTTTCTGTTTGGCGAGAAATTCCGGATGCACGCGGACAGCGAGCACTTCCTCATAATAACTGCGATTAAAAATACCGATGTTGCCGCGGTTGGGCAGACATTTCACGCAACGCCAAAGATAATCATGTTCCAGATCGTCCGAGGTGGGTGACTTGAAGGAAAAGACCTGGCAGCCCTGCGGATTGATGCCGGACATCACGTGCTTGATCGCGCCGTCTTTGCCGGCCGCATCCATTGCCTGAAACATCAGTAACACGGCCCAGCGGTCTTGCGCGTAGAGTTTGTCCTGCAATTCAGCGAGCACGCTCACACCCATCGCGAGTGCTTCCTTGGCCCGTGGTTTGTCCTCTTCCTTGCTCAAGCCCAGTGTGTCGTCCGGATCGATATCCTTTAGCCGAAAATCTTTCCCCTTCGTGATCCGAAACGGTTCAGCGAACTCACGCGCTCTCTTAATCAGTTTTTTCGTTTTCATAGCTTTGGTCCCTAGTTGGGCCGGCAAGAACCTTCCCGAGAGATTGCGCGCGCCCAAGTCAGCCGGAACATTGGACTTTAGGCCTATCTTCCCGCGCCTTGTTCCTGGCCCGAAGGAATCGTTGAGCCGCTAGTTTTTGGAAAACGCGGCCTGAACACCGGCGAGAAATTCATCATCGTCCACCGGCTTGATGAAAAAAGCTTCGGCGCCAGTCCGGATCACTTCGGAGCGAACAGCCGGATCATCTTTGCTGGTCACAACAACAATGCGGCTCGCAGGCGAAATGGTTTGCAATCGCTTCTGCACCTCGAGTCCGCTCATCCCCGGCATCAAGATGTCGAGGACGACGACTTTCGGCTGACACGTTTCAGCATGACGCAAAAATTCCACCGGATCAGTGAACGAATCGACCTTCCAACCGGCCGACGACAAAAGGCGGCTGGTCGCTTTCACGACTGACGCGTCATCATCGAGTATGCAAACCGCCCTTGTCCGGATGTCGGATTTTACAGATGCTTCCATGTTTCCCGTCCTCTATCCCGCTTCAAAGCATAGGGCGCGCCCGCGGGATGAGTTTAGTAGTTCACCTCTAGAAACGAATCTCGCCGCGCTATCGGTCTTATTTTCAACCCAGAAAAAAGTTTTCGTCGTCCGAATCAATGTGGACCCGAACCGCATGCGCAAGAGTAGCGGATGTTAAGTCAAACAAGCCATTAGACTTTCGTCGTAGGACAAGTGGCGAACAAAACGATCAGATTATTTCTGATGGTTGGGGTACCGTGGAGAGGCGGAGAGCGCGCTTGCAACCAAATTCAGAAATTTTTCGTCATCGAAAGGTTTTTTCAGGAATCCGAATGCGCCGGCCTGCATCACGGTTGCTTCGGCGTCCGGATCTTCGTGACCGGTAATGAAAATCACGCGAGTTTGCGGCGACTTCGCGCACAAGTGACCGAGCAGTTCCATACCGGTCATGCGTTCCATCCAAATATCGAGAACCGCCACCGCTACTGCATTACTCGCGAGATATTGAAGAAACGGTTCCGCGTCTTCGAACGCGTTAACTTCGAAGCCGGCGGATTGAAGCAAGCGCGTGACTGCTTTTCGCACCGAGGGATCGTCATCAACCAGACAAACAACTTCGGCAGAAGAGGTTGGGTTTTGTCGTTTATCGAGTGAGGTCGTTGCCGCCACGAACCTCGATTAGACAGCCGCGAATCAGGATTGGCACTTAGACCTTAGTCCCATTCTTCGCCGCAACCACAATGCCCGCAGTTTGCACGAGCCGAACCAGCTCCGGCACTGATGTGACCCCGAGCTTTTGCATGACCCGCCCGCGATGGACTTTCACCGTTTTCTCCGCCATGCCGAGCTCGCCACCGACTTGTTTGTTCAACATTCCAGTGACAACGAGCTGCATTACTTCGAATTCGCGTGGGGTCAGCAAATCGAGCAATTGGCGTGCTCCATTTTTTTCCGCGTTGCGCTGGCGTTGATCGTTCGAGCGCTCCAAGGCTTGCTCGACACAATGCAAAAGCTCGCGAGGTTTGAACGGCTTCGGCAGGAAATCAACCGCTCCATTCTTCATCGCTTGCGCGCACATCGGAATATTTCCGTGGCCGGTGATGAAAACGAGTTGTTCTTCCCGACGCCGATCAAGTAGCGCTTGCTGAAAGTCGATTCCGTTCAAACCGGGCATTCTTACATCGACAATCACGCACGCGGCGCCGGGATGAGGGACGCGATCCAGAAAATCCGATGCGGATTCAAAGACTTCCGCATCGTAGTTGGCTGAGCGCAACAACCGCTTGAGACTTTTTCGGACCGATTCGTCATCGTCGATCACGAAAACGGTTCCATTGGGAGTGCTCATTGTTTGGCCTCCATTGTGGCCGGCAACGTGAAATAGAAGCAAGCCCCGTCTCCATTCAAGTTCTGAATGTCGATCTTGCCGCCGTGCGATTCAATGATCGAGCGCACGATGGCCAGACCCATCCCGAGCCCTTCCTCTTTCGTCGTGAAGAATTGATCGAACAGATGTTCGCGAACCTCATCCGGCACGCCATGACCGTGATCGCGCACTGTGACCCTAATCGTGGATGCACCGTTCTCGGTGGAGATCGTCACTTTGCGCTTATCAACAGGAACATCCCGCATCGCGTCGTAAGCATTCATGACCAGGTTGATGAGCACCTGCTGGATCTGAATTGGATCGCCCAGAATCGGCGGCAGATTTTCGGCAAGGGAAACCTGCAATTCGCACGAGCGTGAAATCGTGTCCGGTTGCACGATGTGGGCGACCCGATTGACCGCGTCGTTCATGTCGATCCGTTCGCGCGTCACGGCGCCTTTCTTGATCGTGTTTCGAATATGCGCCATCACCTCACTCGCGCGCCGGCCGTCCGCGACGATGTCTGCCAGAATTTCATGCATCTCGCGAAGATCGACATCTCCGCGATCGATAAAGCGCTGGCCCGCGTTCGCGTTACTAATGATCCCCGAAAGCGGCTGATTAAGTTCGTGTGCGATTGAGCCGGTCATTTCGCCGAGCAGACTGATCCGGCTTAAGCGATTAATTTCCTCGCGATTCTTGCGCGCCTGTTCTTCAGCAGCGTGGCGAGCCAGCTTTTGTTCGGTCACGTCCATCGCCACGCCGAGCAAGCGTGCAACGTTTCCGTTTTCATCCAGGATGCATCGCGCGCGGCCGACCATCCAACGCACAGTCCCATCCGGAAGCATAACGCGATATTCCAGATCATAACCGCCCTTCGTCTCAACAGCCCGGTCACGTGCGACATCGCTTGAGGCAATGTCCTCCGGATGGGCGCGGGCGCGAAACTGTTCGTAGCTCACTGATTCAGATGGATCGAATTGAAATAGCTCTCGTAATTTGTCCGATACCCAGAACCTGTCGTTTACTAAATCCCGCTCCCATACGCCGAGATGTGCGGCTTCGGCCGCGAGCGCGACCGTTTCCTCAAACTCATGCAACGCTTGTTGTTGCTCGAGCAAATCGGATACATCGACGCAAGCGCCGATGTATCCGCGAAAATTTCCGCGCGTACCAAAGTGCGGCACGCCGGTGTCCGTGACAAATCGATATTCGCCATCGTGCCGCCGTAATCGGTATCTCATGTTAAAGGGCTTCCGCGCCGTAAACGCATCGGCGATCGTGCTGAAACAAAATTCTTTGTCATCGGGATGAACGTTTTCCACCCAGCCATCGCCAAGATCTTGTTCCA
>Ga0066903_100002025_pt1 | contig 15468 bp, 11 predicted proteins | sample PanSoiMetaGPlot1_FD_67491 | JGI IMG/M metagenome (GOLD analysis project Ga0066903, IMG submission 67491) | Tropical forest soil microbial communities from Panama analyzed to predict greenhouse gas emissions - Panama Soil - Plot 1 (version 2) | ecosystem: Environmental > Terrestrial > Soil >...
GTGTCAGCGTTGTTCCTCGGGCTGGCGGCGCTGGTCCTCGTCCTGGCCTGCGTGAACCTGGGAAATCTCCTGATGGTCCGCGCGATCGGGCGCGCGAAAGAGATGGCCGTGCGCGCAGCGCTGGGCGGCTCAAGGACCCGGCTCCTTCGCCAGTTGCTCACCGAAACTGCCGTCCTGGTGGTTCTCGGGACCGTGTCGGGACTTGTCCTGGCCGCCTGGATTGATCGCGCGTTCGGCACGACGGAAGTGCAAGGCATCCCGATTCACCTCGAGGCGCATTTCGATTGGAGGGTCTTCGGGTACAGCCTGGCTGCGACGGCTCTGACGGGCCTGATGCTCAGCGTGCTCCCCGCTCTGCGTGGGTCACGCGCCAAGCTGGCCATGGTGTCGCGCGAAGGCGGGCAGCGATTCTCCGCCGGAAGCCAACGCGTGCGCGGCGCGCTGGTCGCGGTGCAGATCGGCGGCTCGTTTCTGTTGCTGATGATAGCGGGCCTGCTGGCCCATAGTCTTGAAAACGCCCAGCGGCTCGATCTCGGCTTCGACCCCGCTCACGTGGTCAATTTCAGCCTGGATCCCCGCCATCTTGGTTACGACGCCGTGCGAGGGGGAGAGTTCTTCCAGCAGACGCTGCGCCGCGTACGGGCGCTTCCGGGCGTTGAGTCTGTGAGCCTCGCTTGCTGCGGCCCGATGAGTCCGAGCCCGTTGTTTGCGCCGATGCGGATCGAGAGCTCCGCCGAGCAAGAGCGCTCGCGGCAGCCCGACCCGGTCATCTTCTTCAACCAGGTCTCACGCGACTTCTTCGAGACGCTCCGGATCCCGATCTTGCGGGGCCGGGCGTTCACCGGTTTCGACGGCCGGGACGCGCCGCGCGTCGCGATCATCAACCAGACGATGGCGGAACGCTTCTGGCCCGGCAAGGATCCCATCGGACAGCGGTTTCAGTTCGCCGGCGACTCCCGCGGCTCGATGCACGTCATCGGCGTCGTCAAGGACGGCAAGTACCTCGGGATTTCCGATCCACCGCAACCGTACTTTTACGTTCCCCTCGAGCAGAATTACGGATCGAGCGAAGTGTTGCTCGTCCGTTCGGCGGCGGCTCCGGAAAGCGTCATTGCGGAAGTTCGGAACGAAATCCGCGGGCTGGCGCCCGGTCTGCCGGTGACCGGCGTGGAGACGATGCTGCAACAGCTCGATGAAAGCGCGGGCTTGGGGTCCCTTCGCAGGAGCGCGCTCCTGGCGGCTGCGCTCGCTGGGTTCGGGCTGGCGCTCGCGCTGGTCGGCCTATATGGCGTGACTTCGTACACTGCGGCCCAGCGCGCGCACGAAATCGGCATTCGCGTGGCGCTGGGCGCGCCGGCACGCAGTATTCGAGGACTGGTTCTGGGGCAGGGGGCGATAGTCGTCTGCGCCGGCATCATTGCGGGCGTTGCGCTGTCGGTCGCGTCGGCGCCGATCGTGGGCCGTTTCCTCGTTGGCATCAGCCCCAATGACCCGTGGACATACGCCGAAACAGCCCTTCTGGTGGTTTCCGTCACGCTGGCGGCGTGCTATCTTCCCGTGCGTCGAGCCATGCTCGTCGATCCCCTCGTGGCGCTGCGCCAGGAATAGCCGGGATCCTCGGAGGGACACCATGCTCATCGGCGCACACTCCATCATCTACAGCAAGAATCCCGATGCCGATCGCGCGTTCCTAAGAGACATTCTGAAGCTTGCCAACGTCGACGTGGGCGGCGGTTGGCTCATCTTCGGACTGCCCCCGGCGGAAGTCGCGGTGCACCCTTCTGAAAAGAACGACGTGCACGAGCTGTATCTGATGTGTGACGACGTCGAAGCGTTCGTTGGGGAGATGCAGAAACGTCAGATCGTCTGCAGCCCGGTGAAAGACCAAGGCTGGGGGTTGCTTGCGCAAATCACGCTCCCCGGCGGGGGGCACCTCGGGATCTATCAACCGCGGCATGCGCGGCCACGGGCGATGAGCGCCGCGAGCGCGCGCAAGACCGCTTCACCCAAGAAGTCTCGGAAGCGCGCAATTGCCCGGCGGGGCAAGTCGCTCGCCAGATCCAGACGGTAATGGCTGCTCGAACACGGTCGAGCAAAGTTGCTTGCTGACTCGCTTTGTGTTGGATAGTGTGTTCGGTATGAGCCAATCCACCGTACGACGTCGAGAGTTTCTCAAGGCGATGACCGCACTCGGCGTGGCCGGTTTTCCTCTTGCGCGGCTCGTAAGGGGGAACACGAAGACGGCCTACGATCCCACGTCGAAGTTCGACATCACCGTAAGTGATCTCCAGTTCCGCCGCAATTCCGCCGGGCGGATGTTGATGGCCCGGATCTACCAACCGGCCGGCGCGGGCCCCTTCCCCACGGTGCTCGACTTGCACGGCGGCGCCTGGAACACCAAGGATCGGCATGCGGAGGAACCGATGGATCGCGCGGTCGCGACCAGCGGCGTGCTCGTGGTTGCCATCGACATGACGCTGGCGCCGGAGGCGCCGTATCCGGCGTGCATCCAGGACGCGAACTACGGCGTGAGGTGGCTCAAGCACAACGCGGCCCGCTGGCATGGCGACGGATCGGCGATCGGCATCTACGGGAGCTCGAGCGGCGGCCATGTCGCCGAACTGCTCGGTATGCGCCCGCACGATCCGCGCTACAACGCGATCCCGCTGCCGGAAGCGCCAGGAACGGACGCGACGGTGGCGTACGTGGCGACGCGGTCGCCGATCAGCGACACGTACGCGCGCTTCCAGAACGCGGAACGTATGAAGCGCGAGAGTATGGTCAAGAACAACACGACCTTCTTCAAACCGTGGGACGCGATCTTCGAGGGCAACCCGCAACAGATCCTCGATCGCCACGAAGCGGTCACGCTGGTGCCGCTGCTCATCATGCAGGGCGAGCTCGACGACAACGTGCTCCCAACTGTTCAGGAGAAGTTCGCCGCCACATACAGGGCAGCCGGCGGCGACTGCCAGTTCCACATCTTCGAAGGCTGCGAGCATGAGTGGGTGGCGAAGCCGGGACCGCAGACCGATCGCGCCCGAGAGATGGTCAAGGCGTTCATCGCGCAGCAGCTGAAAACATAGCGGGCGTCGCGGGCCCCGGCCTGCGCCGAGACCATGTGGATCTTCATCGTCGTCGGCTTCGGCATCATCGCGCTTGCCCACACTGCGCCGGCGCCCTTCCTGCTCGACGCGCTGGCCGGCCGGCGCGCCGTGTGGCACATGCCTCGCCGCGACCCGCCGACGATTTACCTGACCTTCGACGATGGCCCGAACCCGACGACGACGGGAGATCTGCTGGACGTGTTGGCGCGCGAGGGCGCGCACGCAACGTTCTTCCTGATCGACCGTCACATCACCGATCAGACGACGCCGCTCGTGGCTCGGATGTTTGCGGACGGGCACGCGGTGGCCCTTCATTCCCATACCAGAAAGTACATGCTGATGACGCCGGAGACCCTTGCAGGCACCCTGACGGCCGCGGCGGATCACATCGAGCGTGAGACCGGCCAGTGTCCATGCCGCGCGTTTCGGCCCCATGCGGGCTGGCGTTCCGGTTCCATGTTCGAGGGGTTGCAGAAGATTGACTACCGGCTGGTGGGATGGGGCTGGATGCTGTGGGACTGGAACTGGTTCCGACCTCGGACGGCGGACGCCATCGTCACGCGCGTGCTCGCGCGGACGCGAGCCGGGGATATCGTCGTCATGCACGACGGCGATGAATCGGCGCCATTCGCAGATCAGCGTCAGACGGTGGAGGCCACTGCGCGGTTGATCCCCGAATTGCGGGCGAAGGGGTTCGCGTTCGGGACGATTTGCGATCGCTGACGTCAGGTGCGCTCGAGCCGGCGCCCGAGCACGGCAAGCTTTTCCGCCACAATCTCGATCTGGAAGGCGGTCGCCGGCGCGCGATAGAACATGGTAAGGTCCGGGTCGGTGAGCCCTTCGAGCGCGAGCAGCTCGCAGGTGCGGCGGACCTGGGGGCCAAACCGCTGTTCATAGAGCAGCGCGGTTCCCGCATCATAGCGGAGCACGGCGTCGACGTCGTGCTGCCAGGTCGACGGCATCGGGTGCGGCGGGGCCGAGCGGGCCCGGTCGCGCAGGAAGTTGACGATGTTCGCCGAGAGTCCGATGGCCGCCAGACGCAACGCCGTCTTTTGCGCTCTCACGAGATAGTCGAACTGCTTCTCGTGAACCCACAGGCGGCCGCTGTACCAACCCATACCCGCGACGAGGATGGTCACCGTGGCCGCGAGCCGCGCCTCCCGGCCGAGGCGCGCTCCCGATGTGATCACGAACGTCAAGACGGTCACAATGACGAGGATGGCGGCCAACCCCAACGATCGATCCGCGATCGCCACGGCAGGCGGCGTGAGCGCGTCGGCGGCCAGGGTGACTGCGAGGAGGGCCAAGACGGCCGAGCAGATGGCTGCGCGCCAGATGCGTTGCACAGGGGCCATGGCTAATGGTAACGGCTGATGGTTGACCGCCGACGGCCGATGGTCTGATTGCTGTGGGAGCGTCGTTGCTCAGCTGCGGTCGTAGAACGGCGGCGGCTCGATGCCGAGGGCGCGCATGTACACGTAGCCTTGACCGCGGTGATGGATCTCATTGTCGATGACGTACAGGATGAGATCGTGCAGGGCGCCGGTGTACTGACCGAAGGCGGTGAGCGTTTCGAGAAAGCGCTTCGGCGGAACTTGTCGCCAGAGGGCATTGAGCTCGTCGGTGCTCTCATCCCAGAGGCTGAGCAGCTCCTGCTTGGGGCGTGGCGCACGATCGCCCGAGGCATTCCAATCGCCCGAAACGGCGCCGCGCAGCATCGGCACGGCCATCATGACCATCTCCAGCGCGAGGACTCCGAAAGGACGCATCCCGCCCACCGAGAACGTAAAGAGCTTGTCCTCGGGGAAGGCGACGATGACACGGCGCGTCAGTCGCCGATGGCCCTGCCAATGGGCGAGCAACGAGTCGGGCGTGATAAACGGCGATGAGTCAGGCGACACTGAGACCTCCCGATCGGGTGAGTCTACGGGATGATCACGACGGGCGCTCTCCAAAAGGCGACCTTCTGCGCCGCGGGATCAAGCACGGAGAGTTGGAGCTCGTAGCGGCCTGGGGCCAGTGTCTCGAGGGGCACAGTAAACCGCAGGGGGACGGCCGGCTCGTGGCTCGGAGGGACGGCCAGGGGCGCCGTCTCGTACGTCTTCGCGCTGCCGTGATAGAAGCTCACGAACGCGACGAGCGCGCGCGGCTGTGCAGCCGTCGCGCCGCGCTGGTAGGCCTGCGCGAACACGTACAGGTCGCGGCTCCTGTTGAAGACGCGCGTGACGCTGGGAATCAACTTCTGCCCGCCGTAGACCAACGGATTGGCGACGTCGGCGGCGACCTTCTGTTTCGCGTTGTAAAGCGCATCGCCGAGCGGCACGCGCTGGCTGCTCAGGATCACCGTGCTGATCGGGATGCGCGTCTGCTCGCGGTTCAGATTGGGGATGGCGAAAACGGTGTGATAGGTGCCAAGCCGGCCCGTTTCCGCGTCGCGGGCGAGGAACTTGATCGCGTATTTGCCCGGGAGCAGCGTAAATCCTGTCTCGTATTGCACGGGCCGCTTTGCGAGCTGGGCTGCGGTTTCGCCCGTCAACTTGATATCCACCTTGTCGCGGACGTTCTGGACGGTGACGCCGTACTCGTCCTTGACCTCTCCGATGAAGTCGATGACGGTGCGTTGGGCGCCATTGCGTCTGGCCAGCGACAATTCGGCCCCTGGAATCTTGACCGCGACAGGCACGAAGTATTCGGCGCTGTTCAGTTGAAAGTAATTCACCTCCATCGCGATTGTGATGTCGGTCACGGGGTTCTCCAACATCAGGGCGTCCTCGAGCTGGCGCTCTTTGTCCGCCGCGGTGAATTTCGCGAACTCCTTGTCGGCGAAATACCCCTGGCGATACGACAGATCCGCCGCCAGGCCGCCGGCCAGCGAGACGCGAGTCCGGTGAAAGCGGCCGTCGTTCGCCGCGTGGAGGCTGTAGTAGCCGATGATGTAGTAGCTGGTCACCGCGCGAGCCGCGCGTACGATGCCGAGCGACAGATCGTTCTCGTCGAACATCGCGTTGCCGCCGGTGTCCTTTGCGAGCGAATACAGGGTGTCCTGCGATCGCTGGAAGTTGGTGAGGATGGTCTGCGCGAGCTGGCCGGAGAACGTGCCGAGTCCGCCAGGTGACGGCCTCGTCGCGTCGCCGAGCGGCGCCTGGGCGACCAACCCGCGCGCGTCAATGGGAGAGATCGCCACATTGGCGCGAATCGCGGCGTTGGTGGTCGCGCGCAGTTGCGCCTGGTTGTCGGTGCCGTTGAGTCTCAGGCCACTCGCGAAGTAGACGAGCGACTTCTGCTCGGGGTGCGGGCGGAGCATCGTGACGGCCGTCTGGAGCGCCGACAACTGGCGGTCCGTGTTCAAAATGCTGAATTCGGCATCGTCCTGGCCGAAGGCGGTGCCGATGTCCGCATTGTCGGGGATTCCGTCTCCGTCCTTGTCGTCGCCGTAGATCAGCGTCTGCATCACCTCGTGGAGCTGGGCGCGATCGGCTGTGAAATCCTGCTTGAGCCGCACCGCGCCGCCGCCGAACGTCATGATGGCGATGAGGTCTGACGGCTGCATCTGCACGTCGATGAACTTCAGCGCCGCATTGTAGGCGCGTATCTGATCGGCCGGCGGCATGGCCGTCAGATCAAAGTACAGGATCAGCAGGCGGCGGTCACGGAACCGCGAGGTCGGCGAGGTCGCATCGTTCGGGCGAGCCGCGTCGCGCGGGTTGGACGGGGCAATCGGCTCGGTCGGCCGGGTTGCATCGACCGAGTCAGGCAACTCGGCCGCACGTGTCGCGGGCGCCTCGCTGCCGGGCAGTCGCTCGAATTCGACGAAGCTGATCGTCTGCACTTCGCCGTCTTCAGTGACGATGAAGTCGTTGGCCGTCAAGCCCTCGATCGGTCGCCCGGCTTTGTCCTTGACGGTCACAGTCTGGACGATGAGTCGCGTTCCGGTGCGAAACGTCGGCCGCTCGGGCGGCTGGGCGGCGATCGGAACCGATGGAACCTCGATGGCGGCAACGAGGACGATGGCAATGATCACACGAGGGGCGAGACGTGCGATGCCCCGCAGGAGCGTTGAGCGGCTCATGCGTTAGAACCTCAGGCGAAGGCTGACCTGCAACTTGCGCATCGGATTGGCGAGCGTCGGTAGGCCGAATTGCGGGCTGCCGAAGGTCGTGTTGACGGCCGCGTACGTGACGTGGTTGAGAACGTTGGTCGCGTTGAGGCGCCAATCGAGCGTCAGCCGATCGCCCCACTGGAAGATCCGTCCAATCCCGGCGTCGAGTGAGAATTGGCTGGGCCCGGTGATGGAGTTGCGCCCGGCGTTGCCCCACTCGCCCGAGGCGGGCGTGCTGTAGGCCGATGGGTTGAGGAAGTACCCGCTGGGCACCTCGCCGGCGGCCGTCAGGTTGACATCGGGCCGGATGGTACCCGTGATGCCGGTCCCCGCCACGGATGTCAGATACACGGGCGTCAGCGGAAGCCCGCTGCCGGCGGAGAGCTGGGCGGTGAACGTCCAGCCCTTCAACAACGATCCTCGCGCACCGTCCACAAACGCGCCGCCTGCGACGCCGACACCCGTGGTGAACTGGAACTGTGCTGTCGCGAGGTGCCGCTGATCGAAGTTCGAAGGTCCCCATTCAGCGTCGAGGTGCCGCCAGTCCTGCGCGATGGCAGCTCCGCTCATGTTCACTCCGGTAAACGCGCCCGCATTGTCGGTCGCTTTCGAGAACGCGTACTGGACCGTCGCCGTCAGGCCGTTGCGCATCCGGCGACGTAGCTGGAGCGTGCCGGTTTGCCGGTGCGATTCGCCGTTGGATGCGAGGTACACGAAGCCGGCCGGACAAGACGAACACGGATTCGCAGCGCCGATCGGCTCTGTGTTGGGCAGAAACTCCTGCATGAGATGACTCCCCTTTGTGCCCAGATAGGTCGCCGTCAACGTGAGCGACGCGCGGAGGTCGCGCTGCACGAGGACCTGCCAATTGTGGGCGTAGCCGACGCGGAAATCGGGATCGACGGCAAAGGTGTTGGTGAGGCTGCCCGGAGCGGCGATGAAGCCGTTGGCCAGCGTGAGCGGGTTGGCGGCGCTGTTCTGTAAGCTGAGCGTGTTCGAGACCGGCGGCTGCTGAGCCATCAGCAGCGCGATCGGCTCGTACACCGAGGTGTTCCGGTACATGCCGTAGCCGGCGCGGATGACGAGCGAGGAGCCGGGGACGGGGCGCAGCGCCATGCCCACGCGGGGCTGGAATCCTCGCCAGTCAGGGCGCACCAGTGAAGCGGGATAGTGTTGCCCCGTGAGCGCCCCGACGGGATCGGTCGAGAGCACGGGGCTGACCGCCGTGAAATCGGGCGCGATATCCAGATTCGCGAGACGGCCGTAGAGCTCTGTGACAGGAGCTTCGAATTCCCAGCGGATGCCCGCGTTCACCGTCAAGGTCGGGCTCATTCTCCAATCGTCGGTGACGTAGGCATCGTACGCAGGCGCACGCAGATACTTGTCGGCATTTCCAAAGCCGATGGAGCTGCTGTGCGGGATCCCGAGGAGGAAGTCCGCCAGGTCGGATCCGGCGAGGCTGCCCGTGAAGGTAAACGTGCCGCGCGCATCCTGTTGCGTGAGCACGTCCCATTGTTGCCGACGAACGTCGCCGCCAAATGTGACATTGTGGCGGCCGTGGGCCCACAGACTCTCGGCGCCCCAGCTGTTGGTCAGGTTGTGATTCGCGAGAGCCTGCGGGCTCGCGAGGCCGGCGATACCGCTCGAGAACATCAGGTTGGGGGGGCCCCAGTTCGGTGGCTCCTGGTTGTTGCCGGTGATGCCGGCCTGGCCCGAGACGTTCGTGCGATTCGCGAAGTAGGGCGTCACGCTCGTCGTCAGATAGGTGAATTGCTCGCGCAAGCGAAGCGACCAGAACTGTGAGAACCGATGAGACCAGTTGATGGTCGTGTCGACGCCTGAAGCGTAGTTCGAATCGAGGAAGCCAAAGATGTTCGTCGTGTCGATCGTCGTCCGCTGGTAGGCGATATTGCCGAAGATCTGGTTGCGGCCGCCGGTGAACATCTGGCTGAACCGTGATTGAAGCGCATCCTGATGCGTTTCGGCCACGACCGGCGTTTCGAAGTTGAAGCGGCCGGAGCCGTCGACGTTCGGCGCTGGATAGTATCCAAGGAGCGACGCGGCCTGCGGACTGATGCGGTCTGATGGGATGATGTTGCCGGGGAACGGCAACCCGGTCGTTGGATCCACGATTTGCACGGGCCGTCCGAGCGCGTCGCGGCTTTGAGAGAAGTCTCCAGCGCGTTCGAGCGCGGTCGGCATCAGAGCCGACGCCGTGCTCGTCTTGTGATCGATGGTCCGTTGGTAGCCGAGAAACAGGTTCGGGCCATTCCGCACCAACCCGGGAATCTTGAGGGGCCCTGCGAACGACGCCAGGATCTGCATGTCGTTGTAAGTAGGCTTGGGCGTCTCTTGACCGGCGAACGAGAACGGGCGGGCGTCAAAGGCGGAGTTGTCGAGGAGCACACCAAGGCCGCCGTTATAAAGGGAACGCGCCCCGCGACGGTTGTTGCCGAAGGCAGCGAGCTGGGCAAAGGGCGAGGCGGCCCCGTTATTGACGCTGCCGTTGATCAGAAACCCCAGAGAGCCGTCATCCGTCGAGCCCGGACTTCGATCGGCATCCGAGAGGGCCAGATCGTTCGTGACGGCTGAGGCGCCGAAGGCTGCGTTCACCTGCGCGCGCTGGAACCCTGTGGATTCGGAAGGCGCGGGTGCCGTTGGTGTCGCCGAAGGCGCGGTTGGCGCCGATGACGCGGCGTCGGGTACTCGGGCCCCGGTGGGTGAAGGGGCGCTGGTTCCTGGGCCGGCGATTTCGTCGACGGGTAAGAGCCGCAGCTCCCAGGTCAGGACGTTCACGCGAGCGGTCGAGGCATCCGCATCACGAGTTCGGGCCGGCGCGTCCGCGCCAATTGTGATGTCCTGCTCGACGGTGACGAAGCCAAGCATCTCGACACGAATCCTCCACACGCCAGGGGTCAGGTCGGGGAGGCGGTAAGTTCCGCTCTCGTCGGTGACGGTTCGCTTTTCGGGTTGCGGATCGCCCGTTACGGCTTGCGGATTGCGAGCACCTGGCGTGGCAGTGACCGTCGCGCCGGGAACCGGGACGTTGCCGAAAGTCACGCGACCGTAATGGTCAGCCGCGAATCCGTGTCGCGCGCTTGCGGCAAGCGCGCAGGCGATCAAGCAGACTGCCCTTCCGCCTCTGAGCCTAATCTTGGGTCGGGTGTTCCGCACGATCGATGACCAGGATCTCGACCGGGCCCTTTTGCGAGTCCAGCTTCAGCCCGAGCTGCTCCCGAACCGCGGTGAAGAGCGACGGGCCGTTTGGATCGATCGGCAGTTCGGGCGCTCCCGGCGGCCGCTGCGGCATCTGGTCGGGTGTCCACGTCAAGTTGGCGTCGAACGTTCCAGTCAGTCCCGTTCGGTCGAGCACGACGCGGCCCGTGAACATCGACAAGCTGTTGGCCAGCTGCGAGAGGGACGCGCCGCCGATCGACATGGTGCCGGGGCCGACTCTGATGCCGCATTGGAGGTTGCCGCCGCTCGATTGCGGCGGCGGCACGCCTCCTCGTCCACGAGCGGACGCGACAAGGGCGGCACAATCGGTGTCGGACCGGCGCAGCTCGGGGCCCAGCCGCCCGTCGCTCCGGGCCAGAACGAGCGCGTACACCGGAAGTTCCTTTGTCTCGGTGTGCGCGGCCAGCTGGAATCGCTCCGCGAGGAGCGCTCGGATCATCAGCTGGAGCCGGGTTGGACGCGTCGGGTCTTGGCGTTCCGCGGAGAACGGATCTTTGACGTCTCCGTTGTCCATCTTCGCCACGACGTCAAAGTGATCGGACCCGATCCAGCTCGGCCCGCCGGAAATCTGAAAGTCCTGAAGCTGATAGGCATTCCGGATCAGCATCCGGAGGGTCACGTTCGTCGCGATGAAGCGGCCCGGCTGATTCTGAATCGCCACCCGTCCGTCGCCCGAGTTATTGAGCTTGATGGACGCGACTTCGAACGTCGGATCGGGGGCGGCCGATTGTGGCGACGCCGATGCTTTGGCGGGCTCGGCCCCGACCTGGGGCGTGCTGAACGCACCGATGACGATGGGCGTGGCGACCGACGCGAGGGCGGCCGCCGCCAACATCAGCCGCCGCCAGCCGTTCAGCCGATCCGCGCGTTGGTTTGTCATGATTCGCTCGATTCGCTCCCTGAGATTGGAACCGGTCACGCCTGCTACGCATGAAATAGGCGACTCGACGTAAAACCGGCACGCTTTGAGAATGCTCTCCGCGTACTCCTGCGGCGCGCTGCCCAGCTGAACGACGTCCTCGTCGCACGCGCGCTCGCGCTCGTCGACCAGGCGGGCGCCGAGCCACCACACCAGCGGATGAAACCACCAAACAGCCTGAACGAGCATGTGCACGGACGTGGCGAGATTGTCGCGGCGCCTGACGTGGCAGAGCTCGTGGGCCAGAATGGCGTCGACTTCCCTCGCCGCAAGGCGTTCGGTGATGCCGCGCGGCCAGACCAGCACCGGGCTCGTGATCCCGAAGATCCCGGGTTCGATCGACGTCTCTGAGGAGACCATGGGCGTGGAGCTCGTCATGCCCGTTATCATCTCGAGTCGACGAAGCGCGGCCAGCTCCGGGCCCCCGAGTACGGGGGACGCCGTACGAACGAGACGGGCGATCCGTCGCCACCGGACGCACCATGTCGACACGATCGCGGCGACGCCGACGCCCCAGATCACGGCAAGGAGAAGGAAGAGCGTCGCTGCCATCGGCTGAAAGAGAGTTGATGAGTCCGGGACGGAGCGAACAGCCGATTGCGTGAAAGGGCGACCAATAGTGTCGATCAGGACTGCGACATCCGGGACCACGGGAAATGCGGGGACCGCTCCGCCTGGCTGCGCGAACGTCGCGGGCCATCTCCATCCGAGACGACTGACAGCGGCCGCGAGTGCGGCGAACGGCATGAGAAACTTCGCCGAGGCCGTCATCCAGAGCCAATAGCGCACCTGGGCGCGATTCCTTCGCAAGATCAGCGTGAGGCCGCCTGCCGCTCCGGCGAAAAGCGTCGATTGCCAGAGATGATCGGCGACGAGACGGCTCGCGGTTGTCAGCGTGGCGAGCGACGGAATGGGGATCATGGCGACTAATCCTGCGCTTCCTTCGAGCCCTTTGCGTCCTTCGTGCCCGTTGTGTCCTTCGTGCCCTTCGTGATCGCGAGCCGTTTGAGCGTGTGCTCCGCCTCCTGAACGTCTTCGATGGTGAGCTTCCCTGACTCAATCAGGTGCGCCATGACCGGGGCCGTCCGTCCCCCAAAAAAGCTCAGGAGCTCGTCGATCAATCGCCGGTGCGCCGCGCGGCGGGAGATCAGGGCGTCGAACACGTGCGCGTTTCCTATCTTCTTGACCCGCCGGACGGCGCCCTTGGCCTCAAGCCGGTAGACCATCGTTTGGACGGTCGTGTAGGCCGGCCGGTCTTTACTTGGGAATCGTTCCTGGATCTCCCGGATCGAGCAGGCGCCGTGGCTCCACAGCGCCTCCATGATCTGGTGTTCGAGCTTCGTCAGTTTCGGCAGCGCCACGTCAGTCTCCGCCAGACGTGGTTAGATCTACTACAGTTGTATGTTGGCCAGCAAGCCCCCGGGGGGTGGCGGTTGGTTCAGCGCGGTGACCTCCCGAGCGTGCGCCGGAGTGGGCGACGACTCATCCCGGCAAGCGCGGTTCGCAAGAGCGCGCGTCGCCGCGATTCGGGGCGGCTTCCTCCGTTTTCTCTCGACCATCCCATGTTCCGCCTCGCCGGCGCCGGTCGTGGGAGCGGCCACGCCCCCGGTGCGCGCGACAAGCACGCCATTCTCGATCGGTGACTCGCAGCGTTCTCTGGGACTCGAGCGCGATCCTGGCGATGCTGGATGCCGACGACTCAGACCATAGGTGCGCCGTTCGGGTGGCGCGTGAGATCGCTTCAGACCGGCGGCCGAGCTTCATCACGAACTACGTCGAGGCCGAAGCTCACGCCCTCCTGGTCCGCAAGCTTGGGCGAATGATCGCGCGTCAATGGCTGCTGACGGGAGGGTTGCCGGTTGTGCGCGCTCTTCCAGCAGAGGAGCAACGCGCGAAGGAGTTGCTGGCGCGATACGCCGACATGGACCCTGTGCGACGCCATCTCGTTCGCCGTCCTCGATGCGCGTCGTGTCACGAGAGCGTTCACCTTCGACCACCATTTCCAGCAGTACGGACGCATCCAAGTCCTGGGACTCGGGCAGTAGGAGCCCGCCTCTTTACAGCGCCAGCTCCCACGTCTCGGCTACGAGGCCTTTCCTGCCGAAGCTGTCGTGCGCCTGTTTCGCCGTGAGCTTGAATCCCGCCTTCTTGTACAGACGACGGGCCGCGCGGAGCTCACTCTGCGTCCACAGCGTGATCTTCCGATATCCTGCCTGCCTCGCGAAGCGCACGCATTCGTCGATGAGCCGCGAACCAATGCCGAGACCGCGCGCCGACGGTTCGACGAACAGCAGTCGAAGCTTTGCCACGAGCTCAGATTTGCGGACGAGGAAGACCGAGCCGACGATCTCGCCGTCCTTCTCCGCGATCCAGCAGCGCTCCTTCGACGGCCGCAGATGCTTCACGAACTCCGCAACGATTTCGGCGGCCAGCGCCTCGAACTCCTCGTTGTAGTTCCATTCCTCCGCGTAGAGAGCTCCCTGCCGGTGCACAATCCACCCCAGGTCCCCTGCGTGCGGGGGCCGCAGCACGTACGACGCGGGCCCCTCCCGCCTCGCGCCGAGCAGTCCTTCGATGACGCGCATGGCCGCCACCAGCTGGCGTTGATCGCGCGCCGGCAGTGTCCCGAGCATCGCCGCCACGTCGTCGTTGGTCTGCTGCTCCAGGCGCGCGAACGCCGCCTGTCCGCCCCGGGTGAGCGACAAATCGGCGCGCCGTCCGTCCGCAGTCGAGCGCGTGCGGCGCACGAACCCGCGCTGGTCAAGATTTCGAAGCATGCGGCTGAGGTAGCCCGGGTCGAGCCCCAGCTCCTTGCCGATATCGGTCGCCGTCGGCTGCTCGTGATGCGCCATCTCGTAGAGCACGCGCGCCTCAGCGAGCGACAACGGGCTGCCGAGCCAGCCGTTCTGCAGGACGCCGATGCGTTTGGTGTAGAAGCGATTGAAGCCGCGGACGGCCTGGACGCGGGCAAGGGAGTCCATGCCGGCCATTGTCAAATAATTACTTGACAATGTCAACAAACGATCCGTGACGCGCAAGAACGAGTAGAATGCGTCCAACGGCGCCGATTCACGCGAACGGCGACCGCGCCGTGTCACTCTCGACGGTGAGCATCTTCAAGGAGGACCTGATCCATGCGACAGGTACCTGCGTCCGGCATTTCTTCGTTCGCCTGTCTGACGAGCATTCCACCATCAGCTTCGAGCTCTCGGTTTGACGCGGGTCGCGCCGCGGGCCGCCGGTGATGACCAGCGTCCGGGAGTTCGCCCGCTTCAAAGCCGAGGGCCGCAAGATCTCCATCGTCACGGCATACGATGCCTGGTCGGCGCGGCTCATCGCCCGCTCGAACGTGGACGCCATCCTGGTCGGCGACTCGGTGGCCATGGTCGTGCACGGCCACGAGACGACTGTGGCGGCGACCGTGCGGCTGATGGCGCTCCACACACGGGCGGTGTCCCGCGCAGCCACGGGCAAGTTCCTGATCGCGGACCTGCCCTTCCTCTCGTTCCGGAAGGGGATCTCGGCGGCGATGGCGGCCGCAGGCGCCCTCGTCACCCGCGGCGCGCAGGCGGTGAAGCTCGAAGGCGCCGACGGCCACGAGCGCATCATCCAGCACATCGTGGAGTCCGGCATTCCCGTCATGGGACATGTCGGCCTGACCCCCCAATCGGTGCATCAATTCGGTGGCTTCCGCGTGCAGGGGAAGACGGACCGGGATGCCGCGTCGATCCTCCGCCAGGCGCACGCCCTCCAGGACCTCGGCTGCTTCTCGCTCGTCGTCGAGTGCGTCCCCTCGGATCTCGCGGCGCGCATTACGTCGCAACTGACGATTCCCACGATCGGCATCGGCGCCGGTCCGTGTACTGACGGACAGGTCCTGGTGCTGCACGACCTCTGGGGCGTGAGCCCCGGGGACGCGACCCCGCGATTCGTACGGCGATATCTCGACGGCGGGCGTCTGCTCACGAACGCGCTCGTCGAGTACGACGCGGATGTCAAGAACGGCACGTTCCCGGCGGCGAACGAGAGCTATTCGTGAAGCGCGAAAGGCAGGAAGTAAGGAAGTAAGGAAGTAAGGAAGTAAGGAAGTAAGGAAGTAAGGAAGT
>Ga0066903_100002026_pt1 | contig 15465 bp, 16 predicted proteins | sample PanSoiMetaGPlot1_FD_67491 | JGI IMG/M metagenome (GOLD analysis project Ga0066903, IMG submission 67491) | Tropical forest soil microbial communities from Panama analyzed to predict greenhouse gas emissions - Panama Soil - Plot 1 (version 2) | ecosystem: Environmental > Terrestrial > Soil >...
GTCGCTCATGGGGGCATTCGCCGCGATCGCGCTGTTCCTCGCCGCGGTCGGCGTCTACGGTGTGATGACCTATGCGGTCCGCCAGCGCACCCGAGAGATTGGCATTCGGATGGCGCTCGGCGCGTCGCCGAGGGATGTGACGCTCATGACGGTCATGCGCACGCTGGGATACTCCTGTGCGGGACTCCTCGGCGGCTTCGTCGTCTCTCTGGCGGCGAACCGGCTGCTGGCGACGTTCCTGTTCGGGATTGGCCCGAGGAGCCCCGCGGTTCTTGTCGCCTCCATCGTGGTGCTGATGCTCGTGGCCGGCCTGGCGGCCTGGATCCCCGCGCGGAAAGCCGCGCGGGTGGATCCGTTGATGACGCTTCGCGGCTACTGAATCGTGATCGCGACGGTCGGCGTGCAGGTCGGCACGCCGCCGCCCACGTTGTTCCCCTTGCGGTTGTTGCCCGCCGACGCGATCGTGCCGGCGCCACAGGCAAACCCGGTCTTGTTGTCGTAGATCCCATTGTTCGAGAGCCGAATCGTGGTGCTGTCGGCAGGTTGGACCGCGACGTCGTTGCCGTCGATCCGCGCGTTCTCGACGTTGATCGAGCTGGTGAACATCCCGTGGATCGCGATCACGTTGTTCGAGAACACGCCGCCGTTGATCGACACCTTATTTGCGTAGTGCACGAGCACGGCGTTGACGAAACCGGCTACGTTGACGTCGTCGACGATGACCTCCGTCGGGATGGTGCTGTCGACGAAGATCCCCTGGCCCTGTCCCGAGTTGAAGCCGTTGAGCTGCAGGTTCCGAAGCGTGACGGTGGGCTTCAGCGAGGCGTCAGGAGGGGATGTGATCTGGATGTGGATGGCTGTGCCGTTTGACGCGAGAATGCTCGCGTGAGTGCCGACGCCGCTGATCGTGATCGGCTTGGTGATCGTGACGGCGTCATAGTTGCCGGGATCGAGCACCATGATCTCACCGCCGGCGTCGGTGTTCGCGATCGCCATCTGAAACGTCCGGCACGGCTGGGTGCGGCTGCAGGGATTGTTGGCGTCGTCGCCGACGCCCGACACCCAGCTGCGATTCTGTGCGAAGGCCGGGCTGCCCAACAACAGGCAGGCCGTGAACACACACGCGGTACGAGTCATGGGTCTCCTTCGAGAGTGTGGGGGGAACGGTCGATACTCTAGCCGAACCAGCTGGACAATTCACGCGGTCCGTCCGGGTCCCTCGCGACGATGACCTGCTCGGTGCGCGTATGAAATTCCACGCGCGCTCTACCGGCCACGCGACAGGTCAGATTCGTCGTCCTGACGGGCGTCCTGGTCGCTGCTGCCGGCCCGGCGATTCGAGCGTCACGCGTCGAACCCGCGACGGCGCTGCGCAACAACTGACGCTCTCGCCGCTTACTCGCGTTCGTACACCTCACCCTCGATGTCGCCGAGCTTGGCCTGCACGAACGCCGCGGCGTCGCGGACGCCCTGGTTGTATACCGGCGGCCCCAGCTCGCGGACGAAGAAGTCGAGCAGCGCCTCGGCGCGGAACGCGCTCAACGTCTCGTCGAACTCCGTCGCGTAGTACGCCGTCAGCGTTTCGAGCAGCGCCGCGCGCCGATCGGACGACAGGCGGATCTTCATCGGGGAGGTCCTGGGTCGGCGGGCCATGGCGTCACCGCGCCGTGCAGCGCGTGTCGTCGCGGTTGACGAAGTAAGCGCGATAGGCGGGGGAGTCGCGCTTCATGCAGCCCGAGAGATTCAGCAGCCGGACGTTGCGGAACTCCACGGGCTGGCTCTCCGCCTGCAGGGCGAGATAGCCGCTGTCGAGCACGGTGCCGTCCTTTTTGATCGTCGGGTCGTAGCCGTTCGCCACGCCGCCGCCGATCATCGGTTTCTCGTACTGCAGCACCGTCTGCCCGTCGATGATGTGGCGGACGCGCTCCGAGCCGAGGACTTCGACCTCCACCGCCACCCACTCGTCGTTGGCGTACACCTTCGACGTGGAGTTGGTGCAGTGCGCCTTCACCATCTCGCCCTTCATGAAGATCTCGGTCCCGGGCGTGCAGACGTTCATCGTCGTCTTGCCGCCGGCCAGCAGCTGCGCCTCGACGGAAATGGGCCAGTCCTGATCCTTGAGGATGGTCTCCGGCGCCTGCGAGTGGACCATCACGCCGCTGTTCAACTTCGCGTACGCAGGCCCGCCCTTCGCCTGCTCGCCGAAGAAGCGGTACTCGACCGCGACGACGTAGTGCGAGAGCTTCTGCTTGTAGAAGAGATGGCCGAAGCGCGCGCCGAACTCGCCGTACTTGTCGTACATCACGCGGATGAGCCCGTTCTCGACGCGGAACGTGTCGGCGTAGTTGTCGCCGACCTCGTGGTGCGCGAGCTTGACGACCCAACCGTCGAGATTGCGGCCGTTGAAGATCGTCTGCCAGTCGGAGGCCGGCGCGGTGCGCCAGTCGGCCGGAGCGGCAGGCTGAAGCGCGAGCAGCAACAGCGCCGTGATGAGAATTCGCATGCCGGCCATCATACCGACATCAGCCGCCGGATCTCTTCGATGTCGACGCTGGACGGCACGCCGAAGCCCCGGCCGTAGCCGAAGTGTTGGGCGACCGTCTGAGCGCCGAAGCGGTCATCGAGGAGTTCGAGGTGATCGGCAGTGATGAGGCCGGGATGCGGCACGCCGCACGCGCGGCTGACCGCGAGCACTTCCTTGCGCAGCGTCATGACGTAGTTCGCGAGGCGCGCCGCTTTCAGGGTCGGGTCGATGCCGCGCACGAGCCAGGGGTGCTGCGTCGCGACACCGGTCGGGCAGTGGTTGGTGTGGCACCGCTGCGCCTGGATGCAGCCGATCGCCAGCATCGCCTCGCGCGCGACGTTGATCATGTCGCAGCCCAGCGCGAACGCGAACACCGCCGCTTCGGGGAATCCCAGCTTGCCGGATCCGATGAAGACGATCTGCTGGTGCACGCCGTGCGCGGTGAAGATCTTCTGCACGCGGCTGAAGCCGACCTTGAACGGCAGGGCGACGTGATCGCTGAAGACGAGCGGGCCCGCGCCCGTGCCCCCTTCGCCGCCGTCGATCGTGATGAAGTCGACGCCGCGCGTCCCGGAGGCCATCAGCTCCGCGAGCTCCTCCCAGAACGTCGCCTCGCCGACCGCGGACTTGATGCCGACCGGCAGTCCGGTTTCGGCGGCCAGCAGCTCGACGAAGTCGAGCATCTCGTCGGGATTCCGGAACGCGCTGTGCGCCGCGGGGCTGATGCAGTCGCGATCCGTCGGGATGCCGCGGATCTCGGCGATCTCGCGGCTGATCTTGGCGCGCGGCAGCACGCCGCCGAGACCCGGCTTGGCGCCCTGACTGAGCTTGATCTCGATCGCGCGGATCTGCGGACAGCGCGCCACCGTCTCTTTCAGCTTCGCGAGGCTGAACCGGCCGTCAGGCTCGCGGCACCCGAAATACCCGGTGCCGACCTGCCACACCAGATCGCCGCCTTGCAGGTGATGCGACGAGACGCCGCCTTCTCCCGTGCTCTGGAGGCAGCCGGCGATCTTCGCGCCGCGGTTCAGGGCTTCGACCGCAGGGCCGCTCAGCGACCCGAAACTCATGCCCGAAACGTTCACGACGGAGGCCGGCCGGAACGCTTTGGGCCTGCGGCGCGCGGCGCCGAGCGTCTTCGCGCACGGAATCCGGTAGTCGGGATCGTAGGCCGGATCGCCGGGATAGTAGGTCTGCAACGGAAACGTGTGGTGTTTGATGATCAGATAGTTCGCCCGCAACTCCATGTCGTTGTCGGACCCGAAGCCGAAGTAGTTGTTCTCGTGCTTGGCCGACGCGTACACCCAGCTCCGCTGGTCGCGGCTGAACGGCCGCTCCTCGTCGTTGCGGGCGACGATGTACTGGCGCAGTTCCGGACCGAGCATTTCCAGCCAGTAACGAAAATGTCCGACGACGGGAAACGTGCGGAGAATCGCGCGTTTTCGCTGGAGCACATCGTGAAGGGCGACCGCCACCAGCGCGAGAACGACGACCAGACCAGTTAGAGCCATGCGCCAATCTTAAGCTCAGCACCAGCCAGCTGATCCGTTACAATGCGCGCCTCGCCATTTTCATAAGGAGATCAGCATGTTGTTCCGCCGACTTGCGCTCGTCGTCGCTACGCTCGCCCTCGCGCCTGCCGCAGCCCAGGCCCAGGACCCCTTCGTCGGGGAGATCCGTTGGGTCGCCTTCGATTTCGCGCCCGTCGGCTGGGCGAAGTGCGACGGCACACTCATGCCGATCAGCCAGAATACCGCGCTGTTTTCGCTGCTCGGGACGACCTATGGCGGCGACGGCAAGGCCACGTTCGCGCTGCCCGACTTCCGTGCCCGCACGATTGTGCACGTCGGCGAGGGCCCGGGGCTGAGCGACCGGCTCATGGGGGAGCAGGGCGGAACGGAATCGCACACGCTCACGATTAACGAGATGCCCATGCATACCCACGGCGGCGGCGCGCACACCCATACGATTCCGTCGCTCGACGTCACGGTTGGCGCGAGCAGCGGCGCCGCAACTCAGGCAACGGCCTCCGGCAACGTCCTCGCCACGGCGACCCTCGCGGGGAACGGCAACGGCAACGCGAAGCTCACGAACATCTACAACGCCGGTCCCGCCAACGTCACGCTCGGCACCGGCTCCGCGACCGCCGCTGGGACGACCGGCAGCGCCGGCGGTGGATCGGATCCCGCGGGCGGCAGCCAGCCGCATCCGACGATGTCCCCGTTCCTGGTTGCGAATTGCATCATCGCGCTGCAGGGCATCTTCCCCCAGCGCCAGTAGTCCGGGCGCCGCTGATGTCTCGCCGGGCGATCGCGCATGAGCGGTCGCCCGGCCCCGCTGTTACAGCCTCCAACCGCCAAATGCGCTAGGATTGCGCGGGGACGAGGTTTGCGCGGGAGGTCTGTCATGCCAGTCCGTCAGCGCTCTCGACGTCGTCGATCAGCGGCGATCCGGTTCGGTGTGGCGGCCGTCTTCCTGGCGCAGGTCGCGTGCAGCGGGGCGTCGCCGTCGCGGCCGCCGACGGCTCCCGTCCAGAACGCCGCTCCCACCGTCAGCGTGGTCTTTCCGGGCGCCGCGACGTGCACGCCTTCGGCTGGTGCGCCGTGCAGCGTCGAGGTGTTTGCGCAGGCCAGCGATCCCGACGGCGACGTGCTCCAGTATGTGTGGTCGGGATGCGCGAGCGGCACCGCGGCTCGCACGACCTGCTCGATCTCCGCGATTGGTCCGGCGGCCGCGTCGGTTGCCGTCAGCGACGGGCACGGACACACCGTCACCGCCTCCGGCGCGGCAGAAGGCGTCGCCGTTCCCAATGCGCCGCCGCACGTGACGGTGGCGTTTCAGGGCGCGTCGAGCTGCACGCTCGTCGGCGGCAAGCCGTGCGTCATCGACGTGATCGCCACCGCCAGCGATCCCGACGGAGACGCGCTGAGTTACCGGTGGTCCGGATGCGCGACCGGCACTGCCGCGAAAGCGTCGTGCACGATCGATCGGGTCGGGCCGGCGGTCGCGTCCGTCGACGTCAGCGACGATCACGGGCACACGGTGAGAGCCGACGCGTCCGGTTCCGGGCTCCAGGAGTCGAACAAGCCGCCCGACGTGCGTGTGCTGTTCGACGGCCCTTCGGAATGCACGCCGCCCGCGCCCACGCCAACCGGTCCGTCCCCGGGATGCCGGCTGACCGTGATGGTGCAGGCGTCCGATCCGGACGGCGATGCGCTGCGCTACACCTGGTCCGGCTGCGCGGCCGGCAACGCGACGCGCGCCACGTGCGCGATCGACAGACCCGGATCGTTCGATGCGACGGTCGAGGTCAACGACGATCACGGACACAGCGTCGTGGCCTCGGCGGGCGCGCACGGCACGAATCAGCCGCCGGACGTCACGATCGGGTACGTGGTGGGCAGCCCGACCGCGGTTCCGATCGAACTGCTCGGGAACATCAAGGACCCCGAGGAGGGCTACCTGTGCGGACGGCAATACTGCGTGTCGGCGGTTGCGGAAGGCGCGTGCGCCACCTCGGTCTCTCTGGACTGCACCTGTCTTGCCGGCCTCGACGTGTTCCTTTCTCGAACGGCGCCCACGGGCATCTGCACGGTGACGTTCACGTTGAAGGATTCGTGGGGCCAGATCGGCACGCCGAAATTCTCGTTTGACGTGAGCCGCGTCACGCCGGCCAACGCATCGCCGATCAAGAAGGAGTGAGGAGACTGTCGATGACACACGTATCGCGCCTGGTGATAGCGGCGGCGCTCGCGATGGGCGCAGGCGTCCAGGGATCGGCGCAGCAGCAGCCTCCGGCCACGGGCGCGCCGGCTCAGGGCGGCGGCCGCCAGGGGCAGCCGCAGCCGATGACGTTCTTCGTGACGAGCGTCGGCAAGGGCGACGGCGCCAACTATGGCGGCCTCGCGGGCGCCGACGCGTACTGCCAGACGCTTGCGGCGGCCGCCGGCCGCGGCGACGCGAAATGGGCCGCCTATCTCAGCACGCAGGGCCCCGACGCGGTGAACGCGAGAGATCGGATCGGCAACGGTCCGTGGGTCAACGCGAAGGGACAGCAGATCGCGGCGAGCGTCGCCGAACTCCACGGCGACACGATCGAGCAGGCGCGCATGGGCAACCGGATCCAGAAGACGACCGCGCTGAACGAGAAAGGCGAACTGGTCAACGGCGTCGGCGACACGCCGAATCAGCACGACATCCTCACGGGATCGACGCCCGACGGCCGCGCCTTCACCGACGCGGCGGATCACACCTGCAGCAACTACACGAGCAACGCGAGTGTCACGCCGCCGCCGGCAGGACAGCAGGCACCGCCGGGACCGTCGGTGCAGCTCGGACACCACGATCGTCTCGGCGGACCGAACGCGTCGTGGAATGCCGTGCATCCGAGCCGCGGCTGCAGCCAGCAGAACCTCGTGTCGACGGGCGGTGCCGGCCTGCTGTACTGCTTCTCGCCCGGCCCTGGCGCGCCGGCGGGACGCGGCGCGGCGCCGACGCCGGCGGAGAAGTAGGTAACACCCCCGGCAACGGAGAGACCAATGACGGATCGCTATGCCGCCTTGAGAGAGGCGACTGCGGCAGCGGTGCTCGGCGCGGGAAAGACGCCCGCCGAGCTGCGGCAGGCCGTGCTCGCGGGCAAGCCCCCGGCCAGACTGATGGCTCTGGTGGACAAGATTCGCGCGCGCGCCTCGACCATCACCGACGAAGACATCGACATGCTCCGGAAGGACTTCTCCGAGGACGAGCTCTTCGAGATCATCATCGCGGCCGCGTTCGGTGCGGCGCGCGAGCGGCTCGCGGCGGCGCAGCGGGCACTGGAGGGCGTATGAGGATCGCCGCGGTCGAGCGCGGACACGCCTCGTCGAGACTGCTGTACGCCGTCATCCGCCTCGCGTCCGGCTTCCGCGCGCCGGACGTGGTCCGCACGCTGCGATACCGCCCCGAGTTCTTCGGGCGGCCGTACAGCGAGCACACGCACGTGGCCATGCGCGGCGACTCGTACTGGTCGGTCGGCGAACGCGAGTTGTTCGCGGCGTTCGTCTCGCGGCTCAACGCCTGTCTCTTTTGAACGCGCGCCCACGCCGCGGTCGCGGCGTCGGCCTTCGAAGACCAGCCGTTCATTCAGCGCGTGCTCGACGACTACACGACGGCGCCGATCGACGCGCGGCTCAAGGCGACCCTCCGGCTGCTGGAGAAGATGACGCTCGACCACACGCGCCTGGGTCCGGAGGACATACGGGCCGTCCTGCGCGAAGGCGTGCCGATGAACGGCGTCCAGGACGCGCTCGAAGTCGCCTTTCTCTTCAACGTCTACGACCGCCTCGCCGACACCATGGGCTGGCACGTGCCTCCGGAGTCCAGCGCGTTCTACCAGGGCGTCGCGAAACGGCTGCTCTCGAACGGCTATCGATAACGCGCGATAAGATCGCACGGTGTTCGTGCCCCGCGCCTGTTGGATCGCGGCCGCCTTCGTGCTCGCCGCGAGCCAGGCGGCTGCGCAAACGCCGGATTCCCCGCCGCCGCCGCTGTTTCCGGCGCGAGAGTCCTCGGGAACGTCCTGGCAGCCGGACGAGACGCGCATGGACGGCGTCGAGCGGACGCTCGGCGCCTGGTCCGTGATGGCGCACGGCTCGCTGTTCGCGCAATTCCTCTACGAGTCGGGCGACCGCCATCGCACTGGCGGTTTCGCGTCCCACCAGTTCAGCAGCGCCAACTGGCTGATGCTTGCGGCCCGGCGTCCGGCCGGCGCGGGCCGCGTCGGCGTGCGGGCGATGCTGACGGCCGAACCGTGGACGGTCAGCGCGTGCGGCTTCATCAATCTTCTCGCCAGCGGCGAAATGTGCGAGGGGGACACGATCCACGATCGCCAGCATCCGCACGACACGTTCATGGAGCTCTCCGCCGACTACGATCGGCCGATCCACGGGCCGTTGCGCTGGCAGATCTACGGCGGCGTGTCGGGCGAGCCGGCGCTCGGTCCCACCGCGTTTCCGCACCGGCTGTCGGCCGCGCTGAACCCGATCGCGCCGGTGACGCACCACTGGCTCGACTCGTCGCACATGGCCTTCGGAGTGGTCACGAGCGGCGTCTACAGCACGCGGTGGAAGATCGAGGGGTCGGTCTTCAACGGCCGCGAGCCCGACGAGACCCGTACGAATCTCGATCTGGGCCCGCTCGATTCGTTCTCGGGGCGCGTGTCGCTGATGCCGTCGCCGCGGCTCGCGCTCCAGGTGTCGGCGGGACATCTCGAGGAGGCGGAAGCGGAGTTCTCGCCGCGGCCGCGAAGCGACGTCGATCGGCTCACGGCGTCGGCGACGTATCACCGGGCGCTCGGCGCCCGGATCTGGGCGACGACGGCCGCCTACGGCATGAACGGCGCGAACGAATATGTTCCCGACGGCCCCGTCTTTCTCGTGACGCACGCGGGGCTCGCCGAGACGTCGCTCGCCGGCGATCGGGACACGTGGTTCGGCCGTGTGGAAGTGGCGGGGAAGCCCGGCGAGGATCTGCACGTGCACGAGGCGCCCACGCAGATCTTCACGGTGGGGAAGATCGAGGCCGGCTACGTGCGGCAGTTTCGCGCGTGGCACAGCCTCGTCCCTGGCGTCGGGGCAGTGGCCTCCGCCAACATCGTCCCGCCGGCGCTCGCGACGCGCTATTCAGGGCAGGTAGCGTGGGGATTTGGGGTCTACTTCGTTTTACGGCCCGTTTCGCACGTCATGCACGGGGCGCGCTAGAGTCTCTCTTCCTGTAGTTTCCGCCTTCAGGCGGAATCTCGCGGCGCGCCGCCGGAGAACGCTCTAGACTCGCGCCGCCGCAGCGACGGCGCGCGCCTCGGGCTGGCGCTCGATCGTGCGGCAGCAGTCGATGAGCCGCGCGGTCTGGTCACGCGGGAGCACGTCCTCGCACAAGTCGCTGACCTTGGCGTCGAGATCGCGGTCCGACAGCGGCTGCTCGATGCTGCCCACGGCGTGCGCGATGAACTGCTCGAACCGGCGGCCGTCCTTCAATGTGATCGCGACTCTCGCCTGTGCCTCGCCGATCGACGGATCGACCGTCGCGACGACGCGATCGCGGAGCGCGACGACGTCGGGCCGGCGGACCCAGGCGTCGGTGAACTGCTTCACCCCGGCGGCGCCGGCGGCGATCGCGACCGCGGCCGCGAAATAGACGCTGAACTTGCCCTCGAGCCCCGTCTGCGGCGTCTTCTTGCCCGTCAGCTCGAGCACGAGCGGGTGGACCCAGAGATCGATCCGCGCGATCGCGTCGGGCGTCAGCGTGTGGGCCTCGCGGAGCTGCAGGCAGCCGTCGATCGACGGATGCAGGACGACCCCGCACGCGAACGGCTTGTACGTGTTGAGCAGGATCTCGTAGTGCTCGCCGAGTCCTTTCGTGATCTGCGAGTAGTCGCACGACGTGCTGAGCACGTGCGCCCACCCCGACTTGCCTTCGATGGCTGTATCGCCGCTGGTGAAGTTCTCCTTCGCCAGGAGCGCCGCCGTCAGGCCGTTCTGCGACGCGCGCCCCGGATGGAAGCTCTTCGTCATCGTGCCGAACATCTCGCGCAGGCCGACCGGCTGCGCCGCGGCAAGGCCGAGCGCCCATCGCATCTGCTGCTCCGACAACCCGAGCAGACGGCCGCACGCGGCCGCCGCGCCGAACACGCCCGTCGTCCCCGTGATGTGCCAGCCGCGATCGTAGTGCGCGGGGTAGACGGCGTTGCCGATCCGGCACTCCACTTCTGCTCCCAGGATGAGGGCGTGCAGGAAGGCGCGCCCGGTGATCGGCTGCATCTCGGCGAGCGCGAGGATCGCCGGCGCGACGGGACCCGCGGGATGAATCACGGTCTTGAGGTGCGTGTCGTCGAAGTCGAGCACGTGCGAGCTCATGCCGTTGACGAGCGCCACGTGGAGCGCGTCGAGCCGCTCGCGCCGGCCCAGCACGCTCGCCTGCGGCTTGCCGGCGAACGGCGTCAGCGCGCGAAGCGCGTTGTCGATCGTCTCGTGCCGCGATCCGCCGACGGCGCAGCCCGCCCAGTTGAGGAGCGTCCGGCAGGCTTCGCCGCGTACCTTCGCCGGGACGTCGTCAGGCTTCGCCGTGACGACGTACGCGGCGAGCGTGCGCGTGACGTCCGGCGGCGCGTCGTCCGCGGCCCCGGGCGTCGGTTCGCCGCCTCGCGCGACGGTGGCTGGCAGCAGTCCCCAGAGTCCGAGCGCGCCCGCGCCGACGAAGCTGCGCCGGTCGATGGTCATGGATGCGCGGCTCCTTGCTCGGTTACTCGGGCTGGGTGACGTGCAACGCGATCGTGCCCACGCCTTCGATCGAGCCCTCGAGACGATCGCCGGGCTTGACCGCGCCGACGCCCTCGGGTGTGCCCGTGTAGATCACGTCGCCGGGTTCGAGGTGGTAGAACTGCGACAGATTCGCGATGATCGCGCCGACGCTGTGGATCAGGTCGGACAGATTGCCGGCCTGCCGCGGCTGGCCGTTCACGCGCAGCTCGATGCGGCCGCGTGCGGGATGACCGGCCTCGGATGCGGGCACGATCTCGCCCAGCACCGCGCCGTGCTCGATGTTCTTGCCGGTGTCCCACGGCAGTTTCTTGTCCTTCGCCGCGGCCTGGAGGTCGCGCCGCGTCATGTCGAGACCGCAGGCGTAGCCGAACACGTGGTCGAGCGCCTGCGCTTCGGGAATGCGGAATCCCCCCTTGCCGATGGCGACGACGAGCTCGACCTCGTGGTGATAGTTGCTCGTGCCGGGCGGATACGGGATGGTCGCGCCCGACGGCGTGGCGTGGACCGACGCCTTGATGAAATAGAACGGCGCTTCGCGGTCCGCGACAGTACCCATTTCCTTGGCGTGCGCCTCGTAGTTGCGACCGACGCAGAAGATCCGGCGGATGGGAAAGCGCTTGGCGCTGCCGCGGATGGGGACGGCCGGCGTGGGTGGCGGAGCGAACGGGAACTCGTGCACGATGCGTGTTGTCTCCGGAGTGTGAAACGTTTGCCAGTATATGGTCAATCCTGTTGACGCCGGGGCACCTTGTTGCGTAAGGTGACGCGCCCGGAGAGTAGGGATGACGGCGGCGTGACGGAACCATTCAACGTAGTCATCGTGGGTGGCGGAACGTCGGGTTGGATGACGGCCGCCTACCTGCGGAAGGCGCTCGATCGCGACGTCACGATCACGGTCGTCGAATCCGCCTCGGTCGGCCGGATCGGCGTCGGTGAGGCGACGTTCAGCACGATTCGCCTCTTCTTCGAGTTCCTCGGCCTGGACGAAACGGACTGGATGCCGGATTGCCAGGCGACCTACAAGCTCGCGATCAAGTTCGTCGACTGGAACGCGTCGCGGCAGCCCTTCTACCATCCATTCCAGCGCTTCGAGCAGGTCCGCGGCCACAGCATCGCGGAATGGTGGCTGAAGCTGCTCGCCGGCGAACGGCCCTTCGACTACGCCTGCTTCGTCGTGTCCGACCTCTGCGACGCGAAGCGCTCGCCGCGCTTCCACGACGGCCGGACGTTCTGCGAGGCCTACGAGGCGCAGTCGCGGCTCGAGACGGCGAAAGGGGCGCGCATGCTGCAGCACCTGCAGCTGCAGTACCCGTACGCCTACCACTTCGACGCGCAGCTGATGGCCGACTACCTGGCCGTCTACGCGCAGCGCCGCGGCGTCGCCCGCATCGTCGACGACGTCGTCGACGTGAAGCGCGCCGACAACGGCTTCATCGACGCGCTCGTGACGCGCGAGTCGGGCGAGATTCGCGGCGACCTGTTCGTGGACTGCACCGGGTTCAGGGGACTGCTGATCAACCAGGCGCTCGGAGAGCCGTTCGTGTCCTTCGCCTCGTCGCTGCTGTGTGACCGGGCGGTCGCGCTGCAGGTGCCGTCGGACGCGGCGGCGGAAGGCATCGAGCCGTACACGTCCGCCACGGCGCTCACGTGCGGCTGGGCGTGGAACATCCCGTTGATGTCGCGCATCGGCACCGGCTACGTGTATTCGAGCGCGTTCACGACTCCGGAATCGGCGGAAACCGAGTTCAGGGCTCACCTCGGACCGCGGGCCGAGGGCTGCCGGCCGAACCACATCACGATGCGCGTGGGGCGCAACGAGCGATCGTGGGTCGGCAACTGCGTCGCGATCGGCCTCTCGAGCGGGTTCGTCGAGCCGCTGGAGTCGACGGGCATTTTCTTCATTCAGCACGGCATCGAAGAGCTCGTCACGCATTTCCCGCGCCGCGGGCTCGATCCCGAGTCGATCGCCGCCTACAACCGCGCCGTCGCGCACTGCATCGACGGCGTCCGCGAGTTCCTCACGCTGCACTACTGGGGCAGCACGCGCACCGACACGCCGTTCTGGGCCGCCACCAAGCGCGACATCGTCGTCGAGGGGGAGCCGTTCGAGCGGATGCGGCTGTGGCAGTCGAGGCTGCCGACGAATCGAACGATCAGCCCGTGGTTCCACGGGTTCGAGGCGTATTCGTACGCCGTGATGCTGCTCGGACTGGGGCGTGTGCCGCCGCGCTCGCTGCCGGTGCTGGACTATCAGGACGACCGCGCGGCGCTCGAGGCGCTGGCGGCGATTCGCGCGAGATCGAGAGAACTGGTCGCCGCGCTGCCGTCGCAGTACGAGTATCTGATAGAGCGATCCGCGGCTCGCGCCTGAACGGCGCGCGCGGCCGCGGCGGTCAATGACGAATGACGAATGACGAATGCCGAAATGAATCCCGGATCACGAATCCCGGATCGTGAATCCCGGATCGTGAATCCCTGATCACGCATCCTGGATCGTGGCGAGGTCGGCGTTCAGCCGGTCGACGATCGCCCATACGGCCTTCGCCTGTTCGTCGGTGACGCTGATGCCGAGGCTGGCGACGAGCGCCCCCTGCTGGGCGTTGCGGGCGCCGGCGATGCAGCCGGTGAGGCCGGGCGTGCGGAGCAGGACGCCGATGCACAGTTGCGGGCAGCTCAGGCCGCCCGTGATCGCGACGGCGGTGATCTCTTTCACCGCGTCGATGTGGCGCGCGAACCGCGCGCCCAGGTAGTCCTTGTGCGTGCCCCGCGCGTCGCCGGTTGGGAACGTCTTGTCCTTCGTCCACGTGCCGAACAGCAAGCCGCGGAAGAGCGGCGAGTAGGCGATGTCGCCGACCCGGTGCGCCGCGCACCACGGCAGCACGGTGTCCTTCACCGCAGGGCGAAGAATGCTGTACGGCGACTGCACCGAGTGCAGCGGCACGCCGGTCGCGAGCCAGGCGTCGAGCTGTTCCACTGAGTAGTTCGACACGCCGATCGCCCGGATCTTGCCGGCCTTCAGCAGTTCCTCGCACGCGCGCGCGGTTTCGGCAATCGGCTCGGGCGCGGGCCAGTGCTGCTGGAAGAGATCGATGCGTTCGACGCCGAGCCGCTCGAGGCTCGCCTCGCACTCCGCGATGACGTCGGCGCGACCCGCCGCCCGCCGATTGGCCGACGTGTCGTCGCCGACGCCGAACTTGCTGAAGATCAGCGGCCGGCGCGACGCGGGCAGGGCCCTCACCGCGCGGCCGACGATCGTCTCGGAATGGCCGCCGCCGTAGATCGGCGCCGTGTCGATCCAGTTGACGCCGTAATCGACCGCCGCATGAATCGCCGCTTCACTCGCGGCGTCGTCCTGCGTGCCCCACATCCAGCCGCCGATGGCCCAGCTGCCGAGGCCAATCGTCGAGATGTGGAGACCTGACGTGCCCAGTTCGCGCTGCTGCATCCGGACGATTATATCGAGCCGTCAGCGGAGCCGCTTGTTGAAGTGCGCGATCGTGCGCTCCCACGCGAGCTTCGCGGCGGCCGCGTCGTAGCGCGGCGTCGTGTCGTTGTTGAAGCCGTGCTGCGTGCCGGGGTACAGAAAGCGCTCGTACTTCACGTTCGCCTTCTTCAGCGCGTCCTCGTAGGCCGGCCAGCTGGCGTTGATGCGATCGTCCACCTCGGCCGAGTTGATCAGCAGGGCGGCCTTGATCTTCGGGACGTCCTCGAGCGGCGGCGCGCTGCCGTAGAACGGCACGCCGGCGAGAAGCTCGGGTACGCGCGTCGCGAGGATGTTGACGATGCCTCCGCCGTAGCAGAAGCCGACGGCGCCGAGCTTGCCGTTCGTGTCGGGCCTGTTGCGCAGCCAGTCGCACGCTGCGACGAAATCCTCCCGCGTCTTGGCCTGATCGAGCTTGGGAAACAGATCGCGCGCCTTGTCTTCGTCGCCCGGATAGCCGCCGAGCGGAAACAACGCGTCGGGCGCGAACGCCACGAAGTTGTCGACCGCAAGCCGGCGCGCGACGTCCTCGATGTGCGGATTCAGGCCGCGGTTCTCGTGAATGACGAGGACGGCCGGCAGCTTGCCCGACGGCGTCGCGGGTTGCGCGAGATACCCGCGCATCTTGCCGTAGCCTTTCGGCGAGTCGTATTCGATCGACTGGACCTTGATGCGCGGGTCCTCCGGCTTGACGACCTGCGCCTCGAGGAACTTCGGGCTGAGCTGATCGAGCAGCATCGCGGCGGTCACGCCGCCGGCGGCGTACTTGGCCGCCTTGTCGAGGAAGCCGCGGCGATCGATCGCGCCGTGGACGTACGCATCGAACAGGATGAGCAGTTCCTGGTCGAAGTCATGAGCGGTCTTGCGTTGCATCTGCGTTCCTCCTCACTTTCACACTTTATCCACACCAGTAGGCGCCGTGGGAGGCTACAGTGTGACTCATGCGCAACCTCTTCCTTGCCCTGCTCGCCCTGCTGGGCCTGACGTCCGCTCCGGCGCTCCACGAGACGCAACAACGCGGCACACCGGGAGCGGCTTCGGAGGCCACGACGCGCATCGTCACGGCCGCCCGCGGCGTGCTGACCTCGCTCGACGACGCGGGCCGCGCGAAGGTCCAGTTCGCGTTCGACGACGCGGCGCAGAGGACGCGATGGTCGAACCTCCCG
>Ga0066903_100002027_pt1 | contig 15465 bp, 17 predicted proteins | sample PanSoiMetaGPlot1_FD_67491 | JGI IMG/M metagenome (GOLD analysis project Ga0066903, IMG submission 67491) | Tropical forest soil microbial communities from Panama analyzed to predict greenhouse gas emissions - Panama Soil - Plot 1 (version 2) | ecosystem: Environmental > Terrestrial > Soil >...
GCCTCCTCGGTGCCGATCACGCGGCCGCCGAACTGGGTGCCGGGAATCGGCTTCTTGACCGAGCCGGTGGCGAGGATCACGCCCCGGCGCGCCTCGATCTCGGTGCCGTCGAAGTTGCCGCCGATCTTCACGTTGGCCTCGGCCGTCACCGAGCCGTGGCCCTCGATGACGTCGATGCTGTTCTTCTTGAACAGCCCGCTCACGCCGCCCGTGAGCGTCTTGACGACGCGTGCGCGGCGCTCGGAGATCGCGCCGAAGTCGACCTCGACGCCCGAGACCTTGAGCCCGAACTCGTCGGCGTCGTCGATCTCGGACAGGACGTCGGCGCTGCGCAGAACCGCCTTGGCGGGGATGCATGCGACGTTGAGGCAGCGGCCCCCGATCGCGCCGGACTCGACGACGGCGGTCTTGAGGCCGAGCTGGGCGGCGCGGATCGCGGCGACATAACCGCCGGGCCCCGAGCCGAGGACGATCACGTCGTAGGAGGTTTCAGCCATCGCAAATCCAGCCTACTCGACGCCCCGTGCGGGGGGCAGGCGGGCCCGATCGCGCAGCTGGACCCGCGCCATCGGCCGGATCAGCGACCAGAACAGCCAGCCGCCGAGGCAGATGACCGCGACGCAGACCGCCGCGGCGAGCAGGTTCGAGGCGAGCAGCAGGAACAGCGAGAAGAACAGAATCGCGAACGCCAGCAGCGCTTCGAACAACACGACGGCCCAGTAGCGCACGCGCCACAGGCCGGCGCCGAGCGCGATGACAACGGCGCAGAAGATCAACGTCGCCGGGACGCTCGCGCGGTGGCCGTGGACGGTCGCGCCGACGGCCATGGCGATCAGGTTGGCGATCGCGAGCACGGCGCAGACGATCGCCGCGACCGTGATCGGGCGCGGGCGCTCGCCGTGCTCGAGCGGCGTCAGCCCGGCGCGGATTTCGGCGTCGCGCTCCTCGCCGCGCAGGCGCCGCGGCGCCTCGGTCACGCCGGCACCGCCCCGAGGTGGGCGGCGAGCGCTGCGGTCGCCGCCGCCGGATCAGGCGCCTCGGCGACCGCGCGCACGACGGCGACGCGCGTCGCCCCCGCGCCGGTCACGGCACCGATCGTCGTGGCGTCGACGCCGCCGATCGCAAACCACGGCACCTTCGCGTGCGCCGCGGCGTAGCGCACGAGCTCGGTGCCGACGGCCGGGCGGCCGGGCTTCGTCGGCGTCACATGGACCGGGCCGACGCCTATGTAGTCGGCGCCGGCCTCGTTGGCCGCGTCGATCTGAGCGGGGTCGTGGGTCGAGAGGCCGATCAGGCGCCCGGCGCCCAGCAGCTGCCGGGCCTGCTCGGTCGGCATGTCGTCCTGGCCGAGGTGGACGCCGTCGGCTCCGGTGGCGGCGACGAGGTCGGGGCGGTCGTTGAGGATGAACACGGCTCCGGCCTGCACGCACAGGTCGCGCGCCACGCGTGCCTCGTCGAGGATTTCGGCGTCTGGCGCATCCTTGGCGCGCAGCTGGAACACGTCGACGCCGGCCGCGAGAGCAGGCCCGAGGACGTCATGAAGCGGACGGCCACCGGGCCGTGGACCGCAGACGAAATACAGGCGCGCGGCGCGCAGGCGTGCGTGGGGATCGGCAGGGGGGATACCAACCTTCTACCATGGTTGTTACGGGAGCCCACCCCGGGCTGAGAGGGCGCCACCACCGGGCGCCGACCGTATGAACCTGCTCCGGGTCATGCCGGCGAAGGGAATGAAGAAGACACCCCACCTCCACGAAGTCCTCGTCCTCGGCGGCGGGATCATCGGCCTGTCGATTGCGTGGCGGGCGGCGCAGCGCGGCCTCGACGTCGCCGTACTCGAACGCGACGCTGCCCAGGCGCCGCCGCGCGGCGCCTCGCACGTCGCGGCGGGGATGCTGGCGCCGGTTGCGGAGGCCGACCCGTCCGAGCGTGAGGTGCTCGAACTGGGGCGGCGCAGCGCGGCGCTGTGGCCGGCGTTCGCAGCGGCGCTGCAGGACGCGTCGGGGCTCGACGTCGGCTACCTGACGTGCGGGACGTTGCTCGTCGCCCACGACCGTGACAGCGCCCAGGCACTGGAGCGCGAGCGCGAGCTGCGCGAGGCGATGGGTCTCGCCGCGCCGCGGCTGCTCGGCTCGGAGGCGCGCCGGCGCGAGGGCGCGCTCGCCCCGGGCGTGCGGCTGGCGCTCGACCTCGCCGACGATCATGCGGTCGACCCCCGCGCGGTGGTGCGCGCGCTGCGGGCCGTGCTCACCGAGCGCGTTCGCTACGGCGCCGAGGTCGTCGAGTTGCGCGGTCGCGAGGTCGAACTCGACGGTGGCGAGGTCGTGCGCGGCGAGCGGATCGTCGTCGCCGCCGGCGCGTGGTCGGGCGCGCTGGCCGGAGTACCGGTGCGCCCGGTCAAGGGCCAGCTGCTTCGCCTGCGCGACCCGTCCGGCCCGGGTCTCGTCGAGCGTGTGCTGCGTTTCGAGGGCGGCTACCTGGTGCCGCGCGGCGATGGGCGCTACGTGCTCGGCGCGACGAGCGAGGAGCGCGGCTTCGACGTCGGCGTCACGGCGGGCGGCGCCTACGAGTTGCTGCGCGATGCGGCGCTCGTCGTCCCCGGCGTGCTCGAGCTCGAGATCGAGGAACTGATCGCCGGGCTGCGGCCGGGGACGCCCGACAACGCGCCGATCGTCGGCCCGCACCCGGAGCTCGACGGCGTCGTGCTGGCGACCGGGCACCACCGCGGCGGCGTCCTGATGGCGCCCGCGACCGCGGAACTGGTCGTCGATGCGCTGGCGGGGGTGGCGGCATGATCGTCCTCAACGGCGAGCCGCTGGCGGGCTGCGACGGCGCGACGGTCGCCGACCTCGTCGTTCGCGCCGGGCTCGATCCGGTCGCGGCGCGCGGCGTCGCGGTCGCCGTCGACGCCGAGGTGATCCCGCGTGGCGAGTGGCCGACCCGCACCGTCGCCGCCGGAGCGAACGTCGAGGTCCTGACCGCGATGCAAGGTGGATGAGATGAGCGACACGCTGACCATCGCCGACCGCGAGCTGCAGTCGCGCCTGATTCTCGGCACGGGCGGCTTCGCGCGGCTGGAGACGCTGGCCGAGGCGATCCGCGTGTCGGAGACCGAGATGGTGACCGTTGCCCTGCGCCGCATCGATCCCCAGATGCGCGGCTCGCTCGTCGACGTGCTCTCCGACTGCGGCGTCGCACTGCTGCCCAACACTGCCGGTTGCTACACGGCGCGCGACGCCGTCCTGACCGCGCAGCTGGCGCGCGAAGCGTTCGAGACCGACTGGGTCAAGCTCGAGGTGATCGGCGACGAACACACGCTGCTGCCCGACGCACCCGAGCTCCTGCTCGCCGCCGAGCAACTCGTCGACCAGGGCTTCGTCGTGCTCCCGTACACGACCGACGACCCCGTGTTGGCGCGGCGCCTGGAGGACGTCGGCTGCGCCGCGATCATGCCGCTCGGGTCGCCGATCGGCAGCGGGATGGGGATCCGCAACCCGTACAACCTGCGCCTGATCCGCGAGCAGACGAAGCTGCCGGTGATCCTCGACGCCGGCGTCGGCACGGCATCCGACGCGGCGCTGGCGATGGAGCTCGGCTGCGACGCGGTCTTGTGTGCGACCGCTATATCGCGCGCCGCCGACCCGGTGGCGATGGCGGCAGCGATTGCCGGTGGCGTGCGCGCTGGGCGACTCGCGCTGCGGGCGGGGCGGATCCCGACGCGCACCTATGCGCAGGCCTCGACGCCGGACGAGGGACGACCGGAGTTCGTGCACCCGTCCGATCCGGCGTCGCCGATCGGCTCGCCGTGAAACCCAAGCACGAGGCGCTGCTCGACGCGTTTCAGGTTGCGCTCGTCGGTCGCGATCGCCCACGGCTGCACGAGGTCTGCGCGCCCGACCTGCACTACGAGGACCCCCTGTGCGCGCGCCCGCTTGCGGGCCCCGATGAGCTGGCCGACCACGTTGCGCGCCTGTGGCAGGCGTTCCCCGACGCCCGCATCGAGCGGCTCGGCGAGCGGCTCGGCGACGGGCGCTACATCGCAGCGCCGATCAAGCTCTCCGGCACGCACACCGGCGAGCTCGGGTCGATCCCGGCGAGCGGGCGGCCGCTGGCGGTGCACGCCGTCCTGATCTGCGAGCTCGACCCGCCGGGCGAGCGGCTGTGGCGGGTGCGCCCGTTCTTCGACGTCTACGGGGCGGCGGTCCAGATCGGCGTCCTGCCGGAGCGCGGCACGCTCGGCGAGCGCGCGCTGATGATGGTCCGCGGCTTCGGCCTGCGCGTCCGCCGGGGGTGATTAGGCCGCAGTGACGACGATCTTGCCCGTCATCCCGGGGTGGATCGTGCACGCGTAGGAGATCGTCCCGGCCTTCGTCAGCTTCTGGCTGAACGTCTGACCCTGCCCGAAGTCGCTGGACTTGAACGTCGCACCGGACATCGCGGTGACGTTGTGATTGATGCTGTCCTTGTTGGTCCAGACGATCGTCTGTCCGACCTTGGCGTGCACCGTGCCGGGCGTGAACGTGATGTTCTGGAGCGTCACCTGGACCTTGCTCCCGCTCGCGGGCGCCGTCGAGCCCGTGTCCGGGGCGGCGACGCCGCCGCCGGGGTAGCGGCCGCCGGCCGGAGCGTTGGAACCCGAGCCGGAGCCCGACGACGAGTTCGACCCGCCACAGCCGGCGGCGAGCAGCGCGGCGGCGAGGGCGACAAGAACGAGAAACCGGACCATCACTCCCTAAGGACGCCTGTCGCGCCGCGTCCTTCCCCGCGGGGGATGTCGACCACGACCGGACGGTGGTCAGACAGACGACCTGCATCGAGGATCTCGGTCGTCGGATCGGCTTGCAGCCCACGCGTCAGGACGTGATCGAGGACGCCGCCGCCCGCGTACGCGAACCCGGCCGCGGTCGGCGTGCTGACGTTGAAGTCGCCGCCAAGGATCGCCGCCTCGGTGCCGGCCCATGCCGCGACGTGGCCCGCGGCGCGCGCGATGTCGCGCACCGCGAGCGCACGCGGACGGTTCTGCGCGTGGAGGTTGGCGACCCAGAGCTCGTCGTCCGGCAGCCGGACAGCGTGCACGACGCGGCGCTCGGGCGCGCGGCGTAGGGCCGCCTCACGGTGCTCGCCGATCGGCGCGCCGCGGATGAGGATCGCGTTGGCGCCGCCGCCGTTGGCCTTGATCAGGCCGGGGCGACGGTCGGCGATGGCGCGCCGGGCGCCGAGCAGCGCGTTGCGCGAGGTCAGCACACTGCGCTGCTGCGCACCGGCTGCCCGAGCGAGGTCGGCCGGCCACCACGGCGGAACCTCCTGGAGCAGTGCGACGTCCCAGTCCCAGCCCGCGATCGCATCGGCGAACTCGCGCCGCAGGGCGTGCGGGGCGTCGGGGACGCTGCGGCCGTGGAACAGATTCCAGGTCAGAACGCGCACAGGAGCCATATGCTCACCGCTTGACCCGTCATCTGCTCACCGGCGAGGAGCTGTCGCGCGACGAGCTGCACGCGCTGATCGAGCGCGCGGTCGAGCTGAAGGCCGCGCCGATGTCGTCGGATGTCCTCGCGCGGCGCACGGTCGCGCTGATCTTTGAGAAGCCGTCGACGCGCACGCGCACGTCGTTCGAGGCCGGGATCGTCGAGCTCGGCGGGCACCCGATGGTGGTGCGCACCGGTGAGATGCAGCTCACGCGGGGCGAGTCGCTGCGCGACACCGCGTTGGTGCTGAGCCGCCACGTCGCGGCAATCGGCGTTCGCTCCCACGACGACGGCGAGCTCGAAGAGCTCGCGCGGTGGTCGACGGCGCCGATCATCAACATGCTCACCGCCGGGCACCATCCATGCCAGGCGCTCGCCGACCTGCTGACGCTGCGCGAGCGCTTCGGCGCGCTTGAGGGGCTGAAGCTCGCCTACGTCGGCGACGGCAACAACGTCGCGCGCTCATTGGCGATCCTCGGCGGCCTGGCCGGCGTCGAGGTGGCAATCGCCTCGCCCGCCGGCTACGCGCTCGAGCCGGTCGCCGGCGCGACGCTGGTGACCGATCCGAGAGCAGCGGTCGCGGGGGCCAACGCCGTCTACACCGACGTCTGGGTCTCGATGGGCGACGAGGAGACGGCCGACGCGCGCCGCGCCGCGCTTGCCGCCTACCGCGTCGACGAGGCGCTGCTCGACCTTGCCGCGCCGGGCGCGGTGGCGATGCACGATCTGCCGGCTCATCCGGGCGAGGAGATCACCGCCGAGGTGATGTACGGCGACCGCGAGGCGATCTGGGATCAGGCCGAGAACCGTCGGCACGCGCAGAAGGCGCTGCTGGAATTCGTGCTGACGCAGTAGCCTCAGACGCTATGAGTCCGAGTCTGCCCCGCGGGACCGAGGAGCAGGTGCGCGAGCGCCTTGAGTCGCTGCGCGACCTGGCGCTGCTGCCGGCACGGCTGATCCAGGAGACGCTCGACGACGCGGTCGCGCGCGGGCGGATGACGCGCGAGGACGCGACCGAGCTTGCGGGCAAGCTGCTCGACGCGGGCCGCCGCCAGACCGGGCAGCTGATCGATGAGCTCGAGGGCGCGCTGCGCGGCCAATCGGGCGACGACCTCAAGGCGCGGCTGCTGCGCGAGCTCGAGCGTCTGCGCCAGGTCCTCGGCCTCGGTCCGACGTTCCCGATCAGCGGCTACGACAGCCTGACCGCGCCGCAGGTGAACGCACGCTTGCCGTCGCTGACGCCGCCGCAGCTGCGCAAGGTGCGCGACTACGAGACCCGCCACCAGGCGCGCAAGACGGTCCTGCAGGCGATCGCCAAGCAGCTCGGCCTCGAGGGATAGCGCGTCATGGAGTCCTCGGCCACTGCCGCGGCGCGCCCGCAGCGCGGCGACGAGCTTGACCTGCGCGTCGACTCACTGGCGTTCGGCGGCAACGGCGTCGCGCGGACGGATGGCGGCTACGTCGTGTTCGTGTCGGGCGCGGTGCCGGGCGATCGCGTGCGGGCGCAGGTCACCAAGCGCAACCGCCGCTACGCCGAGGCGCGGACGATCGAGCTGCTCGAAGCGGGGCCGGACCGGATCGAACCCGTCGCCGCCCATCCGGGCGCGCCGTGGCAGATCCTCGCCTACGAGCGCCAGCTCGAGATCAAGGCCGCTCAGGTCGACGACGCGCTGCGGCGGATCGGCCGCCTCGACGGCTTCGTCATGGAGGAGATCGTCCCCGCGGTGGCGCAGTGGCGCTACCGCAACAAGCTCGAGTACTCGTTCGGGACAGACGATGGCGGATCGCTGGTGTGCGGTTTCCACGCGCCGGGGTCGTGGGAGCAGATCGTGCCGATGACGGACTGCCTGCTCGCCTCCGAGGCCGGCAACGCGGCGCGCGAGGCGGTCGTCGCGTGGGCGCGAGCGCAGGGTCTCGGCGCTTATGACCGCCGGTCGTTGACCGGGCTGCTGCGCAACCTCGTCGTGCGCGAGGGCCGGCGGACGGGGCAGATCGGGATCCGGCTCGTGACCTCGGAGGGCGAGCTCGACACCGACTCGCTGACCGCGTCGGTCGAGTGCGACAGCCTGTCGTGGACGCGGATCGCCGGCGTCGCGGAAGTGACGTCGGGCGGCGACACGCAGCTGCTTGCGGGCTCCGACACGATCGTCGAGGAGCTCTCGGGCCTGTCGTTTGCGATCTCGCCCGAGGCGTTCTTCCAGACCAACACCGAGATGGCCGAGCAGCTCTACGCGGTCGCCGGCGAGTACGCGGCGCTCGCGGGCTGGGAGCGCGTGTATGACCTGTTCAGCGGGATCGGGACGATCGGGCTGACGCTCGCCGGCCGTGCGGGCGAAGTGTGGGCGCTCGAGATCGTCGAGCCCGCGGTCGCCGACGCGATCGCCAACGCGCGCCGCAACGGGATCGCCAACGTCCACCACTTCGCCGGTGACGTGCGTGTCGCGCTGCGCGAACTGGTGGAGCGCGCGGGGCGGCCGGACCTGCTGGTCGTCGACCCGCCGCGCGCCGGCCTGTCGCAGAAGGTCGTCCGGCGGATCATCGAGGCGTCGCCGCCGCGGATCGTCTACGTGTCGTGCAACCCGACGACGCTGGCACCGAACGCCGCGCAGCTCGTCGAGGCCGGCTACGCGCTACGCCGCGTGCGCCCCGTCGACATGTTCCCGCAGACGCCGCACATCGAGTGCGTGGCGCTGCTGGAACGGGCCTGACACCGACCCGCGACCGGTCTGACACTGACACGGCCCCCCGGCGCTCGTAGCTTGCCGCGCCGTGACCCGTACATCGCTGCTCAGCACATTCATCGCCGCGCTCGCCATCCTCGTCCTCGCCGCGCCCGGCGCGCAGGCCGCGAGCTGCTCCGGCGGCACCATCGACTACAGCGGCCCCGCCAACGGCTCGTGGAACGTCCCCGGCAACTGGTCGACATCGATGCTGCCGACGACCTCCGACGTCGTCTGCATCGCGGCGGGCAAGGGGACGATCAGCGTTACCGCTGCGGCCAACGCGAAGACCGTCCAGGCGCTGTCCGGTCTTGCCATCTCGCCGGGCAGCACGCTGTCGCTCGCCGATGCCAACGGCGCCGACGCCAGCACGTTCACCGACCTGTCGGTCCCCGCCGGCGCGACGCTCGCGACCGCGGGGTCGTCGATCACCATCAGCGGGACGGCGGTCGTCAACGGCCTGATCTCGCGCAACCCGCTGATCAGCGACGCGCTCAAGTTGACCAGCGGCACGCTGTCGGGCGCGGGCGAGATCCAGCTGCCGTTCAACAACGTCGGTGGCACGCTGCAGCCAGGCGGCGCGGGGACAGTGGGGACGATGACGTTCGATTCGCTGTACTCGCAGCAGCTCGGCGCGACACTGGCGATCGACCTGGCGTCCGACGCGTCGTTCGACAAGGTCAGCGTGCCGAGCAACGACGCGTTCTTCGCCGGCCACATCACGGTCACCGTGCTCGGCTCCTACGCGCCCGCCGTCGGCACGGTGTGGCACATCGTGCCGTTCACGCTGGGCGCTGATTTCTTCGACACGGTCACGCCGTCGGCGTCGTTCACCGCGCAGACCGTGCCCAACGGCGTGACGCTGACGCTCAGCGCGCCGCTCGTCGTCGCACCTCCGCCAACGGCCCCGACGACGCCGGCGACGCCGCCGACGCCGCCGACCACCACGACCGCGACGACGGATCCGGTCGCCCCGACCGTCAACCCGGTGGTGCTCGGGTGCACCAAGCGCAAGCTCGTCCTCAACGACGTGCTCGAGCGCCAGGGTCGCGTCGCGCTGGCGGGCGCGGCCGACGCGAGCCTGATCGGCCAGCAGGTCACGATCCTGTTCAACGGCACCCAGAAGGTGGCGGTCGCGACCGTCGGCCGCGACGGGCAGTTCACGACCACCGCGCCGCTGCCGCCGGCGGCACTACGGACGAGCAACAGCGCCCGCTACACGGCGGTGATCGGCTCGCAACGCTCGCTGGATCTCAAGCTCGTGCGCCGGCTGATCCTGGCCGAGCCTACGAGCAGTCACGGCAAGGTGACGCTGACCGGCCAGGTCGTGGCGCCGCTTGCCCGCCCGGTCGCGACCGTCACCGTCTCGCAGCAGGTCGCTTGCGGCAAGACGACCGTTGTCAAGCGGTTCAAGCCGGGCCCCGGCGGGCGCTTCCGTCTGACGCTCCCGGCACCGGTCGGCGGGACCGGCGTCATCTACCGACTGTCGACGAGCGTGCGTCACAGCGCGGCCAGCAGCCGCGTGTCGCCCACCTTCAGCCTGCCGCTGCCGACGATCATCGGCGCAGTGGTGCGATGATGCGGCCCGCATGGGCTGCTTCGTCATCCTGTTCGCGCTCATCGGGCCGCGCGTCGCGCTGATCTTCACGTGGATCTTCAGCAATGCCATCAGCCGCGCGATCGACAGCTGGATCGTCGCGTTCCTCGGCTTCTGCCTGCTGCCATGGACGACGCTCGCCTACGTCTGGATGTGGGACTGGGGCTCAAACGGCGTCCATGGCTTCGAGTGGTTCCTCGTCGGCCTCGCCTTCCTCTTCGATCTCGCCTCCTACGGCTTCGGGCGCAATGCCCGCGCCGCGCGCGGGGCGGCTTAGCGCGGGTTCGCGGCGAGCGGGCCGGGCCAGCGCGCGCTGTCGACGACCGCTGCGGTCATGACGCTGGCGTCGTCGACCCGACGGCCCGTTGCGCGCACGAAGCGGCCGAGCCCGCCGACGATCAGCCGCGTCAGCCAGCGCGGCGGCGACGGGATCTCGATGTCGTCGCCGAACGCCTCGGCCATCAGGATCGCGTCGGCGATCCGCGCGCCGCCGTCGGGCCGTGCCCGGCCGGTCGCGCACAGGCCCCACGACGCGGCGATCATGTCGGCGAAGTGCAGCGACGGCGCGACCGTCATGACGCAGTGCAGGGGCTCGCCGCCGCTGGCCGTCCAGCTATGGGCGACGCCGGGCTTGATGACGGCCGTGTCGCCCGGGTAGAAGCGGCGCGTGAAGTCGTCGAGGACGACGGTCAGCTCGCCGGAGAGAACGTCGAACGTCTCGGTCTGATGACGGTGCAGATGCGTCACCGGGACGCCGCCGCCGGGGGCGACGACCAGCTCGATTCGCGTTGCGTCGTCGTCGATGCAGAGGACGCGACCCCACTCGGAGGTCACGGGGTTGTGGAGGACCGTGCCGACGGGCAGCGGGGCTGTGGGGTTCTTGACGATCATGGCCATACCGTCGCCGCTGGCCGCCTCCCTGGGGACCAGGGGTTCCCCGAGGTCGACCCCCAGTTCTACGATCACGCCCCGAATGTCGCTCAACGGCCGCGATCACGAGCTTGCTGTGCTCACGGAGGCGCTCGCCGGGCTCGCCGATGCGCCCGAGACCCGCGTCGTCACGATCGTCGGTGAGCCCGGGATCGGCAAGAGCGCGCTGCTCGGCGCGCTGTCCACGCTTGCCGACGACGCCGGGGTCCGGCTGCTCCAGGCGCGCGCCGCCGACCACGAGCGCGACGTGCCATTCGGGCTGTTCGCCGACATGCTCGGGGACGTCGTGGCCGGGATGTCGGCGCGCCGCCGCGACGAGCTCGAGGCCGACCTCGGACCCGTGCTGCCCGGCACCGGGACGGGCGCCGCGGCTGACCGGCCGGTGGCGGGCTCGGCGGAGCGCTTCCGCCTGCACCGCGCGGTCGGAGCGCTGATCGAGCAGCTCGGCCGCGAGCGCCCGACCGTGCTCGCGTTCGACGACGTCCACCGAGCCGACGCGGCGTCGGCCGAGCTGCTCACCCACCTCCTTCACCGTCCGCCGCAGGCGCCGGTCCTGCTCGTGCTCGCGATGCGCCCCGGCGACGCGACGCCGAGACTGCTCGACGCCGCCCGGCTCGTCGAGTACCACCGCCACCTGCCCCTGACCGCGCTCGATGACGACGCTGCGCTGGCACTCGTGCGCGCTGATGTCGCCGACGACGCCGCGGCGCGGCGGATCGTCACCGAGGCGGCGGGCCACCCGCTGTTCCTGCACGAGCTCGCGCGCGCCAGCCGCTATGCGACCGGAGCGCTGCCCGACACCGTCGTCGCCGCGGTCACGCTCGAGCTCGACCGGCTCGACGTCGCAACGCGTGGCCTCGCCGACGGCGCCGCGGTGGCGGGCGATCCGTTTGACCCGGAGCTCGCGGCAGCGGCTGCCGACGTCGCGACCGAACAGGCGCTGCAGGCGCTCGACGAGCTCGTCGCGGCCGACCTTGTGCGCCCGGTCGCCGGCGGCCGGCGCTTCGGCTGGCGCCACCCGCTCGTCCACCGCGTCGCGTACAACGCAACACCACCAGCCTGGCGCCTCGGGGCGCACGAGCGCGTCGACCGCCGGCTGGCCGGCCATGGCGCCGATCTCATCACGCGGGCCTACCACGTCCAGCGCTCGGCCCGGCCTGCCGACGAGGAGGCGATCGCCGTGCTGTGTGGCGCCGCCGCCGAGGCCGTCGACCGCAGCCCCGACGCGGCGGCGACGTGGTATCGCGCCGCGATCGATCTGCTTCCCGCCGACGACCTCGAGCGCCGCGCCGCGCTGCTTGAGGCGCTGGCCTCGGCGCAGTCGAACGCCGGCCGGCTGGTCGAGTGCCGAGCGACGCTGCTCGAGGCGATCGCGCTGCGGCCGCACGACCCGCTGCTATCGGCGACATGCGCGCGGATCGAGGCATTCCTCGGCCTCCACCGCGACGCCCGTCGGCGCATGGAGGCGGCGCTCGCACGCGCGACGCCGGACGACCGTCCCGAGATCGAGCTCGAGCTCGCGTTCTCGGCCTACTTCGCGCAGGACATCGACAGCATGGGCCCGCACGCCCGTGCGGCGCGCGCCGCTCCGGGACAGGTCGGCGTCGGCGGCCTGTGCCTCTCCGGGCTTGCCTACCTGTGGGCCGACCAGCCCGAGCTGGCGGCGCCCGAGATCGACGAGGCGGCCGGGCGCTTCGCGCGCCTCGACGACGCGGAGCTGACGACCGACGCGAGCCCGGCGTTGTACCTCGGCATGGCGGAGCTGTTGTCGGAGCGCACGCGCGCGGCGGAGGCGACGCTGAGCCGGGGGATCGAGTGCGTGCGGCGCACCTCGACGGGCGCCGCCGGCATCCTCCCGACGCTCCTGTTCCTGAGGGGCCAGGTGCGGCGGCCACTGCTCGATCTCGACGGCGCGCTCGCCGACCTCCGCGCCGCCGAGGAGAGCGCGCGGCTCGTCGGACGGACGAGCACCGGGGTATGGGCGCTCGGCGGACAGGTCGACCTGCTCGTCGAGCGCGGCGAGACCGCCGAAGCGGCACGTGCGGCGGCGGCGTTCGAGCAGGCGCTCGAAGGCGCGGAGGAGTCGCGGGTCGTCATCAACATGCGCTGCGCGGTCGCCGCATCGCGCCTCGACTCGGACCCCGAGCGCTGCCTGGAGGACTTGGTGCGCCACGGCGGCCCGACGCTTGAACTGGCCGACCCGACGTGGTCGATCCACCTGCTGCGGGTGCTCGTGCGCGCGGCGCTCGCGGTCGGCCGCGCCGACGACGCGCGGCGCTGGGCGCAGGTCGCCCACGATCGCGCCGCCGCCTGGGAGCTTCCCGCCAGCATCGCGCGCGGGACGTGCGCACTGGCCGAGGTGGCGCTCGCCGACGACGACGCCGACCCCGCGCTCGCGCTCGCCGGCGAGGCGCTGGAGCGCGCCGAGGCGTCCGACACGCCAGGCGAGATCGCCGAGTGCAGCTACGTGCTCGGGCGCGCGCGGTCGGCGGCCGGGGACCGCGACGGCGCCGTTGCCGCATTCGAGGACGTCGTCGCGCGCGCGGGCGCGGCCGGTGCAGTGCGCCAGCGCGACCGGGCGACCCGCGAGCTGCGCGCGCTCGGGGTCCGCGTCAGCGCTGGTGCGCGGCGTGGCGCAGCGGCGGGTTCGGCGCTGAGCCCGCGCGAGCAGGAGGTCGCGGCGCTGGTCGCCGAGGGCAAGGCCAACCGCGAGGTCGCCGCGGCACTGTTCGTGTCGGAGAAGACCGTCGAGTACCACCTGTCGCACATCTACGAGAAGCTCGGCGTGCGCTCACGCGTCGAGCTGGCCGGCCACCTGGCGGCGACCTAACCGCCCTCGAGCAGGTCGACGCGCTCGCGCAGCGCGGCGACCTCGTCGCGCAGCGCCGCGACCTCGTCGCGCAGCGCCGCCAAGCCGTCCCCCGACGGGGCGGGCGAGACCGGCACGGGCGAGACCCGCGTTGGCACGGGCGCAGCGGGGGCCGCGACCGCCACCTCGGCCTCGTCGCTGTCCTCGCTCAGCGTGTGCGCGTAGCGGTCCTCCTTCTGACCGGGCCGGCGCTCGTGGCGCACGACGAGCCCGCGCGAAATGAGCCGCGCCAGCCCGTCGCCGACCCCGTCGAGATCTGCGAACGCGTGCAGCCGCTCGGTGCGCTGCTTGAGCTCACCGGGGGTCTGCTCACCGCGTAGCATCAGCACGCCCAGCAGCGCCATCTCGCCGTCGTCGAGCCCGAGCTTCTCGTCGAGTAGGTGACGGTACTTCGACGCCCGCCCGGCGCCGGCGAGCCGCGTCCAGCCACGGTGGCGCAGCCGCGCCAGCGCGACGCGGATCTCCTCTTCGTCGTAGGAGACGACCGGGTCGCGGTTCGTCGTCTGGTTGCAGGCGAGCCGCAGCGCGTTGACCGACAGCGGGTAGGCGTCGGGCGTCGTGCGCTGCTTCTCGATCAGGCAGCCGACGACGCGGATCTCTACCGGGGACAGGTCCACGGCGGACTAGCCGTTGGGGATCTCCATCACGAAGCGGATCCGCTGCGTGCCCCTGGAGCACGACGCCTTGAGCTGCTGGGCCTCGTCGGGGCGCTGCAGGACGCAGGTGAAGCCGTGGAGCAGGAGCTGCTTCTTGGCGTTCGACCGCTTGATCTGGATCTTCCAGAACCCGTCGGTGACGCGGTCGGCAGTCGCGCAGGTGACGCCGGTGACCTTGATCTTGAAGATCCCGAAGAAGCCGTGGGGGTCGGGCTGGAGGAACTGGTTGACGCGGTTCGTGGGGGCGCAGGAATGCGTCGTCGCGGCCGAGGCGGTGGAGGGAACGGCGAGGGCGAGGACGGAGAGTGCAGCGATGAGTGGGGCACGCATGGCGGCGAAGATATCTCACCTAGACTGCCCGGCATGCGGGCGGCCACCATCGCCGAGGGCAGGATCGAGATCCACGACCGCCCCGACCCGCAGCCCGGCGCGGGCGAGTTGCTGGTCCGCGTGCGCGGTGCGGGGCTCAACGGCGCCGACATGATCCAGCGCCGCGGCGGCTATCCGGCGCCGCCTGGATCGCCGCCCGACATCCCGGGCCTCGAGCTCGCCGGGGAGGTCGTTGGCCTCGGTCCCGGCGCGACGCGCTTTGGCGAGGGCGACCGCGTGATGGCGATCGTCGGCGGCGGCGGCCAGGCCGAGCTGTGCACCGTCCATGAGCGCCAGGCAATGCCGGTCCCGCAGTCGCTTGACTGGCCGGCGGCGGGCGGCGTCCCCGAGGTCTTCACGACCGCGCACGACGCGCTGTTCACGCAGGCCGGCCTCGAGTCGGGCGAGCGGCTGCTCGTCCACGGCGCGGCCGGCGGCGTCGGCACCGCGGCGGTCCAGCTCGGCCGCGCCGCCGGCGCTCACGTCACGGCGACCGTTCGCAACGTCGATCACCGCGATGCGGTCGCGCGGCTCGGCGCCGAGGTCGTGCTCGACCCGGCCGATTTCGAACAGCACGGGCCGTTCGACGTCGTCCTTGAGCTCGTCGGCGCGCCCAACGTCGGCCCGAGCCTCAACGCGCTGGCGACCGGCGGACGGATCGCGATCATCGGCGTCGGCGCCGGTAACCAGGTCGAGCTCAGCCTGCTGGCGCTGATGGGCAAGCGCGCGCGGATCATGGGCTCGACGCTGCGCGCCCGTCCACTCGAGGAGAAGGCGCTGACCGCGCGGCGCATGGAACGCAACGTGCTGGGCCTGTTTGACCGCGGCGAGCTGACCGTCCCGATCGCGGCGACCTTCC
>Ga0066903_100002028_pt1 | contig 15463 bp, 17 predicted proteins | sample PanSoiMetaGPlot1_FD_67491 | JGI IMG/M metagenome (GOLD analysis project Ga0066903, IMG submission 67491) | Tropical forest soil microbial communities from Panama analyzed to predict greenhouse gas emissions - Panama Soil - Plot 1 (version 2) | ecosystem: Environmental > Terrestrial > Soil >...
TCAACCGCGCACATGCGCTCATGTTGCTTGCGCGCGTGGACGAGGCGCGCGCGCTCTACCTTCAGCACCGCGGGCAGACTCTCCAGAACGGCAAGACCTGGGAAGGCATGGTGCTTGAAGATTTCATCAATCTGCGCAAGGCCGGCCTCACGCACCCGCTGATGGATGAAATCGAAAAACGGTTCGCCGGGGGTGGATGAGCCTCAGCCGTACGGCCTAGTCTAGTTCCCGATACAGCTCGGTCAAGTTGCCCAGCGTCGTGGCAGCATCTGAGCTCGGTACAGCACGGGAGGCCTCCCGACGCCGTTCGCTCGATCACGCACCCGTCCCACCACCAGGTAGAACAGCGACGCCCCGCTGGAGAACGACGTTACGTACCCAAAGGGTGGTCGTAAACTCCACGAGGCCAGTAGCGGTCAACATCGCGAGCGCGTTGATCTGGAACAAAGACAGATGGAGGTAGTCCACCATCCACAACACGAAGCACACGATACCGGTAACGACCGGGGCGATTGCGAAGACTGCGTCAAGGATACTGGTCGGCCGAATGCGAAGAGCCGAATCCAGCAGCATCCAGACTTGAATGGTGAGATAGCCGAGCGCGACCCAGCCTGGGAGGCCTCTCAGCGAATTGTGCTCGGGAGTATAGTTCGGGAGATATTTGAAGAATAAAACCGCCAGGCCAGAAAGTGCCAGCGATAAGACGATGCTCGAAACCTCGGCCGATGGCCCCAAGCCCTTTTTGCCGTTGGGCATCATGTGCTCCTATTGGCTATTGTATGCAAGCACGTAGCCCCGGACGAAGCGAAGCGAAATCCGGGGCAGCAGTTCGAATGCGATGAAGTGGATACGCTAGCCTCCATCCCCCCACAAGCACGGCGTTCGTTTATGTCCTGGCGCCGAGCGCGCTCAGCACGCGCTGCGGCGTCATCGGATATTGCCGCATCCGCACCCCGGTCGCATCGAAGAAGGCGTTGGCGATCGCGCCCGCGGCGGCGCCCATCACCTCCTCGCCGGCGCCGGTCGAGGGCTCGTCGAGGCGCTGCACCACGACCGGGACCACCTCCGGATGTTCGGCGAAGCGCAGAATCGGATAGGACTCCCAGTCGAGGCTGGTGACGCCGGTCTTGTCGAACAGCACCTCCTCCTTGAGCATGCGGCTCACCGACTGGATCACCTGGCCCTCGATCTGATTCTCCACTAATGCTGGATTCACCGCCAAGCCGCAGTCCATGGCGGCGTAGATGCGCAGCGCCACGATGGTGCCGGTGCGCTTGTTGACCTCGATATCGGCGACGGCTGCACCATAGCTCACGTGGTGGGTGCCGAGCGCGATGCCGCGGCCGGTCACCACGTCGCGGTCGGACAGCGCAGCGCCCATTACCCGCGGCTGCCAACTCGCCGCCGCCGCCGCGGCCTCGAGGACGCCCAGCCAGCGCTTGTCGCCGATGTTCTTCCGCCGGAACTCGAGCGGGTCCATCTTGATCGCGGTCGCGAGCTCGTCGATTGTCTGCTCAGAGGCGAACGCGAACGAGAGGTCGAGCGGCGAGCGCAAGGCAGCGCCGCGCAGATAGCCGTTCATCGGCACCGCGTGGCTAACGACGCGCCGGTTGGCGACGAGGTACATCGAACCGGTGCTCATCGGATTGACGGTGATCGAGTTCGACCCCCCTGCCCGCTCGACACCGGGCTTCTGCAGCGCGATGTCCTGCACCGACGAGGTCACGGTCCAACCGTGCTGCCAGCCGTGGTACTCGTAGGCGACGAGCTTGCCGCTCGCATCGATGCCGGCGCGCACGTCGGCAAGATGGGCCGGGCCGTAGTTGTCCCAGCCGTGCTCGTCCCATCGCATGTATTGCACGCGCACCGGCCGGCCGGCGGCCTGCGACATGATGGCGGCGGCCTGCGCGGCGTCCTCGTAGCAGCTCCGGCCGAAGGTGCCGGAGCCCTCGTAGTACTGGACGCGGACCTTCTCGGCCGGCATGCCGAGCACGGTCGCGAGCATGGCGCGCGCGTTGTAGACATCCTGCGTCGAGGACTGGATCACCGCACTGTTCGGCCCGACATCGGCGAGCGCGCAGTTGGGTGCGAACGGCAGATGGCCCTGGTAAGGGCAGCGATAGCTTGCCGAGCGCACATGCGCGGCCGCGGCGAAGCCCTTGGCGGCGTCGCCCCAATCGGCGATGACGGTGTCGGTCGTCTTCTCGGCACGCATCTTCTCGAACAGATCGGCATTGCCGGGAAGCACTGGCGTCTCCTGCCAGGTCACCTTGAGCGCGCGTGCCGCCTTGATCGCGTCCCATTCCTGCTCGGCAACGACGCCGACGAAGTCGCCCTTGCGGATGACGCGCGCTCCCGCGATGTCCTTGATCGAGCTTTCGTCGACGTTCAACGGCTTGGCGCCGGCGCCGAACGCGCGCTGGCCGCGCGGCAGCACGACGCGGCCGTGCAGCATGTTGGGCGCCCGCAGATGGTGCACCAGCGTATATCTGCCGGCGACCTTGTCGGGAACGTCGACGCGCGGCACGCGGCTGCCGACGAGCCTGTAGCGGTTCACCGGCTTGAGCGGCGCGGTGCCGGTGAACTTGACGTTGAACGGCTTGTCGCCGAGGAGGTCGCCGTACTTGACTGAGCGGCTGTTGGTCTCGCCGTCGACCGAGACGACGCCCTTCGACACCGCGAGGCTGCCCATCTGCACGCCGAGATGCGTCGCGGCGAGCGTCAGCAGCGCCTGTCGCGCTTCGGCGGCGGCGGCGCGCAGCTGCGGCCCTCCGCGGTGGATCGATGAGGACGAACTGGTCGCCCCCTGGTTCGGCGTCACGTTGGTGTCGAGCCGCACCGCCCGGAGCTGGCTCATGTCGAGGTCGAGCTCCTCGCCGACGATCTGCAGGAGGCCGGTGGTGTTGCCCTGGCCGAGCTCGCATTTGCCGAAATAGACCGAGGCGGTGTTGTCGGCATGGATCGCGATCCACGTATCGACCGTATTGGGATCGGGCGGGCCGGCGATATCGCCGCGCGCGGCCAGTGCCGGCGTCGGCAGGCCGGACATGCTGAAGCCGATGATGAGCGCGCCGCCGCCCTTGAGGAGATCGCGGCGCGAGAACGGGAGCTCGGTGTGAACGGTCATCGCACGTCTCCCGTGATCCTGCCGGAGGCGACCTTGATCGCCTTCATCACCCGCGGATAGGTGCCGCAGCGGCAGAGGTGCCCGTTCATGTGGGCGCGGATCTCGGCGTCGGTCGGGCGTGGATTCTGCGCCAGGAGCTCGGCGCCCTTGATGGTCATGCCGTTGTAGCAATAGCCGCAGTGCGGCGCCTCGACGTCGATGAACGCCTGCTGCAGCGGATGCAGCGCCGGCGCCTGCGCGAGACCTTTCTGCTGCGCGTAGAGCACGGGCAGGCCCTCGAGCGTCGTCACCGACTTGCCGGCGACGTTGCCGACCGGCGTGACGCAAGAGCGGATCTCGACGCCGTCGGCGAGCACCGAGCAGGAGCCGCATTGCGCGAGCCCGCAGCCGAAGCGCGGGCCGGTGAGCCGCAGGTCGTTGGTGAGCACGTAAAGGAGCGGCGTGTCCGGGCTCGCGCCGACGGGCACCTCGCGCCCATTCACCTTGATCTTGAGATCATCCGCCATGGAAGGGCCTCCCTGTCGCGGCGATTTGGGATCGCTGAGGTGTGAGGCTAGCCAAGGCGTGCCGGGCGAACAAGCAGCATTCCTGCCCGGGTTCGCGGGCCGGCTAGCGGAAGCCCGCCCGATAATAGGCGGCGAGCGCGTCGATCTCGCCCGGCGTCAGCTTGGAGGCAATGGTCCGCATCCGCGCATAGACGTCGTTGCGGCGCTCGCCCGATGCATAGAGCCGCAATTGGCGCGCAATGTATTCGGCCTGCTGCTCGGCGAGGACCGGCGTCTCGATCGGACCGCCGGCTCCGCGGCGATGGCAGGCGGCGCAGGGCGGGATGTTGCGTTTGGGGTCGCCCAGCTCGACGAGTTGCACAATGCCGGCGGGAGCGTCCGCCAGCGTCACCGGATTGGGATTACGCTGCGGCTGGCCCGCGTAATAAGCCGCCACGTCGGCGATCACTGGTTCATCGAGCGCCTGTGCGATGCCGGTCATCAGCGGATGGGTCCGGCTGCCGGTGCGATAGTCGAACAGCTGCTTGTAGATCGCCGCCCCCGATTGGCCGGCGAGGTGCGGGTAGTCGGGCGAACTCGAGACGCCCGACTCGCCGTGGCAGGCGACGCACACCTCCTGCACCTTCGCGCGTCCGCGCTCGACGTCGGCGCGGGCGAGGATTTGCAGGACATCCGGCGTCCAGACCACTTGCGAAACCGGTGTCGGCGGCGTGCGGTCGGTCGGCTGCGGCTGCGCCGGCGATCCCGGGATGAGGCCAAGCGCCCGGCAGATCGCCGTAAAGGCGTCGAGGCCGGCGCCGCGCCCCTGCACGATCGGGATGATCAGCGCGCCGAGCAGGATGCCGGTGAGCACAGTACCCATCACCGCAATAGTCGCCCACACGCGCCAGGGCTGGTCGAGCACGTGCGGTTCGGACCGTGGTTCACGTTGCGACATGGCGGCGCTCATTGAACCCGGTGGACGATCGCGCCGGGCGAGGGCTCGATCAGGAACTGGGCAATCGGAAAGCCGTAAACCAGCACTATGATTGCGAGCAGCAGCACGTTCCACAGGCCGAAGCCGTTGAGAGCCGCCGGTACCCGCTGCGGCGGGTCAACCGCCAGCGCATAGAGCGGGCGCGCGGCGACGAGGGCGGGTCCGCGATGAAGTATAAAGAGGTTGCGCACGAACAGCAGCGCGGACAGGAGCAGAATGATGCCGCCGCCGAGCGACACCAGCACCCAGGGTCCCCAGCCGGCGATGATTGGATCCGCGTAATTGAAATTCGCCACCCGCCGCCACTGACCCTGCAGTCCGACCCAGTGCCAGGGTAGCGTCATGATCAGCATGCCCCAGAACCACATCCAGAGCTGCAGCCGCAATGGCGCGAGCGAGCCGTGCTCGCGCCCGGTCAGGCGCGGCCAGATCTCGTAGGCGATCGCAAAATACATGATCCCGACCGAGCCACCGAAGATCAGGTGGAAATGCGCGGTGACCCAGGCAGTGTTGTGCACCATCGCGTTCATGCCGTAGCCCATGTTGACGATGCCGCCAAAGCCCCCCAGGCCCAGCATGACGAAGGCAAGCCCGGTGGCGAGCACCATCGGGCGCTGCCACGGCAGCGCGGCGATCCAGCCGAACACGCCGCGGCCGCCGCGCAGGCGGCCGGCGATCTCGAACGACGCCGTGATGGTGAAGATCGTCAGCAGCGTCGGGACGGAGACAAAGGCGGTGAGCACAGCCTGGACGAATTTGGTCGCGTTGCCATGCTGCGGGTCCATCAGCAGATGGTGCAGCCCGACCGGCAGGCTGTAGATCAGGAACAGGATGAAGGTGAGCCGGCCCATGGTGTCGCTGTAAAGCCGGCCGCCTGCCGCCCGCGGGGCCATCGTGTAGAACGCGATATACGCCGGGATCAGCCAGAAATAGACGATCCCATGCAGCGTCCAGGAGAACAGCGTGCGGGCGAGACCAACGTCAACCGTCTGCACCAGCCCGAGCGCCGCCGGGATGACCTGAAACAGAAGCTCGACCGCCAGCCCGATCGTGGTCCACAGCCACATCAGCGCATTGGCGACGGTCCCGAACATCGCCAGCGGCACTGGGCGTCCGGGATTATCGCGTTTCCATCCGGCCATCGCGACGATCATCAGCACGCACCAGACCCATGACGCCACGACCACCAGGACAAGGCCGATATAGAACCACGCGCTCCCGGTCAGCGGCGGGTAGAAGGTGAACAGGACGGAGGCACGGCCGCTCAGGATTGCGACAACCGCCAGGACAACGCCAAGGAGCCCTAACCAGAACGCGGCCCAGGCCCACGGCTTGCCGGGAAGCGGCCGGTCAAGCGACGTGACCGCGACGAAATAGCCGAAGCCCATGATGAAGAAGGTCGTGAGCACATAGGCCATCGACACGCCATGCGCGGTCACAGACATGAAATATTGACCCGGCGTGCCGATATGCGCACCCAAGGGGCTGCGCACCCACATCTGCCACGTGCCGAGCATGGCCGCGAAGAGGAAGGCCGCAAACGCTACCCAGAAATGCGCGAGACAAAGCCGCTCAGCGTTGCGCACAGGAAATCCTCCCGTCGGGGCCGGGCTTGAACTCATCGTTCGGCAGCACCTGCACGGTCGCCCACATCTCGCTGTGGCCAAAGCCGCAATACTCGTGACAGGGCATCAGCAGGTCGCCGCCGCGGGTGAACTCGGTATGCACCTGCGCGACGAAGCCGGGCACCACCATGGTGTTGACGTTGGTGCCGGTGATCAGGAGGCCATGGATCACGTCGGGCGATGAGAACCGCAGCGTCACGAGCCGGTTCGCGGGCACCGCGATGCAGGCGGGAACAAACATGAACTGGGTCGCGATGGCGCGAACGGTCACGCTGCCGTCGGCTGCGACCGTGGTGCCGAGATTCTGCTCGGCGAATTCGCCCGACAGATGCAGGACCTTGGGATCGATCCGCTCGACATTGCTCGGCGGATTGATCGACATGGTCAGCGCGGTGAACACAATCGTGCCGAGAACGGCGGCAGTGAAGACCCCGACGCCGAACGCCCAGGCCAGCTCGGTTCCCAGGATCCGCCGCTCGTGCGCTTCCGGGTGGACGTCGGACATCGATCACCCCACGCTGCCGCGAGGGATAAAGACGAGGAGGTAGATCAGGAGATATCCGATGACGAGGAGCGCGACGGCGGAGCCGGCGAGCACGGCGGCACCAAGCGGCACGAGGCGCATCGCGCGCACGAGGGCGGCCTCATCGACCTCATCGGCCACTTCGGAGGAAGAATCCGCTGCGGAAGGCTGCTCGGGTGGCACAGGCAAGCTCCTGACACTGAGCCTCTGAGCACAGCGCCAGAGGCAATCCTTGCAAAGGCCCTCGTTCTAACCGGCTCCAGAATGCGAAATCTTGACGGACGTCAAACCTAAGCGATTCGATACCTCGCCGGCATGGTGCCAGTGGAAAATGTCCGGCAAGCACGATCGCAGGCTTAGCCCCGCAGGTCGCTCCTTCAATATCAGGGCCAGATATCTTGCCGTCCGATGAAGAGTATCCGCAGTCTTTGTCATGACTTTTCCGCTCGGCCGCGGATCGGCGCAGAACCACGCCTTCGCAATCGAATCGGCGCGGTACCAGCGTAAGCGCTTGCCCTGCCCGATCGCCAGCGGCAAGCCGTCGATCTCGCCCGGCGTCAGCTTGGAGCAAATTATCAGATCTCCACCACGCGATCCGACAGCTCGTTGGGATTGTTGGCTCTGGGCGGAAAGTGCTCGGCCAGCACGATCCCGGCTTGCCGAACCGCATTCACGATGCCGTCCACCAGGCGCTGGTTGCGGCCGGCGACGGTGACTTCGCGGGCGAGCCGTTCCCATGCCGGCGGGCCAACTTTGCCGTGAATTCCGACATCGGCGACGATCTCGACGCACCGGTTGGCGAGCGCCACGTAGATCAGGACACCGGTGCGCTCTTCGGTCAGGTGAACGCCATGTGCGAGGAATTGCTGCTGGGCGTGCTTGCGCGCGCTCTCGGCGGCGATTGTGTCCGGCACGATGCGGTAGCGAATGCGGGCGGGCGAGAGCGCCCAGGCGGCGGCGATGAAGAAGACGACCTGCGTGAGGAGGATCGTCGTCGTCGACAACCTCGTCAGCAGGTGCAGTGGCCAGGGCCACAGGAGGGCCGCGAGCGCCGCCCAGATGACCGGCACGTAGCGGAAGTCGTCGGCACTGTGGGCGACGACGACATAGATTTCACCGGCGGTTGCCGCTTCGGTCGCGCGGATCGCTTCGCTGATGCGCGCCTTGTCGTCGGCGCTGAGAGCGGTCATCTCACCAACTCCCCGACGCGCCGCCGCCGCCGAACGATCCGCCCCCGCCGGAGAAGCCGCCGCCTGATCCGCGTGATCCACCAGAGGACCAACCGCCGCCGCGCGACCAATCGCCCGGAAAGGTCGCGCCGCCCGCGGGAATCCACCAGTCCCCGCGCCGCCGCAGTCCCTGCCGCTGCTGCGATCGCCGCACGACCACGATGAACCAGACCAGAAGCAGCAGGACGACCAGCGCGAACGCGGCAAAGTCCTCGGCGCCGCCTGGCCGCTCCCGCTCGGCGGCGCGCCGCTTGAAATCCTCCGCGTCGCCTGAGAAGACCTGGACCAGATCGTCGATGCCGCGCTCGATCCCCCCGGACACATCGCCGGCGCGAAACCGTGGCAGGATGGCGTTCTCGATGATCAGGCGGGAAATCGCATCGGTCAGCGTTCCTTCGAGGCCATAGCCGACCTCGATGCGCACCTTGCGCTCGTTCGGCGCAACGATGAGAAGCGCGCCGTTGTTCAGTCCCTTCTGGCCGATGCCCCAGTGCCGCCCGAGCCGATAGCCATAGTCGGCGATGTCGTAGCCATGCAACGACGGCAGCGTGACCACGACGAGCTGGGTGCTGGTCTTGCGCTCGAGCTGTTCGAGCTTGGCGTCGATGCGCGACCGGGCCGCGGCCTCGAGGATCCCCGCCTGATCCACGACCCGGCCGCTCAGCGCGGGAAAGGAAGGCTCGGCAGCGGATGCGTCAGCAAAAGCCAGGACAGCGGCGAGCCAAAGCAGGAGAGCTCCGAGCCGACTGAGGCCCATATCGCGCCTCGGTCAAAACTTCACCTGCGGGGGTCGCTGGTTCTCTTCCGTCGTCGAGAATGTCGCCATCGGCTTGGCGCCATAGACGATCGCCCACAAGCGCCCGGGGAATGTTCTTGTTTCGGTGTTGTAGGCCTGCACCGCCTGGATGTAGTCGCGGCGCGCCACCGCGATGCGGTTTTCGGTCCCCTCGAGCTGCGACTGCAAAGCGAGGAAGTTCTGGTTCGATTTCAGGTCGGGATAGTTCTCGCTCACCGCGATGAGACGCCCGAGCGCCCCCGACAGCTGCGCCTGCGCCTCCTGGAATTTCCGAATGGCCTCCGGATCGGTGAGCTGGTCGGTGCGCACCTGCACCTGCGTCGCCTTGGCACGCGCTTCGATCACCTGGGTGAGCACCTCGCGCTCCTGCCGCGCGTAGCCGCGGACCGTTTCGACGAGGTTCGGGATGAGTTCGGCGCGGCGTTGGTATTGGTTCTGGACCTCGCTCCAGGCTCCTTTTGCCCGCTCTTCCAGCGTTGGGATCGTGTTGATCCCGCAGCCCGACAGGAGAACGGCTGCGGCAATGAGCGCACCGAACAGGACGAGACGGCGGCCGGTGGCGACCGGGCCGAGCCGCGCTTCGCCAACCATGCTCATGGCACGGACACCGTGCGCTCGCGATTACTTGACGAGCTCTTTTTCGACGGCAGCGGCGGAGCTGCCGACCTTTTTCACTGCCGCTTTCAATTCATCGGCGGAGACCCCGAACTTCTTCGACCAATAGCGTACTTCGTAGTCTTCGCTCGTATTGATGCGGCTGCGGTCCTGCGACCCTTTGCTCTTGCGATCGTCGCTCATTTGATCACCGTTTGATTTCATTGCTGCCCGGCTCACATCCGAAGCGTAGGCTGCGCGGCCCGCTTTGCAATTCAGGGCAGGATAACTTGCCGTCCAATGAAAAGTTCCTGCGGCTTTTGTGATGACTTTTCTGTTCGCTTGCGCATCGGCTCGAAACGACGGCATCGGCCAATCGAATCGGCACGGTAGCTCTGTAAGCGTCAGGGGAGCCGAGGGCGGCCGCGCGAGCATCGCGCGAGGGGTGTCTCTGCGCGGCAATGGCCGCGCCCGCGTGGCGGGACTCGGTGCGTTGTGGTACCTTGCAGCCACGCTGGCGCGCATCGCGCTGCAAACGCGACCGCCGCCGGCACAAAGCAATAAGAACAATTCGGGAAGGGAAGCGCGCCCGCGACCGACCTCCCGTTCATCGGAGGATGCCCATGCGCTTTCGCGCTTCACTCAGCGCCATTGCCTGTATGACCGCCCTCGCCATTGCGCCCGCCCAGGCATTCGACGACAGCAAGTATCCGGATTTGAGAGGCGTCTGGATGGGAACCGGGGGCAACAAATGGCCCGCACCGGCGCCGCTCACTCCCGAATACCAGGCGATCTTCGAGGCCAACCTGCGCGATCAGGCCGCCGGCGGACATGGCGACACGCCGACGGTCGAATGTCTGCCGCCGGGCATGCCGCGCCAGATGAATGTCTATGAGCCGATGCAGATCGTGATCACGCCCGAGATGGTCCACCTGCTCATCGAGCATGTGAAGGATTCCCGGCGCATCTATACAGACGGGCGCACGTGGCCGTCCGAGCTGGAGCCGATGTTCCAGGGCTATTCCATCGGCCAATGGCTCGACGAGGATGGCGACGGCCGCTTCGACACGCTCGCCGTGGAGACCCGGGGGCTCAAGGGGCCACGGACCTACGACTCGACCGGCATCCCGATGCACAAGAACAACAAGACCGTCGTCAAGGAGCGGATCTATCTCAGCAAGACCAATCCGAACATCCTCCACAACGAGATCACGACCATCGACGACGCGCTGACCCGTCCCTGGACAATCACAAAGAACTATCGCCGCGACCCGCCGCGCAGCCAGCCCTATTGGTGGCGCGAGGCGGTCTGCGCCGAAAACAATCCGCACGTGAAGATCGGCGGCGAGGTCTACATGGTCAGCGCCGACGGCCACCTGATGCCGACCCGCAAGGACCAGCCGGCGCCGAACCTCAAATACTTCGCGCCAGCGCAGCAACGATCGGAGCGATGACCTCGGCCCGCGTCGTTCGGGAGCAAACGCCATGAGCCACCGCAGGTGCGTCGGTTTCCTCGCGTCAATCGTTGCGCTGATGCTGCCGCTCGCTCCGGCCTGTGCGTTCGACGACGCGAAATATCCCGATTGGAAAGGCCAGTGGATCAGGCTGCCGCCGACCGGCGGTCAGTGGGACCCGACCAAGCCGCCCGGCCGCGCCCAAGCGGCCCCGTTCACGCCCGAGTACCAGGCGATCTACGAGGCCGGGGTGCGCGACAACACGGTCGGCGGCCACGGCAACAACGCAACGCCGACCTGCACGCCGCCCGGCATGCCGCGCGCGATGATCGTCTACGAGCCGATGGAGATCATCATCCGGCCAGAGATCACCTACATCCACATCGAGTTCATGAGCCAGTTCCGTCGTATCTACACAGACGGACGCGCCTGGCCGGCGACGATCGACCCGGCCTACGCGGGCTATTCGATCGGCCACTGGGAGGATACCGACGGCGACGGCCGCTTCGACACGCTCGTGGTCGAGACCCGCGGCATGAAAGGTCCGCGTACCTTCGACGGCAACATGCCGCTGCACCAGGACAATGAGACCATCGTGCAGGAGCGCATCCACCTCGACCGCGCCAAGGCCGACATCCTGCGCGACGACATCACCACCATCGATCACGCGCTGACGCGGCCGTGGACGGTGACGCGCAGCTACAGCCGCGAGCGCAATCCGCACTGGTACGAGTATCCCTGCGGCGAGAACAACGAGCACGTGTTCATCGGCAAGGAGAACTATCTCAGGAGCGCGGATGGCCACCTGATGCCGGCGCGTAAGGGCCAGGCGCCGCCGGACCTACGCTACTTCAACCGGACCAGGAATTGACGAGGAGACATCTGGCCAAGGGGCTGCTCAAGGAGGACAGGGAATGCGGGAATGGAAGTCGATCGGCGTCGCGGTGTTCGTGACGATGCTCGCTATTGGCGGCGCGCAGGCCGCGGATGAGACCTACCCCGACTGGTCGGGCACTTGGCGCGGGCGTCCTCCCAACAAATGGGACCCGAGCAAGCCGCCCGGGCTCGGGCAGCAGGCACCGCTGACGCCGGAATACCAGGCCGTCCTGCAAGCGAGCCTCGCCGACCAGGCTGTGGGCGGCACCGGCAGCGATCCGTACTCCTCGTGCCTGCCAAACGCGATGCCGCGGATGATGACGGCAATCTTCTCGTTCGAGTTCGTCATCCTGCCGAATATCACCTACATCCTGTTCGAATCGAGCATGCCCCGCCGCGTCCACACCGACGGACGCGACTGGCCGAAGGAGATCGAGCCCGCGTTCAACGGCAACTCGATCGGCAAGTGGATCGATACCGACGGTGACGGTCGCTTCGACCTGCTGGAGATCGAAACCCGCGGCTTCAAGGGGCCGCGCGTCTACGATCCTTCAGGCATCCCGCTGCATCGCGACAATCAGAGCATCATCAAGGAGCGCATCGCGCTCGACAAATCCGATGCGAACGTGATGCGCAACGAGATCACCACGGTCGACAACGCGCTGACCCGCCCCTGGACGGTGACCAAGACCTATCGGCGCCAGCGCAACCACGTCATGAGCACCAACGACTGCAACGAGCACAACCAGCACATCACGATCGGCAAGGAAATCTACATGTTGAGCGCCGATGGCCTGCTGATGCCGCAGAAGAAGGATCAGCGGCCGCCCGACCTGCGCTACTACAGCCGGGCGCAACGCTGAAACGGAACGCGCCAGAGGTATGCAAGATGCGGCTGGAGCGACACCAATGAGAGCCGCCGTGTTGAACCTGTTCGGAGTGAGCGCCCTCGCGGCTGCGCTTTGCCTGACCAGCGCCGGCGCCTTCGCATTCGACGATGCGCTCTACCCCGACCTCAGCGGCCAGTGGCGGCGCATCTCGCCGCCCGGCCAGCCGGCATTCGATCCCGCCAAGCCGCGCGGCTGGGGCCAGGAAGTGCCGCTGACGGACGAGTACAAGCGCGTGTTCGAGGAGAACCTGCGCGACCTCAGGGCCGGCGGCGAAGGCCGCTGGCCCGGCTATCGTTGCCGGCCGCCGGGCATGCCGGCACTGATGACGGCGTACGAGCCGATGGAGGTCATCGTCCTGCCGCACACCACCTACATCAGGATCGACCACATCCACGAGACCGCCCGGCGCATCTACACCGATGGACGCGACTGGCCGAAGGACATTGCGCCGGCCTGGGCTGGCTACTCCATTGGCAAATGGGTCGACGAGGATACCGATGGGCGCTACGACGCGCTCGAGGTCGAGACGCGCCACATCAAAGGCCGGCGCGCCTTTGATGCCACGGGACTGCCGATGCACGACGACAGCAGGACCGTGGTCAAGGAGCGGATCTTTCTCGACGCCGCCGACCGCAACGTGCTGCGCAACGAGATCACGGTGATCGACAGCGCCCTCACCCGTCCTTGGTCGGTGGTCAAGACCTACAGCCGCAGCCCGGAGCGCTATGCGATCTGGCGCGAATATCTCTGCGCCGAGGAGAACAACCACGTCGCCATCGGCAAGGAGAGCTACTTCCTCAGCGCCGAGGGCCTGCTGATGCCCTCGAAGAAGGGTCAGGCGCCGCCGGATCTCAGGCACTTCCAGCAGTGAATTCGATGATGAATGGACGAGGATAACGGTCAAGCCGACGGGAGGACGGTCATGCTGTATCGGAATTTCATGGGGACGATTGCGCTCGTGGCCATGCTGGCGCTGGCCGCGGGCGAGGCCTGCGCGTTCGACGAGTCGAAGTATCCCGACCTAAAAGGCGTATGGCACCGGGTCGGCGCGCCGCGCTGGGATCAGCAGGACCGGACCTACGAGCGGGCACCGCTGACGCCGGAGTATCGGGCGATCTATGAGGCCAATGTGAGAGATCAGGAGGCCGGCCGACAAGGCACCGACCCAACCTATACCTGTCTGTCGCCCGGCATGCCGCGGATCATGAACATGTATGAGCCGATGGAAATCGTGGTGACGCCCGACACCACGCACATGCTGATCGAGCACATCCACGACTCGCGCCGCATCCACACCGACGGGCGGACATGGCCCGAGGAGGTGGAGCCGAGCTTCCGCGGCTACACCATCGGCCGCTGGGAGGATAGCGACGGCGACGGCCGCTACGACACGCTCATCGCCGAAACCCGCCACATGAAGGGCCCACGCTCCTTCGACAGCACTGGGCTGCCGCTGCACGCCGACAACAAGACCGTGGTCAAGGAGCGCATCTATCTCGACAAGAGCAATCCGGACCTGCTCATCGACGAGATCACAGTGATCGACAACGCGCTCACCCGGCCGTGGACCGTGGTGCGCAAATATCGACGCGAGCGGGTCGCGTTCCCGATCTGGCGCGAATCGGTTTGCGCCGAGAACAACAATCATGTCGCCATCGGCAGCGAGGACTACATGGTGAGCGCCGACGGCATGCTGATGCCGACGCGGAAGGACCAGCCGCCGCCCGACCTGCGCTATTTCCCGCAGGCGCGCAAGTAATGGCGACGCCGTTGCCGGCACGGGCAAGCCGCCCGTGACCGCGTGCAAGGCAAGGATTGGAGGCCGTTCATGCCGGTTCGTCGTTTGATCGCTTCGCTGGCGCTCGTCGCCGTCACGACCGGCGCGCAAGCCCTCGATGACTCGAAATATCCCGACTGGCGCGGCCAGTGGCGAAGGCCGCAGGGCGTGGGCATCCAGTGGGACCCGACCAAGCCGCTCGGCCGCGCGCAGCAGGCACCGCTCACGCCGGAATATCAGGCGTTGTTCGAGGCAAGCCTCGCCGACCAACGCGCCGGCGGACAGGGCAACGATCCGACCTTCACCTGCATTCCGCCGGGCATGCCGCGGGCGATGACGGTGGTGTTCCCGATGGACGTCATCATCCTGCCGGAGGCGACCTACATCATCATCGAATACGCGAGCCAGGTGCGCCGCATCTATACCGACGGCCGCGATTTCCCGGCGGAGTATGAGCCGTCGTTCCTCGGCTATTCCATCGGCAGATGGATCGACGAAGACGGCGACGGCCACTACGACGTGCTCGAGGCCGAGACGCGCGGCATGAAGGGCCCGCGCTCCTTCGATGCGAGCGGCCTGCCCGTGCACGCGGACAACGCGACGGTGGTGAAGGAGCGGATCTATCTCGACAAGGCGAACAAGGACCTGCTGCACGACGAGATCACGACCATCGACAACGCGCTGACGCGTCCATGGACGGTGATGAAGACCTATCGCCGCGAGAAGCAGCCGATCTGGTTCGAATACAATTGCATGGAGAACAACCGCCACGTCCTCATCGGCAAGGAGAACTATTACGTCAACATGGACGGCAACCTGATGCCGGTTAAGAAGAACCAACCGCCACCGGATCTCAAATATTTCAACCAGGTGCAGAAGTGACGGTGACCGCGTCACCGTGGACTCCATGGGTGTTCAATGGGTCTCTTCTCCTCCGTGCTCCATTTGCGCGATATCGAGCGTGCCCCCGTTATTCCAGCAGTTGACGCGGTTCTGCAGGATGCGGGCTTCGTGCCTGAGCACCTGGGCGCTGTCCCGGCCGGCGGCCCGCACATGCTGCCGAAGCACGAGACCGGGCCTTGCTACGTGA
>Ga0066903_100002029_pt1 | contig 15463 bp, 15 predicted proteins | sample PanSoiMetaGPlot1_FD_67491 | JGI IMG/M metagenome (GOLD analysis project Ga0066903, IMG submission 67491) | Tropical forest soil microbial communities from Panama analyzed to predict greenhouse gas emissions - Panama Soil - Plot 1 (version 2) | ecosystem: Environmental > Terrestrial > Soil >...
GCCGCCGCGAGCAGCTGCGAGGCCATCTCGCACGCGAAGACGTCGGCCTGGAGCTGCTGCATGATCACGGAGCGCCAGATGTCCTGGCGCCGCGCCCGCCGCTCGGGCGTTCCCTTGCCCTCCGGCACGAACGGGATCTGCCCCCACGGCACCTCGTCCACCTGCCACTCCTGGTGCTTCGCGAGGTGGTAGAAGCGGAGGACGCCCGCGTACTCGTCCCGGGATTCGGGCTCCGCTGGGACGGCTTCGGCGCTCACGGGCCGGACCTTATCCTCAGGCGCGTGATCGCACTCGTCTTCAGCTACGAGGTGGTGCGCGACGCGGCGGAGTTCGAGCGCGTCTACGGGACGGACGGTGAGTGGGCCGAGTTCTTCCGCCGTGGCCGCGGCTATATCGGCACCGAGTTCCTGCACGACGTCGAGGCGTCGAGTCGGTATCTCGTCATCGACCGCTGGGAATCGGCCGACGCCTACAACGCCTTCGTCGCCGCGCATCGCGAGGAGTACATGGAGCGCGTCGACGCCACGCGCTTCCACTACGACAGCGAGCTACGCCTCGGCACGTTCGAGACGATCCGGAACTGACTCCGCGCATTTCGTAGCCACGGCCACCGATTGCCCTCGCATTGCGAGATGGCCTCCGCTTGAACGTGGCGCATCGCGCAGCGATAATCCCCGGGCCGATGTCCGTGGAGCAACGCGCCAGCGCCACCGACCGCGTCCTTGCAGCGCGCGAGCGCTACGTCGCCCGCGGCGTGGCAACGCCGTCCCTCGCCGTCGCCCGCGCCGAGGGAGCGCGCGTCTGGGACGTCGACGGACGCGAGTTCCTCGACTTCGCCGGGGGGATCGCGTGCCAGAACCTCGGCCACGGCCCGTCGGCCGTCGTCGCGGCGGTCCACGAGCAGGTCGACCGCTACCTCCACCAGTGCTTCATGGTCGGGACATACGAGCCGTACGTCGACCTCTGTCGCAGGCTCGACGAGCTCTGGCCTGGCGACTCCGAAACGAAATCGATCCTCGTCAACTCTGGCGCCGAGGCGATCGAGAACGCCGTCAAGATCGCGCATGCAGCGACCGGGCGCGCGGGCGTCGTCGTCTTCGACCGCGCCTTCCACGGACGCACGACCCTGACGATGGCGATGACGGCGAAGCTCGTGTACAAGCAAGGCTTCGGACCGCTCGCGACGGACATCTACCGCGCCGCCGCGCCGTACCCGTTCCGGGGCGTATCCACCGAGGACGCGCTCGCGAGCCTCGACCTGCTCTTCCGACAGGACGTCGATCCACGGTCGATCGCGTGCATCGTGCTCGAGCCCGTGCAGGGCGAAGGCGGCTTCATCCCGATGCCGCCGGAGTTCGTACAGGCGCTGCGCCGGATCTGCGACGAGTACGGGATCGTCTACGTCGACGACGAGGTGCAAGCCGGCTGCGGTCGTACGGGCACGATGTGGGCGATCGAGCAGTTGGGCGTCGAGCCGGACCTGCTCGTCTCGGGGAAGACCCTCGGTGGAGGTCTTCCGCTCGCTGCGGTTACCGGCCGCGCCGAGCTGATGGACGGAGTCCATGTCGGCGGGCTCGGCGGCACGTTCGGCGGGAATCCCGTCGCCTGCGCGGCCGCTCTCGCAGTGGTCGACGAGCTGACTGCCCCGGGCTTCGCGGAGCGGGCCGAGCACGTCGGCTCCTTCCTGAGGACGCGGCTCGACGAGATCGCGTCTCGACAACCGGTCGTCGGCGAAGTACGCGGACTCGGCCCGATGCTCGCGTTCGAGCTGCGCGAGCCGACGCCCGACGCGGCGAAGGCGACAACAGCGGCCGCGTTCGAGAGGGGGTTGCTCCTCCTCTCGTGCGGTCTGGACGGCAACGTCATCCGACTCCTTCCGCCGCTGACCGCGAGCGACGAGGAGCTGGAACGCGGGCTCAGCCTGCTGGAGGAGGCACTTGGCGACGCTGGCGCCGTCCGCACCTGAGACCGAATCAGGCGTGGGCGCTCCCGCAGTCCGCCTGAGCGGCATCCGGCGCGTCTACGGCGACGTCGTCGCAGTCGCAGGCGTCGACCTCGATATCGGCGCAGGCGAGTTCTTCACGCTCCTCGGCCCTTCGGGCTCGGGCAAGACCACGACCTTGCGCGTCATCGCCGGCTTCGAGCGGCCCGACGCCGGCCGCGTCGAGCTGCAGGGCGTGGACGTGACGAAGGTCGCTCCCTCGCAGCGGGTGGTCAACACGGTCTTCCAGGACTACGCCCTCTTCCCGCACATGACGGTGGCCGAGAACGTCGAGTACGGGTTGCGGGTCAAGGGCATCTCGCGCCGCGACCGGCGAGCGCGCGTCCAGGAGGTGCTCGAGCGAGTGCGCCTGCCGGGCGTCGGCAACCGGAAACCGGTCCAGCTCTCCGGCGGCCAGAGGCAGAGGGTCGCCCTCGCGCGGGCGATCGTCAACCGCCCACCGGTCCTCCTCCTCGACGAGCCGCTCGGGGCGCTCGACCTGAAGCTGCGCCAGGAGATGCAGATCTTCCTCAAGGAGCTGCAGCGCGAGCTCGCGATCACCTTCGTCTACGTGACGCACGACCAGGAGGAGGCGCTCACGATGAGCGATCGCCTCGCGGTGTTCAACGAGGGACGGATCGAGCAGCTCGGCACGCCGGCGGAGGTGTACGAGCATCCGCAGACGGAGTTCGTCGCGGGCTTCGTCGGTGTCTCCAACATCCTCGACCGCGACGGCCGGCGAATCACGATCCGGCCGGAGAAGATCCGGATGGTCGACGAGGGAGCCGGCGGAGGCGAGCCCGGAGCCGTGCGCGAAGTGGTCTATGTCGGCATGGTCACGCGCTTCGTCGTCGACCTCGATGCGGGCGGCGAGCTGGTCGTCGTCCGGCAGAACCTCGAGACGTCCTCGCAGGAGGCTCTCGCGGAGCAGGGCAAGCGGGTCCGCCTCTCGTGGCGGCCGGAGCACACGTACGAGATCAACAAGGAGGGCACGTGAGGAGGATTCGCAAGAAGTACGTCCTGGGCGCCGTCGTGCTGGCGGCGGTCGTGACGGCGTTCGCCGTAGCAGCGGCGACCGTACAGGCGGGGAGCGAGAGCGTCAGTAGCGGCCTGCCGACGAAGATTGGCAAGGGCGAGGGCCGGCTGAACCTGCTCGAGTGGCCGGGCTACAGCGACAAGTCATACTCGAGCAAGTTCCAGAAGCAGACCGGCTGCACGATCCACCGCAAGGATGCCGGCACGTCGCAAGAGATGTTCGGCCTCATGCACGCGAACGGCGGTGGCGGAGGCGGCCAGTACGACCTCGTCTCTGCCTCAGGCGACGCGAGCCTGAGGCTGATCTACGCGCGCGACGTGAACCCCATCAACATCAAGCTGATTCCGAGCTGGAAGCAGTTCCTGCCGGTGTTCAAGTCGCCGCCGCACAACACGGTCAACGGCGTCCACTACGGCGTGTCGGTGCAGTGGGGTCCGAACACCCTCATCTACAACACGAAGAAGGTGAAGCCGGCGCCGACGGGCTGGGCCGCGATCTACTCCAAGAAGTACAAGGGCAAGCTGACGGTCCCGAACAACCCGATCCAGATCGCGGACGCGGCGCTCTTCCTCGAGAAGACAAGGCCAAGGCTGGGGATCAAGGATCCGTACGAGCTGACGCGAGCTCAACTGGCCGCCGCGGTGATCCTGCTCAAGCGGCAGAAGCCGCTTCTCAAGCGGTACTGGAACTACGCGGCCGACGAGATCACGTCCTTCGCGAACGGCGACGTGTGGATGGGCGCCGGCTGGCCATACCAGACGCTTGCGCTCCAGGGGGCAAAGCACCCGGTGCCGGTCAAGGAGATCGTGCCTCTGCCGACGACCGGCTGGGCCGACACGTGGATGCTCGCCAGCAAGGCGCCGCATCCCAACTGCGCCTACCTCTGGATGAAGTACGTGACGACTCCGCAGATCGAGGCGAAGCAGGCGCTCTTCTTCGGGGAGACACCGGTCAACCCGAAGGCGTGCCCGTACATGAACAAAGAGCAGAAGGGCGCCTGCGCCGCGTACCACCTGAACGTGCCGAAGTCCTACTACAAGAAGATCAAGTTCTGGAAGACGCCGGTCCCCACCTGCGGTTGGACGAAGACCCAACGCTGCATGGACTACAACGCCTGGCAGCAGGCGTGGACGCAGATACAGGGATGACGCTTGGCGGTTGACGCGAGGGCGATGCAGGCGGGCCCGCCCGGACGGCGGGCCCGCCTGCGACTCTCCGGGCTCCTCTGGCGGCGGCCCTGGCTCAAGGCGCTCGCGCTCCTGACACCGCCGCTCGCGGCGTTCCTGATCATCTACATCGGGTCGCTCGCGGTCGTCTTCATCTCGTCGTTCTGGAGCGTCAACGCATTTACGTCGGAGATCGAGCACACCTGGTCGCTCGCGAACTACCGGCTGATCTTCGACACGAGCCAGCCGTATCTCCACATCGCCCTCCGAACACTCGGGATCGCCGCGGCCGTGACCGTCACCGACGCCGTCCTCGCCTTCCCCCTCGCGTTCTTCATGGCGAGGCTCGCCGGGAGGCGGACGCGGGCGATCCTCTTCGTCATGGTGCTGCTGCCGCTCTGGTCGAGCTACCTCGTCCGCATCTACGCCTGGCAGACCATGCTCGCCCACAACGGCGCGATCAACTGGTGGTTGAACAAGCTCGGCCTTCCGGACCAGAACCTCGCGTACACGAACGCCGCGATGTGGCTCGTCTTCTCGTACGTCTGGCTGCCGTTCATGGTGCTGCCGGTCTACGCGGCGCTCGAGCGGATTCCGGATTCGTATCTCGAGGCTTCCGCCGACCTGGGCGCCCGGGGCGCCCGGACGTTCCGCTCGGTCATCCTGCCGCTCGCGTTGCCGGGCCTCGTCGCAGGCTCCATCTTCACGTTTGCGTTGACGCTCGGCGACTACATCACGCCGGTGCTGGTCGGCGGCCCGAACTCGCAGATGATCGGGAACGTCGTCTATGACAACTTCGCGACGAACGTCCCGCTCGCCGCCGCGTTCACGCTGATCCCCATACTGACCATGGGCGTCTACCTCGTGATCGCGCGGCGGCTCGGAGCGTTCGAGGCCCTATGACGCGTGGCACCCGCATCTCGCTCGCGATCTGGTCCGGACTCGTCATCGCGTTCCTCTGGGTTCCGATCATCGTGATCGCGCTCTATGCATTCAACGGCTCGACCCTGCAGAGCTGGCCGATCACGAGCTGGTCGCTGCACTGGTTCAGCGTCGCGTGGCACAACCCCGATGCGCGCAGCGCGCTCGAGCTGTCGCTGAAGGTCGGCGCGATCACAACCGCGATCGCGCTCGTCCTCGGGACGATGGCGGCAGCCGCCGTCGCCCGCTATCGCTTCTTCGGACGAGACGCGGTCTCGTTCCTGCTCGTGCTGCCGCTGGCGCTGCCCGGGATCATCACGGGCATGGCGCTCAACTCGTTCTTCGTCTTCGCCGGTATCTCTGTCTCGATGTGGACGATCGTGATCGGCCACGCGACCTTCTGCGTCGTCGTCGTCTACAACAACGTCGTCGCGCGGCTTCGGCGCACCTCTGCGTCGCTCATCGAGGCGTCGCAGGATCTCGGCGCCGACGGCTGGCAGACGTTCCGCTTCGTCCTCTGGCCCGTCCTGTCGACGGCGCTCGTCGCGGGCGGGCTGCTCGCGTTCGCGCTCTCGTTCGACGAGGTGATCGTGACGACGTTCACGGCCGGCCTGCAGGAGACGCTTCCCCTCTTCATCCTCAACAACATCCGGCAGGGCCAGGAGCTGCCCGTGATCAACGTCCTGGCCTTCTTCGTGATCGTCATCACGGTGATTCCGGTCGCGCTTGCCCAGCGTGTCATCAGGGACACCGGCGTCAGCCGGCGCGGAGCGGCGCAGGTGACCGAGGGCGTGGAGGCGGCCGAGATCCCCGCGGTGTAGGCAAGAAGGGAACGATGAGCACCACTGCAACGCAGTACAGGATCCTGATCGGCGGCGAGTTCGGCGACTCGGCCTCCGGCGAGAGCACACGCAGCTCAAGCACGTCGCGATCAAGATCGACGAGCCCCACAAAGTGCGGAGGCGGACTCATGCTCGAGTCCGCCTAGCGCCGCAGTGTCTAGGTTTGGGCCGGTCGTGTTGCGCTCGACAAGCGGTGTGCACGAACTCGGAGCCCGTCTCTGCAGGACATCGTGAGCGACCTGCGCGGCGGGCGCACTGGCGGGAGGGCCAGTCTCGCGGTCACCGACGGTCGTGGCTCGTTCGAGGGACGCAGCCCGGGCCGACCCAGACGGACTAAGGCATCCCGTCCGTCCTGGGGACGACGGAGACAGCGATGCCGCCTATTCGGCGAGAGAGGTCAGGAAGTCGCTTGCGCAACGACGCAGGGTGCGTTGTCTAGCCACTGACGCCCGGCGTGCAGGGGGCGAGTACGCGCCGGGGACGTGCCCTTCCTGACCTCTCCTCTTTCGGATCCGCAGTCGCGAGACCTATGAGCCCTTTGCGTACTCCTCCGCAGCCTTCGAGTCGAACTCGTAGCCCACGGCCGGCTCGTCACCGACGACCCACGCGTCGTGACCGGGCTCGATCACGTACGCCTGTCCCGCGCTGATGTCCTGTTCTGTCCCGTCGTTGTGCGCAACGTGCAGCGTGCCCGACAGCATGACGCCGACGTGATGCACCTGGCAGCTGTCGGTGCCGACGACCGGCTTGATGCAATCCGACCAGCGCCAGCCGGGCTCCAGGGACATGCGGGACGCACTCGTCCCGCCCATCCGGACGATCTCGACCTTCGTCTTGTCGGGCGCCCGCGTCTCGTCGGGCGCAGAAAAGTCACGCACCTCCAACCCGGCCATCGATCCTCCTCGCGTGGTGGACAAGCCTCTGGGACGATCCTAAACCTGGGCTCGCGCCACGCAAAGAGCCGCCAACCTCCGTCCGCCTTCGTCGTCTCAGCCGATGAGGCTACGCTCCGGGCAGTCGTTCCTTGAAGGAGGCCGCGCTGGCAATCCAGACGCACGCCGACGCGTACGAGATCGCGTGCCGGCTGCTTGACAACATCGAGACGGTCGTGCACGGGAAGCGTGAGCAGATCACGCTCGTCGTCGCGGCCCTCGTCTGCGGAGGACATGTGCTGCTCGAGGACGTGCCGGGCACGGCCAAGACGGTGCTCGCACGGTCGATCGCGCAGTCGATCGAGGGCGCGCACTCCTCGCGGATCCAGTGCACGCCCGACCTGCAGCCCACCGACGTCACCGGGCTCTCCATCTTCAACCAGCGCGAGCGGGATTTCGAGTTCCGGCCCGGGCCGGTGTTCGCCAACGTCGTCCTCGTGGACGAGATCAACCGCGCGATGCCGAAGACGCAGTCCGCGTTGCTCGAGGCGATGGCCGAGCAGCAGGTGACCGTCGACGGAGTCACACGCCCGCTCACCGAGCCCTTCCTGGTCATGGCGACCCAGAACCCGATCGAGTACGAGGGCACGTTCCCGTTGCCCGAGGCGCAGCTCGACCGCTTCTTCGTGCGCACCACGCTCGGCTATCCGGACGCCGAGGACGAGAACCGGATCGTGGACGAGCAGCTGGAAGGCCACCCTCTGACGCGGCTGGAGCCGACGGTCGACGTCGCCGACGTCGCCGCGATGAGCGCCGCGGTGCGCGAGGTGTTCGTGCACGACGCGGTGGCGCGCTGGGTGGTCGAGCTCGTGCGGGCCACCCGCCGGCTGGAGACGATCGCCATCGGCAGCTCGGTGCGCGGCTCACTGGCCCTCAACCGCGCGGCGCGCGCGTGGGCGATGCTGAACGGTCGCCGGTACGTGACTCCGGAGGACGTCGAGCGACTGTTGACCCCCGTGCTGATGCACCGCCTGCTCTTCAAGCCGAGCTTCGTGGCCGAGATTCGGGATCGCGGCTGGGAAGCAGCTTCGGCCGAAGTCCAGCTGCACTGTCTCGAGCAGGCGCCGAAGCCGGGCTTCGACATCGACCTCGACGTCCCAGCAACGGCGGTGTAGCGCCGGTGCCCGCCGTGCGGGTCGTGGACTAGCGATGGGCGCCGGGACCTTCCCGTTGATCCCGCGCCGGCGCGTGATCGGCCTCGCCTTCGGCGGCGTCCGCAGCGTCCACCGCGGCAGCGGCTCGGACGTCGCCGGCTCGCGCCGCTATGTGCCCGGAGACAACCTCGCCTGGGTCGACTGGGCGGCGTCCGCGCGCCTCTCTGCCGTTCGCGACAGCGACGAGTTCATCGTCCACGAGTTCTTCGCAGAGGAGGCTCCGCACGTGGTGATGGTCGCCGACCGGAGGCCCTCGATGGCGATTCGCCCCTCACCGCTGCGACGGCTCGACAAGCCCGAGGCTCAACTCGAGAGCCTGCGCTTGATCCGCGAGAGCGCACGCGTGACCCGCTGCCTGACCGCCTACCTCGACCATGCCGAGGGCGAGACGCACTGGCGCCCGCCACGGAGCGAGCGCTTCGCACCGCAAGGCCCTCTGGAGGGCCGCCCGTTCAGCGCGCCGGCCGACACCGTCTCCCAGAGCCTCGGACACCTTCACCGGCATCGGCGCGAGCTGCCCATCCAGACCTTCGTGTTCGTCCTCTCGGATTTCCTCGTCCCGCCGGACGAGCGTGCGTGGCAGCAGGCGCTCGAGCACCGCTGGGAGCTGGTGCCGGTGGTCATCCAGGATCCGGTGTGGGAGCGGTCGTTTCCCGAGGTCGGCGCCCTGACGGTGCCGTACGCCGACCCGGAGTCCGGCGCCGTCGTCCCCGTGTATCTCACGCGTGGAGAAGCGGAGCGGCTGCGAGTCGAGCATGAGGAGCGAAGCACGAGTCTCACCCTGTACTTCCGCTCCCTCGGCCTCGAGCCCGTCCAGGTCGACTCCCACCGCCCAGGCGCCGTGCTCGCGGCCTTCCTGCGCTGGGCCGACCTGCGCGTCATGGCCCGGGGAGCCCTCGTATGAAGCGGGCGCTCCTCGCCGCCGCGCTCCTGGCGCTGGCAAGCGCCGCGCCGGCGGCGGCAAAGGCAGCAAAGCCCCTCCGGGCGACCACGTCCGTGTCGCCGCCCGTGCAGCTCTTCGGAAACGACGTGACCGCGCACGTGTCGGTGATCGCGGATACGGAGCGAGTCGACCCGACACGGCTCCGGGTGGCCGCCAGCTTTGCGCCGTTCGTAGCCGTCGGGCCGCCGCAGGAGGTCCAGACCGGGAGCGGGCGCTACGTCCAGACCAGCTGGACGTGGAAGCTCAGGTGCCTCGCCGCGGCATGCGTCCCGATCGCGCCGCCGAGCGATGTCTCTCACGACCTGCGGTTCCCGCCCGCGCAGGTCAGCGCCCCCGGCGTCGACGGCAGGTCGGTTTATCGGACGCACGCGTTCTTCCCGGCGGTCGAGGTGGTGTCGCAGATCAGCCCGAGAGAGCGGGCCTTCATCGAGTCCCACAAGCACGTCCAGTGGCGCTACCAGCTCGCGCCTGCCGCAGGTGACGCCTACCGGATTCCACCCGGGCTCGTCTTCTGGCTCGCCGTTGTCCTTGCCGGGCTTTGCGGAGCCGCCGCGCTCGTCCTCGCCGGTCGCTGGGCACTCAGGCTCCGCACGCCGGCGACCTCGGCGCCGGCCCTTCCGGCCTCCTACCTCGAGCGTGCGCTCGCCCTCTTCTTCTGGGCCAACGCCCGTGGCGACGAGACGCTGCAGCGCAAGGCGCTCGAGCGGGTCGCCGACGAGCTTCCTCTCGACGTCGTCGACCTCTCGGAGATCGCGCGCGAGCTCGCCTGGTCGCCCGAGACGCCGGAGGGCGACGAGGTCGAGGCGATCTCCGAGCGCGCCGGTGTTGGTGTTCACCCGGAGGAGCGGACCGAAGCATGAGGGGAACCACGCTCAGACGTGGAGGCGCCACACGACTCGGCGACCTGCCGGGCCTCAGAGACCCGGCGGACCGCACGACCACCGTTCGCATCGCACTCGTTCTAGCGCTCGCGGCCTCCCTCGCCGGAGCGATCCTGCTGGCGAAGTCGGCCGGGAACGGCCGCGCAGCTCTGCTGCCGGAGGGCGTGAAAACCGGAGTGGTGGTGATCGACATGTCCGGCAGCGTGTCCGGGGTGCCGTTCGAGCGTGTGGCGACGGTGCTGCGGGACTTCGCGGCGGCAAACCAGGCAATGGGCCTCGTCATGTTCTCCGACACGGCCTACGAGCTCCTTCCTCCCAACTCGCCCACCAGCACGCTGCTCGATTTCGAGCGCTTCTTCGACCCGCGGACCATAAGCGGGGGTAAGACGTTCTTCGATGTGACCCCATGGGATCAGTTCAGCGCCGGGACGAGAATCTCGCGCGGCCTCCAGATGGGCCGGCAGGCGTTGCAGCGCGCTCACGTCACGCACGGCTCGCTGCTCCTCATCAGCGACCTCAACGACAGCTCGGCCGACGAGGAGCCGCTCGTCGCCGAGGCGCTCGCGCTCAAGAAGGCCCACATTCCGGTGCGGATCGTCCCCGTGGTGGCGTCTCCCGCCGACACGCGCATCTTCGCCACCCTGTTCGGCTGGAACGTGTTCGTCCCGCCGTCGGCGTACCGGACCACCGCGAGCGAACACGTCCAGCCGATCGCAATCTCGTGGCCCTGGGCACTGCTCGCGGTCGGCGCGCTGCTCGTCGCTCTGCTCGCGGCGAACGAGCTCTTCAACACACGCCTTCGTCCGGAGGCGGCCGCATGAAGCACCTGAGCCGGGTGAAACCGCTTGTTCCCGTGCTCCTGCTCCTCGCGCTCGCTGCCGCGTTCGCGGTACTCGCGGTCGATGTTCGCGCCTGGCAAGGCGCGCTCAGGCGCGACGACGTCCGCTTCACCGCGCGTCACTCCCAACAAGGTCTCTGGCGCTCGCCGGCGATCCTGCCAGGCGATCCAGCTGAGCACCTAGTGGACCTCGGCAGCGCTCTCGCATACCGGCGCGCGCTGCAGCTCTTCTGGCTCAGCGAGGTCGGCGGCGCTCACGCCTTTTCGGGAAGCGTGACGGAGACGCGCGTGAGCACGGAGAGCGCTCTACAAGCGGTGGCCGACGGTGCGAGGACCAGTACCGAGCGTTCCCGTGCGGCCAACCTCCTGGGCGTGATGACGATCACCACGCCGGCCGCCGACAACGCGACGCAGGTGCAGACATTGGAACGCGCGACGGAGTACTTCCACCAGGCGGTCACGGCCGATCCGGCGAACTACGCCGCGAAGGCCAACCTCGAGCTCGTGCTCCGACTCCAGCGTCCGGCCAAGACGCGGTTCGGAAAGGATGCAAAGACCGGGTTCGGAAAGGGCGGGTCGCACGGCGCCGGTGTCGTCGGCGGAGGCTTCTGATGGGCGTCACCTTCCTCACGCCGCTCGCCGGGCTGTTTGCGCTGACCGCCGCGATCCCGCTCGCGGCGCTCGTCCTGATGGAGGGACGTGCGCGGCGGCTCCGGCAGCTCTTCTCGCTCGCCGCTCCGAAGCGGCGCGAACTCGTGACGGCCGCGGTCGCGCTCGCGATCCTCCCTGCACTCGTCGCTGTCGCCGCCACGCAGCCTGTCGTCATCCACAGGCAGACGCTCGCGGAGCGCGTCGATGCCCAGGTGTTCCTCGTCTTCGACACGTCGCTCTCGATGACCGCGCGGGCCGGCCCTCACGCTCCCACGCGGCTCGCCCGAGCGAAGCAGGAGGCGAGGGCGCTGATCCCGCGGCTCGGAGACGTCCCCGTAGGGATCGCAACCATGACGGATCGCGTCCTGCCGAACCTGATGCCTACCACGAACGTCGGAGTCGCGTTGCGAACGGTGGACCAATCGGTCTGGATCAACCAGCCGCCACCGAGCCTCCGGTACCACGGGCGGGCCACGACCCTGTTGGCGCTCGCGCCGATCGGGGAAGACCGCCTGTTCCCGCCCGGCGTCAAGCACCCGATCCTCGTCGTCTTCACCGACGGCGAGGAGCAGCCTCCCCCGCCGTTCAGCGACTACTCCTCGCTCGCGCAGCAGGTGACGACTCCGCCGCTCTTCGTCCACGTGTGGGCGCCGACCGAGCGGATCTACGCGCACGGACGGCCGGAGGCCGATTACGTACCCGATCCTGCGAGCGGTGCCGTCCTGACGCAGTTCGCCAGGCAGGCCCACGGGAAGGTCCTCCGCGAGGGAGACCTGAACGGAATGCTCGACGCAATCCACGCGGAGGCCGGCTCGAAGCCTGCCACTACGAAGCTCCTCGGCTACGCGCGCGTCGCGCTCGCGCCGTGGTTCCTCCTCGCCGGGGTCATCCCGCTCGGCTTCCTGCTCTACCGCCGGAACCTCTAGCCCTCGCGGGGCAGGCGGCCGAGACCTCCTCCATGCTCCTCGAGCGGGCACCGCGTCGTTCGTAGGATAGGAGCGTGGAAGCTCCAAATCGTCTCGATCAGGTAGAGCGACTCTTGAACGACCGCGGGTGGCAGGTCGGTCCGGTGCGGGTTGCAGCCGGGCGGAGCGGCATCGCAGTGGCGTTCCCGCGTGACCCGATGCTGCACGTCTCCTGGACCGCACTGGCGGTGATCACCGCACTTGTCGCCGCGATCAGAGTTCGACGCTCCTGACCCAACGGTGAGAAACCACTAGCTGCGGCGCCGTCGTGCGCGCCAGATGTTCCGTACGTCGCGCACCGTTTGGTCTGCCACCCACCCGGCGACTGCGACGACGCAGACAAAGACCAGGATCCCGTGGACATCCGCCGGCATCACCGGAGCCTACGCAGCCTCTACTCGGAGCATCCCACCGTGGCCGACTCGGCTAGCCCTCGACTAGTTGCAGGCATCGTCTCTTCGCTCGGGCGGATGAAGGAGCACCTCGTCGTTTGACGTACTCGGGTACATGGACCTCAGGGTCGCGGGCTACATCCCACCGGGTCTTGCGCAGTCAAGGCAGCGCATACGGAGACGCGCTGAGAGGGATGACACCAGAGAGCGTCGCTCCGGGTGGGATCGCCGCCTCGGATCAGAACGGCGCCAGGCGGCTCCGGGTAATCCCAAGGAGCAGATCAATCTGCGTCTCTTCGGCGAACGGCGGGTCGGAGTCGCAGACCGCCGCAGCGGCTTCGACCGGCGGAGCGGGATCGACCGCCGCCTCGCCACCAGCGTGGCACCCGGCTGGTAGAACGGGATACCAGCCCGAACGAATGATTCGGCCGAGACGCGCTCGAGCAGTCCTCTCGCTTCACCGCGTACTCATCCGCGCCCTGTTGGATGACGTCGAATCTGTGTCCTGGGACGAGAAGGGCGCCGCTGTCATGCGGATGCCTACACCTACGCGGTTTGACGACCACGACGCTCGGTAATCGCCTCTCAAGGGTCATGGCAACGACGCTCGAGCACCGAGGAACCCAGGTGACGATCAGCAAGGCGGCCGACGGCCGCTGGCTGGTCCGAGTCGGTCACTCCGTCCATACAGCGCGCTTCCTGGACCAAGCACTCGACGCCGCCTTGCCGACGCTCACCTCGAGCGAGCGAGAACACTTCGTGGCCTCGATCCTGGCGCGGGAATTCGGCTCGGCTTCACCCCCCAGCGCGGCTTAGGTAGCCCACGGCTCGGCGTTACTCCTGTCGCCGTAACGACTCGATCCAAGCCTCCGGAGACGTGGCTGGTCGGTCGTCTCCTGCGCCTGACTCCGTCCCCTCGGAATCTCCGCTGGTCTCCTGTCGGAGGCGCCCCTGAAGAGTCGACGCGAGAGGCTCGTCCGTGTCCCGGTCGGCCCCGCCGGTGGCCAGGTCTCGGCTCCACTGCTCGCGCGTGCGTAGGAGGTCGAAGCGCAACCGCTCGTTTTCCTCGATGAGCATCAGAATCGCGCGGCCGGCTGCGGCTTGCTCCTCGCCGCTGGCCGCTCGCAGAGCGTGGCCCCAGCGCCGCAGCGCCGCGAGCTTGTCTTCGTCCAGACGCATCCGAACTGAGTATCGCGGTGGGAGGCGACCGACGCGGCAAGGTCAACCGAACGGATGTCTAGCCGCCTCACGGCTTAATCCACAACTTCCACGACTTCCACAGGCACTTGCGCCGGCGGACAGCAAGTCGTATGGATAAGACCCCTCTTCCCTCAACGCCGAACCCGGTTCGCCGGGTGCAGGCAAGGATCCCGCGGCCCTTTCGGCCCAGGAGAAAGGATCTCGGAGAGCCGCCTTATCGGGCGGCTCTCCATTATTCGCGCATTGTCACTTTGCGCTCACTCGGGCAACAGCTGGCCATAAAAAGGCCCTTATGCGGGACTTTCGTTGAGAGGCGCCTACCGGAGTCGAACACGGCGGGCGACTCATCCTCCTCCTCAAACGGGACGGCGGCGAGGACGCGGAAGCGCTTGCCGCCGCCCCTTTAGTGGCGGACTGTGGTGAGGGTTTCCGTCACTGTGACAGGGATCGTGGTGGTTGAGACCTCCGTGACCGTGGTCGGCACGAGGTTCGTCTCCGTGCGCGACTCGGTCACCGTATGAGTCACGACAACCGTCTGGCCGGAACCTGTAACTGTCTTCCCCGGCCCCGTCACGGTGTGGCCGGGACCCGTCACCGTGTGGCCGGGGCCTTTCACCGTGCTAACCCTGCTCACGGTCACGGCCCGGCGGCCGACCAGCTTGCGAGTAGTGACAGTCTTCCCGTTGATCGTTCGGACAACGCGCTTGTAGATGGGCGTGTAGTGGATGACGCGGCGCACCTTCACCCGGACGAGGTGACCGTCGACTGTCCGCGTCTCGGGGACGAGCGTCGTCATGACCTGGTTCTTCGTCAGCGTGTTGGTCGTGGCGTTTCCGCTGCCGAGAGCCCGGGCGGCGAAGTAGCCGCCTACGCCGAGGGCGCCGAGCGCGAGGATGCCGAGCAGCGTGATCCCCTCAGGGTAAGCCCAGGTCACGTGATCCCACCAGTTCAGTAGTCGCTGCATCGGAGCTCAAATGACTGGTTGCCCTTGTCCGGTCCACGGCTAACCTCGATCACTTCGCGAGGAACTCGCACATGGGCGCACGTGGGACGGCGGGCCGCCTGTGACTCCGACCGGCGCCCACCATGACCCGGTGAGCGTTCTACGATCGGTCGCATGGCCGAGTTCGTCCCGCCCGACTTCGAGGTCCCGTTCGGGATCGAGACCTCCGAGTTTGTGCTCGAGCCGCTCGGCCCCGAGCATAACGACCAGGATTTCGACGCCTGGACCTCGTCGATGGAGCACATCGCTGCGACGCCGGGATTCCCGTGGGGCACCTGGCCGCGCGAGATGACACCGGACGAAAACCGTGCGGACCTGGAACGACACGCCGAGGACTTCCGCAACCGGAAAGGTTTCACGTACACCGTGCTCGATCCCGCGAGCCGCGACGTGGTCGGGTGCGTGTACATCTACCCGGCGCGCGACACCGATTACGACGCCCGCGCGCTCTCCTGGGTACGGCGGAGCCACGCGCACCTGGACACTCCGCTCTGGCACTCAATGACTGAGTGGCTCGCGGCCGCCTGGCCGTTCGCCAACGTCCAGTACGCACCGCGC
>Ga0066903_100002030_pt1 | contig 15463 bp, 13 predicted proteins | sample PanSoiMetaGPlot1_FD_67491 | JGI IMG/M metagenome (GOLD analysis project Ga0066903, IMG submission 67491) | Tropical forest soil microbial communities from Panama analyzed to predict greenhouse gas emissions - Panama Soil - Plot 1 (version 2) | ecosystem: Environmental > Terrestrial > Soil >...
CGGGGCTACCCTACGAAACCAAGTGGACGTCCGAGAGCGCCACCTGCGCCTCCTCACCGAGACGATCGCGGCGGTCAACTCGACGCTCGACCTCGAGGAGGTGCTCGCGCTCGTGGCGCGCAAGGTTGCGGACGTGCTGGGCGCCGACGCCTGCTTCGTCTACCTCTACGACGAGCGCAGCGACGAGCTCGTGCTGCGGGCGACTCACGGCACGAAGGTGGAGGAGATGACCCGGCGGCCTCGCATGCGGCCGGGCGAGGGCATCACCGGCACGGCCGCGGCCGAGCTGGCGCCGATCATGATCCCGGCCCAGGCGCATCTCGATCCGCGCTTCAAGCTCTTCTCGAACCTGCCGGAGGATCAGTACGAGTCGATCCTCGCTGTCCCGATCGTTGCGCGGGAGCGCCTGGCCGGCGCCCTCAACGTGCGCACGATCGTGCCGCGCGAGTTCACGTCGGACGAGATCGAGCTCGTGTCGGCGATCGCCGCGCAGGTCGCACAGACCATCGAGCACGCCCAGCTCTACGCGCAGGCGCAGCGCCGCGTCGCCGAGTTGGAGGCGCTGGCGAAGATCTCGGAGGCCGTCTCGGAGTCGCTCTACCTCGAGGAGTCGCTCGAGGCGATCGTGAAGACGACAATGGAGGCGGTGGACGCCACCGGGGCGGCACTCGTCCTCGAGGACGGCAACATCGCCTGGCCGGAGGGACGCGCGGGCAAGCATGCGGTTCGACTGCCGTTGCGCTGGAAGCGACGGCAGATCGGCGAGCTCGTCTGCGACCGGGACACGCCGTTCACTGCTGAAGAACGCGCGCTGCTCGCCTCGATCGCGCACCACGCCGCCGTTGCGCTCGAGCACGGGCGGGCGGTGATGCGCGGCGTGCTCGCGCAAGAGATCCATCACCGCGTCAAGAACAACCTGCAGACGGTCGCGTCGCTGCTGCGGCTGCAGGCTCGGTCGGCCGATGCCGATCCGCGCAAAGCGCTCGAGGACTCGGTCAACCGCATCCTTGCGATCGCGGCGGTACACGAGGTGTTGACCGAGCAGCGCGAGGAGGTGGTCGAGCTGCGCGAGCTGATCGACCGGCTGCGCGCGATGCTCGTACAGGGGCTCGCCGCTGGGAAGGAGGTGCGGGCGGAGCTGCAACAGGTGTCGCTCGCTGGGAATCGCGCGACGGCGCTCGCGCTCGTGTTCAGCGAGCTCCTACAGAACGCGCTCGAGCACGGAGGGGAGGCAGTCGACATCGTGCTCGCGCAGCGCAACGGCGAGGTGGTGCTGGCGATCTCCGACGACGGCCCTGGCATTGACAGCGAAGCGTCGGGCACGGGCCTGTCGATCGTCCGCGCACTCGTCCGCGACGAGCTTCAGGGACGGCTGGAATTGCGCAGCAACAACGGAACGAGGGCGGAAGTGGTCTTCCCCGCATGAACGACACACCCCGCAATAGCCGTAGGCGAACTGATCCATGCGCCGCCGGTCGAAGGCCGCCCGCCCATGGACGGTTCCAAGCGAAGGCTCAGCAGCAAAGAGCGTGCGGGCTCAGCCCGCGCGCGTTCAGCGCGAAGCGCCGTACCCCCGGAACAAGACGAAGCGAAGCTTCGCCGCGTTAGTAAACGCCGCCGTCGCCGCCGGCGGGACGTTGCCACCAGGCGGTGTCGGTGCTCGGGCTGGCCATCGCGCCCTGCAGCTGGTCGACGTAGTTGGTCAGGTCTTTCTCGCGGCGCTCGAGCGTCTGCTCGAGCTCTTCGAGCTCGGTGCGCCAGCTGTCCATCTTGTCCTCGTGCAGCTGGAACTCAGCCTCCCGCATTGCCAGCTCCCGTTCGCGCTCCTCCAGCTCCAGGACGCGGGAGTCGATCGCCTGATCTGAGATCGGCGGCGGAGCCGGGGTCGGCGACGGTGCCGCCGGCATGGCCGTGGGCAGGGGCAGGGCCGCAGCCCCGCTGAAGATGGGTGCGAGGGCGCTTGCCTGCTCCGCCGAGATCTCGACTCGGAAGATCAGGGACTGAGGCTTGGGGGTGAAATCCGATTCAGACATCGGTGGCCGCAACAATCCATCGCCGCCGAGGCCACATGCCGCCATCCCTCGACCTAGCGGTTTCGACGAAACTCACCCCATCGATGAGGATCCTCGTTGCCGAAGACGAGACGATCATCCGGCTGGATCTGAGGGCGCTGCTCGAGCGGGCCGGATTCGAGGTCTGCGCCGAGGCCAGGGACGGCGAGGAGGCCGTTGCCCTTGCCCGCTCGGAGCGGCCGGACGTGGCGCTGCTCGACGTGAAGATGCCCAAGCTGGACGGGATCGAGGCCGCACGGCGAATCCTGAACGAGCGGCCCATCCCGATCGTGATGCTCACCGCCTACGGCCAGGACGAGCTGGTCCAGCGGGCGGCCGAAGCCGGGGTCTTCGGCTACCTGGTCAAGCCGTTCCGGGAGCAGGACCTGCTCCCCGCGATCCGGACGGCTCGAGCGCGGCACGACGAGCTGGCGGCGCTGCGCGAGGAGGCGGAGTCGCTGACCGAGGCGCTTGCCGCGCGAAAAGCGATCGAGCGGGCGAAGGGCGTGCTGATGGAGAAGGAGGGCCTGTCCGAGCAGGAGGCGTTTGCACGTCTCCGCAAGGCGAGTCAGATCTCGGGCCGCCCGCTCAAGGTCGTCGCCGAAGCGCTGCTCGCCACGTTGGCGTCAGACCCCTAGAACGGCCGGGTGAGGTCGAAGGCGACACCGACGGCGATCAGGATCAGCCCCATCAGGAAGTGCGCCTCTTGCCGCGCGCCCGTGGGCTTGCGGCGGGTGATCGTTCCGCGGATCATCGAGAAGCCGCCCGTCGGGAACATCCCGATCAGGAAGAGCGCCGCGCCGACCAGGTAGCACGCCCCGGCGATGCCGCCCGCGATGTCGTGACCGGTGGCGACCGAGACGAGCGCGCCGACGATGCAGACGGCGACGATGGCGCCGAGCGTCTGCAGGGCGAAGCGCCCGAGCGCCTCGCCCATTCCGGTCCAGCGGCCGACTTCCGGCGGCGTGGGCTCGGTCACGTTTGCGCCCGCTCGAACGCTGTCTCCCACCGCTCCAGCAACGCCCGCAGCTCGTCGCGCGCCTGCCGGTGCGCAGCGAGCGTCTCGACGTCGCTCCAGTCCTTCGACAGCTGCCGCTCGAGATTGGCGACGGTCGACTCCCGCTCGGCGATCTGCGCCTCGATTCGCTCGAGCTCGGACGGCGCCGGCTTGCGTGGCGCGCGCGGCTTGGCCGTCTTCGCCGGCTTCGGAGGAAGTGGCGGCGACGGCTCAGCCCGCGCTTCGCGCGCGCGCACGTACTCCGCCCAGCCCCCGTCATATGAGTTGAGGCGCCCGTCCTCGATCGCAAGCGTCCGTTGCGCGACCGCATCGAGCAGCGCTCGGTCGTGGGACACGAGCAGCACCGTCCCGGGGAAGGCCTCGAGCGCCGCCTCGAGCGCCTCGCGGCTCTCGAGGTCGAGGTGGTTCGTCGGCTCGTCGACGACGAGGAAGTTCGCGCCCGATGCGACGACGAGCGCCAGCGCCAGGCGGCGCCGCTCGCCGCCCGAGAGCGCGACGACCGGCTTCTCGTGCTCGGCCCAGCCCGAGAACAGGAACCGTCCCAGTAGGTTCTGAGCGTCGGGGCGCTGGAGGCCGGTCGCGCGCTGCACGCACTGCAGCACCGACCCGCGCGTGTCGAGCTCCATCTCCTGCTGGGAGAAATACGCCGGAATGACCCCGTGCCCGAGGCGCGCGGACCCGCCCCGCGACTCGCGCTTCTCCAGGATCGTCTCCAGCAGCGTCGTCTTGCCGGAGCCGTTCGGCCCCACCAGCGCCACGTGCTCGCCGCGCTCGATCGCAAAGGTGGCCCCGTCGAGCAGGACGCGGTCGCCGATCGCGACCCGCAGCTCTTCGGCCTCGAGGACGGTGCGTCCGCTGCGCGGCGGCTTCAGGAACTCGAACCCGAGCTTCCGCGTCTTGCGTGTGAGCAGGTCGATCTCGCTCGTCGCTTTCGAGCGCTCCTGCTTGTAGCGCTCGATCTGGCGCATCTTCACCTGCGCCTGGCGAGCCATCTTCTCGGTGGATGCGCGGAAGCGCGCGACGAAGCGCTCGAGCCGCTCGATGTCTGCGCCGATACGGCCGGCGGTCTTCGTCGCGGCGTGCAGGCGCGCGGCCTTCTCGATCCGCCATTCGTGCCAGGGTCCTGCGAAGTATGTCGAGCGCCCGGCCTCCAGCTCGAGCACGGCGTTCGCCACTGCCTCGAGGAACCAGCGGTCGTGCGCCACGATGACGATGCCCGCGTCGAGCGATTGCAGCTCGCGCTCGAGCCACTCGAGGCTCTCGACGTCCAGATGGTTTGTCGGCTCGTCGAGCAGGAGCAGGTCGGGGTCCCCGCCGAGTGCCCGCGCGAGCGAAGCGCGTGTCAGCTCGCCGCCCGAGAACGTCTCGAGCCGGCGGTCGAGGTGCTCGTCGTGGAAGCCGAGGCCACGCAGGACGGCCGTCGCGCGCTCGCGCCAGTCGTAGCCGCCTGCGTGCTCGAGCCGCGCCTGTGCCTCGCCGTAGCGGCGCATGGTCACGTCCGAGTGGTCCCCGCCGGTCATCGCCTGCTCGAGCCGGCGCAGCTCGCCCTCGAGCTCGAGCAGGTCGGTCGCGCCCGACAGCACGTACTCGCGGAGCGTGAGGTTGCGCTCGAGGGGTGGCCGCTGGTCGTGCAGCGCGACCCGCGTCCCCTTCTGGAACGCGAGCTCGCCGCCCTGCAGGCTCGTCTCGCCGACGAGTGCCCGCAGTAGCGTCGTCTTGCCGGCGCCGTTCGGCCCGGAGAGCGCGACGCGGTCCCGCCGCTCGACCTTGAACGAGACGCCGTCGAACAGCGGATCGCCGCTGAGCTCCTTGCGCAGGTTGGATGCGATCACGACAGCCATCGCTGTAAGGGTACGGCTCGTGCCGCGGGTTCTCGCCATCGACGTCGGAACGTCGTCCGTCCGCGCTCAGGTGTTCGATGCCGACGCCGGGGAACGCGAGCCGGCGCGGCGCAGGTACCCGGGCGAGACCGACCCGGACCGCATCGTCGCGCTCGTGCGCGAAGCGGTCGACGAGGCGGTCTCCGGACAGCAGTACGACGCGGTCGGCGGCTCCTGCTTCGGCCACAGCCTGCTGCCGCTCGACGAGCGCGGGCGGCCGCTGACCGAGGTCCTCGGCTGGCGCGACACGCGCTCTGCTGACGCGGCGGAATGGCTGTCGCGGCGCGTCGACCAGGGTGCCGTGCACGACCGGACCGGCTGTCACATCCACACCAGCTACTGGCCCGCCAAGCTCGCCTGGCTTGCGGCGGATCGCCCGGACGTCTGGCGCGCGACCCGCAGGTTCGCCTCGTTCAGCGACTACCTCTACACGGAGCTGCTCGGGCGGCCGGTCCCGGCGAGCACGTCGATGGCATCTGCCACCGGCTTGCTGGATCTACACGCGCGCGCGTGGGACGAAGAGTTGCTGGAGCTGCTCGGCGCCGGCGCGGAACGCCTGCCCGAGATCTCCGACGCAGCCGTCGAGGGCTGGTACCCGGCACTGCTCGACGGTGCATGCTCGAATCTCGGCATCGGCTGCGTGACGCGCGAGCGCGCGGCGCTGATGGTCGGGACGTCCGGTGCGTTCCGGACCGTGCACGACTCCGCGCAGGCACACGCACGCCCCGGGCTGTTCATCCACTGGATCGACGACCGGCGGGTGGTCGAGGGCGGCTCGCTCTCCGACGGCGGGAGCCTCGCCTCCTGGTTGGGCGAGACGCTCAGGGACGCGGAGGGCTCGCTCGCCGATCGCGACCCGGGCACGCACGGGCTCACGTTCCTTGCCTTGCTCGGCGGCGAGCGTAGCCCCGGCTGGCACCAGCACGCGAAGGGGGCGATTCGCGGCCTCACGTTCGAGACGACGCCGCTCGACATCCGGCAGGCGGCGCTCGAAAGTGTCGCCTTCACGTTCGCGGCCGTCGTCGACCTGATGTCCGAGGTCGAGGACGTCGTCGCGACCGGCCGCGCGCTGTTGCAGGACGACGATTGGCTTCAGATCATGGCCGACGGCCTCGGCAGGCCACTCACCGTGTCGGCCGTCAAGGAGGGGTCGCTGCGCGGCGCAGCGGTCGCGGCGCTGGAGCGGGTCGGCGAGTCGCCGCCGCCGGGAGAGCTCGGACGGGTGGTCGGGCCGCGCCTCGACCGCGCCGATGCGTACCGCGCCGCGCGCGAGCGGCAGCGGCAGCTCTACGAGGCGGCGATCGGCTCTCTTACAAGCTGACGCGCGGCGTCCGCGATCCCGTCGGCGTCGATGCCGAAGGCCGCGAGCAGCTCGGCGGGCTTGCCGGAGTGCGGCATGTCGGTGACGGCCAACTTGACGACACGTGCCTCCGCGCCCAGCTCGGCCAGCGCAGCGAGCACGGCGTCTCCGACGCCGCCCTCGGGATAATGATCCTCGACGGTGATGATCCGCCCGGTGGCCTCGGCCGCCGTCCGGATTGTCTCGGCGTCAATCGGCTTGATCGAGTAGAGGTCGATCACCCGAGCGCCGATGTCCTCCTCCGCCAGCGTCTCCGCAGCCTTGAGCGCCTCGTGCACGGTCACCCCGCTGGCCACGATCGTGACGTCGTCGGTGACTGTCGACCGCAGCACGCGACTGCCGCCGATCTCGAACGCCTCGTCGGCGTCGTAGATCACAGGCGTGTTCGGACGGAGCGTTCGCAGAAAGGCGATCCCGTCGGCATCCGCCATCGCAGTGACGAGCTTCGCCGTCTGGTTCGCGTCGCAGGGTTGCAGGACGATGCTCGAGTGGACGGCGCGCAACGACGCGATGTCCTCGAGCGCCATCTGCGAAGGGCCGTCCTCGCCGATCGACACGCCCGCGTGCGAGCCGGCGAGCCGGAGATTGACACGGCTGATCGCGGCCATGCGGATGAAGTCGTACGCTCGCGAGAGGAACGCCGCGAACGTCGATGCGAACGGGTTCCACTTGCGCGCGCTCAGGCCGACCGCCGCCGCGAGCATCTGCTGCTCCGCGATGTACATCTCGAAGTAGCGGTCGGGATGGGCCTTGCCGAAGATCTCCGCAAACGTCGAGTTGCTCACCTCTCCGTCGAGCGCGACGACGTCGCCGCGCGCTGCGCCGAGCGCCGACAGCGCCTCGCCGTACGCCTTGCGGGTCGCCACCTCGTCGCCGAGCTCGTAGCGCGGCAGCTCCAGGGCTTGGGTGGGGAACGTGTGAGCCTGCGCCGGCTCGGGCTTCGCCACGTCGACGCGAATGTTGCGGATACCGCCGAGCTCCTCGATCGCCGCCTCGGGATTGTCGAGCGGCTTGCCGTGCCAGCCGGGCTGGTTCTCGACCGCCTTCACGCCCTTGCCCTTGATCGTCCGCGCGATCACGACCGTCGGCTTGCCGGTCGTCCCTGCGGCCTCGGTGTAAGCGCGATCGATCGCCTCGACGTCGTGCCCGTCGATCTCGATCGTCTCCCACCCGAACGCGTGCATCCGGTCGCGGTACACGTCGAGGTCCCAGCCGACCATCGTCTCCCCGCGCTGGCCGAGTCGGTTCACGTCGAGGATCGCGGTCAGGTTGTCGAGCTCGTAATGCGACGCATGCTCGAACGCTTCCCACTGCGAGCCCTCTGCGAGCTCGCTGTCGCCGCACAGGACCCATACGCGTGACGGCAGCCGGTCGAGGTACTTCGCCGCGAGCGCCATCCCGACCCCGATCGGCAGGCCCTGGCCGAGCGAGCCGGTCGCGACGTCGACCCACGGGATGCGCGGCGTCGGATGCCCCTCGAGGAAGCTGCCGAACTGGCGGTAGCGCAGCATCTCCTCATCTGTGATCGCGCCGGCGGCGCGGAAGATCGCGTACAGCAGCGTCGACGCGTGGCCCTTCGAGAAGATCAGGCGGTCGTTCTCAGGGCGCTTCGGATGCTCGAAGTCGTAGCGGTAGTGATTGGCGACCAGCACGGCCATCAAATCCGCGCCGGACATGCCGGAGGTCGGATGGCCGGACTTGGCAGCAGCAGCGCAGCGGATCGAGTCGACGCGGAACTGCTGGCCGAGCTCACGTAGCTGCTGCGCGTCCATCCCGGGCCATTCTAGGTACGGTCCAGCTGTGAAAGTCGCGGTCGCCTTCGACCACCGTGGCGTGCATCTCCGCGACGCTGTCTTCGAGGCACTCGCGGAACACGCGGTGGTCGACCTGGGTACGGACACCGACGCCGTCCGCATCGACTATCCGGACAAGGCGCGGGAGATCGGCGAGGCGATCCTCGGCGGTGAGGCGGAGCGCGGCGTGTTCGTCTGCGGCTCCGGTGTGGGCGCCTCGGTCGCCGCCTGCAAGCTGCCCGGCATCAGGGCGGCCATTTGCCACGACGCCTACTCGGCGCACCAGGGGGTAGAGCACGACGACATGAACGTTCTCTGTCTCGGCTCGGAGGTTGTCGGACCGTCACTCGCGCGTGACCTGATCGACACATTCGTGCGGGCCAAGTTCGACGGCGGGGACCGTTATGTGAGACGACTGAAGAAGATCGAAGAACTGGAAAGGGCGATGACGAATGCCTGACTCGAACCTGCACAAGCTGTCGGCGCTCGGCCAGAGCGTCTGGCTCGACTATCTCTCCCGCGAGATCCTCCAGACGGGCGAGCTGGAACGGATGATGCGTGAGGACGCCGTCGTGGGCGTCACCTCGAACCCGACGATCTTCCAGAAGGCGATCGCGGAGGGGGACCGCTACGACGACCAGCTGCGCGAGATCCTCGACTCGGGCGAGAACGACCCGAAGGAGATCTTCCTGACGCTCTCGTCGGTCGACGTCGCCGAGGCGTGTGACCTCCTGCGCAAGGTGTGGGACGAGGGGAAGGGCCTCGACGGCTACGTGTCCTGGGAGGTCGACCCGACGCTCGCCTACGACCACGACGGGACCGTCGCCGAGGCGAAGCGGCTGCACGAGTGGATCGACCTGCCGAACCTCTACGTGAAGATCCCCGCCACGCAGCCGGGTGTCGTCGCGATCGAGGACATGATCGCCGCCGGCAAGAACATCAACGTCACGCTGATCTTCTCGCTGGAGCGGCACAAGGAAGTGATGGAGGCCTACACCCGCGGCCTCGAGCGGCTCGTCGAGAGCGGCGGGGATCCCGCGACCGTGCATTCAGTCGCGAGCTTCTTCGTCTCGCGCGTCGACACCGAGACGGACAAGCGGCTCGACGCGATCGGCGGCGATGCCACGCAGCTCAAGGGCAAGCTCGCGATCGCGAACGCGCGGCTCGCGTACCAGAACTGCCTCGAGGTGTTCTCCGGCCCGCGCTGGGAGGCGCTCGAGCAGAGGGGTGCGACGAAGCAGCGCTGCCTCTGGGCGTCGACGTCGACGAAGAACCCGGAGTACCGCGACGTGCTCTACGTCGAGGAGCTGATCGGCCCCGACACCGTGAACACGATGCCGGAGGAGACGATCGAGGCGTTCCAGGACCACGGACAGGTTCTCGAAACGCTCACGCGGGACCTCGACGAGGCGCACAAGCTGTTCGACGACCTGCGCGCCGCCGGGATCGACTACGACGACGTCACCGACACGCTCGAGCGCGAGGGAGTGCAGAAGTTCACCGACTCGCTCGACGAGCTGAAGCAGCGCATTCAGTCGAAGAGCGGCGAGCTGGTCTCCGCTTGAGCGTCGCCGCGCAGCACAAGCTGGTCGAGCGCATCTGGGCGCGCGACGCCGCTGTCTGGACCGACAACGGCGAGGACAAGTGGCTCGGCTGGCTGGACGAGCCGAAGCGGATGCAGGAGCGCGCCGGCGAGCTGCGCGAGTTCGCCGGCGAGGCCCGTTCGAGCTTCGAGACGTTCGTGCTGCTCGGGATGGGCGGCTCGTCGCTCGCGCCGGAGGTCCTGAAGCGCACATTCGGCGTGAAGAACCTCCACGTGCTCGACACGACGCATCCGGCGATGCTCCGCCACGCGGAGGAGTTCCTCGACCTCTCGAGGACGATGTTCGTCGTGTCGTCCAAGTCCGGCACGACACTCGAGACGCGCTCGCACTTCGACTACTACTGGGAGCGCGTCGGCCGCGACGGCAGGCAGTTCGCGGCCGTCACCGATCCCGGCTCGGAGCTCGAGCAGCTCGCCCGCGAGCGCGGCATGCGCGTGTTCGCCGGCGAGCCCACCATCGGCGGCCGCTACTCGGCGCTGTCGCCGTTCGGCCTCGTCCCCGCGGCACTGATGGATCTCGACCTCGACCGGATCCTCGCAGGCGCGGTCCGGATGGCGGACGACTGCCGCGCGGACGCGAACCCCGGCCTGTCGCTCGGGTTGGAGCTGGGCGACGGCTGGCGCGAGGGGCGCGACAAGGTCTGCATCCCCGAGACGCAAGGAAGCTTCGGCCTGTGGGCGGAGCAGCTGATCGCCGAGTCGACGGGCAAGCAGGGGAAAGGTCTTGTTCCCGCACCCGGCGAGAGCCCTGACGGCCCGGACCGGCAACCGGCGGACGTCCGGCTCCCCGAGCCCGAGGCGATCGGCGCCGAGTTCTTCCGCTGGGAGTTCGCGGTGGCGGTGGCCGGCTCGATCCTCGAGATCAACCCGTTCGACCAGCCGAACGTGCAGGCGGCGAAGGACAAGACGAAGGAGGTGCTCGCGTCCGGTGAGGACCCGCAGGTGCCGGAAGAGGGATCGCTCGACGACCTGCTTGCCGACGCAGGGCCGCCGAGTTACGTCGCCATCCAGGCGTTCATCGACCCGATGCGCGAGCGGGAGCTCGAGCCTCTCATCGACTACGCGCACAAGACCGGCTGTGTCGTCACGCAGGGTCTCGGGCCGCGCTATCTGCACTCGACGGGCCAGCTGCACAAAGGTGGCCCACCGACGGGGCTGTTCGTGCAGGTCGTGGACGACACGGGCGCGGAGATCCCGATCCCGGGCCAGGACTTCGGCTTCGGCCGGCTGATCCGCGCGCAGGCCGAGGGCGATTTCCGCTCCCTCCGCGACCTCGGCCGCAAGATCGTCAGAGTACGCATCTGATGCAACTGGGGATGATCGGGCTCGGCCGCATGGGCTCCGGCATGACCGACCGCCTGCGCGAGGGCGGCCACGAGGTCATGAGCTACGACCCGAAGGTCGATTCGCGGACCGCGGGCTCGCTCGACGACCTCAAGGAGCAGCTCCAGGCGCCGCGCGCATTCTGGCTGATGATCCCGGCGGGGCCGATCACCGAGGACGCGTTCCAGCACCTACTCCTGCTCGCGGACAAAGACGATGTCATCGTCGACGGCGGCAACTCGAACTTCCGCGACTCGCAACGGCGCTACGCGGAGGCGCAGAAGCGCGGCATCCACTTCATCGACACCGGCGTCTCAGGTGGCATCTGGGGGCTGGAGATCGGCTTCTGCCTGATGGTCGGGGGCGACGACGAGCCGGTGAAGCGCCTCGAGCCGATCTTTAAGACGCTCGCACCGGAGGAGGGGTACGCGCATGTCGGGCCGTCCGGCTCCGGCCACTTCGTGAAGATGGTGCACAACGGCATCGAGTACGGCCTGATGCAGTCGTACGCCGAGGGGTTCGAGGTGATGGAGCACTCCGAGTTCGACCTCGATCCGCACCAGATCTCCGGCATCTGGCGCAACGGCTCGGTTGTGCGCTCGTGGCTGCTCGAGCTGCTGCACGCAGCGTTCGAGCAGCACGGGTCGAAGCTGGACGACATCGCCCCGTACGTTGAGGACTCCGGCGAAGGACGCTGGACGATCAACGAGGCGATCAACGAGAACGTTCCCGTCCCGGTGATCGCGGCGTCGCTGTTCGCGCGCTTCGCGTCGCGGGACGAGGACAAGTTCTCGGCGAAGGTCGCCGCCGCGCTGCGGCAGCAGTTCGGCGGCCACGCAGTTCGCGCGCTGGAGCGCGCGAAGGCGAGCGGCGACCCCCGCTAGCGTGGCGACGACGCAGGAGAACCCGCTGCTGGAAGGCCTGCAGCTGCGGCGCACGCCCGATCCGTGCATCCTCGTGATCTTCGGCGCCTCGGGCGACCTGACGAAGCGCAAGCTGTTCCCCGCGCTCTATTCGCTCGCGTACAGGCATCTGCTCCCGGAGAAGTTCGCAGTTGTGGGTGTCGCGCGCACGGAGGAGAGCGACGACGACTTCCGCGACCGGATGAAGGAGGCGGTGCAGCAGTTCGGCCGCGACGAGTTTCGCGACGACGTCTGGGAGACACTCGCCGACGGGATGCGCTACCTCGCCGCCGACTTCTCCGACTCGAAGGGCCTGGACCGGCTGGTCGACATCGTCAATCAGCTCGACGAGGAGCGCGGCACCGGCGGCAACCGGGTGTATTACCTCGCGATTCCGCCGCGCGCGTTCGAGTCGGTCGTGGATGCGATGGGCAAGCGGCGCAAGGCGGAGGGCTGGGCGCGCGTGATCGTCGAGAAGCCGTTCGGTCACGATCTCGAGTCGGCCCGCGAGCTGAACGGCGTGATCGAGAAGTACTTCGACGAGCACGAGGTCTTCCGCATAGACCACTACCTCGGCAAGGAGACGGTCCAGAACATGCTCGCGCTGCGGTTCGCCAACGGCATTTTCGAGCCGATCTGGAACCGCCAGTTCGTCGACCACGTGCAGATAACCGTCGCGGAGTCGATCGGGATCGAGAACCGCGCCGGCTACTACGAGCAAGCCGGTGCGATCCGCGACATCTTCCAGAACCACCTGCTCCAGCTGCTGGCGATCACCGCGATGGAGCCGCCGATCGACTTCACGGCAGACTCGGTTCGCAACGAGAAGGTGAAGGTGCTGCGGGCGATGCACACGCCCGGGCCGAAGTCGGTCGTACGCGGGCAGTACGGCCGCGGCTACGTCGAGGGCGAGGCAGTTGTCGGCTACCGCGAGGAAGAAGGCGTCAATCCGCAATCGATGACCGAGACGTACGTCGCGGCGAAGCTCTACGTGGACAACTGGCGCTGGGCCGACACGCCGTTCTACGTGCGCATGGGCAAGCGGCTGCCGCGGCGCGAGACGACGATCGCGATCGAGTTCAAGCGCGCACCGCACCCGCCGTTCGAGGAGCTCGCCGCCGAAGGGCTGAGCCCGAACGTCCTGCTCGTGCACGTGCAGCCCGACGAGGGCGTGTCGCTGGCGATCGGCGCGAAGGTTCCCGGCCAGGGCCTCAACATCCGCACGGTGCACATGGACTTCCTCTACGGCGGCGCGTTCCGCACGGGACTGCCGGAGGCGTACGAGCGGCTCATCCTCGACGCGATGGTCGGTGACGCGACGCTCTTCACGCGCATCGACGAGGTCTACGAGCAGTGGTCACTCGTCGACGCCATCGTCGCCGCCTGGGTGCGCGACCGGCCGGCGTTCCCGAACTACCCTGCCGGCACCTGGGGCCCGCCCTCTGCCGACGAGCTGCTGCGCAGGGATGGGAGATCGTGGCGACGGCACTGACGTCGATCCGCGAGATCGAGCGTGAGCTCTCCTCGCTGCGTGCTGAGCCCGGCGCGGAGACGCCGTACCAGCGCACGAGCGTGATGACGCACACGGCCTGGGTTCCGCCGGAGTGGGTCGAGGCGGCTGAAGACGTCCTGAGCGGGCTGGCCGAGCGGCATCCCTCGCGCACGGTCGTGCTCTTCCCACAGCCGTTCGCGGACGACGGCCTCGAGGGCGACGTCGAGGTCGACGTGTATCCCGCCGGAGAGGGGCGCCAGATCTGCACCGAGACGATCCGTATTCGCCTCAACGGCCCGCGTGCAGCCGCGCCGGCCAGCGTGATCCAGCCGCTGCTGCTGCCGGACCTGCCGGCCTTCCTGCGCTGGCGCGGGCTGCCGCCGTTCCAGGCGCCGGAGTTCGAGCAGCTCGTGGACGTCGTCGACCGGCTGATCGTCGACAGCACCGAGTGGCCGGACCTCCCGGAGAGCTATCGAGGCCTCGAGCAGGTTTTCGACCGGGTCGCCGTGTCGGACATCGCGTGGGCGCGCACGGGCAGGTGGCGGCCGATGCTGGCCTCGCTCTGGCCGGAGATCTCAGGCGTCCAGCGCATCCGCGTGAAGGGAACGACAGCACAGGCGCACTTGCTGGCGGGATGGCTCCGGTCCCGCTTGAAGCATCCAGTCGACCTCGTGCACGAGCCGTCGGATCGCCTGGTCGGGGTCGATCTCGACGGTGAGCCGGCACCGTTCCCGCCGGGCGATCCGCCCACCGGCGCCGACGTGCTCTCGGAGGAGCTCGACCAGTTCGGCCGCGACCGGATCTACGAAGAAGCCGTACGCTCGGCACTGACATGAGTCGCAAGGGCACAGGCGAGGAGTGGCTTGTCGCACGACGCGAGCTGCTCGCCGCCGAGAAGGAGCACACGCGCCGCGGCGACGAGTTGGCCCGGATGCGCCGGGAGCTGCCCTGGGTGCGGGTCGAGAAGGAGTACGAGTTCGACACGGACGGCGGCAAGGTGTCGCTGCCCGACCTGTTTCGAGGTCGCTCGCAGCTGCTGGTCTACCACTTCATGCTCGGGCCGGAGTACAAAGCCGGCTGTCCTTCGTGCTCGGCGATCGCCGACGGGTTCGACGGCTTCGCGGTCCACCTGATGCACCACGACGTGATGTTCACGGCAGTGTCTCGCGCGCCGCTTGACAACATCCAGGCGTTCAGGCAGCGAATGGGTTGGAGTTTTCCGTGGGCTTCGGCGTACGGAAGCGACTTCAACTACGACTACGGCGTCTCGTTCACCGAGGAACAGCAACGCAGCGGGATCGTGGACTACAACTACGGATCCGAGAACTTCGTCCCGCCCGACCCGGACGGCGAGTCAGCGTTCGCGACGTCCGCCGGTGTCGACGTTGCGACCTTCATGCGCGAGGGGCCGGGCATGAGCGCGTTCGCGCTCGAGGACGGCGTCGTCTACCACACGTATTCGGCGTACGCCCGCGGGCTCGACGGGCTCTGGGGGATGTACCAGTGGCTCGATCGTGCACCGCTCGGACGCAACGAGAGCGGAGTATGGTGGCGCCGCCATGACGAGTACGACGACTGACTTCCAGGCGCGCGTCAAGCCGCTGATCGCGGACGTGCCCGGCTGGCTCACCGACGAGGAGGGCGAGGCGCTGTACGAGCTCGCACGCTCGTGCCGGGGCGACGGCGTGATCGTCGAGATCGGCTCGTGGAAAGGAAAGTCGACCGTCTGCCTCGGGCTGGGCTCGCAGGCCGGCAACTCGGTGCCCATCTACGCGATCGACCCGCATGCGGACTACCGCTTCGGCGACTTCAAGACGAACGTCGAGCGCGCCGGGATCGCGGAGCTCGTGCGGCCGATCGCGTCGCTGTCCCAACCGGCCGCCGACATGTTCGACGCGCCGATCGAGCTGCTCTTCGTCGACGGCTCCCACGAATACGACCTCGTGCTCGAGGACTTCGAGAAGTGGGTGCCGAAGGTCGTCGACGGCGGTTGGGTCGCCTTCCACGACACGACGTGGACGGCAGGTCCGCGCAAGGTGGT
>Ga0066903_100002031_pt1 | contig 15462 bp, 15 predicted proteins | sample PanSoiMetaGPlot1_FD_67491 | JGI IMG/M metagenome (GOLD analysis project Ga0066903, IMG submission 67491) | Tropical forest soil microbial communities from Panama analyzed to predict greenhouse gas emissions - Panama Soil - Plot 1 (version 2) | ecosystem: Environmental > Terrestrial > Soil >...
TAATCTCCAAAAAAGCGCTCGCGGAAGCTGCCCATCGAGTAGCCTCCTCGTCCGTTCACATTTACTTATTAACGCTGGTGACGGTTAGAACGATCGGCGTCGGCGCGCAACTTTTCCTCAAGCATCATGAGGGAAAGGACGGCTTCGGCTACCATTCGCTGCAGCGCATAGAAAACTCCCGCTCGGCCGTTGAGAAAAATGCCCTTGCCAAACAGGCAGTAGAGAAAAACCGCTATTGGCATCAGCGGCGGCCTGAGTCGCAACCAGCGCACCAATCCGCCTTTGCTCGCCTGAAGATAATCGAGCTCGCGTTGCATGTAGCGCGCCTGACCGATAAGCCATTGCCTGGTGGTCTTCCAATCGTCATGGATGATCGTGGCCCTGAGCGTTGCCACGGGACCATTGACATCCCAACCTTCGGTATGCCCCCTGTCTCGTACGGAAAAATGTCCTTTGCGCAGGAGCACCGTGTTCGCAGGGTACAGCGAAGACAGGAGATTGCGAGAGAAAATCGCATAGTCGAACAAAACGCGATAAGCGCTAACCGACGCATTCGGGTCAAGTGACGCAAGTTCGGCGATAAGTACATCGCTTACTTGATAGTCTGCATCGAGGCGAAGGATCCAATCGGTGGCAACTTGCGTCTGCTCAACTGCATAACGCCACTGGTTTCCATGGCTATCAAAGCTGCGCTTGAACAAACGCACATTGGGAAAGCTTGCCAGTACCGCCAGCGTCCCATCCGTACTGCCGCTGTCGACGACAACGATGTCCTTGGCCCAACCGAGCCGAGACAGCGTCCGGCGAATATTCTGCTCCTCGTTATAGGTCAACAGAACCGGAGTGATATGATCAAGCATCTAGAAGATTGCGACTGCGATCAATTCGTTCAACCCGAGAGACTAACATTCATCTAGGCGATGAATCTTTTCGTCGGGTATTGCTATCGTGCTCCAAGTAGCGTGATCTATGATGTACTGCTTTTTTAAAGGCTTTCTGCCGTCGAACAAGCGATATGCGGCGCAGGTCAGGAGTCTCGTAATTTCGTCACTCGATTGAGATCCCACCTCACAGATAATCACTGGCCGTACTTGATTGAGCATACGCGACTGATTGCGCAGGACCTCACATTCAGCACCCTCCACATCTATCTTGATTACATCTGGTGTCGGCAATCTCGTGAGTAACCAGTCCAAGTTGAACGCCGCGACGAGTTGCTGTTCCTCGATCCCACCCATCTGACTGTTGCTATATTCGACTAGCGCGTTGCATGCCCGAGAGCGGGCAGCAATAGCGAAGTTACGCAGCGAAACCTCGGAGGCCACTGCCGCAGGAACGACAGTAATCGGTGCGTTATTGGTCGGCTGCGCTGCGCTCGTTCGTCTGAGCAATTGTGCAAGCCAGACATCCGGCTCAAAAGCAATAACCTTTCCGCGTTTTCCCGAACGAACGGCGGCAGCCAATGCAAACAGCCCAATATTTGCCCCGATATCCCAAACTACATCACCGGTCTTGACGAGTTCATAAGCGGCCATCAGCAAAGGGGGGTCAATACGAGCCATAGGCCTGAAGATAAAGCGCAAGCCTGCCGCCGGACTGACATATAAGAGGGCATTATCGAATGTCCCTGGCAGTTGGCGACGAAGAACCAAGCGTCTGGTCAGTCGCTCCAAGGAACGTCTAAGCATTAGAGAGCACGCTGTCTCGGGACCTGACGCTCTCGTATAACTCTTCCATCCGGGCGCTGATGCGAGCCCAGGTGTAGTACGTCATGACGTGCCGCTGTCCAGCTTCGCCCATGGATCGGGCGAGATCCGGATTGTTCAAGAGGTGGACAATCGCGGCGCCAAGAGCCTCCGCATCACCTTGCGCAACTATGCCACCACCAGATTGCCGCACAATCTCGGCCGCACCGACTTCCGGCGTTATCACTACCGGCAGGCAACGCCGCATGGCTTCCAGCACCGTGTTGCCAAAATTCTCCGAATACGAAGAAAGGACGAAGAGTTTGGCTGCAGCAAATAGACATTCCTTTTCGGATCCGACAACGGTCCGAGCCAAGACACGAACACGATCGGCGATTCGCAGGTCGTCGGCGAGTTTTTCGACTTGCGGGGCGAGACCCTCGTCATCGGTACCCACAATGGCGAGCTTACCGACGCGGCTATGAGCAAATGCATGGAGGAGCCGGTCAAGCCCTTTTTTCCAGCTCAGCCGACCAAGGAACAAAACGAGCGGCTGCGCAGCAACGATCGCCTCGACATCCGCGGCGATGTCTCCAGTATGGGCCATCGGGTCCTCAATTCCGTTAGCAACGACTGCGAGCCGCGGGAGGTGCCAACCAAAGCGTTTAACCTCTGAGGCTTCGAGCTCCGACGTCAAATGAACGGCCGCGGCGTGCTCGAGATTCGATTTCTCGACAAGTTGGATCCATGCAGATTTTGCGAGCAGGCTGCGTCGCTCGATTAGCGCCCTAACCAACATGCCCCTGGGCGAAAGAACGTATGGCACGTCAGCGTTTACTGCCGCGCGCGCCGCCGCCCAAGTCGGCCACAGAAAAACCGAGTGAAGGTGTATTGCGTCGAATTTGGCTACTTCCCGCTGAAGCGTGTGACCCAGCGCTGGTGCCCAATAAAGTCTTCTCAGCAGAGGGCAAGGAAAATACCGGACTCGAACGCCGTCCAGATTGACAGGAACCCCGATTGGCACATGACTGTCTCCCGGCCCGTCGATGTTCGTAGTAAAAACATGGAGGTCATGCCCTCTCGCAGCTAGCGCCTTGCAGAGATCATGGACTGCAAAAATTGGTCCTCCATAGCGCACGGCCGGAAAATAGCTCGGGATGACGTGAAGGATACGCATCCGTAAATAAAAGGCGATTGACTTCTAGCCCGGGGTCGGAAGCGCTTCCGATCGGGTGTGAGGAAGCAGTCCGACGATCACAAACCAGCCGAGCAAACCATAGCTCATGATGACCAGGTCCAGCGTCGACCTGAGCCCCGTGAACAATATCATGACTCCGATGCCGTAGATCATGGATCTGTCTGCTCCCGACACGTCTAGGATCTTATTCCACATGTTTGCAATACGGCCAAATATAAGCCCGCCTAAGAAGACGACGATCAGCCCATGCATCGCATACAGTTCTCCGATAATCGACTGGGACAGCGATGCGCCCCGGAAGCCCAGCAGCTTGGGCAGGTTGTAGCCTGGATCAGACGGCTTGCCTTCCCAGAGAGCACGGGGAATCGGCATTGCCAACGCATAATACAGCGGCTGAAGGTCGACGTAAGGCTGCACATCCGGAACCAAGTGCATGATCTGGCATAATCGCAGGAAATTGTCATCGACGCGCACCAACGCCTGGGATCTTAAGCCGGTTTCTTGATACGAGGCAGAGTACCCGAACGTTCTAACTTGAAACATCAACTCCATAAACACCAAGATAAGAATTGCGCCGATCAAGCCTCCAATCAGGAATTTGGGCCTCAATCGCACCTGCAGAACTAGCCAGGTTAGCAGTGCGGCACCTATGACCACGCCGATAACCCGCCGGCCGCCTCCTTGGGCAAAAAACATAACCATAACTATGGACAGGATTGTGCCCACGATAGCTTTGGGGCGCAGCCAGCCCTCTCGATGAGCAATCAAGACAGTGAGTGATGGGAGCACAAATCCAAAATATTGAAGATGCACCACGAATGCATTCCATCCGCCGGATTCGGTGGTGCTCCACGGAGCGCAGAAGCGACACCACCCCAGCGCCTCGATCATTATTGATAAATCAAAATCGCTGCTGTAGGCAAAATAAAACATGCCAAGGAAAAAAGCGACCCAAAGGGCCCGAAACAGCATCGCGCTGCTGAACTGCCGCTTGGCTACGCGAAGTACCAATTGCGGCGGAGACCATCCCGTTCCCAACGTGCCAACCCAGATCCCGACTGCCATGGTCCCAAGGGCAGTGAAAGCCAGGCTGACATCGTCGTAAGAGACATCAATTGGGTAAGCTCCCTGAAGCAAATCCAACAAGAGCCAGTAGATCAGACCGATCATTAGTAGATTTTCGGTGCGTAATATCGTCTGAATACTGTTGCGTAGTCCAAGAAGCGGCGCCGTTAGTAAACCGATGCTGCACCACACTGCCGGCCAAATGAGAGCCCCACTCGGTCGGGGATCAGCGGGGATCGAAATGATCGCCGCCAAGGTACCGCACAGCGCAGCGGCGGCACCCAAGAATGAGCGATGGTCCACCTCCCTGTTGTTGGCTCCGCTTCCTTGTTGCGGTTCTAGCGCCGCACGATCGATCTTTGCCATGTAGTCCATGCTTGGATAGCTTCCCCTGCTGTTGCAATTAATCGAAAATATGCACCAGCTTGCTGCCGATCTGTGTTATACTAAATTGTTCCGGTCGGACTGCATTGGCTGCGAATTCTCCAAGTAGCTCCGGCGCCTTGAGACACTTCTGTATTGCGGCGGCAATTGCAGCACCCGTCGGTTCTATCAATAGCCAACCGTTACGTCCATGTGCCACCACGTTGCCGCAATATTTGGTAGCAATAATCGGCAGCTTCCACGCCTGCGCTTCAAGCTGAGTCAAGCCGAAACCGTCTGAGAAGGTTGGGAACACAAAGACATCGGAATTGCGATAAAATTTGGACGTCTCACTCCGTGGGACGTGGCCAAACCAATGTACTTGGGGATTATCGCGCAACTCTACCGATATCGGTACTTGTACTGCGCCGACAAACCAAAACTCTACCGCCTCGCCACGCAGTAAGCGTATTGCATTGAATAACGGCAGAACTCCCTTGCGCAGGCAGATGCTGCCGAGGAAGAGTACGCGCAATGGTCGGGAGCTCGTGAATGCTCGCGGGTACTCGCGTCGAAATTCCGCGGCTTCTAAAGACCCTTCGTAGGCCAGCGGAACAACGCGAATCTTGGATGCTGGCACGTCTTCCGCTTCAATCAGGCTTTGCGACCAAGAAGAGTTCGCCACGACACGGTCAGCAAGGCCGCACTCTTCGCGCCAATTTGCCCAGTACTCAGCCGGGGGCCTGTCCCATCGCCCGCGCGCCGGCCCCTCAGCAGAAAGCCGAGAGACGATTCGCTCCTCTACCGGCCCACCGTCAATTTGACCAAGCACCGTGCGCCAACCTCGCGCACGCGCAAAAAGAAAAATATCGCGCGCTGCATAGCTAAAAGCAAACACTGTGCGCGGCTTATCGGTCACTCCGATCCTGGAGAGTGTCGATTTAGCCATCTCCTGAAACCACTTGTTGCGGGCGACGATCCGCGACCAGCCGTTAAGTTTCCTAATCTTGGCTTGCATCTCAAATCCGATGATCCCAAGATTCGACGCTGACACATCCGTGTTTGCCAGTTGACTGTGAAAGCGCTCCCGGAAACTGTGTTTTATCTTCGCAAGCGGGTTACTCGGTCGGAGCCATGCGTCAGTTATTAACGACTCTAACACGCCGTACTCATTAAGCGCGCGCGCCACCGCATAGTGCTCGCGCGCACCGATTTGACAGCAGATCCAATTCATTCACTATACCAAGAAAGGCACAGGACCCGCTCTGAGTAAGCTCAATAATTCTTCACAATCGCCATAACTCATGCCGCTATGCTGGTTTGTTTTGATCTTCTGATACAGTCGGAAATTGCAACTGAAGCGTCCACGCAAAACTCAAACAATTCACGCTCAACGTTCAACTCGAAGAGCCCGATCGTCGATGTCAGATACCAGCCACCAATTTTTCTGGGAGCGCATCTCATGTCCTACCAAAGGCAAAGGCCGTTGATTGATCCTATTCAGTCGTAGGCCTTGCACAGCAAACAAGCGCTCGATGCTTTCCAGCAATGGTTCTTCGTGGACCTCGATAACAAAATAGTTGTCCCGATTTAGCCAAGACAACGCACCATTCAAAACCTGTAACTCAGCACCCTCTACGTCGATTTTCACCAAGGTATGAGTGCGGCTGTTGGGATCCCCGGTTCGCCAACGTACGGCGTCAAGGGTCGTAGTTCCGGAACGGATTTCACTGCCAACAAGTGTTTGCAGGAGCGTAATCTCTGTCGCTCCAACCGGCTGTATTTTTACGCTCTCTCGAAGTGTATCTATGTGCCGCTGCTCAGGCTCGAAAGCAATAATTTCACCCGCCTTCCCGAGACGCCGAAATGCTGCGGCACAACCAAATGTGAAATATCCATCATTAGCGCCAACATCGAGAACTCGCGTGAGCCGCGGCAGCGTCGACTCCAGCCACGAATTGAGTTCGTGTTCGTAGAGCCCGAGCGCCTTTCGCATCGAGTTGCGTGGATTCATGACGACGACCGCACCACCAAATGGCCCTCGCAGAACCCTCATCGGTCTCGCTCTATCAGGGAGAAGCGATGTGAGAAGCTCGATAATGCGCCGTTTTTTTCCTCCTCTGTTCACGGTGCCTTCCGTTCGAAACGGAATTCTTTTATCAGGGGGGTTCGCAAGGCGTTCTTTTTTCCGGTAAGAATAGGTTCTGAGTTAGCGAACGAAACGTCGATCAACAGTTGCCGGAGGAAGGAAGGGCTCGACGTCAGTCAGCGTTTTTGGCCCGCGCTTCTTGAGCAGCCGATGCAGGCGATATGTCGCCTGCGATACCGGTTTATGCCAATTCCAATTCGAAGCGCAATCCCGATACCCCGAAAGCATGCCACGGATCATGTCTGATGGGCGTTTCGTGCGAAACGCGCAAGTGAACCCATTGAATGTTGTAGCTAGCAGGTGGGCTGGAAGGTAGGGCATCGGAACGTTTCGCCAGGCAAACAGAATGTCATTGCGGCGACCATAGAAGTCCATTCGGCGCCAGTCGCGTTTCGGAAATTCATGATGGAGGATAACGTCTCCGAAACCGAGACGAACGACGAATCCATTATTTAGAAGGCGAATGCAAAAATCCATTTCTTCGCCTTGATGAATGATCTGCTCCCGATAACCTCCGACTTCAAGAAACACGTCACGTCTCACGGCATGCGATGTTCCTCGAAAGCTCTCAGTAACCCAGATGACATCAGCATCCGGAGCTTTTTGAAACTCTTGTTTAGACTTGTGTGGTTCAATGTATGGAATTGCTATCGCAGCGACGCGAGGATGGCAGACTCTGTCTAGCGTTTGTTCGACCACATGCGGGGTCGAAAATTCGGCATCGTCATCTATGGAAAAGATAATCTCGCCTGAGCAGAGCAATGCCGCTCGGTTGCGCTGGGCGACATACCCTAGCGGTACCGGGGTTCGCTCCAATCGCACTTGCGGAAATTCAGACCTCACCATTTCTGAGGTGCCGTCAGAGGACCCATCGTCGATAACAAGAATCTCCGTCGGTTCAGTTTGCCGGATCGCCGACGTAATCGCGCGACGCAATTCCTCCTTGCGGTCCTTTGTTGCTATAACAATGGAGGCTCTCATTTCCGATCTTCTCGGCTCGATAACATGGAGACGAAGCTAGCGCGGGCAACCCCGGCCTCAAATGACTGAAAAAGCTGCATTCGAAACGCGATCCGCATCTCCCACGCAATGAAACCCACCCATCTGACTCGCCACCGACTTTATCGAACACGACCAGATGGGCGATGTTTGCGACCATCCATAGCGAACTTGACATTGAAGCAGGGAGTTAGGATGGCAATAGTCCACTTATGCGGAGGGAGGTTGTGTCGGTCGGATCGGCGGCGTGCCGAACAATCGATACGCGGCCGGAATATTCCAGCTAAGTTCGCCCAGATCCCTTCCGCAAAGGCCGATCGAGCAAGTTTAGGTTTCCTTGTAGAATTGGATCTGCGTGCAGAACTCCGTACCCGAGCCGGAAAATCGACTCTTCCAAACCCATAATTAATTCTCGACCCGATCATTCGCAGAATCGGCAGCGGTGTTACGACCATGCATCACCGCATTGCGAGCAGCCTCAGGGGTTTCAGCTCTGTTTCGAGTACGTCTGCAACCACGAGATGTCCATAGGTCGAGAAGTGCATGTCATGCGGTGCTTGGAAGCAGCGAACGGCGTCGGTTCCAAATTTTTGCAAGTGCGTCAGTAAGTCGAGCACGTAGATCCCGTGGATCTGCTCCAGGGTTTGAAATCGCTCCCAGTATCGACGCGACATGCGATATCGCACGTAATTGTCGTAAAAGGTCGGCACGATGACGAATGGGCGTTCTCCCGCGCTGTGCTTGAAGCGGCGGATGATCGCCTCCACGAGCATCCATTCCGCCGATTTCGGATCGCAAAACTCAGGAAACGGTTCCCATGGAGCAAAAAAGTACGCAAGCTTCTTGACAAATGACATACCAGGCAATGCACTAAGCTTGGCTTTCTGCCTCGAAACGAACGTGTCCGGGGTATCCGTAATTACTGCCTCATTACCACCCCTGGGCGTCAGAACCTCCTTAGGCACCGGGACGTTGCGCAGCTCGAGCTCTCCGTTCACCAATTCGAAGCGCGGCTTGCCACGCAACACCCTTGCACCCGTCTTGGCGTCGAACCCCTCGCGCGCGGCCACCATGTTGCGGCGAAGATTGGAGAGAAACGGCATCAATATCACTACATCATGGTCATACTGCAGGCCGATATTCTCATACAGCAGCAACTGCTGGTCGGTTCCGGATCCTTCCAGCGAAAGATTGATGACCTCCAAACCTGGTACGCGACGCTCTAATTGCTCAGACATTCGTTGTTCGTTGGACACAAACTGTCCAGCTGACATGGAGTCGCCGCAAAGGATGACTCGCGTGGTTCCTGGAGGCTTCTTGAACGCATACTCACGCGAGCTGCGTATTCCCTGGGAGTTGGTCTGAAAATGGTAGGTGCCGCCGCCTGGTCGCGAGAGCATGAGGTTGATGTTAGGAACGTACCGATAGCCAATTAGTGCATCGTATTCGATATAAGGCTTGGTATCGAGCAAAGCGCTGGTGTCGCCACCAGCCTTGGGTTGGCGAAGGCTACGGTTCTGCTCTTGTGTCCTGGTGCTCACCAAAGAGTGTAGACCTCATCCGGGATGCCTTGCTCCCGTTCAGCTGACGGTTTGTAGACCGCTCCGGCAACCTGTCGTGGCGGAATGTAGAAGCGTGCAATCCCCCGCAGCAGTCGGGCTAGCGGCCGCGCGGCACTCGGCTTCTGATTGCCTTCCGAGCACGACGCCTCCAAAAAATAGGTCGCAGTATTCGGTTGCCCACGCCGCTTCATCCAACCACTCTCCTCGCGCGGAATATTATGTAGGCGCAGACGGTCCCACCCCAGCAAAAGATTTACGAGCCATGCCAGGAGCAGCAGCGGATAGAGGACAACAAGCAAAATCTTGGTGAGAATCTGCATGCTTAGTCGAGCGCGAACGATTTCTTATACGCCTCAATGTCAGTTGTGGACGGCTTCGCCTGCTCGTCCTTGAGCAGCAGGATATTCTCCAGCACGAGTGCATCCATGTTCGTACCCATGAAGCACCGGTAGGCATCTTGCGGCGTGCACACAATCGGTTCCCCTCGGATGTTGAAGCTCGTGTTGACGATCACAGAACAGCCTGACTTCTCCTTGAAACGCTTCATAAGGCGGTAATAGCGGCCATTGCGCGCCTCATCGACCGTTTGCACACGTGCAGAATAATCGACATGAGTCACTGCTGGGATTTGCGAGCGCACGATGTTGATACGCTTGCGCAAGTCCGCATCGGTTTTCATCAGCTCAGTGTCCTTGCCATTGAGCGACCGGCGATGCTTCTCCAATACGTTCGCTACAAGCAGCATGTAAGGCGATGGTTGATCCAGCTCAAAATACTCGCTCGCATCCTCGTTCAGCACGCTAGGTGCAAACGGTCGAAACGACTCACGAAACTTAATTTTGACGTTCATCATGGCTTGCATGGAAGTGTTGCGCGCATCGCCGATAATCGAACGTGCCCCAAGCGCGCGCGGTCCAAATTCCATCCGATCCTGGAACCAGCCCACTACTTTTCCGGCCAACATCAGGTCGCAGACGCGCTCAATCAATTGCTTTTCTTGATCGAACAAGTGATAGCGTGCTTTTGCCACACCCAAACATTCGATGATCTCTTGTTCGCTGAACCAAGGCCCTAAGAGCGAGCCAGATTGCGAGTCATCGACATTGACCAGTCGTGGCTGCGCCAACAGATGATGCCAGATCAACAGCGCCACACCGAGCGCTCCGCCAGCATCTCCGGCCGCCGGCTGGACCCAAATGTTTTCGAACGGCCCATCGCGCAGAATTTTACCATTGCCCACGCAATTGAGTGCGACGCCTCCGGCGAGTACCAGGTTCGTCATGCCTGTAAGCTTGTGAAGGTACCTTGCGCATTTCAGCATGACCTCCTCGCAAACAACCTGCACCGAGGCCGCCAAATCCATATCGCGCTGGGTGAGCATTGACTCCGGCTTGCGCGGAGATGCGCCGAATAGGCGATGAAACTTCTCGCTCGTCATCGTCATGCCCGCGCAATAGTTGAAATAACTCTGGTCCAGCCAAAATGAACCGTCATCGCATACATGGATGAGGTGCTCATAGATCAGGCGTTTGAAGTGTGGCTCACCGTAAGGCGCAAGGCCCATCACCTTGTACTCGCCAGAGTTGACGCGAAATCCGATGTACTGGGTGAATGCGCTATACAGGAGCCCGAGGGAATGCGGAAAGCAGATGTCATGTGTCAGCTCGAGATGGTTGCCCCGACCCCATCCCAGCGTCGACGTGGACCACTCTCCAACGCCGTCGAGGGTGAGGATAGCTGCCTCCCTGAACGGCGAGGGAAAAAATGCACTGGCTGCGTGCGATTCGTGATGATCAGCGAAGACGTAGCGTCCTCGATATTCGTTGCAGAGTGCACGGTCCATTTCTCGCTGCAGATGCAGCTTGGACTTGAACCAGAGGGGCAGCGCCTTCAACCATGACCGGAAGCTCTGCGGTGCAAACGTGACATAGGTTTCGATCAAACGCTCGAATTTGGCCAACGGCTTGTCATAGAACCCAACGTAGTCCAGGTCGGCAGGCGAGATACAGCCTTCGCGCAGACAGTATTCGATCGCGTTGATCGGGAAGCGGTGGTCATGCTTGACGCGGGTGAATCGCTCTTCTTGCGCTGCGGCCGCGATCCGCCCATCGACGATGAGGGCTGCGGCGGCATCATGGTAAAATCCCGATATACCGAGGATGCGTGTCGAGCCCTTTGAGATCGTGCGTGCTGCGTTCATAGCCCAACCAAGTGAGCTGCGTTCTTGCTGATCAACACGCGTTGTGGACCTGGTGTTTGTCGCGGACTGCGGGAGACTTAGTACCCGCACCACTGGTCGAACGTAGATACGATATTGCCGCCTGAAGTGGGAAAGCTGCGAGGTACTTTGTCCGCCCCAGCGATATATGCCACGTGAGGGTTGCGCCGTACAATTTCCATGCTTCGCGCCGCAGCCCTTGTTGCAGACAACTGAGCGTCACGGGTCGCGTGTGGCGCGTCAGAATCCGATGCCGCTCCGCTGCCCGTATGGCTCCACCTGGGTAACGCCCAAACTGCTCGCCGTGCACCATAAACCAAGCGCCCGCAAGCGTGCGCTTCGTCTCCTTCATGGCGCTCGCCGCGTGCTCTCGATATGCAAACGTCACTGGAGCAGTGATCTGGACAAAGTTGGGCGCCACACCCAAGCGTAATGCCAGGTCAGCATCTTCGCCGTTAATCCACTCGTCGGTGAAACCCCCGACCGCCGCAAACGCGTCGCGGCGAATGAGGAACGACGAGGCACCCCACCAGCGCCACTGGTCCCCTGACGCGATATAATCGGCAAACTGTTGGCTGCGCACTTCGGTGTACACGGTGTCGGAAATAGTTTCCAGATCGTTTGCGTCAGAAAACTGATGCGGCCTTCCAGCGATGAAAGACGGGTAGCCGTACTTCTGGATGACGTACCGATAGACTTCCAGGGTCCAAGGAAACCACAGATCGTCGCTGTCGAGAAAGGCGAGATAGGCGCCGCCAGCCTGTCGCGCACCGCGATTCCGAGCCGCGCCGGGCCCCTGATTTGGTTGGCGGAAAACCTCTATGCGATCCTCCAGTGATTGAAGATAGTCCATTGTCGCGTCAGTCGAACCATCATCGACCACGATGATCTCAAAATCGGTGAACCGTTGTGTAAAAATCGAATTTAGCGCGGTCGCCAAAAATGCGACGCGATTGAACGACGGAATAACCACCGAAAACAGCGGCATCTCAGGAAAGATTCGTGTTTAGCCTGATTTTTGCGAAAAGTTCTTCAAATCGGCGGACCCAGGTATGATCGCGAAGTGCTCGACGATACCCAGCCTCCCGCAACCGTTCTGCCGCTCCTGGATTTGCAAGATAGAAACGAACTTTGTCGACAAGCTCCGACTTGTCGCGATAGGTATCGACCTCACTACCCACGGCGTAGAAATGTATGATCTCGTCATTGTGTCCAGTTAGGTAGCAGGTCCGGCACATTGGCCCCTCGAAATCGCGCAAGCGGATATGCGATATCAACGGCGACCAAGAGTGGCCTTCCGACCAAACATTGTTCAGATTGAGGCACACTTCATAGGCGCCAAAAACATTTGCCAAATTGCCAGCCCTGCCCTTTGCTCGCGATCCAAGTATCTGCGCCAACTGACGTGTCTTATGACGATAAGCAGCCTGCACGGCGAGATGTCTGATCGCGTCACAAGCCCCATGCCGTTTTATGTCCGTCGTGACGAGCTGCAGATAGGCGGCGATCGTTCCAGGCTTGATTTGCCTGCGTCCCAAATATACCGAGGTTCCGGCAACGCACGCCGCATGCGCCTCGTCATCGGCGCCCCAACCGGCACCATAAATATCGACCAAAATATTCGCTTCGAGGAGAGTCACCAGCCATCGGTCACGGTCGGCGTAACGTTGTCCGACAAAGCACACCTTCGGTTGTCGCTGAATTCCGTCAACCGGGTGACAGATCTGGGGGCTCGCCCCCATCTGTACCCAAATCGGATTGGCACCAACGGACAAGTAGGACGCTCGGGCATCTCTTTCCGGGTGCCACGAAAAATCAGCACGGGCAGCAATTGCCGCGACTTGTTCAAACTGGTGTATGCTGTTGCAGTAGAAATTTATCGATGGAATACCTAGTCGGCGAATTTCATCAAATCCCGCTGGATCAAAATGTGCATTATAGAAATAGCTCAGGAAGAGGTGCACGGGTCCCTGCCGTCTCGCTTCGCGCACTTCGTCCAAAATCCTTTCAGTGATTTGCGCGCGACACGCCAGTTCTTCCGACGTGAAACCGTCAGGAATGGCCATAAAGCGGCTCGCAGCCAGTAGATCCGTTTGAGATTCGATAATGTCACAACCGAGCTCACGCAGCGCTGGATAGAAGTTCGAACTCCACAAACCACCATAAAACAATTGCGGATCAATCGAGTGTCGGACCGCACAAAAGATTCTCATGAGGACCGGCTTACTTCAAATTCGCAGGGCAAACGCATCAGTGAAGAAGTCACGTTCGCGCGTAATGGTAATCCTAAATCCGGCTTGGGATGCAATATTGGAAAGTTCATCCCATACTTCCGGCCCGCCATGAACTTCAAAGAAAATTGCGCAATGCCTCGGCAGATGGCCGACAATATGTGGCAAGACCTCTCGCTCCATGCCCTCTATATCCATCTTTAGCAACAATCGTCTTCCCGTCCAGCGCCGAGCCTCCTCGAGAAGGTTCACCAATGGCACGCGCTGCTGCCGCTGATGTGGCGCACGGGTTAAATGCCCCGAATTGCTATCTTCTCGATAAAACCATCCTTCGCCCTCTTCGGTGGACACCGCGGCTTTGATCAAACGTAATCGAGATGTAAATCGTGCCAATTGCTGCTGTGCCTTGTGGAAATTACAGACATCCGGTTCAAACGCAACCAACTCCGCTGAAGGGTAGCGCAACCCAGCAATCAAGGTGAATAAACCGATGTGTGCGCCGCAGTCCGCAATCAAATCTGGTCGAAATGGCACCATGGATAAATCATAGGTTCTGTCGATCAATACTTCTTCGCACGAGATCAACTCTCCCAAGTCGCGGGTATCGATCAAGGCAGACTCCCGTCCCGTGGCATGAGTCCGTATTTTCATCGCGCCGAACCATCTACCAAATATCGAGTTCCACGTACCAGCACGACCGAACGGGTTGTCGCGCGCGATGGCTGCGACAACGAGACTGGGGACCGCAGTTAATGATGGAGCCGCTCTAGCAAATTTGGCCACACGAACTAAGCGGCTAGCTAGTTGCTTAAATGCCATATCGTTAATTTACGAGCAGTATCTGATCAATGCACGCCTGCACGATGCCGCAACTTGAGCGGCTTGAAACCCTAACACACGATAAACAATCAAATAAAGCAGCGGATTGAACTCTGCACTGGGGATAAAAGAGGCATCCGAAAGTCGGATACGTTCGTACGTATCTATTGCTTGCTGCCGATGACTCTCCCAAAGGCTGCGAGCGAGGTCATGGCGCGCGTCATTAACGGCCTGATGGCGGAGTCGCGTCAATTGCGAACTGAGCTCCAAGTGTCTCTCGACGCGATCTAAGATGGCCAAGCGCTCGCGCACGAACTCGCCTCTTGGTTTGCGCGTGATGCGGCCATCTTGCTCAAAGTCACGATAAATTGCCAAGCAGCCCGCGCAATATGCAAAGCGGGCATTGGCCTCTAACAACCGACAGTAGAGCTCATGCTCTTGACAACACGGCTGACCCACCCGCCAACCGCCCGTGCTCATAAGGACACGCCTTTTCCAGAGAGCTCCACCAGTTTGCGGAAGACGCCACAATGCGAGCAGAATCCATGGATCCCGTGGCTCTGGTATTGGAGTCTCGGTGCATACGACTGTTCCATTCTCAACACGCTTCCATGCGACCGGGCTATAGATGACGTCGACGTTGGGATGTTCGCGCGCAAATTCAACCTGTCGAGCCAGCTTTTCCGGGAGGAGGTAATCATCTGCGTCTAGATACTGCAGCCAGTCCCCGCGCGCGAGCGCCAGGAGACGGTTGCGCGTGACATTGCTGCCGCGGTTTGGGCCAGTCTCCCAGCGGATGCGGCCGTCGAAGCGCTTGATGATGTCCACACTGCGATCGGTCGACCCGTCATCCACGACGATGACTTCCTTCCCGGGCCACGTTTGAGCGAGTGCGCTTTCGATTGCCTCCGCAATCCAGCACTCAGCATTGAAACAGGGAACAAGGATTGAAACGAGCGGTGTCATACTAGTGCGCAACTGGTAGTGGCTGGATCGGATCGAAGGTCGAGACGAGTTCGCGCCGGCTGCCGAATCTTTCCGGATACTGCAGGTGTTCGATCAGCTCCGTGATGTGCCATCCCAGTTCCGGAGAGAGCCGGCACGGTCGCTTGTTGCTGATGGCGTCGGCCATCTCGGCCGGACCGCGGGAGAAGTCCACGGGCTTGTCGCCGC
>Ga0066903_100002032_pt1 | contig 15460 bp, 19 predicted proteins | sample PanSoiMetaGPlot1_FD_67491 | JGI IMG/M metagenome (GOLD analysis project Ga0066903, IMG submission 67491) | Tropical forest soil microbial communities from Panama analyzed to predict greenhouse gas emissions - Panama Soil - Plot 1 (version 2) | ecosystem: Environmental > Terrestrial > Soil >...
GGGAACCCATCGAGCCACGCGAGAACGGTCGTGTGCCGTCCCGCGCTCGCCGTCTTGAGCCATGTCTCCGCGACCACGTCACGCGCTTCGGCGTACGCGTCTGCCTCCTGCGCGTGCCGGATCGCCTCGTCGAGGGACCCGTGGGACCGATGCCAGGCATAGGCACGGCGGTGCAGCGTCTGCGTCAGGCCCGGCTCCCGGTGCTGGAGCTCGACGCGGAGGAGCTGCGCGAAGAGGTGGTGGAAGCGGTACCACTCGCCCGCTTCGTCGAGCGGGAGGAGGAAGAGGTTCGTGCGCGCGAGCCGACTCAAGAGCCGCGCAGAGCCCTCCGACTCCAAGACTGCGTCACAGAGTGACCCGGACAGCCGGTCGAGGATCGATGAGCGGAGCATCAGCGACTGCGTCTCGGGGTCATGCGCCTCGAGCACCTCGTCCACGAGGAAATCGACGACGTGGCGGCTCGTTCCGCCGAAGCTGCTGACGAACGCATGCCTGTCGGCAACGCCGCCGAGCGACAGGCCTGCCAGATAGATCCCGGCAGGCCATCCCTCGATCCGCTCGACGAGTAGATCGACGTCCTCAGGCGCCAGGCCGAGACCGAGTCGACCGTTCAGGAGGGCGTCTGCCTCGTCGGGCGTGAACGCGAGCTCGCCGGCACGCAGTTCGCGCAGCTCGCCGTGCGCGCGCACCGCGCCGAGCGGGAGACCCGGCTCGCTCCTGGTTCCGAGCACGAGATGGAGCGTCGAGGGCGCGTGCTCGATCAGCCAGGCGACGCTGTCACGGGCAGGACCGTTCGCGAGCCGGTGAAAGTCGTCGAGGATCAACGCGATGTCGTCCTGCCCGACGAGCTCGTTCAGCAGCCGACGCACGACGACGTCGACGACGCGCGACGCACTCCCGACGGCCGGAACCGCCTCGAGGAGCTCCGGTCGTGCGCGCCGCAACGACTCGACCACATGCAGCCAGAGCACTGCCGGGTCGTTGTCGCCCTCGTCCAGGGTCAGCCACGCAACGGGCAGCGCTCTCTCCGCGTCGCGCCATGCTCCGAGCAATGTCGTCTTCCCGCATCCCGCCGGCGCTGCGACGACTGTCAACTTCACGCCGACACTCGTGCGCAGGCTGTCGACCAGCCGCTCGCGCACGATGGTCTGGTCGCGGCGAGCAGGCGGATGCAGCTTCGTCAGGAGCAGCGGAGGCGACTGCGCCGACGCGCGCGGCCGCGTCGTTTGAACCATCTCGTGCCCTCCCCGATACGACGATGCCCCTGCAAGCAACGTTATAGACGGTCTACGGCGCTACGGAAGCGCCCTCTGGCATCCAGTCGAAAGTCGAATCGTTCACATTTTCACCCGGGTGAATCTGCGCCTCGAAGTAGGCGTCCCACCCGGCGGTGCGAGACAATCCGCGTGCAGTGGCCGAGCCCGCGAGAAAGACCGGCGCTATCGCCAAGGCTCCCGCCCGCGCGGGTCTCGTCCTCGCGGCGCTGATCATCGTCGCCGGCGTCGCCAACCTCAACCTGTCGGTGGCGAACGTCGCCCTGCCGGACATCGGCAAGCACTTCGACTCGTCGCAGACGACGCTCGACCTGATCGCTGTGGGCTACTCGCTCGGTCTCGCATGCTCCGTTCTGTGGCTCGGCGCGCTCGGCGACCGCTACGGACGGAAGCTGATGCTGCTGCTCGGCACTGCGCTGGCCATCCCGATGTCGTTGCTCGCCGCCTACGCACCGTCCGACATCGTGCTCTTCATCGCACGAGTCGGAGGGGGCCTCGCAGCGGGGATGGCCTATCCGACGACGCTGGCGCTGATCACCGCGCTGTGGTCGGGGCCGGGACGGACGAAGTCGATTGCGCTCTGGTCGGCGATCGGTGGGGGGATCGCCTCCCTCGGCCCGCTCTGCTCGGGCTTCTTGCTGCAGCACTTCTACTGGGGCTCCGTGTTCCTGCTCACGATCCCGCTGGCCGTCATCGCGCTCCTGATGGCGTGGCGGCTCGTGCCCTCACACGTGAACGAGTCGACCGAGCCGGTCGACAACCTCGGCGGCGTCCTCTCACTCGCGTTGGTGGGAGCCTTGATCCTCGCGATCAACTTCGCTCCCGTGCCGAACGCCGGGACGCTCACGCTCGTGCTGGCGCTGATCGCCCTCGCGGCTGTCATCGCCTTTTACCTACGACAGCGCCGCGCCCCGAACCCGTTGTATGACTTGAAGGTGGCTGCTCGCCCGACCTTCTGGGTCGCCGCCTGCGCGGGAATCATCGTGTTCGGCTCGCTCATGGGCGCGGCGTTCGTGAGCCAGCAGTACCTGCAGAACGTGCTCGGCTACTCGACGCTCGAAGCCGGCGCCGCCTTCCTCCCCGCCGTCGTCTTCATGATCCTGGTGGCGCCGCGCTCGGCGAAGCTCGTGGAGTCGCACGGTGCGCGTTTCACGCTTCTCTGCGGGTACGTCTTCCTCCTCGGCGCGTTCGCCGCCATGTTGCTGCTCTGGAAGGAGGGAAGCGCTTACTGGGAGATCGCCGCCGCGTACGCACTGATCGGCATCGGCGTCGGCTTCGCGGGCACGCCCGCGTCTCACTCGCTCACGAGCTCCGTCCCGGTGGAGCGTGCCGGGATGGCTTCGGGCACCGCCGATCTCCAGCGCGACCTCGGCGGCGCGATCATGCAGTCGATCTTCGGCGCCCTGCTCACCGCCGGTTACGCCACAGCGGCCGGAACCCTCATCTCCAGCTCGGGCAAGAACGTCTCGGCGAGCACGCAGGCAGAGCTCACCAAGTCATTCGCCAGTGCCGCCGACACGGCCTCGCGCTATCCGGCGGCGACCCAGGAGAAGATCATCGCCGGCGCGAAGACTGCTTTTCTGCAAGGAGACCAGTGGGCGTACACGGCGGGCATCGTTGCGGTCGCCATAGGCGCCATCCTCGTCTTCTTCCTCTTCCCGCGGCAGGAACAGGAAGAGCGCCTGCTCGCCGAATATCACGACGCAGACACCGCCGCGGCCGAGCGTGCGCCCGATCTGACCGGCGGCGAGCAGCCGCTCCCGGGCGTGGGCTAGTGCAGTCGGTCGCCGCTCTCGAGCAGCGTCTGCGCGAGCTCGAGCTCGTCGCGTAAGCGCTCGAGCCTCGCGACGCTCCCGGCCGCTTCGCCTTCGTAGCGCCACTCAAGCAGCATGATCGCGTCACCGAGCGACTCGAGCGCCCGCGCGAGATGGAACCGCCGGTCGTCCGGAACGGCGAGCGTCATGCCGCCAGCTCCGTGATGCTCTGATCGCGCGTGTCGAGCACGTACCGGCGTCCGTCAAGCTCGAAGGAGATCGCGTCGAGACCACTTTCGACGCCCCATTCCTCGACGGTCCGCAGCAGCGCACCCAGGTCGTCGGCCTCCGGCACGAGCATGACGACGACGAGGCGCACGCCTTCGTAGGTCTGAACCCAGGTGAACCAGTCGAGCGCGAGGCGCATGCACAGACGCGTCGCCTCCTCGAAAGAGGGGATCTCGAACTCGACGAACTCGCTGAGGGCGCTGTCGTAGGCGATGCCTCCAGGATGCGTGGAGATCCGTCGCGCGCGCTTGACGCACACGGGTCATTTCGGACAATGACCGCGCGATGGCGCTGACCCAGTACTACACCGCGACGACGCTCGACGGCTTCATCGCGGACGCGAACCACTCGCTCGACTGGCTGTTCACGCGTCAACAGGACCTGGACGGTCCACTGAACTACGCCTCGTTCATCGCCGGCATCGGTGCCCTCGCGATGGGTGCAACCACGTACGAATGGGTCCTGGAGCACGAGCACGGCACGTGGCCGTACGAGCTGCCGTGCTGGGTGTTCACACATCGCGACCTCCCGGTCGCCGACGAACGGATCGAGCTCACGGCCGACGACGTCACCGCCGTGCACGGGCGCATGCGGGCGGCAGCCGGGGACCGCAACCTCTGGATCGTCGGCGGCGGCGGGCTCGCCGGCCAGTTTGCCGAACGCGGCCTGCTGGACGAGGTGATCGTGTACATCGCGCCGGTCACGCTCGGCACCGGAGCGCCGCTGCTGCCGCGCCACGTCGAGCTCAATCTCGAGGAGCTCGCCCGCAACGGCGACTTCGCGTGCGCGCGCTACTCGGTCGTGCGCTGAGACTCGCTCCACCCGGCCGGGGTGAGGGTCGCTCACACCCGAGGATGGTCCGCTGCCGATTGCGCATGTGCCGCTGGCTCGCCTATTCCGGCTCCTCGATCCACCTCGAGGAGCTGCTCGTGAAACGGGATCGCTCGCTGATCGACCAGAGCCTGCACTCGCGTCTCGGGGCGACGACCACCAACGGCGACGGCTTCGGCGTCGGCTGGTACGAGGAAGGGGAGCCGCCTCGCGTCTACCGCAGCACCCATCCAGCGTGGAACGACCGCAACCTCCGCGAGCTGGCGGCAGGGATCTCCTCCCCGCTCTTCTTCGCACACATCCGCGCATCGACGGGGAGCGCGATCCAGGAGACCAACGTGCACCCGTTCCGCCACGGACGCTGGCTGTGGATGCACAACGGGCTGATTCGGGAGTTCCCGACGGTGAAGCGAGAGCTCCAGCTGCGCGTCGCCGAGGACCTGTACACGTCGATCGAAGGCACGACCGACTCGGAGACGCTGTTCTATCTCGCGCTGACGTTCGGGCTCGAGCAGGATCCGGTCGGCGCGGTCTCGGAAACGGTCGGTTTCGTCGAGGAGACCGGGCGCAAGCACGACATCGAGCATCCGATCCAGATGACAATCGCCGCGACCAACGGCGAGACCATCTGGGCATTCCGCTACTCGAGCGAGCACGACTCGCGCTCGCTCTACTTCAGCACGGCAATCGACACGCTCCGCGCACTCCACCCCGAGCTCGCCGAGCTCGGCGTCCTCTCGGACGAGACGCGTGTCGTCGTGTCGGAGCCGCTCGGCGACCTCGCGGGTGCCTGGAACGAGGTGCCCGAGTCACACGTCGGGATCGTCCAGCCGGGCGAGGATCAGCTGCTCCCGTTCTCGCCGGGCTAGCCCTCCCCCCGCTGGGGTGAGGGGCCCTCACCCCAGCCGGTCACAGAGTTCCCGCGTGGAGATCGGGGAGCCGCAGCGGACGTACACGGTCGAGCCGATCGAGGACCCCGTGCCCCGCGAGGCGCCGCCGCCGGAGGAAGACCCGGCCGAGCCCCAGCACGAGCCGGAGGAGGTTCCCGGACGCTGAGCGCCGCCGCGCCCGACTTCATCGAGCCCGTCGTCGGCTGGCGGGCGTGGGCCGTGGTGCAACAGCGCCGGCGCTTTCGACTGCGCAGCGTCGTCTTCGACACGATCTGGCCGACCGACGTCGAGCTGACGGCCGGCTGCAACCGCCTCTGGACTCGCGTCCGCAACCGGATCGCCTGGCGTAGCGAACCGGTGCACGAGGTGCCGGTGTCCCGCTGCAGCTGCGGCATCTACGCGACGAGCGATCCGGAGCTCGCGGCCGAGTACCTCTACCTCTACAGCGAGGTCCATCAGCCGCACGTCGTGTACCGCGCGGTCGGGCTCGTGTCGCTCTGGGGCTCCGTGGTCGAGGGCGAGTCCGGCTGGCGCGCATCGCGCGCGTATCCGAAGCGGCTCTTCCTGCCGCCGTCGCAGCGGCGCGATGTCGTGGAGCTCATTCGTGACGGGCTCGCCGACTACGGCGTTCCTGTCGACATCCTGGACGAGAGCGAGACGCCGATCGCCCGGGCCGTGCAGCGCGTCAGACGCGACCGCCGACGCCGCCGATACGCTGCGACGCAGAGCGGCTGAACGTGAAATTCCCCAAACTGTTGCAGCACCGCCCTGCGCCGGAGCTGCCGGTCGTCGAGGCCGCGCCGCGGGACGGCGACGCACACACGGTCGTCCAGCTGGACGCAGACCAGCTGAGACAGTTGTCGGCCGTGTTCTCGGCGCCACGCTGGCTGCGCGATCTCGGGGTTGCATCGTGGCTCCTGGTCGGGGTCGCCGCCCTGCTCGTCGGGCTGACCTGGGTCTTCGGCATGACGTCGACGATCGTCATCCCGGTCCTCGTGGGGCTCGTCATCTCGACCGTCGCCAGCCCGGCGGTCTCCTGGCTGCATAACCATCGCTGGCCGCGCGCGCTCGGCGCGCTGCTCGTGCTGCTGTTCGTGATTGCGATCGCCGTGGTCATCGCGCTGCTCGTGGTGGGCGGTGTCCGTGCGCAGTCGGACGGGATCGCGACTCAGGCGAGCGCGGCGGCCGACAAGTTCCAGCAGTGGTTGAAAGACCTCGGCATGAACCAGACGGGCGCCTCGACAACCTCCGACAACCTCAAGACCTCCGTGCCCGACGTCATCCACGTCTTCACCAAGGGGCTCGCGGCCGGCATCAGCGGGCTGACCTCGCTCGGCTTCTTCCTCGCGTTCACCGCCTTCAGCACGTTCATGCTGCTGAAGGACGGCCCGCTCTTCCGGCGCTGGGTCAACGGGCACCTCGGCGTTCCCCAACTCGTGGCGACGACGATCACCGGGCGCGTTGTCCACTCCGTGCGCCAGTACTTCCTCGGGACGACGATCGTCGCCGCATTCAACGCGGCTGTCGTCGGTGTGGGCGCCTGGCTCCTCGACGTGCCGCTCGCCGGGACGATCGCCGTCGTCACGTTCGTGACGGCCTACATCCCGTTCATCGGCGCATTCGTCTCCGGGGCGTTTGCCGTCGTCCTCGCACTCGGCGCGAAGGGCACGACGACCGCCCTGATCATGCTCGTCATCGTCATCCTCGCGAACGGCTTGCTGCAGAACATCGTCCAGCCGATCGCAATGGGCGCGACGTTGCGGATGAACCCGCTGCTGATCCTCGTCGTGACCATCTCCGCAGGCGCATTCTTCGGCACGGCCGGGCTGATCCTCGCCGCGCCGCTGACGTCGGCGGCGCTCCACATCTCGGGCGACCTCGCGAAGGTGCGCGCTACCGCGCCGACGCCTGCTCCGACTCCGGCTCCACCTCCAACATAAGCCCGTCGACACTGCGCACGCGAACGCGCGTGCCGACCGCGGCTCCCTCGGCGCAGTTCGCCTCCCAGAGCTCGCCGTCGACGAAGACCTGCCCGCGTGGCGTGCACGCGACGCGCACCTCCGCCGTCTTGCCGATCAGGGTCTGCGGCCCGACGACCTTCCGCTTTCCCCGGACTGTCGTGTTCCAGAGGAAGAGCTCGCCGATGCCGAGCACGAACAAGACGAGCGCAACGATGAGGTTCCACGGATGGGGAGCCAGGAACAGGACGACGAAGCCGGCAATGATCAGCATCAGGCCTCCAGCGGTTTGTGGCGACGGTAGGTGGCGGCTGCACCGAGCCCGAGCAGCAGGGTCGGCACGATCGTCAGGAAGCGATACACCAGCACGGCTGCGACGACCTCGGCGTTCTTCCCGCCGAAGCCGACGAGCGCGCTCGTCAACCCCACCTCGACGATGCCGAGCCCGCCCGGCGTGATCGGGATCGAACCGAGCAGCCGCGCGAGCGACCACGCCGCGAACGCCTCGATCACGGTCACCTCGCCGGGGGTGACGTCGAAGACCCGTAGACACGCGAGCATGACAACGAAGACGGTGAGCTGGCCCGCGAGCGTCGCGAGCGTCAACACGAGCCAGCGTCGCTTCAGGAGCCCGACGGCCTCGTGCCGGAAGGAGACGAACGAAAGACCGTCCCACTTCACCGGCGAGCGCCGGATGAGGCCGAGCAGCCGCGTCATCAGACGGGCGGCAGTGTCGCCGACCCACTTCGCCAGCCGGTCGCTCGTCAGCCCCACGGCGAAGCCGGCGGCCGAGACGACCAGGATCGCGACGCCGATGAACGCGACGGTCTGCAAGAGCGGGTTCTGCTCCTTCGACAGCGTCAGGAGCGCAAGCGCGACCACCGGGAAGGCGAGCATCGCGAACTGGTTCCAGATCCCCGTGAGTGCGAGTGCCAGCGTCACCGGCCGGCCGGTGAAGCGCCAGCCGCGCAGCATCCCGTACGAAACGCCCATGCCCACGGCCGCGCCGCCCGGCAGCACGAACGTGGAGGCAGTCGAGGCCTGCGTGAGCACGAACGCCTGCCGGAAGCTGAGACCGGGCAGCGCCGCCTGCCACGGCGGCGCGTACGTCGCGAGGTTTGCCGCGGTGGCGCCGACGAGCAGGGCGACCTGGGACCAGGACAGCTGTTTGACGACCTCCCACACGTCCCGGTAGTTGGCGATGCGCGGCAGGACGAAGACGAACGTGGCGACCAGAACGCCGATCCCGAGGCCGCCGCCGAGCACGGTCCGCCACGAGAGGCGCCGGCGCGCCTTCGGCGCGACGGCGGGCGCGGTGTTGCTCACTGCGACGGCGCCGTCGCCTGCGCGTCCACGAGCGTCACGGTTCTCGTCCACGCGCCTCTGTTCTGCGCAGCAGCCTCGATCCCCGGCGCGTGCGCCTCGTCGACGAGCACGACGACCGCACTCTTGCCGGGCTCGAGCCGATCGGCGACCGCCTGCTCGAACTCCTCGGTGATGCCGAGATCGCGGCGGCGGGCCATGTAAGCACCGATCCCGGCACCCGCCGCGGCGACCGCAACCGGGAAGCCGATGATCGCGCCCCCGAGCAGCCCCCATGCTCCGCCGTACCAGCCGCCTTTCGTCGTCGAGATGTCATGCGTCTCGCGCTTGTGCACCTTGCCGTCATCCGCGCGGACGACGAGACAGGCGTCATGCAGGCCCAGTTGCCCCTGGGCAGCAATGGTCGAAGCGGTGACGACCGCATCCCACGCTTTCTTCTCGTCGTCGAACACGGCGACCACGAGCACGTCGGCCATAACCGCATGTCACAGCGGCTCCGGGTGACCTCTCGTCACCCGGTCCGAGTGACGACCGGTCATCCCAGGCCGAAGGACGGTCGGCAAGTCGTTAACCCGGGAGGTGACGTTTTTTGTTCGTTGCATCGAGTTACCCGTTCCTCGACGTCTTCTGGACGATGCTGATCTTCTTCCTGTGGGTGATCTGGATCTGGTTCCTGATCATCATCCTCACCGACGTGTTCCGCCGGCGCGACGTCGGCGGCGGCAAGAAGGCGGTGTGGTGCATCTTCATCATCTTCCTGCCGTTCCTCGGCGCGTTGTCGTATCTGATCGCCAACGGCCAGGGCATGTCGGAGCGGCGCCTGCAGGAAGCGCAGCAGGCGAGGAGTCAGATGGACGACTACGTCCGCTCGGCCGCCGGCAGCGGTGGAGCGGCCGGAGAGATCGAGAAGGCGAAGCAGCTGCTCGACAGCGGCGCGATCGACGCCCAGGAGTACGCGGCCCTCAAGGCCAAGGCGCTCGCGGGCGGCACCGCCTAAGCGAGAGACACGGGGGCGAAGCGCCCGCTCTCGTCGGCGCGCTACGGAGACGCAGCGGCGGCGGGGGCGGGCGCTTCTTCGTGCCCGTCGGGAAACTCACGCAGCGTCTGGCGTCGCCAGACCTCGAGGCCGAGCGCAACGAGAGCGGCGAGGACGACGACCCCGAGCAGGCGCCGGCTGCCGGCGGCCGGCCCGAACGCGATCACGAGCAGGAAGACGAAGCCGGCGACCAGCCACACCACCACGGGGTGCTCGCGCCAGACCGGCGCGAGCCAGCGGCGGAGCGCGACCGCGATGCGGCTGGGCCCGGCGACGAACCCCGCCAGCAGCGCCACGACGCCGTAGAGCACGAGCGCGAGAGCGAGATCGCGCAGCAGGTCGGTCTCGATCGCCCAGACCGCGTGGACGGCCGGCTTCGAGGACTCGACCTTGACCAGCGAGTCGACGATGGCGTTCCCCACGAACCTTCGGACGATCAGCAGGATCACCCCGACCGTCAGCAGCGTGAAGCCGGCGACCTCGAGCATCATGCGCCTGCGCGGATGCGCGAGGTAGATCGCCAGCGCCAGCAGTGCGACCACGGCAAATGCAAGCCACGAGCTGAGCGCCTTCAGGATCTTGACGCCCGTCTGCGCCGCGCTCAGCTGATCAGACTTCAACAGCACGATCTGGCCCGAGCCCGCCGGGACATGCTGTTTGAGCCGGTCGCCGACGCCGAGCCGCTGGGCAATCTGTTGCAGGAACGGCGCCAGGTCCAGGACGACATTCCCGTTCGCAGTCGAGATCGGGCCTGCGTTTTTCCCCTCGAGGACGTTGACGAGCGCTCCGTGCGCCCGCCGGATCACCTGCTCCCAGAGCTGCTGGGCCTTTGCGGTCGCGAGGAATGCATTTATCACCTGTGCGGTCGAGTTCTCGATTGCGGCGGCGATCGCCGGAGCGGCGCCTTTGGCGCGCGGCGGCAACCTCGCCTCCAGCTGGCTCTGGACGTCGACGCGCTGGCTGAGCGCGTCGACGAGGCGGGTCGACAGCGTGGAGCGGATCTCGGGGTTGGCCAGCAGCTTCGCCGACGAGCTCGTGAACTTGTTGGTGTCGAGGAGCTGCTGCCTCGACCAGACCGTGAGCGAGGAGACCAGAGCCAGGACGCCGGCGAGGATGACCAGCGTCCACACGAGAGCCGAGCGGCGGCGCGTCATGGGTCGAGCATCCCGCCCGGCCGGGTGACGCTCTTTCATTCGGACGGGGTGAGCGCACGTCACCCGGGGCGGCCGGAGGCTTCCTCGCGACACCGTGAAGGAGGCACCACCATCATGAGGGCGAGCTGATGTCCTCCCAGACGTTCTGGGGCTATAGACGAGGGCCGCAGGGACCGCCGACGCCGTCCGAGCTGCAGGGCGAGGTCGACCGCCACAGTTGGCTCGACCTGGCAGGCGTCCTGCTGCTCCTGGTCGGCTTCTTCAACATCATCGACGGCATCTCCGCGATTTCCGATGCGAGCTACCTCTCGTCGCACGTGCTGTTCTCGAACCTGCACGCGTGGGGCTGGTTCTTCCTCGTGGTCGGGATCTTGCAGCTCTTTGCGGGCTGGGCCGTGATGAAGGGCGCCGGCTGGGCCGCGATCGTCGGGATCGTCACCGCATTCGTCAATGCGCTCGGGCAGTTCTCGTCGGCGCACACGTTCGCCTTCTGGTCGCTCACAATCCTCGCCGCTGACGTGCTCGTCATCTACGGGCTCGCCCGCTATGGCGGCAACCGGGGACGAACGACCTAGCTCCGACGACGCCGGTCTCGGCATCGTCTTCGCGACCGCCGGCATGGGGCTGGCGGCCGCGCGCCTGATCGCGCGGACGCCCGGGCTCGCTTCGTACTTCGAGCGGGCGGCTGCGCGTGGGCGCGAAGAGGTCGGCACGACCGCGGAGCGCCTGGTCGTCGTGTTCGAGCCCGAGGCGGAGAAGATGCTGCAGCAGTTTCTCGAGAGCCCTCAGTTCGAGCAGGCGCTCGAGCGCGTGCTGACGAGCCCCAAGGTGCGGGAGGCGCTCACGCACCAGACGGCGTCGTATGCGGACGAGCTGCTCGTCCGCATGCGCGCCCGGCTCGAGGAGCTCGACCGCCGCTGCGCCGGCCTGGCGTCGCGAACGCTCGCGTTCGCCGTCGACCTCGCGCTGGCCCATGTCGGCTTTCTGCTCGTCTCGGCGCTGGGAGCGCTGGTCGCCGGGCTCGTCGGCGGCCTTCGCCCGACGTGGCTCTTCGGGACACTTGCAGCGCTGGGCTGGGTGCTCCTCGTCGGCGCGTACTTCACGTTCTTCTGGTCACTCGCGGGACAGACGCCGGGGATGCGCCTCGTGGGCCTTCGCGTCGTCGACCGCTTCGGCTCGCCCCCTCGCGCCGCGCGCGCTGCAGTCCGCTTCGTCGCGCTGCTCGTCGCGATCGCGCCGATGTTCCTCGGCCTGGTGCCTATCCTCTTCGACCCGCGTCGGCGCGGCCTCCAGGACTTCGTCGCGCGCACCTTCGTGGTGACCGCGTGAAGGGACTCGCGCTCGTCGCACTGCTCGGGTGCCTCGGCCTCGTCGCCTGCGGCAGCAACTCGCTGCAGGGCCTCGGTCTCAGCTCGTCCGAGGGTCAGCTGAAGAGCTCGCTCGACAGCATCCAGAAGGCGTGGGACAACGTCGTCGCCGACGCGATGAACGTGAAGACGGTGAACACGGACAACATCAAGAAGACGTACAACGAGTTGACGAGCGCGGTGCAGAATCGGCCGAAGGACCAGCCGGTCCAGTAAGTCGTCGCGGGCCTGGCGCCCAAGTTCACCGCGTTCGCCGACGCGTGGCGGCAGTTCGCGTCGAGCCTTCAGTGCAAGAGCTCCTCTTAGACCGTCACCCCGGCTGAGTGACGACGAGTCACCCGAGCGACTCCGAGCCTGCGGGTGCCATGACTCGGGATAGTCCGGCTCGCGACGGCGTGGCCACCTCGGTCGTGGAACGGCCTGCCGTCGACGAGGGCCGGGCGACCCGGGATTGGGACCGCATGGCAAAGCTGCCGGACGGGGACTTCCTGATGGGGAGCGAGGATCGCCTCGCATACCCGAACGACGGGGAAAGCCCCGTCCGGCGTGTTCGTGTGAGCTCCTTCAGGATCGACGCCTTTGCCGTCACGAATGCCGCGTTCAGCCGGTTCGTCGAGGACTCTGGCTACGTGACCGAGGCCGAGAGGCTCGGGTGGTCGCTTGTCTTTGCAGGGCTTGTCCCGGACAGTCTCCAGCCTGGACGCGGCGTCGGTAGAGCTCCGTGGTGGCGTCAAGTCGTGGGGGCCGACTGGCGCCACCCGGAGGGACCCGGCTCGCACCTGGAAACCCGTGACAACCATCCGGTCGTGCACGTGACCTGGAACGACGCGCACGCGTACGCGACCGCGAGCGGGAAGCGCCTGCCGACAGAAGCCGAATGGGAGTACGCCGCGCGCGGCGGCCTGGAGAGCGAGCCGTTCCCGTGGGGCTCCGAGCTCGAGCCGGGCGGCGTGCATCGGATGAATGTGTGGCAAGGCCGTTTTCCGCGCGTCAACACCGTCGAAGACGGCTACTACGGCACCTGCCCGGTCGATTCGTTTCCTCCCAACGCGTACGGGCTCCACAACATGACCGGCAACACGTGGGAGTGGTGTGCAGATTGGTTCAGTCGCGGCTACCACATGCGCGACCGCCACACGAATCCGCGCGGCCCGCACGCAGGCACGCACAAGGCCCTCCGCGGCGGCTCGTACCTCTCCCATGCGTCGTACTGTCGGCGTTACCGCGTCTCTGCTCGCAGCGGGCTGACGCCCGACTCAGCGAGCGGCGACGTCGGCTTTCGCTGCGCAGGGACCTAGCGCCGCACCGCAGACTCGATTTCGTCCAGGCGCGCGTTCAGCTGGTCGAGCTTCGCCAGGACCTGCTCTTGGGCGGGGTCGCCGAGACGCCGGCGGACGGACTCGAGGAACGCAGCGGTGATCACGGCGGTGACGACCGTGACGAAGGCGATGCCTCCGAGCATCAAGACGGACGCGATGATGCGAGCGCCCGGCGGCTTCGGGACGATGTCGCCGTAGCCGACAGTCGTCACCGTCTGAACGGCCCACCAGAGCCCGAGCCAGACATTGTCGAAGTCCTGGTGGTCGACGAAACGGATCGCGATACCGCAGAGGATCGTCATCGCGGCCGTCGCAGCGGCGATCGCCCACGCCGCCCGCGCCGGCGTGAGCGGCTTCCGCGTGACGAAGCGCATGTACGTCTCTCCCGCGCGTTTCATCCTCCGCCCATTCGCCGCCCCGCGCCCAACGCCTCCGTTTGCCAGTCACTCGGCGCGGGTGACCTGCGGTCACTCGGCGCCGACGGACGATTGCCGCGGACAACGCCACGAAAGGAGAGCAATGGCAACTGCAAGGGTCGACAGGGCGTACGAGGAGGAGGCGTCCGGGACCGGTTGGATTGCCTTCGCAGGCACGATGCTCATCCTCGTCGGCTGCTTCAACGTGATCGACGGAATCGCAGCGCTGGCGAACTCCGACTACCTCGTCAACCAGCTCCTCTTCGCGAATCTTCACGCCTGGGGCTGGTTCTTCCTGATCTGGGGTGCGATTCAGATCGTTGCGGGTTTCGCCATCTACTCGGGCTCGGGCTGGGCCGCGATCGTCGGCGTCGTCGCAGCGTTCGGCAACGCGATCGCGCAGCTCTCGTGGGCTCGCGCCTATCCCGTGTGGGCGATCTCGGCGATCGTGCTCGACGTGCTCGTCATCTACGCCCTGGTGGTGTACGGAGGGCGCCGCGACAGTCTCGCGTAGACAGGCTCAGAGCAGGTGAAGCTGTCGGGCGCGGCGGACGGCGTCCTGCCGCCGCGTCACGTCGAGCTTCCGGTAGATGCTCTTCACGTGCGTCTTCACGGTGTTGACCGAGACGAAGAGCTCCGACGCGATGTCGGAGTTCGACATCATCGTCGGCAGGAAGCGCAGTACCTCACCCTCGCGCGCGGAAAGCGGCTCGAGCAGCTCGGCCGGGAGCATCTGGGTGCCGTTGGCGCCGTCGAGGCTGCGCAGGAGCTCCGACGCGAACCAGCGGTGGGTCACGTTCTTCCGTAGGTGATCCGCCAGCAGCTCACGCACGCCGCGGCCCGCTGACAGGAACGGTCGCCGGATGCCCTCGGGCTCGGCGGTCGCAAGGGCGTTCTCGATCGCCGCAAGCGCAGTCTCGCCGTTGCCCGTCGCCCGCAGCGCGACCGCTCTGAGCACATCGCGCTCGATCGCAACGGTCGGATAGGCAGCGTCGCAGGGCGCGGTCAGCTGGGCGAGCGCGCCTTCGGCGTCACCGGAGGCGAGCAGAAGCCGCGCCGACACAGCGTGGAGGCCGGGCGATTCCGGATCTTTTGCGAGCGCATCGGAGACCGACGCTGCCGCGCCGTCGTGATCCGCCGCCGCAGCCAGGAGACGGGCCTCGAGCGCAGTCACAATGCGACTCAGGCGCGCCGACTCTACGGCGCTCAGCGCGGATGCGCCGCGGAGGCGCTCGAGCGCAAGGTCGACGTCGGTCCCGCGGCCGGCCAGGCACAAGGACGCCTGCAGGACTGCCGCCCACACCCGGGCAGGGGCATCGTCGAGCCGGCGTGCCGCGTCCGCAAGTTCCTGAGCGTGCGCCTCAGCCGCCTCGAGGTCGTCCCACTCGTACTCCACGAGTGCGAGCGCACTCAGTGAAATGGCGGCGTAGGCGCTGTGATCCCAACCGCGCGTCTGTGCCAGCTCGACGGCGCTGCGCGCGATGCGCGCTGCGCGGCGGAGCCGGCCGCGAATCAGCTGGATCCAGGCCAGCCCGCCCATGGCGGCGAGCTCCGCATAAGGCACATCCGCGGTTCGGGCCGCTTCGAGCCCCTCGCTCAGATGGGCGTCAGCGTCGAGCAGCTCGAGCGACGCCACCTCCGCCAGGCCGAGGTGCGCGAGCGCGATCGCGCGCATCGTCTCGCTCGCGTGAGCAGAGAACGGCCCCTCCTCGGCGAGCGCGAGCAGCTCGTGCGCCTTGGCGGCTGTCTTTACGAACTTCCCCTTGTTGGTGCCGTGGAGGAGCTCTGCGAATGTCAGCACCGCCTGCGTCGACGTATCTGCGTCCGTCGGCCAGAGCTTGCGGGCGCGT